>Ga0209619_10003969_pt1 | contig 10575 bp, 10 predicted proteins | sample Rifsed16ft3_FD_184011 | JGI IMG/M metagenome (GOLD analysis project Ga0209619, IMG submission 184011) | Soil microbial communities from Rifle, Colorado, USA - sediment 16ft 3 (version 2) | ecosystem: Environmental > Terrestrial > Deep subsurface > Rock core/Sediment | place: Rifle, Colorado... | reverse complement strand
CAGCCGGTTCGCGAGCTCGCCGTCGTTCGTCAAGATGAGCATCCCTTCGGTGTCACGGTCGAGCCGACCGACCGCGAAGACCCGCGAGCCCTCGGGGAGGAAGCCGCGGAGGTCTACCCTGCCTTGAGGGTCGCGGGCCGTGGTCACGACCCCTGCCGGCTTGTTGAACGCGAAGTAGCGGCTCTCCGGGTCGAGGTTCGCCAGCGAGCCATCCACGAGTACCCGGTCGCGCGCGGGATCGACGCGGTCGCCGAGCATAGCCACGCGGTCGTTCACCGTTACCCTGCGGTGCGAGATCAGCTCCTCGCAGGCGCGACGTGAGCCGAATCCCGCGCGAGCGAGCGCCCGCTGTAGGCGCTCCTCGGCCACGCCCCTATGCCGGCTCGGCTTCCGCGCCGCCCTCGCCGACCGGCTCAGCCCCCGCACCTTCACGGACCTCGTCCAGGATGGGCGCGAGCGACGGCAGAGAGGAGAGCGACGCGAGCCCCAGCCGCTCGAGGAACTCTGGGGTGGTCCCGTACAGCACCGGGCGGCCCGGCGTCTCCTCGCGACCGACCTCGGCGATGATGCCGCGATCGGCAAGCGCGCGAAGCACACCGTCGGAGTTCACCCCGCGGATCGCAGAGATCTGGTGTCGCGTGACGGGCTGCTTGTAGGCAACGATGGAAAGGGTCTCCAGGGCCGCCTTGGTCAGGCGGGCTTGGCGCGACGAGAGCACGAACTGCTCTACGACGGGGGCGGCGTCGGGGTGCGTGAAGAGGCGCCAGCCGCCGGCGACGTTTCGGAGCACCAGACCGGAGCCTCGCTCGTCGAGCGAGCCGGCGAGCGCCTCGCAGAGCCGGTCCGCCTCGGCACGATCGACCTCTAGCGCCTGAGCGAGTACCGTCGAGGAAAGCGGTTCGTCCGAGACGAACAGGACCGCCTCCAGAGCCCTGGACGCGTGACCCGTCACCCGAGCTTCACCCCCGCCACGAGACCTCTATCTCCCCGAACGTCGCCGCCTGCCGCAGCTCGACCTTGCCCTCACGGTACAGCTCGAGGAGCGCCAGGAACCGCACGACGACGTGCATGCGATCCTCGCAGTCGGCGACGAGCTCGCGAAACCGAGCCTCGGGGGTCCGGGCCAGCCGGTCCTCGACGGCAAGCACCGCGTCCGCGACCGTGAAGCGGATCGGCGTGACGTGCGAGAGGTCCACCATCGGCGGTGGTCTGAGGAGCGAGGCGGCGAGCCTCGCAAGCTCCGATGACTCGACGCGGTCGAGCACGTCCGGGTACAGATGCGAGAACTCGGGCGGCGGACCAACGTCGCGAGCGAAGTATGCTGCCTCGTCTTCGAGTCGGCGCGCGACGTCGAGAGCGACCCGGCGGAACGCCGCGAGCTCGATGCTCCGTGCGTAGGCCAGATCCGGCGAGACGCCGAGGAGATCCTCCTCGTCGGGGACCTGGTGGCGCGGCATGAGCCGCCCGACCTTCAACTCCAGAAGGATCGCGCAGACGGCCAGGAACCACGTCGCCTCCTCCAGGGTCCAGCCCTCCACGTCCTTCGCCCGCTCGAGGAACCCGTCGGTCACTCGCGCGATCGGCACGTCGCACACGTCGACCTTCTGGTCGAGTATCAGATCTGCCAGCACGCGGAACGGCCCGCTGAACACGGGAAGCTCGACCTCGAAGCCCTCGGTAGCGACGGCGGGCTCGTCCGGCTCACTCATCCGAGGTGCATGGCCGCGCGGACGGCCTTCATCGTGTCCTCGACCACCGGCCGCACCTTCGCGACGCCCTCTGCCAGGAAGGCATAAGGGACCTCCGGGGTCCGCTCGAGCTCTTCGCGCCTCTCGCGGTACGGCCGGAAGCGCTCGACGATCCGGTCGGCCAGGTTCCCCTTGCATTCCACACAGCCGAGCGCGCCGGTCCGGCAGTTCTCCTCGGTCCACTCGAGGATGTCGGGCGAGAACATCCGGTGGAGGGCGAACACGGGGCAGATCTCCGGCCTGCCCGGGTCTCCCTTGCGGACCTTCTGCGGGTCCGTGACGAAGCTGCGGACCTTCTCGCGGATCGTGTCGGGGTCGTCCCGGACGCCTATCGCGTTGTCCAGCGACTTGGACATCTTGCGTCCGTCCGATCCCGGGATCAGCGGTGCTTCGGAGAGGAGAGGTTGGGGCTCGACAAGCACCGGCCCGTACAGCCGGTTGAATCGGCGCACTATCTCGCGCGCCAGCTCGAGGTGTGCGACCTGGTCCTCCCCGACCGGAACCAGCTCGCCCCTCACGATCGCTATGTCCACGGCCTGCAGCACCGGATAACCGAGCAGCCCGTAGTTCGCTATGTCGCGCTCGGCGAGGTCACGCAGTCGCTCCTTGAAGCTAGGAACGCGCTCCAGCCAGCCGAGGGGGGTGATCATCCCGAGGAGCAGCGACATCTCGGCCACCTCAGGGATATCGGACTGTCGGTAGATCGTGGCCTTCGCGGGATCGATCCCGGCCGCCAGCCAGTCCAGAAGCAGCTCCTGCACGCGTCCGGGGAGCTCCTCGGTCCGATCGTAGTCGGTCGTCAGCGAGTGCCAATCGGCGATGAAGAAGAACGCGTCGTGCTCCTCCTGCAGGCGGAGCATGGTCTGGATGTTGCCGAACCAGTGGCCGACGTGGAGAGCGCCCGTGGGGCGATAGCCGGTGAGCACCCTCGCCTTGCGGCCGGGCGGTGGGGTCTTGGTCGGGGAGGTGGCTGGCGTCTCGATGCGGCGATGATAGCGCGGAGGTCGGGGCTCTCCGCGCAGGTCAGACGCAGTCGATCCCCGCCAGCGCCCGGCATACGACGTTCGCGAGCCCCTGGACCACCCCCAGGAGCGGCCCCGCGAACAGGAAGTAGACGAGCAGCAGGAAGAGGGGGAGGTAGTGCTCCAGGTTCGTGAACGTCTCTCGCGCCCTGGGGGGAAGCGCACGAGCCAGGAGTCGCGCCCCGTCCAGACCGGGGACCGGAAGGAGGTTGAAGACGCACAGAACGGCGTTGGCGTACACGAGGGCGAGCGCCGCGATTCCGATCTGCCCACCCGGACCGGCGCGGACGGCGAGTCCCGCCGCGGCCGCTAGGGCGAGGTTCGCGAGCGGGCCCGCCATCGCGACCCAGATGGGCCCCCGGTGCGGGTCGCGAAGGGACCGCGGCTCGAAAGGCATCGGCTTCGCGTAGGCGAAGGGAGGTACGAACCACACCCCGGCCGCCCACGGGACCAGGATCAGGAGCGGGAGGATCACGGTTCCGAACGGGTCGACCTTCCTGCTGGGGTTGAGCGTCAGCCAGCCCCACCGGCGAGGGCTCGCATCGCCCAAGCCGTCGGCCGCGCGCGCGTGGGCGTGCTCGTGGGAGATCAGACCCACGGCAAGTGCCGCTGCCAGGTACGTCGCAGTGAGAAGGCTGTCCACCCTCACTCCTCCGTGTCGAACCAGCCGAGGATCAGCTGTGGCGGTTCGGCCGGCCCGTCGGAGAGCTCTAGGGCGGCGAGGACGCGCCTCGAGGCCTCCGCGGCCGCGTCGGCGGTCCGCGCGTGCACCTCTCCGATCGGCTGGCCGACCTGGAGGCGATCCCCGATCTTCGCGCGCACGACGAGGCCGACGGCGGGGTCGATCGGGTCACCCTTGCGGATCCTCCCAGCCCCCAGAGCCGCGCTCGCCCTCCCGATCGCCTCGGCGTCCACGGCGACAACGGTGCCGTCGATGGGAGCTTCGAGGACTTGCGTGATCGGCGCCTGCGGTAGAACCGACCCGGGGTCGACGACGACTCGCGGGTCGCCCCCCTGCGCCTCGACCATACGCCGGAACCCCTCTAGGGCCTCGCCCGAATCGATCGCCCGCGCCGCTGCCACTCTCCCCGCCCCCATTCCGGGCCCCCCCGTATGGGAGAGGGCCTCGCCCGCCAGGACGACCGACAGGTCCCGCAGCCGACCCGCCTTCTCTCCTCTCAGGACGGCGATGGCCTCGGCGACATCCAGGGAGTTGCCGACCGCATCGCCGAGCGGCTGCGACATGTCCGTCACGGCCGCACGCGCCCGGCGCCCCCACCCGCGCGCTAGCGCGACGCAGGCGCGGGCGAGCTCGATCGCGGCGCGGCGTGTCTTCATGAAGGCGCCGCTCCCGCACTTGACGTCCAGCAGGATGAGGTCGCTCCCGACGGCGAGCTTCTTGCACATGACGCTCGCGGCGATCAGCGGCACCGAGGCGACGGTCTCAGTCGCGTCGCGCAGCGCGTAGAGCTTCACGTCGGCGGGAACCAGGTCCGCCGACTGGGCCGCCACGGCGCACCCGATCTCGCCGACCTGCCTCTCGAGCTCCTCCGGTAACAGATCCGTGCGGAGCCCGGGGATCGACTCGAGCTTGTCCAGGGTGCCGCCCGTGTGCCCGAGCCCGCGTCCCGACAGCTTGGCCACGGCGAGGCCGAGAGCCGCCGCGACGGGAACGAACACCAGCGTGACCCCGTCGGCCACTCCTCCCGTCGAGTGCTTGTCGACCTTGGGGCGGTCGATACGCTCCAGCGGGAGAGTCACACCCGAAGTCACCATCGCCCGAGTCAGCGCCGAGGTCTCGTCCGGGTCGAGGCCCCGGATGAACGCGGCCATGAGGAACGCGGCGGCCAGCTCGTCGGCCACTTCGCCCCGAACGTAGCCCTCTACGAACGCCTCGATCTCTGCAGGGGCGAGGGTCTTGCCGTCCCGCTTCGCCGCCACCGCCGCGCGCGTATCGCGAAGGCTCACGCAGAGACCTCGCTCGGCCTCGACTCGGACCTACGCGCGTCCTCGACTCGACATCGAGCCTCCAGCTCGCCTCCGTCGTTCGTTGTCGAGGCAGCAACCCTAACCCTCGCCCGTAGACGGATCACGGGTTAAGCTCCTCCGCGAAGCTGCTCCCCACCAAACCCTCCGTCTCGACCTCGAGGAGCTCCGCAACCGTGGCGCCCAGGTCGGCGAACGTCGAGCGGAGCCCGAGGTCCCTCGCCGGACCTCCATCCAGCCCCGCCACCAGCACGGGCACGTCCTCGCGGGAGTGGTCCGTCGAGGGCGTCGTCGGGTCACAGCCGTGGTCGCCGGTCACGAATAGGAGCCCGCCCTCCAGCGCATCGAGAACCTGGGGAAGCCTGCGATCGAGGGCCTCGACGCAGTCGGCGTAGCCGGCGGGGTCGTTCCGGTGCCCGTACTTCGTGTCGAAGTCGACGAGGTTCGCGAGGACGAGCGATCTCTCGGCCCGCGCCAGGTATTCAAGAATGAGATCCACGCCGTGGTCGTTCGAGTCCGAGTACCGCGCCTCCCTTAACCCTCGCTGCGCGAAGACGTCCCGGATCTTGCCGACTCCGTAGACGGGGACGCCGGCCCGCTCGCAGAAGTCGAGCAAGGTCGGCCCGGGCGGTTCCACCGAGTAGTCGCGTCGTTCCGGCGTCCGCACGAAGCTGCCCGGCTCCCCCTGGAACGGGCGGGCGATCACGCGACCGACCCGGTGCGGCCCCGTCAGGATCCCGCGCGCGATCAGGCACCACTCATACAACGTTTCGAGCGGGACGACGTCCTTGTGACAGGCGATCTGGAACACCGAGTCGCCGCTCGTGTAGACGATCGGCTTCCCCGTCCGCAGGTGCTCCTCGCCCATCGCGGCGGTGATCTCGGTCCCGGACGCCGGCCTGTTTCCGAGCACCCCCCGACCGATCGCCTCCTCGAAGGGGGCGATCACCTCCGGTGGAAATCCCTTGGGGTACAAGGGGAACGGGCGATCGAGGACGAGCCCGGCGATCTCCCAGTGACCGGTCGTGGTGTCTTTACCCGCCGAGCGCTCGGCCAGACGGCCCCGCGCGGTCCCCGGTCCGGCTCGAGCCCGCAGGCCGACGATCGGCGTGAGAGCGCCGAGTCCAAGGCGTTCGAGGTTCGGCGCATGGAACCCGCCGACGGCCGCGGCGCAGTTCCCAAGCGTGTTGGATCCCTCGTCGCCGTACGCGGCGGCGTCGGCCGCCCCTCCGACACCCCACGAGTCGCAGACGAGGAGCGCGACCCGGGGAACGCTCAACGTGCAACGCCCTTCTGCTTGCAGTCGATGCAGAGCAGCGCCCACGGCAGTGCCTCCAGCCGCTCGGGCGCGATCGAGTTTCCGCACCGCTCGCAGGTGCCGTACGTGCCCAGCGGCATCTTGGTGAGCGCTCGCTCCACGTCCCGCAGGTTGGATCGGAGCGCTCTGATGACCGAGATCGTCCGGGCGCGTTCCGCGGTGCTGTGCGCGCTGTCGGCGAAACCCGACTCCACGTCGATGGCCACCTCGTCGGAGTCCGGGTCCGCGCCCTGCTCCTGGATCTCCTTTCGCAGGTTCTCGCGCTGCTCCTCGAGCGCCTCTCGCAGCGTCGCAGTCCTCGCGTCGTCCACCCTCAACCTCCTCGCCTAACGGCGCGCGCCCTCGGGTGCGCCGTGAGGTAGACCTCCCGGAGATGCTCCCTCGTGATCAGCGTATAGATCTGCGTCGTGGCGACGCTCGCGTGACCCAGGAGCTCCTGTACCACCCGTACGTCGGCCCCGCCCTCGAGCAGGTGCGTCGCGAACGAGTGCCGCAGGGTGTGGGGAGACACCGGCCTGCGGATGCCCGCTCGCTCCGCGCACGCGCCTAGGAGCTTCGCGCAACCCTGTCGCGTTAGCCGCCCGCCCCGCAGATTGAGGAACAGAGCCGAACGAGACCTCGAGGTCGCAACAGCCGGACGGGCGCGACGCAGGTACGACTCGAGCGCCTCACGCGCATATCGCCCCAGCGGGACCTCCCGCTCCTTGCCGCCCTTCCCCATCACGCGCACGCTCCCGTCCTCGAGGTCGACGTCGTCCACGTCGAGCCCGACTAGCTCCGAGACCCTTAGCCCTGCACCGTACAGGGTCTCGAGCACCGCGCGGTCGCGGAGCCCGGCGACGGATCCCTCCGCCGGTGCGGCCAGCAGCTTGCCAACCTCCTCGATCGAGATCGGGTGCGGCAGGGTCCGGGGTAGTTTGGGGCGAACCAGGGCGGCGGTCGGATCCCGTCGCGCCTGTCCCTCTCTTACGAGGAACCGGTGGAACGAGCGCACGGACGAGAGCGCCCGCACGATCGAGGACGTCCGGTAGGGCTCGCCGTCACCACGGCGCGTGGACGAGAGCTCGGCCGCAAACGAAGCGACCTCTTGCTCCTCGGCGCGCCGGGCATCTCGGAGACCGCGCACGCGAAGGAACCCCACATAGCGGACGAGGTCGCGGCGATAGGCTTCCACGGTGTTGGCCGCCAACCCGCGCTCGACGGCGAGGTGGTCGAGGAATCGCTCCACCTGCTTCGCGACGGCGTCGGGCATCGACTCACTCCTCGCAGGTACCCTCAGGCGCCTGGGATCAGCTCACCGATGGGCACGAGAGGCAGCCCGTGGGCCTCGGCCACGCCGGGGTTCGTGACGTGACCACCGTAGGTGTTGACGCCGTGCCCGAGCGCCGGATCCGAGTCGACCGCGTCCTCCACCCCGCGATCGGCGATCTCGATCGCGTATGCGAGTGTCACGTTGGTGAGGGCGTACGTCGACGTCCTGGGGACCGCTCCGGGCATGTTCCCCACGCAGTAGTGCACGACGTCATGCTCCACGTAGGTAGGGTCCGAGTGCGTCGTCATTCGAGACGTCGCCACGCACCCGCCCTGGTCGATCGAGATGTCGACGACGACCGAGCCCAGGTGCATCGCGCGCACCAGCTCCTGGGTCACGAGCTTCGGGGCCCGGGCTCCGGGTATGAGCACGGCCCCGACCACGAGATCCGCCGCGAGGACCAGGCGTTCGATCGCGAGCGCGCTGCTCATCACAGTCTGGACTCGGCCCTTCTGCAGCTCGTCGACGTACCGGAGCCGGTCCACGTTTTTGTCGACGATGGCGATCTCGGCCTCCATGCCGGCGGCGATCCACGCGGCGTTCGTTCCCGCCATCCCTGCTCCAAGAACCACGACGCGAGCGGGCGCGACCCCGGCGGCGCCGCCCATCAGGACACCTCGCCCGCCGCGTGGGCGCTCGAGCAGCGAGGCGCCAACGTGCGGGGCCATCCGCCCGGCGATCTCGCTCATCGGCGCGAGGAGCGGCAGCCGACCGTCAGCGAGCTGGACGGTCTCGTAGCCGATCGCCGCGACCTTACGCTCCGCGAGGAAGGCGGTCAGGCCGCGATCGGTGGCCAGATGAAGGTACGTGAACAGGACATGTCCCTCCCGGAGCCGCTCGAACTCTTCCGGCTGCGGCTCCTTCACCTTCATGATCATGTCCGCGCGGTCGAAGACCGCCTCCGCGTTGGGAAGGACCGTTGCGCCGGCGGCCAGGTACTCGTCGTCGGGAAGGGCGGACCCCTCGCCGGCACCGGCCTGCACCACCACCTCGTGACCCGCGTGCGTGAACTCCCGGACCCCTTCGGGCGTCGCTGCGACCCGATACTCGCTGTCCTTAACCTCGGTCGGGATCCCAATGACCAAGTGGTCCCCTTTCCCGCTATCGGAGCCTACCGGAGGGCGGAGGCGGTCGGCCTTACCTCAGCCGCCGACCGCCACGGGCCCGGCGGTCCTCGCCATCTGGCGCGCGCAGGCCGCCCCCACGAACTCACGGAACAATGGATGGGGCCTCGTCGGCCTGGATCGCAGCTCGGGATGGAACTGCCCGGCCACGAAGAACGGGTGGTCGGGGAGCTCGATGATCTCGACCAGCCGCCCGTCCTGTGACTGGCCGGAGAAGACCAGGCCGTGCTCCTGAAGGACCCGGTGATACGCGGGGTTCACCTCGAAGCGATGCCGGTGGCGCTCGTAGACGATTTCCTCGCCGTAGGCAGCGTGGGCGCGGGTCGCTGGCGCTAGGTGGCACGGTTGGGCGCCCAGGCGCATCGACCCGCCCAGGTCGGTCACGTCCTTCTGCTCCGGGAGCACGTCTATCACCGCGTGGGGGGTGGCGGGATCGAACTCGCTCGAGTTCGCGCCATCAAGTCCGCACACGTCGCGCGAGAACTCGATCACCGCGCACTGTAATCCCAGGCAGATCCCGAGGAACGGCACGCCGCGCTCGCGGGCGAAGCGGACCGCGTCTACCTTCCCCTCCACGCCCCGGACGCCGAACCCGCCAGGGACCAGGATTCCGTCGACACGCGGGAGGGTCTCCTCGGCGCCCGCGGCGGCGAGATCGTCCGAGGCGATCCACGTGATGTCTACGTCCGCCCCGTGGTGGAAGCCGCCGTGGCGCAGCGCCTCGATCACGGAGAGATAGGCGTCTCGGAGGTTCACGTACTTGCCGACGACGGCGATCGAAACCTGCTCGTGGGCCTCCTGGACCCGGTCGACGAGCGCCTGCCATTCCGAGAGGTCTGGTTCGTGGTCGACCCCGAGCAGCTCGGCAAGGTACCCGTCGAGCCCCTCACGGTTGAGAACTATCGGCACCTGGTAGATCGAGGGCGCGTCGACCGCAGAGATCACGCCCGCGATAGGGACGTCGCACAGGAGCGAGATCTTCTCCTTCAGGTTCCGGCCGATCGCGCGGTCGGACCGACAAACGATCACGTCGGGCTGCAGACCCAGCGAACGGAGCTCCTTCACCGAGTGCTGGGTCGGCTTCGTCTTGAGCTCGCCGGTCGGCCCGATGAAGGGCATCAGCGACACGTGGACGAACGCGCAGTTCCCCCGGCCAACCTCGTTCCTGAGCTGGCGGATCGCCTCGAGGAACGGAAGGCTCTCGATATCGCCGACGGTGCCACCGACCTCCACTATCACCAGATCGGCGCCCTCGTTGTCCGCGTGGCGTCGGATCCGCTCCTTGATCTCATCGGTTATGTGGGGGATCACCTGGACGGTCTTGCCGAGGTAGTCACCGCGCCGCTCCTTCGCGATCACCGTCTGGTACACGGCGCCTGTGGTGACGTTGGACCCTCGGTGGAGGCTCTCGTCGGTGAAACGCTCGTAGTGGCCGAGGTCGAGGTCGGTCTCAGCGCCGTCGTCGAGCACGAACACCTCGCCGTGCTCGAAGGGGTTCATCGTTCCGGGGTCGACGTTGATGTAGGGGTCGAGCTTCTGGAGGGTGACGCGGAGGCCGCGGGACTTGAAGAGACGGCCGAGCGACGCGGTGGTTATCCCCTTGCCGAGACCGGAGGCGACGCCACCGGTCACGAAGATGAATTTCGGCTGCGTCTTCACTACGGGACTGCATGGTAGCAGAGGAGGGTGACGCGCCGTCCGTGTTCGCTCGGAGATTCAGTCGGGGACGCGCCCCAGGCGGTCAAACCAGCGTATCGGCGGCACGGCCTCGATCATACGCGAGAGCGTCACGGTCTCGGCCAGCAGGTTGAGCGCCACCAGGACTCCCGCAGCGAGCCACTGAGCCCACGTGGGGAGCGACGCGGCGAGCTGCACCCCCACGGCGAACCCGATGAGGTTAGAGCCCGAGTCCCCCAGCATCGCCTTCTCCCTGAGGTCGGGGACGAGCGCGAGGACGGCCGCCGGCCACAGCGCCCAGACGAAGAACGCCGTGACCCCGAAATCGAGGAACAACGGGAGCGTCACGACGGCCAGGAACGCCTTCAGCGCGCGGCCCGGCGACGGC
>Ga0209619_10003966_pt1 | contig 10581 bp, 8 predicted proteins | sample Rifsed16ft3_FD_184011 | JGI IMG/M metagenome (GOLD analysis project Ga0209619, IMG submission 184011) | Soil microbial communities from Rifle, Colorado, USA - sediment 16ft 3 (version 2) | ecosystem: Environmental > Terrestrial > Deep subsurface > Rock core/Sediment | place: Rifle, Colorado... | reverse complement strand
CTGATAGAAGTTGTGCCCGAGCTCGTGATGGATGGTGACGAAGTCCTCGGCGGTGACATCCGTGCACATCTTGATGCGGAGGTCATCCTTGCCGTCGATGCTCCAGGCGCTCGCGTGGCAGACCACGTCGCGGTCCTGGGGCTGGGTGAAGAGCGAGCGCTCCCAAAACGTTTGAGGGAGAGGCTCGAATCCGAGCGAGAGGAAAAACCTCTCGCCGTAGCGGAACATCTCGAGGGGCTCGACGCCTTTCGCCTTCAGCCTCTCGGTCAGGTCGTAGCCCGGGTCCGCGTCCTCGGGCGCGACCAGCGGATAGACGTTCCCCCACTGCTGGGCCCACATGTTCCCGAGAAGGTGCGCGGGGATGGGACCGTCCGGGGGAACGAGGTCTTTTCCATAGGTCTCGACGAGACGTCTCCGCACGTAGGCGTGAAGCGAGACGTAGAGCGGTTTCACCTGCTCCCAGAGCCGGTCGAGCTCCTTCGCGAGCTCGTCCGGAGGCATGTCGTATTTCGAGCGCCACATCGCGCCGAGGTCGGTGAACCCGAGCTCTCGCGCGCCCTCGTTTCCGAGCTCCACGTAGCGGATGTAGTCCTTGCGAAGGGGTACCGCCACCTTGTGCCATCCCTGCCAGACGTCGAGGAGGATCTTGGGGTCGCGGCTCTCGGCGAGGATCTTCTCCATCGCCGGGAGATCCCAGCACTCCCCGCTGAGATGCCCCGGGCAGTACTTCCCCCGGCCGTACGCGCTCTCCATCCCCGTCTGGAGCGCCGCGAGCTCTTTCGTTTTCTCGGGATCGCTTGGCGCGGGAACCACGATGGCAAGGCGCAGAAGAAGGAGCTTTCGGGTCAGATCGTCGGGAAGAGCGAGCCCCTGAAACCGCGCCGCCTCCTTCGCCAGGGTAACGGACAGCGCGGTCGACTTCTCCGCCGCCTGTGCCGCGAGGATGTCGGTGTCGTAGGTGATGTAGGTCGATTGCACCCAGCTCGCCCGCGCCTCGTCCTGCCAGACCTCGAGGAGCTGCGACTCGGCGCTATCGAGGAAGTCTCGCACCTCTTCGACGCCCTGGGCCGAGGCCAGTGGCGCGAGCGCCATGGTGAGAAGCAGGGCTGGGAGAATCGGCTTCAATTCGAGGGACACCTCCGCGCCAAAGGATACTCCAACCGGCGCGCTCACGCCTCGCGCGTCGACATCGACCGCACCCACTCCTCCGTATCGCGTGTATGATCCCGGCACTTCGGAGGATGCCTCTATGAAACCAGAGCTGACCCGTCGCAAGCTCCTGAAGCTCGGAGCAGGCGCTCTCTCGAGCATCGCCGCCGCCCCCATGGTCCAGCGCGGCCGCTACCTTCTCTTCGCCGGAACCCCCCAGGAGCAGGAGTTCTCCGCTCGAGCGGTGAGGCTCGTCGAGGAGTCGACGGTCATCGACATGCTGGCGCCGCTCTCCATCGTCTCCGAGCGAACCGACGAATGGCTGCGCCGGCCGGAGAGCTTCACCGAGGCGGAGCTCCGCCTCTACCGCGACTCGGGGATCAACGTGTTCCACGACACCACCGGCGAGGGCGCGAGCGAGGACTCCTTCTCCGGCATGCTCCAATGGGCCGCCCAGTGGAACGGGTTTCTCGCCCACCACTCGGATTGGTTTCTCCGGATCACGACCCCCGATCACCTTCGGAAGGTCAATGGCTCTGGCAAGATCGGATTTCTCCTCGGTCTGCAGAACTCCGATCACTTCCGGACGCTAGACGACATCAACCTCTTCTTCAGCCTCGGCCAGCGGGTCTCTCAGCTCACTTACAACAGCCAGAACCGCATCGGGACGGGCTGCATGGATCGCCGCGACGGAGGCTTGAGCGATTTCGGGGTCGACGTGGTGAAGAGGATGAACGAAGTCGGGATGGCGGTCGACCTCGGCCACTGCGGCGACCAGACTACGCTCGACGGGATCGAAGTCTCGGCGAAGCCGCCGCTCATTACCCACACCAACGCCCGCGCCCTGGTCCCCGGCTATCCGCGGAACAAGACCGACGAGATCTTCAAGAAGATGGCGGCCAAGGGCGGAGTCGCGGGAATGACCGCGGTCCGAAGCTTCGTTCGCGACTCCGAGCCCACGACCCTCGAGCACCTCCTCGATCACTACGATTACCTGGCGAAGCTCGTGGGGGTCGAGCACGTGGGCATCGGCTCGGACACCGACGTCCGCGGCGGCTACGACGCGCAGAGCAAGGACGACTGGGAGCGCACCGGGGGCCGGTACCGAGAGCAGTACCGTTTCCGCCACAAGATCGACATGGACGAGATGACGCAGACCAAGCGCACGTATCTTTTGACGGAGGGTTTGATCCGGCGCGGCTATAAAGACTCCGACATCGCGCTCATCCTCGGCGGGAACTTCCAGAGAGTCCTGAGCGAAATCTGGACGGTGTGAACTAGCTCCCGAGCCTCGGCTCGCCCGAAAGGCGCGCGAGGACTTCCGCCGCTTCTTCTTTTACGCGCACGACATCCGCGAAAGAGCGTGAAGCGTGAAGTGGCTCCGCCACCTCAACCGCGACCGGCACCCGTCGCGGGATCCAGGTCCCGTCGCGCAGGAGGCGCCTCGTGCCCACGAGGGCGATGGGCACGAGGGGAACGCCGGTCTCGCCCGCGAGCTGGAACGCCCCGAGCTTGAAGGAACGTAGTCCGGTCGCGCGGGTGAAGGTGCCCTCGGGAAAAAGAACGAGAGAACGTCCCCTGGCGAGCACCGCCCGGAGCGCCTCGGCCGACTGAGCGCTCTCCTCTACGTTCTCTCGATCGACGGGGACGTGCTCGAGCCTCCGGAAGATTCTTCCGAGAAGCGGCCAGGAGAAGGCCTCGCGTTTGATGGCGAAGGCGTAGTCGAGGTCGAGGGCCGCCATCAAGGGAAGAGGATCGAGATAGCTCGCGTGGTTGGAGACGAAAACGAAAGGGCCCTTTCGGCCGTTCAGGAACTCCTGTCCTCGAATCTCGAGGGGAACCCCGGCGAGAGCCAGATAGACGTGGCTTCCATGGCGCACGATTCCCCGCAGCGCCCGCCGAGGGAGGCCGAGGAGGACGAGGGTCCAGCCGGGCAGAACGAAGGCCGCGGTGACGAGGTAGATGTACAGGCCGTAGATCAGGCGAGCGCCCTTCTCGAGCGCGCCCCGAATTCGGGACACCGCGGAATGGAAGGCGAGCCGAGCCACCATCCACCAGGAGCTCTTCGGGCGGCGGGAGAGATCGCCGCGCAGGTAGCTCTCGCGGCAGGCGGCGCGTCGGATCTTCCCGCTCGAGGTCTTCGGGACGACCCTCGGCGGCACCGCGAGGACCTCGTCGGGCGGGACACCGACGAGCTCCGCGACGGCGCGCTCCACTTCCCCCTCGATCCGGGCGCGGCCAGAGACGCTCTCGTCTTTCGTCTCCACGACCACCACGATCCGCTCGGTGCCGAGCGCGGGATCCGAGACCCCGAACGCGACGACCGATCCTCCTCGAACGCCGGCGACCTCGGACGCGGCGGCCTCGATCTCCTGCGGGATCAGGTTCCGGCCCGCCTTGATGATGAGATCCTTCGCTCGTCCCGTGATGAAGACTTCTCCTTCGGCGACGAAAGCGCGATCTCCGGAATCAAGGAAGCCGTTCGGACGCATCACCGCCTCGGTCGCCGCCCGGTTGTGGAAGTAACCCTTCATCGCCGACGGCCCGCGAAAGAGAAGCTGCCCCTCGCGGCGCTCGGGAAGCTCCTCGCCTCGCTCGTCCACGATCCGAACTTCGTGACCGGGGATGGTCTTCCCGACGGAGACGAAACGAAGCGGCTCGACACCCGAGCCATCCGGCGCGCGCGCCACTCCCTCTCGCCCGAAGGCGTCCCGATCCACCGCTTCGATGCGGGCCTCCGCGCCGGGAACGGGCGCGGTCAGGAGAAGCGAACACTCGGCCAGTCCGTAGACGGGAAAGAAGCTCGACTTGCGAAACCCGCACGGTGCGAACTTTTTCTCGAATCGATCGAGGCTCCGCGGCGAAAGCGGCTCGGCGCCGTTCAACGCCGCGCGCCAGGAGCTCAGATCGAGCCCCTCGATCTCGGCTTCCGAAATCTTGCGGGCGCAGAGCTCGTAGGCGAAGTTCGGCGCCGGAGAGATCGTCCCTCGTCTCCGGTGAATGGTCCAGAGCCACCTCTCCGGTCTCGTGAGGAAAGCGATCGGCGAGAGGACGGCGACCGGGATCCCGAAGAACATCGGCGTGAGCCATGCCCCGATGAGGCCCATGTCGTGGTACAGGGGAAGCCAGCTCACGCCGACGTCCGAAGGTCCTATTTTCACGGCTTCGCCGATGGCGCGGATGTTCGAGAGAAGGTTCTCGTGGCTCAGGAGCACCCCCTTGGGATCCCCGGTGCTTCCCGAGGTGTACTGGAGGAGCGCGGGACCCTCCGGCCGGATCGCGATCGTCGCCGGATCGAGAGCGCGCGCCTCCTCGATCAGGTCCGGGACCTCGACCACGTCCCGGAGGGCCGAGGTGGAAGATTGAAGCACCGTGCCGAGGGCGCGGCCCTCGTGCACGGTGACCAGGACTCTCGCCTGCGCGTTCTCGAGGATCGCCGACTGGCGGCGGGCGTACTCCTCGATCCGCGAGCGGCTGAAGGGCGGGTAGAGAGGCACCGGCACCGCTCCCGCGAAGAGGGCGCCCATGAAAGTCGAGAAGAACCCCCGGCTGGTTCCGAGCATGATGGCGACGGTGTCTCCGCTCCGGATACCCCGCGCCACGAGGGCGCCGCCCACGAGAAGGGCCTCCTGATAGAGATCGGAGTAGGTAATCGTCTCCTCGGGACGATCGTCCTCCGTGAGATAGACGTGAGGAAGCGCCGGCTCCGCCCGGGCCCGGAGCGCGAGAACCTCGGTGAGAGTTCTCGAGTCGCTCGCTGGATTCCGATGGGTCCGGGACGCGGCCTTCGGGAGCACCTCCCGTTCATCGCTTGGAACGCCCTTCGTCGCCGCGAGGAAAGCCCGCGCGAGATCGCGCGGCGTCTCCGCCTCTCCCAGAGTCTTTTCCGGCGCACGCCTGCGAAAGCGGGTCTCGAGGCGGGAGAGAAGCTCGACGCGCTCGAGACTTCCGAGTCCGAGGTCTCGTTCGAGAGAGGCGTCGGGACCGATGGCCGCGAGCGCCCGCGGGCCTCTCGCTTCCCGCACGAATCTCTCGAGCTCTTCGAGCACCGAGGCTTCGATGACATCGCTCGCGCGGTTCATGCCGAGAGGCGCGCATCGTAGCATGATTGACAGTTAAAGGCGCTGGACGCTACCCTGAGATCCCCGCGGTTTCTCATTGATGTCGTCCCAGAATCCTCCCGCCACTCTCCGGATTCCCTTCGTTCGCCGCTGCACGGTGTCGAGCCCGAACGGCGAGACTCTCGCCATGCTCCTCGACCTATCGCTGCGCGGCGTCTATGTCGCGACCCACGAGCTACCAATGTCGGGTGACGAGGTGCGGGTGCGATTCCACGTGCCGGGAAACGTGCGCGAGCTCTCGATTCCGGGCCTCGTCGCCTGGGTCCAGAAAGAGAAGACGCACCCCGTCCATGGTCTTCCCCAGGGCTTCGGAGTTCGATTCACGAAGCTCGAGGTGGAGGACGTTCGCCTCATCGCGAGGGCGATCCAGAGCTACTGCCAGTCGAATCCTATCTATCGGCAATATCTCTAAACAAGGCTGTGCCTCAGACACAGGTGGCCTTGGCAACAACAACAGGGGATTGGCCCCGACCGTGGCGTGAGTCCGCTGCGGTGCGGTTGACAAACCCTCCGGGTTTTGCGCAACATAGACAAAACTAGGGCTTTACGGGTTCGCATCTCAACGGAGGGTCATCCCAGCTAACGAGGTCGACAAACGGCGCTTCGCGGGGTCGCTTCGGTGCTCACCCCCGTGTCGGGGTGTGGTCATCGTGGATGCCGTTCCGGCGTCCGAGGAGGCTTCCCGTGGAGCGTAGCCTTCTGCTCAATACCAGCTATGAGCCGCTCCGGGTCATCACATGGCAGAAGGCAGTGGTCCTCCTAGTCAAAGAGAAGGTCGAGGTCATCGCCTCGTACGACCGGATGATCCGAGGGGTCTCGCTGACCCTCGAGCTTCCCGCGGTCTTGAGGCTCCTGCGCCGCGCCCGCTTTGCCCGTCGGCTGCACCAGGTCCCGTTCTCCCGAGCGAACATTTATCTTCGCGATCGCTATCAATGCCAGTATTGCGGAAATCGATTCTCGGCCGCGGAGCTGACGTTCGATCACGTCACCCCGGCATCCCTGGGAGGGCGCAAGGACTGGGAGAACATCGTCACCTGCTGCATCCAGTGCAACCGGAAGAAAGGGGGAAAGACCCCGGAGGAGGCTGGACTGAAGCTCGTCCGGAAGCCGGGACGTCCCTCGTATCTCGCGGCGCATGCCATCACCTACGGCATAGCGGAAGTCCCCTCGAGCTGGCGGGACTTCCTTTAGAGGCTCTAGCGGCGAAGGCTCTGCGCGCTCCCGGCGGACTCGGGAGGCGGGCTCCGAACCCATGAGCGTCTCCGGAAGCCTCGCCACGATGCAGCTCGGGGATCTGCTTCAGTGGTGCGGAGCCAACCTCAAGACCGGGACCCTCCTGCTGAAGCGCGGCCCGGTCGAAAAGCAGCTGTTCTTCAAGGATGGGCGGCTCTTTTCCTCCGTCTCCAGCAGCCCGCGGGAGACGCTCGGCCAGTTCCTCATCCGCTCCGGACACATCACCGAAGAAGTCCTCTTCAAGGCGCTCATCGAGCAGGACCGGTCGAATCAGCCTCTCGGGAAAATCCTCGTCGCCTCGGAGCTGCTCAGCGAGGAGGTGCTCGAAGACATCCTCCGGGTCAAGACGGAAGAGTCCATCTACGACTCCTTCCTCTGGAAGGACGGCGATTTCACCTTCGAGGAGGGAAAGCTGCCGGAGAAGATTCCGGTCTCGCTCCCGCTCGACTTGACGGGCGTGATCCTCGAGGGAGCGCGCCGGACCGACGAGTGGGAGCGCATCCACGAAGTCTTTCCCACACGCCTCACCACGTTCGAAATCGATCACGACGCGGTGGAAGCGGCGAACGAGATCTCCGACGAGGACCGCCGGGTGCTGGAGCTCGTGGCGCGGGGGAAGAACCTCGCCGGGATCTCACTCGAGCTTCACGCCGTCGAGTTTTACGCCGCCTCGCGTCTCCTCCAGCTCTACGAGAGGAACCTCGTGCGCGTGCGCGAGGCGCCGCAGGAGATCGATTACGATGCCCAGGTCCAGGTGCTTCGCGAAAAGCTCAAGGACGGAGTGGGGCTCTATAACTCCGGCCAGTACGAGATGGGTCTGAGCACCTTTGAAGAGGCGCTCGCTCTCGATCCGCAGAACAAGTACGCGCGGCTCTTCGTGATCAAGATCAGGCGCATCCTCGAGGATCTCCAGAACGTGGCCGACATACCCCTCAACGGGGTTCCTCGGCTCAAGGTCACTCTGATGGAGCTCGCGCGGCTGAACCTCGACCCTCAGGAGGGTTTCGTGCTCTCGCGGGTGAACGGCGAGTGGGACGTCGATTCCATCACCAAGATCTGCCCCATGGGAGAGCAGGAAGTGCTCATCATCTTCAAACGTCTCTTCGACGAGGGGCTCATCGATTTCGATGGGTAGCCCGCCTTCGCCCTTCGGGCTTCGGCGAGGCGAGGCCATGCTATGATGCGGCCGACTCCGAAGCCGGAACCTACGACGTGACCTCAAAAGAGCCTCGGGTTCGAGGCGTCGAGCCCCCGCACGCGGTTCCCGGCGGGCGCGTGAGCATCCTCGGAGAGGGCTTCGACCCCGCGCGCGCCCAGGAGCATCGCGTGTTCTTCGGCGACCGACGCGCCCAGATAACGCGCGTGTCCCGGACTCACATCTCGGCGATCGTCCCCGATGGCGCGATGCCCGAGGTGCAGGTGAGCGTCGCCGGGAGCCTCAGCGCTCCGTATCGGGTTTCGGTCGCGACGATGCTCGCGGAAGAGCTCCAGCCCGTCGCCAATCCCGCGTTCGATCCGGACGGGACCCTCTACGTCACCTTCAGCGGCAGTCGCGGCGAGAAAGTCCCGGTGTCGCTCTTTCGCGTGGAGCCGGACGGCGAGCTGAATCCCCTCGCGAACGATATCGTGAACCCCACCGGCCTCGCCTGGGGGCCCGACGACTGCCTCTACGTTTCGAGCCGCCAGGAAGGATCGGTGTATCGGATCCCTCGGAATCGGGAGGCGGAGATGATCGCCGACGAGCTCGGAGTGGCCACCGGCATCGCCTTCGATCGCGAGGGCATTCTCTACGTCGGCGACCGCCGGGGCGCCATTTTCCGGATCGAGCCGAACGGCGAGCCGCGCACGTTCTGCCGGCTCGAGCCTTCGGTCGCCGCTTACCACCTCGCGTTCGATGCCGAAGGCAACCTGTTCGTCACCGCTCCCAGCCTCGCTTCGGTGGACCCGGTGTACCGGGTGAGCCGCGAGGGCGAAGTGGACGTGTTCGTGGGCGGTTTCGGGAGACCCCAGGGAATCGCCTTCGACGCTGACGGCAATCTCTACGTCACCGAAGGCCTCGCCGGCGATAGCGGTCTCTACCGGATCTCGCCGGGGGGAGAAGTGGAAAAGGTCGTTACCGCGCCGGCTCTCGTAGGTCTCGCGTTCGACGGGAAGGGCGGGATCGCACTCGCGGGCACGAGCGCGGTGTTCCAGCTCGAGCTCGGCGTCGCAGGTCTTCCGCTTCTTTAGTTGTGCTCGCCCTCGCTCTTCAATCAGGGCGCTGGGGCCCCACCCCCAGCGCTTCTCGCTCCAGGACTCGCTTCGCTTTCATCAGTGCGCGCTCGCTGCGGCGGGCGGCGCCCTGCGCTCGGGCGAACGGCTCCGCTCGGCCCGCTCGCGCAGGCTGCGGGCCCAGTATCCAGCACCCCGCTCACTACTGATTGATTCGGCGGAGCTTTTCGCGGATCTCCTCCGCTCTCGAACCTTCACTCTCGCCCGCGAGGAATGCTTCGGCGTCCTCGATCGCGCGCTTCCGAAGCTCGTCCGTCGCGTCGCGTTCGTAACGCTCGAGCGAGCAAAGCGCGAGCCGGAATCGGGCGTCGGAGCCGTCTTGTCCATCCCCTTGGGCCCTTTGGGCACTTAGTTCGCCGAGCGCGGCGACTCTGCGGCGCAGCGCGTCGCAGTCTTCGAGAACGGCCCGGGAGAGCGCGGCGGGCGCCGCCGTCGGGCGCGCCCCGCTGCCACTCTCCTGGACGCGGACGTTCTCCTTGGCAGCTGGCCGGAGGGAGCGCACGTAGTCTTCGGTCGAATCGGGGGTCGCGACCGTTTCGGCGGGCGCGCCCTCGCGTTGCTCGGCGCCCTCGATCTGTGCCGCCTCCGGCGCCGCCTCGTCCCGTGCCATCGGGGGAGCGGTGCTCGGCTCCGCGGCCACTCGAGTTTCTGCCTCGGGTGCCTCGGCCACCGGAGCGGGTCGAGCGGGTCTAACAGCGGGCGGCGACGGCGTGCGGGGGTCCTCGCGGAGCACGGACACGCCCACCATCGCCACCACCAGGAGTGTCGCTCCCAGAGCCCCCCACCGCAGCATCGATGGTGCGAGGAGGATGCGGAAGAAGCCCGACGGACGCCTGCTCTCGGAATCGATGCGGTCGAGCACCTTCCTGGGAAGATGCTCCCAATAGGACTCCGGCGGCTCGGGGAAGGGCATGGACCGCGACTCCTCGGTGAGAGAGGCCAGGAACAGGACGTGGCTACGGCAGCTCGGGCACTTCTCGAGGTGCGCTTCGGCCGCGAGCTTCTCCGCGGCCGTCGCCTCCCCATCGGAGTGCTTCTCGACGAGTGCCACGAGCTCGGTGCAATCGGTCACCAGGAACCTCCGGCCTTGGGAATCGGCCCCACGTGCGCGGCGAGCATCCCCTTCAGACGACCGCGGGCGCGCGAGAGCCGGGACATCACCGTACCCTCGGAGATCCCGAGGAGCTTCGCGATCTCTTGGTAACGCATCTCTTCGACGACCTTGAGCAGGAACACCGTGCGCTGCTCGAGAGGGAGGAGCGCCACCGCCCGTTCGAGATCGAGCGCGAGCTCCTCGGACTCGAGCGCTCTCTCGGGGTTCGCGTCGAGCGGCTCCGGCCGGGAGGCACGCGTGTCTCCCCGACGGCCCGGACCGCCGGGAGCGTCTTCGGTATAGAGGGGCTGCTCCCTCCTGGCGACGCCGTTCAAATAGTTGATGGCGAGGTTCACCGCGATCCGCGTGAGCCAGGGTCGCAGGGGCCGGCCGACGTCGAATCGGCCCAGGTTGCGATAGGCGCGGACGAACGTGTCCTGGGTGATGTCGTCTGCCACCTCGTGACGCCGGGTCATGCGCATCGCCACCGCGTAGATCCTCCTCTGGTAGCTCCGGACGATCTCGGCGAAGGCGTCCCGATCGCCGTCGCGGGCGCGCAGTACGAGGTCCCGGTCGAACTCTCCGGATCTTTCCATGCTCTGAGCGTAGGCCAGGCTCGTCATGCTCTCAATCCGGGCTCGTGAATGGTACCGGAGGAAGGTGCCATTCATTCCATTGTAGGGAAAAAAGAAAAACCCGGCAGGCCCCCGCGCG
>Ga0209619_10003963_pt1 | contig 10592 bp, 11 predicted proteins | sample Rifsed16ft3_FD_184011 | JGI IMG/M metagenome (GOLD analysis project Ga0209619, IMG submission 184011) | Soil microbial communities from Rifle, Colorado, USA - sediment 16ft 3 (version 2) | ecosystem: Environmental > Terrestrial > Deep subsurface > Rock core/Sediment | place: Rifle, Colorado... | reverse complement strand
GGCGATCGCGATCGAGGACGCTGCGACGATGATCGTCACCGGGATGCCGCCCAGGATGAATGCCTGGTGCCTGCCGAGGAACTCGAGATCGATCTTCCCCGCGGCCGCGAGGCCGCCGACGATGATCGCCACGAGGACCAGCCACGTGGTAAAGAACGAGAGTCGGAAGCGGAGCTGGTCCCGTCGCCTGGACCTCGCGACAGCCTCGACCATGGCGGCGCTCGCCTGAACGCTTGCCATCGGGCCCTCCTCTCGCCGACGCAAACCTCCCGATCCAGCGATGGGGCGCCGTCGCCGGCGCCCCATCGGATCAGGCCACGGTCACCCGCCGACCTTTGTCGTCAGGTCCTCGCCGAACCACTTCTCGGAGAGGCTCTTCAGCGTTCCGTCCGACCGCATGGCGTCGAGGATCTTGTTCACCTCGGTGACCATGGTCGTGGGACTCGGCCCGCCCTTGTCGAAGGCGACGGCGAGCGGCTCGTTGAAGACCGGGTCGCCGAGCTTCATGACGGGGAGGCCCTCGTCGATGGCGCCCTGGACGGTCGTGACCGAGCTGAGCCAGCCCTCGAAGTCACGCCGGCCGGCCTGCCACGATTCGGCGCAGTTCCGGTCCGACTTGAGCGTGGTGGCGGTCGCGCCGGTGGGCGGCTTCGTCTGCGGGGACGACGTGCCGAAATCGAGCGTGCCGTCGAGCCACTGCAGGTAGGTCGTGCCCTCGCCGACGCAGATGACCTTGCCGGCGAGCCCGTCGAGCGAGGTGATGCCCGAGTCCGGCACGACGGCCATCTGGGCAGGCGTGTAGTAGTACGGGTTCGTGAACGCGATGACCTTCTCCCGGTCGCTCGTGATCGTCATCGAGCCGACGCTGAAGTCCCAGCGCCCGCTCCACGAACCGGCCGTGATCGCCTCCCAGGACGGGGTCTCGAAGGCGATCTCGACGCCGAGTCGCTTCGCGATCTCGGTCCCGACGTCGATGTCGAAGCCCTCGTAGCTACCGTCGTCGGCCAGGGACGACTGCGGCGGATACTCGGGGTCGGTGGACATGATGATCTTGTCGGCCGCCTTGACCTTGGCGAGCAGATCGTTGGTCGTGCCGCCCCCGCAGGCAGCGGTGGCGATCGCGCCGATCACGGCGAGCACGGCGAGTCGTGCCAGGCCGTGCATCCGGATTCCCATGGATGACCTCCTCCAGGATGACGTCTCGGGAGGCGCGGCCCATCTGTTCGGCATGTCGCGTCTCCGCGGGGGCGCACGAGTGAGTTCCGGCATCTTAGCGGTCTCGGGGGCCGCGCAACACCCCACCTCGGCTGGTCGTGGCGTCGCGGAATCGCCGCCGCGGCCGGCGCCCGTCGGCGCCGGCCGCCGGGTACGCTCTCGTCCGTGACGATGACCGACGTTTCGGGGCCGCTCGAGCGGGTCGTGGAAGCCCTCGCCCGGCTGGCCGCGAGGGGCGAGACCATCGAGGACGAATGGACGTACGTCCACGACCTCGAGAAGGTCTGGGTCGCCCGGCTCCGGGCCGTCGCGGTGGCCGGGGCAGCTGCGGAACCCCCGCCCCCCGGGCCAACGCCGGCCGAGCTGGAGGCTGCCCTCGACCGGCTCGTCGCCGAGGCAGACCTCGTCACCGACCCCCATCGCGCCATCGACTGGCTCTCGACGCTCCCCCAGGCGACGCTCGTCGCGCTCGGCGAGGCGGCCTGGTGAGGTTCCAGGATGCGGCAAAGGACGCGCGCGCGGTCGTCTACGCCGGCGTCCAGGCGGACCCGCTCGTCGCGCGCGCGGCAGCCCTCCTCGCCGACGCGACACCGCCCCAGCGGGTCCTCGCCCGGGCCGTGATGAACGGGGAGACGACCGCTCCCGAATCGTGGCGGACGATGTTCCCGACCCTCTTCGGATCCACCGGTCCGGCCGAGGGCAGCCCCGAACGCGATCGCTCCGAAGCGGTCCTGGCCGCGTCGCTCGCGGTCGCCGGCCGCGGCGAGCAGGTCCGGAGCCAGTTCCGCGGCGCGATCGTCGAGGCGGTCACGGAGCTCCTCCTCGAGCGACGCGTCGGCGCCGGGGCGATCCGCCGCGAGCGGCGGATCCTGTTCGACGGCGTCGCGGCGGAGATCCATCCCTACGACGTCACGGTCGAGACGCCCGGGGTCGCCGAGGCCTACGACTGCAAGTGGGGCGCGCGGGGCATCTCGGCCGACGTCCTCCACCAGCTCGACGACGCGCGTGCCCACGCCACGGCCGAGGGAGGTCGGCTCCTGCCGGTCCTCGTCGTCTTCGACGCCCGCCGCTCCTGCGAGGTCCGGCTAGCCCGCCAGACGGCGCCGCGGACCGGCACCCGCCTCGTGACGATCGAGACCCTCGACCGGCTTTCTGGTCGCCGGGCGGAGGTCGCCTCGTGAGCGCCGGCGCCGACAGCGCGGCCGGCGAGCTCCAGGCGGCGCTCGATCCCGGCCTCGCCGGGGCGCAGGACCGGCCCGTGGACGGCGTGGACAACGGGTTCGTGGCCGGCTACCGGGTCCGCTTCGACGAGGCCGGCGCCGACGGCCTGATGCGGACGTCGGCGCTCCTGCGGTACGCCCAGGACATCGCCTGGCGGCACTCCGAGGACCTCGGCTTCGACCGGAGCTGGTACACCGAGCGCGGCTGGTGGTGGGTCGTCCGCTCGGTCGAGCTCGAGGTGCTCGCGCCGGTCCCGATGGGCCGGACCCTCCGGGTGTCGACGGCGGTCGTCGGCCACCGCCGGATCTGGGCCCGCCGGCGGGGCGAGTTCCGCCTCGCCGAGGGCACCCTCGCCGCGGTCGCCTCGACCGACTGGGTGATCGTCGACGAGGGTGGCCGGATCATCCGCATCCCCGGCGACTTCGGCCACGCCTTCCCGAACGTCGAGCTCGCCGCCGACATCATCCGGGTCGCCCTGCCGCCCGAGCCCCCGGACGGCGCGACGCGACTGGCCATCCGCGTCCGGCCCCAGAACCTCGATCCGATGGGCCACGTCAACAACGCGGTCTACCTCGACTGGCTCGAAGAGGCCGTGATTGAGGCCGGCGCCCCGGCCGCGACGACCGCGATCCCGCGCCGCGTCGCGATCGAGTACGCGGCCTCGGCCGAGCCGGGCGACGCGCTGGAGGCCACGGCCTGGCCCGCCGACCGCAGCTGGTGGGTCCGGCTCGCGCGGCCCGCCGATGGCGCGACCGTGATCCGGGCCAGGATCGGTCCGTCGGGTGGCTGATCCGACCGTGCCGACCCGGCCGTCCCGTCGGCAGACGCCTCGGCACCGGGCAAGCCCCCTGACGGGCCTTTGTACCCTCGCCATCGGGAGGCACGGCACGCGCCCTGGCAGGCAGCTGCCCGGGATGCTCTCGGCTGACGCCTCAGGCGGGACCCGCGATGCCATGGATCGAGGTCGGGCGTGAGGGAGGATTCCAGGATGACCGAGACGGCGCCATCGGCGATGCCCCCGGGCGAGGACAGTAACGTCCCCGGACCAGGGCCGGGACCGGCACCCGGGTCCCCCGCGGCTGGCGGTGACGCTCCGACCCTGACCTGCAGCGGGCTGGTGAAGCGGTTCGGCGCCCGGCTGGCCGTCGACGGCGTGGGCTTCGAGATAGCCCGGGGCGAGACGTACGGCCTCCTCGGCCCGAACGGGGCCGGCAAGACGACCTCGATCTCGATGATCTGCGGCCTCCTCGCCCGCGACGGTGGCGAGGTCGTCGTGGACGGTCGCCCGATCCATCCCGGGGCGACGGCCGCCAAGGCGGCCATCGGCTACGTGCCCCAGGACCTGGCGATCTACCCGGACCTGACCGCCCGCGAGAACCTCGTCTTCTTCGGCCAGCTCTACGGCCTCGGCGGCAAGCCGCTGGCGGCGCGTGTCGCCGAGCTCCTCGAGGTCATCGGCCTCTCCGACCGGGCGAAGGACCGGACCGAGCAGTTCTCGGGCGGCATGAAGCGCCGTCTCAACATCGCCATCGGGCTCCTTCACCGGCCGAAGCTGCTCGTCCTCGACGAGCCGACCGTCGGCGTCGATCCGCAGAGCCGGAACGCGATCCTGTCGAGCGTCCAGGAGCTCGGCCGGGAGGGGATGGCGATCCTGTACACGACCCACTACATGGAGGAGGCGGAGCGGCTCTGCGACCGCGTCGGGATCATCGACGAGGGCAGGATCCGGGCCGAGGGCACTCGCCGCGAGCTGGTCGACCTCGTCGGCCAGCGCGACCGGGTCAGCCTCACCGCCGCCGGCGACCTCGCGGCGGCGGCCGCAGCGGCCCGAGCGCTGCCCGGCGTCCACGGCGCGACCGCCCGCGAGGGCGGCCTGGACCTCATCGTTAGCGACGGTCGGACGATGCTCCCGCAGCTTCTCCAGGGCCTCTCGGTCGACGGTGTCACGATCCGCTCGGTCGAGGTCATCGAGCCGGACCTCGAGGCCGTCTTCCTGCACCTGACCGGCAAGGCCCTCCGGGACTGAGGACGAGCCATGCGCATCGCCCTCGTCATCGCCCTCCGGATCCTGCGCCAGCGCCTCCGCGATCGCTCGGCGATCGTCTTCGCGGTCCTCACCCCGCTGGGCCTGGCGCTCGCCTTCTCAGTCCTCATCCCGAACGAGTTCTCCTCGTTCCACACGCGGTTTGTCGTCGTCGACAACGACCGCGGCCACGTCGCGGCAGTCCTCGTCGACGACGTCCTCGGATCGCTCGTCGACGCCGGCGTCGCGGACGTCGACGCCTTGCCGGGCGAGGCGGCCGCGATCGCCGAGCTCGAGGCCGACCGGGCCTCCGCCGCGATCATCATCGCGTCCGGCTTCAGCGCCGCGGTCGAGCGCGGGGAGGCGGCCGAGATCCGGATCGTGGGCGGCGAGTTCCCGCTCTCGCTCGAGATCGCGAAGTCCGCCGTCGACCGCTTCGCCCAGGCGGTCGGCGCGGTCCAGCTGATGGTCGCGACCTCGGTCGCCGGGGGGGCCCAGCCGGACGCGGCCACGGTCGCGGCCGCCCAGGCGGCCGCCGCCCAGCCCGGCCCGATCGCCGTGGCGACGCCGGCCCTCGAGGGTCGGCAGGCGGACCTCGCCACGTTCTACGGCGCCGCCATGGCGATCATGTTCGTGTTCTTCGCCACCCAGTACGGCGCCCTGGCCCTCGTCGCCGACCGCCAGGTCGGGACGATGAGCCGGTACCTCGCGGCGCCGATCTCGGCCTCCTCGATCCTCGCCGGGGCGTCGATCGCGGGCTTCGTCCTCGGCCTCGTGGCGATGGCCGTCCTGGTGGTCGCGACGTCGCTCCTCCAGGGCGCGGACTGGGGTCCGCCGGCGCTGCTCGTCCCGCTCATCCTCGCCGCGGTCGCGGCGGCGATGGGGATCTCGACCCTCGTCTCGTCGGTCGCCCGGACGCCGCAGCAGGCCGGCGGCCTGAACGCGATCGTCGCCCTCTCGCTGGCGGCGGTCGGCGGGGTCTTCATCCCGGTCAGCCAGGCGCCCGAGGGCCTCGCGTTCGCCGCTCAGGCGACGCCTCACTACTGGTTCCTCCGCGGCATCGACACGCTTGCCTCCGACGCCGCGACGCTGGCCGACCTCGGACCGTCGATCGCGATCCTGCTGGCGATCGGTGCGGTCACCGGCGGCATCGGCCTGGTCCGGGCGCGGGCCGCGCTCGCCGTCCGATGAGCCGGGTCCTCGCGATCGCCGGCGCGAACTTCCGGCGGACGCTCCGCGACCGGCTCGGGCTGTTCTTCATCATCGTCCTGCCGATGATCCTGATCGTCGTCCTCGGGATCACCTACGGCGGCCAGGGGGTCCTCCGGATCGGCGTCGCCGACCTCGACGGGTCGGCCCTGTCGCGGGAGCTCGTCGAGGCGATCGCGCCGACCGACGAGACGCGGCTCGAGATCTGGACCTACGGCTCCGCGACCGAGATCGAGGACGCGGTAGCTCGAGGCCGGGTCGCGTTCGGGCTGACGATCGAGGCGGGCTTCGAAGCCGCGCTGCGATCGGGTGGCCGCGCCCCGGTCGCCTTCTCCGAGGTGCCGACGACGGCCTCGATCGCCGGCCGGGCGCCGGTCGAGCGGGCCGTCGCGTCCGTCGAGTCCCTCGTCCGGGCGGCGCGCTTCGGCGCCGAACGCACCGGCTCGACGTTCGATGCCGCGCTGGCGTCCGCCAGGGCAGCGGCAGACCGCGCGCCGGGTGTCTCGGTCGTCGTGGCCCCGGCGGCAGGCGCGGCGACGACTGTGGCGCCGGGCGGCTTCTCGATCGGGGCCCAGAGCCAGCTCATCCTGTTCATGTTCCTGACCTCGCTCACCGGGGCCACGGAGCTCATCGTCAGCCGCGAGCTGGGGATCTCGCGGCGGATGTTCGGCACGCCGACGCGGGCGGGCGTGATCATCATCGGCGAGGGCGTCGGGCGCCTGGCCCTGGCCCTCTTCCAGGGGCTTTTCATCGTCATCGCCTCGACCCTCCTGTTCGGCGTCGAGTGGGGCGATCCGGCGGCCGCGCTGGCGATCGTCGTGACGTTCTCCTTCGTCGCGGCCGGGGCGGCGATGCTCATCGGCACCCTGGCCCGGAACGCCAGCCAGGCCGGCGCGATCGGACCGGCGCTCGGCATGGGATTCGGGCTCCTCGGCGGCACGATGGTCCCGGCGGAGGTCTTCCCGGAGGCGATGCGGACGATCGCTCACGTGACCCCCCACGCCTGGGCGATGGATGCGTTCCGGGCGCTGACCTTCGACGGGGCCGGCCTCGTCGCGATCCTCCCCGAGCTCGCCGTGCTCGTGGGCTTCGCCGTGGTGCTTCTCGGCCTGGCGACGGTCCGGTTCCGCCGGGTGATCGTGGGCTGACGCCGGCCGCGACTCAGGGCGCCATCCGGGTGGTGGCCGTGGCGACGTGCATCCAGAAGGTGAGCGTCAGAGGACCGGCGGACCCGGTGGTGCTCCGGCGCCTGACGGGGCCGCTTCCGTGCCGGCCGGGAGCGGCTCCTCGCCGTCGACGATCGGGTCGGAGGCGGCGCGCTCCCGCCGGGCGAGGATCGCGAACGGCACCGCGACCGCCTGGATCGCCGCCGAGACGAGGTACGACGCGGCGTAGCCGTTGACATCGGCCACCCGCCCGAGGACCGGCTGCGCGACGACGCCGCCGGCCGAGCCCATGAGGTTGTCGAACGACAGCACCGTCGCCCGCTGGGCCGATGGGATGAGGCCGTTCACGAAGGCCTGGCGGAGGGGGCTCTGGACGGCGAACGTCAGGCACCAGGCCGCGAGCAGGACCAGGGCGATCCCGAAGCTGCTCGTCAGGCCGATGACCGCCAGGAGGCCGACGTCGAGGACCGTGCCGAGGATCAGGGCATCGGTCCGACGCCGGAAGAGCCGGCGAACGCGGGGTGCGAGGAGGCCGCCGATGATCTGGGCCCCGGCGACCATCGCCGCCGCCAGGCCGGCGACGCCGTAGGCCGTCTCGTCGCCGTACAGCTCGAGGAGATACGGCTGCATCGCGTAGAAGACGTAGAAGCCGACGCCGGCGCCGAACGGCCCGGCGAGCATCAGCCAGCGCACCGGCGGATTGCGGAAGCCGGCATCGATCGAGCCGCGAAGCACGGTCCGGACGGCCTTGATGGGGCTGGCGTCGCGCTGCGGCGTGAACCCGAGGTCCCGCATGAACCACCAGGCGACGACGAGGGTGACACCCAGCATCGCGGCCCGGACGATGTACGGCACGCCGAGGTTGGTGGCCTGGGCGATGAACCCGCCGGCGACCGAGCCACCGAGCATCGCGATGCCGCCGACCGTCTGGGCCCGACCGAAGACCGCCTCTAGGCTGCCCGCGTAGCCGGTCGCATGGAGGGCATCGACCAGCCAGGCCTCGGTCGCCCCGGAGAAGAACGTGAAACCAAGCCCGAGCAGGGCCGATGCCAGCGCCCAGCCCCAGAACGGCGCCTGGACCTGCCACATCCCGAGGTAGAGGAGCGTTGAGAGAAGGAGCGTCGCCGCGCCGAGGAGGAACGAAAACCGCCGCCCCCGCGTGTCGGCGACGACCCCGGTGGGCACCTCGAAGATCACCTGGCCGAGCGCAAAGAAGGCGTTGGCCGCGAAGGCTTCGGTGTTGTTCAGCCCGGCATCGAGCAGAAACAGCGTGTTGATGCCCCAGATGAAGGACGCGGCCAGCGTCGTCAGGAGGGTCAGGAGCAGGTAGGTGCGCTGGACTCGGGCGGCCGGGGACGTCATCGGCCTCCGAGTCTACCGGGCATCGCCCGACCATCCCGGCCGACCGCCCCAAGCCGCCAGCCGAGGGCAGCGTGCAACTTGATTCCCGCGGGGGCGCAAACCTACGATCGCCTGGCTCGCCTGTCGACCACGACCCGAAAGGGCAAGGCCGACACCAGGCGACGCGAACGACCGGAGGGATCGCGTGGTGTCATTCCATCTGGCGCGAGCGCGCCTTCGCGGCCCAGTCCAGCTGCTGCGGTCGGGCGCGCTCCGCCCGATCGCGTCCCGAACCCCGCCTCGTCCGCGCTCGGCCCCTCGAGGTCCCGCCCCGGCGAAGCCGGGCATCGGGGGCAGCCGCGGCGGCGATGGCGCCGGTGGGGGCGGCGGCGGTGGTGGTGGCGGGACCTTGTTCGACTGCGCAGGAGGTGGCGGTGGCGGCGGGTCCGGCGGCATCGGCGACGTCGGCGGCACAGGCGGCGAGCGAGGCGGGAGCTCGGTCGGGATCCTGGCGAGATCGGGGGCCGAGCTCGTCCTCGAAGGCAACGAGATCACGACGGGACGAAGCGGCCGCGGCGGCGACGGAGGCGCGGGATCGCTCGGCGCCGGGGGCGGCGAGGGCGGCACGGGTGGTCCCGGGTTCTCGTCCCTGATCGGTATTGCCGCCGGTGGCAAGGGCGGCGACGGCGGGAGCGCAGGTCCCAGCGGCGCCGGTGGCGGTGGCGGTGGCGGGCACTCGGTCGGAATCCTCTACGTCGGCATCGGGTCCCTGGACGATGACAGCGTCATCACGGTGGGTCAGGCCGGCCGGGGCGGCAGCGGCGGTGCGCCGGCCTTCTTCAGCCTTCCGCCCGCGCAGCCCGGCGCCGACGGGATTGCCAGGGCCACGTACGACTACGGAGACATCGAAGCCTTCGTGCCGTAGCAGACAGTCTGCTGCACCACGAGGTCGAACGATGCAGGCCACGACGAGGTCACGCCGAGCATCGCCGCCCAGACGGCGGGCGTCGGAGGCCACCCGCCCTCGATCAATCGCCGGTCCGATGCCTCGCGCTTGGCGCCCGGGACGCGGGGGAACGCGGCGTCAATCGTCGGGCATCGCGCGGCGATCGCCGACGGCGGTCGCGGTGCCGGGGAGGGCCGGCGTCCCGGCGGCCACCCACCATTCGAAGACATCGTACGTCAGGCGCCCGGCGTGGACCGACGGGTCGAGGTCGGACAGGCGCCGGGCCTCGTCGAGATCGCACGAGAAAATCGAAAGCCCCCGGAGCGACGGATCGGACTGCTCCCTGAGCGGGCCGTTGGCGACCAGCACGCCGTCTCGGCGGAGCTTCGCCCGGTAGGCGAGGTGGCGGGCCTGGAGGGCGTCGAGTGCCGCCTCCGACATGACCGGCGCGTCGTGCGGACGGCGCAGCAGCACCAGCGTGTAGACGTCGAAGGCGTCGGGGACGTTCGGATCGCGCGGCATGTCCGAACGATAGGCGGTCGCGCTGAAACCCGGTACACCGGTCGGTCGTCAGGGCACCGCGGGCCCTCCGGTGGGGATCTGTTGGGTGATGCAGTGCGGGCCGCCGCCGCCGAACGCCAGGGTGGCTCCGGGGACGACCACCTCACGGTCGGGACAGACCGAGGCGAGAAACTACGGCGTTGTTCCGGAGCAGTTCGCTCTGGTTGATCAGCACACCCTCCGCGACCTGACCAGCATGGAGCGCCTTCCGCCTGGACGTCCGCCTCGGCCGGTGCCAGCGCGAGCTCCTGGATCTCGGCGCGCTGCCGCCCCACGACCAAGCAGACGCGCTGGGCTGCAGCCGCGTCTCGACCGACTCCGAGAATCGAGACCTCATGACCGGTCCACGCTCGCGCCGAGGGTGGCGAGAAGCTCGTCCAGCTGCCCCAGCGCCTCGGGCATGCCGGACGTCGACCCGGAGGCGATCGCACCGTCGAGCGCTTCCCTCGAGGGATAGAGATCGTGCACGACCAACAGCGTTCTGCCGCCCTGTTCCTCGAGGGTCACCGTGGTGACCGCGCCACCGTCATCCCCTTCGTCGTTGGTCCAGACCAGGCGCGAGTGCGGCGTCACTTCGAGGTACCGACCGAAGAACTCCATGGTCGAGCCCTCGTAACCGAACACCAACCGGTACCTGCCCCCGACACGAACATCCGTCTCGCAGGAAAGCAGCGAGATGGGAAACGACTTCGGTGCCCACCACCGCTCGAGCAGCTCGGGCCTGGTCCATGCCTCGAACACAATGTGCGCCGGGCCGTTGACAGTACGGGTGACGACGAGCTCACGCTCGGACGTTCGTTCCACCGACGTGGTGTTCCCCATGGAGGTGGACTCACTCTCGGGCGTTGCCTTCATCGACCTTCTCCTCTTCCAATCAGTTGCTCGACAACCCTGTCCAACTCGTCGAAGC
>Ga0209619_10003961_pt1 | contig 10595 bp, 8 predicted proteins | sample Rifsed16ft3_FD_184011 | JGI IMG/M metagenome (GOLD analysis project Ga0209619, IMG submission 184011) | Soil microbial communities from Rifle, Colorado, USA - sediment 16ft 3 (version 2) | ecosystem: Environmental > Terrestrial > Deep subsurface > Rock core/Sediment | place: Rifle, Colorado... | reverse complement strand
GCGCATCTCAGCCGCCGACCAGCGGTCGTCCCCTGCCGCCGCGCGTCGCCGCCACGACCAGCCAGGCGCCCCCCAGCGGGACGATCAGTGCCACCGCGAGGAGCAGTGCCCACAGCGGCGTCCGCGTCGGCGGCGCCGGCAACGGGCCGAAGGGGGCAAAGCCCGCATCTCGCGCCGACGGTTGCCCAGCGGCCGAGACGTCGATCGCCAGGTCGAAGCGCAGGTCCGTCGCAGGGGCATCGATCTGGCTCTTGGTCAGCCACGCGGCCTCAGGTACCCACTCCATCCCCTTGTCACTGCGCAGATCGGCGAGCAGCTCAGGGCTGGCTGCCGCGTCGTGGGTCAGTGCCAGTCCGGCGCCGAGAGGGCTGCCGGGCCGGGGGAGCATGGCCGGCTGCCGGTCGGTGAGCAGATAGACGTCGGCCTGGACCGTGTCGCCGGCGACCTTGCCGAGGCCCAGGATGCGCAGCGGCACCCACGGATTGTCGGTCGGGATCGCCAGGTGCACCGGGGTCCCGTCACCGATCGCCTGCCCACGCTCGGCGGCGGCAACGGCGTCGAAGCTGGCGGCCATGAAGATCGGTGAGCGGTCGGCGTAGAAGTCGAGCATCTCCGGCGCATCGGCCGGAAGGCGGAATCCGTGCTCGGTGGCCCACGCGCCGACCTCGGCGCCTCCACCGCGCAGGATGGTGATGTCGAGGGCGTCGATGCGCACCTCCAGGAGCACCTGCGCGCGGTCCGCCGTGCCGGCCGCCTCAAAGGCAAAGGCCGGGGTCGGATCGGTCTCGCGCACGAGGCGCTGGAGCGTCCAGTCGCCGCCACGGACGACGCTGGTCGGGACGCCCGGCAGTGGGATGATGCTGCCAAAGGCGCCCCCGCCCCCGGCGAATTCAAAGGCGGTGATGTAGTGCTCGACACCATCGTGGTAGGCGGCCAGGGTGGTTGTCCGCAGCAGGTTGACCGCGCCGTTTGGACCGATGAGGCCGCCGCAGGCCAGGGTCGGAGCGGCGAGTGCCAGGGTCAGGGCGATGGCGGCGAATGGGGCAGCGAGGCGGCGCATGGTGAGATCCTCTCGTGGCGTTGCGGACAGGACGGGATGCGCGCCGGGATAGTTCCCCGACACTCGACGGGTGCCCGGACCGAGGCCGCACGAGCGATCACTGCTGTAGTGCGTACAGGCCAACCAGGATCGATGCGTTGAACGCCCAGTGGCAGCACACTGAGGTGACGAGGTTTCCGGTGCGGATTCGCAGGTAGGCGAACAGCCAGCCGCCGACGGCGACCCCGACGAACCCACCGACGATGCCAAGTGTCCACCCCCAGGTACTCAGCGCCAGACTCGTCTCGCCAACCGTGTGCACCACGATGAGCCCATGCCATGGCGCGAAGACGATGGCCGACAGCACCGCCGCTCGCCCGTCTGCGTAGCGGCGACGCAGCATGCCAAGCAGGACGCCGCGGAAGGACAGCTCTTCGGGCAGGATGGTCGCGAGCGGCATCAAGATCAGGGCGCGGAACACGACATCGGCGACGGTCATCTCGGCGAAGGGTGCGTAATGCACGGGGCCGGGTACGAGCAGACCGCTGCGCAACAACACCAGTGCGGCCACGGCTACCGCCGCCGCGACCCCTACACCGATGGCAGCGCCGCGCGCCGCGCCATGGCGCGTGATTCCCAACTCCACAAGTGTGAGGTTGTCCTGGCGCGCCCATAGGAGCATGGCCGCGATGAGAATCGCCGAGATCGTCAGCGCCACCGGTCCCGAGGTGAAGAGCTCTCCCCCGGTGATCACCGTAACGATGTTCTGGTAGACCGCCAGGGTCGCGGCCAGGATGATCAGGGTTCGCCCTGTCGGTCTGGTCGACACCACGCGGCTCAGCCCTGCATCGACCGATACGTGAGCACCGTCCAGGAGGCGAGGCAGGCAACGGCGAGGATGGCGGCCGGAACGTTGCTGTTGACGACGGCGATCGGGGCAAGGAGCACGATGGCCGCCAACAGGATTCGCTGCTCGAGTCGTTTCATGGCGCCACGCTAGATGGCGGGCACTGCGGCGAGACTGCGGCGCTGGTCGAAGGAAGGAGCCGTGGTCCCAGCAGCCGCCATCACCGAGCGGCTGCGCGAGCCTCGAACAGTTGCCTCGGCCCGCTGATCCCCTTCAGGTCATGGGCACCGCGGTCGGTGAATTCAACGCCGCCGCCGCTGGCCAGGTCGCGAGTGGTGGCGGAGACCAGCACCTCCCCGGGCCCCGCCACGTCCATGATCCGTGAGGCAAGGTGCACGGCCACGCCGCGGAGGTCGTGCTCCGCCATCTCGACCTCCCCGGTGTGCACGCCGGCGCGGATCTCGATCCCCAGCACCTGGGCGGCCACGCAGATCCGAATCGCGCAGACAACGGCGCGCCCGGGGGAGTCAAAGGTTGCCAGGAAGCCATCGCCGGTCATCTTCACCTCGCGCCCACGATGGGTCTCGAGCAGACCGCGCACGTCCTCGTGGTGGGTGGCCAGCAGGTGTTTCCAGGCACGGTCTCCCTGTCGCTCGGCGGACGCGGTGGAGTCGACGATGTCGGTGAAGAGCACCGTGGTCAGCATTCGTTCGCCTTCGTCAGCGGCCTTCGCCCAGCCGGACATGCCCTGGAAGTTGATGGAGACGGTGGGCTCGTCGCCGATGACCCACGCGTCGTGGCCGGGTGCCATGTCGTAGAGGTCGCCCGGGCCGATCTCGACCTGCTCGCCGTCGCGCGTTTCGAGCATCATCCGGCCGCTCACCACCATCCCGACGTGATGAAACTCGCACCGCTCGGTGCCGACGATCGGTCGCACGTGGGTGGACCAGCGCCATCCAGGCTGTGCGACCTCCCGGCCAACGGTCAGCGGGCCGACGGTGACGTTGTCGGTGTAACCGAGCTCGTAGCTAACCCGCTCATCGGGCTCGGTGAAGCGCTTCACGGTGATGCCTGCCATGGCGGCGAGTTTCGGGCTCCGGCTGCTGGCCGTCAACGGCCTAACGGAAGAGGCGCTGCTGCCTGCTAAGTGGCAGCCGCGTTTCGCGCTCGTCCTCGGCGATCACCGCATCGACCGGGTGCAGCCGGGTCGCCACCACGTTGAGCACCTCGCCCTCGACCTGGAGGGTGCCGTCGATCACCAGCAGCGGGTGCCGGTGCAGGATCGCGCGGTGGGCGGCGTAGACCTGCGGCCGCACCGTCACGTTGATCATGCCGGTCTCGTCCTCCAGCGCGATGAAGACGAAGTTCTTGGCCGTCATCGGGTGCTGGATGCTGACCGCCAGTCCCGCCAGCCGCAGCCGTGACCGATCTCGCCGCTTCCCCGCCTCGGCGATCGGGATGACGCCGCGCGCCGCCAGCCGCTGCCGGAAGAGCTCGACCGCGTGGGCGGTCGGCGACAGGCCCAGCTCACGGTAGTCGGCGGCGATCCGCTCGGCGAAGGTCATCGGCGGCAGGGTGGTGCCCAGCTCGCGCTGGGCGTCATCGGTCAGACCCAGCGCGGGATGCGCGGGGTTGGCATCGGCCAGGGTGCTGCGCAGCTGCCAGAGCAGTTCGCGGCGGGGCGCATCGGTCCAGTCGAAGGCACCTATGGCGATCAGCCGCTCCATCACCTGTTCGCCGAGGCCCGTGCGTGCCGCGAAGTCGCGCACGCCGCTGTACGGACCGATGGCGCGCTCGCGCTCGAGCGTCTCGCGCGCCTTCTCGTCGATCCCCTTCACCTGGCGTATCCCCAGCCGCAGCCCGAAGGTGGCGTCGGGGAGCCGCTCGACCTCGTGCTCCCAGCGTGAGGCGTTGACATCGATCGGCAGCACCTTGGTGCCGTGCCGCTTGGCGTCGCCCACGATCACCGCCGGCGAGTAGAAGCCCATCGGCTGGTTGTTGAGGATGCCGGCGACGTAGTGGACCGGGTAGTGGAGCTTCAGCCAGGCGGTGTCGTAGGTGATCTTGGCGAAGGCCGCCGCGTGTGCCCGCGCGAACCCGAACTCGGCAAAGGCGGAGCAGCGGCGGAAGAGGTCGTCGGCATCGGGCTCGGTGAGACCGGTGCGCATGGCACCGCCCACGAAGCGGCCGCGTTCGGCCTGCATCTTGGCGTGGGACCGATGCGAGCCCATCGCCTTGCGGAAGATGTCCGCCTCGGTGGCGGTGTAGCCGCACACCTCGATGGCGATCTGCATCACCTGCTCCTGGTAGAGGATCACGCCCAGCGTGTCCTCGAGGATTGGCTGGAGGCTCGGGTGCGCATAGGTGACCGGCTCCTGTCCGGCGCGCCGGCGCAGGTAGGGGTGGACCGCGTTCCCCTGGATCGGGCCGGGACGGATGATCGCAACCTGCACGACCAGGTCTTCGAAGCGCTCCGGCCGGGACTTGGGGAGGGCCTGCATCTGCGCTCGACTTTCGATCTGGAACATGCCGACCGTATCGGCGGCGCGGATGGTCCTGAACACCTCGGGGTCGTCGTGGGGGAGTGAGTCAAGGTCGATTCTTTGTCCCGTGTCGCGCTCGATCCGGTCGAGGCACTCGCTGACCACGCCCAGGGTACGCAGGGAGAGGAGGTCGATCTTCACCAGCCCGAGCGCCTCGATGTCCTCCTTGTCGAACTGCGTGACCACGCGGCCCGGCATGGCGGCGCGCTCGATCGGGACGAGGTCGATCAGGGGAGTGCGCGTGACGAGCATCCCGCCGACGTGGATCCCCAGGTGGCGCGGGAAGCCGTCGATCTCCGCGCACAGGGCGAGCAGCCACTGCCAGCGGTTGCGGGGAGGTGCGTGAGGAGCCTCCAACCCAGATTCCCGCCAGATATGCATGGGGGGACTACTAGGCGCGGATTGAGCCGATCTCGGGCCAAAATCACGCTCCACCGGGTCCTCACCACGCTCAGCTCGGCCGTCACCACGCTCGACTGGGCCGCCTAAGGGTCCCCCGGTGACAATCTGGCGAGATACGGGCTGGGCAGATACGGGAACCACGCTCGGTCGGCGGCGCTCCTCGATCGGCATACCGCTCTCCGGGTCCACGCGCACGATGGGCGGCGGCACGACCTCCGACTCTGTCCCACCCTCGTCGACCTGGCGCAGACCGCCCGGCCCGTAGCGCTTCTGCTCCCAACCCTCGTGCTTGACCGATACCACCGACTGGTCGAGCACGCCCGGCCGTCGCGGCGGAACCCAACCGCTCTTGCTGTACGGCCGCCCGTCGTGGTCGCCGGCCGCGTCACGAGCGCGGGACTCCGCGGCCGCCAGATCGGGACGCAGGGCGGGGCGCGGGCTCGAGCTCCAGCTGCTGTCGGCGTCGTGGGCGATCAGCGATGGGGTGCCCGCGACCACCGCCTCCACCTCTCCCGCCCCCATCTCCTCGAAGAGCCAGCCGAACGTGCCATCGGCCGCCAGGTCGCGGGCGACATCGGTCGCGTCACGCGTGTCGAGCGCCTTGGCCACCCGGTCCACCAGCTCCAACGGGAACCCGAGCGCCTTGGCCACCTCGCGCACTGCTGATCGAGCCCGGTAGGTGATCACCGTGCAGACCATCGCGGCGTGATCGGCGCCGTAGCGGTTGTAGAGGTACTGGATCACCTCCTCGCGACGGTTGACGTCGAAATCGATGTCGATATCGGGCAGGGTGCGAGCCTCGTTGATGAAGCGCTCGAAGAGGAGCTTGTGGGCGATCGGGTCGACCTTGGTGATGCCCAGGCAATAGGCCACGATCGAATCGCCGGCACTTCCCCTCCCCTGACCGATGATCTTGTTGCGCCGCGCGAACTCCATCAGGTCCCACACGATCAGGAAGAACTCGGCCAGGTTTGTCCGCTCGATGATCTCCAGCTCGTGCGCCAGCTGCTGCACCGACTGGCGAGTAATGGGCCGATAACGGACGCGTAAGCCCTCGTGGGCAAGCTGGTACAGATATGAGAACGGCGTCTCGCCCTCGGGGACCGTGAAGCCCGGGAACCGGTACCGCTCGAAGTTCAGGTCGAGCTTGCAGGCCTGACCGATGACCGCCGCCCACGCCATCCCCGCCTCCCAGGCGCGCCGGGCGCGCGCGTCGGGCAGTTGCCTGCCAATGGCGGCCAGTTCGGCGGCGCTCTTCAGCCGGTACTCCGCGTTCGGCAGCAGCAGTTCGCGCGCCTGGTCGAGCGTCGCGCCGTGGCGGATGCAGACCAGCACGTCCTGTAGCCGATGCCCACCGGCCGTCGCGTAGTGCACCTGGTTGGTGACGAGCGTCGGCAGCCCGGCCGCTTCGGCCAGCTCGGCAAGCTGGGCCACGAGCCAGTCGTCATCGGGCTCCAGGTGATGCGAGAGCTCCACCGCGAAGTCGCCCTCCGGAAAGTGGCGCGCCCAGTAGCGGGCGGCGTCGTGGGCCGCCGCCTGCTCCCCGGCCAGCAGGCGGCGCGGCACCTCCCCGTTGCGACATCCGGAGAGGCCGATCAGGTGGCCGCGCCCCTCGTCGAGCGCCGCGGCGACCAGCGTCCGCGCGAAGACCGGGTACTGCTTCTCCCCGGCGAGGTGGCCGCGACTGGTCAGGCGCGACAGGGCGGTGTAGCCGTCGGCGTCGCGGGCCAGCAGGACGAGGTGGTCGCCGGGGATCGGGCCGGCGTGCAGCTCGCCGGGCCAGCCACGGCTCGCCCGCTCGCCGCGATACGGGTCGTTCAGCTTCCGGCCGCGGCGCGCCAGACGCAGCTCGTCCTCGTTCCGGGGGATGGTCAGCTCCAGCCCGATGATCGCGGTGACCGGAGCCAGGCCTGCGGCCCGGGCGTCATCGGTCCGGGTCTGGGCCGCCGCCTTGGCGAGACGTACGGCGCCGTACAGCCCCGCGTGATCGGTGATGGCCAGGGCCGGCAGGCGCAGCTGCGCGGCGCGGGCGACCAGCTCCTCGGGGTGGCTCGCCCCGTCGAGGAAGCTGAAGTTGGAGTGGGCATGGAGCTCGCAGTAGCCGGCTGGCAGGAGGGTGGTGGGGGCGGTGTCCGGCGCATGCATCGGACTCGGAAGATTAGGACAAGTGTTCGATAGTGTCTACATGCCGGAGCGGGTCAGCGGCCACGCGATCCGAGGTTGCGGCATTCGTATCGGTCTACAGCGATGTCTTCGACGCGCCCGGTCAAGCCGCCTACCTGGGCCACTTCGCCCAGAACGACGACTTCATCGACCCCGCCCGGGCGGCTGCCGCCAGAGAGACGCTCAGCGGAGCGAACGCCGCCCACCTCTACCCGGGAACGAAGCACCGGTTCTTCGAGTCGGACCGCCCCGAGTTCGACGCCGAGGCGACCGAGCTGGCCTACGCGCGCACCACCGAGTTCCTTCGGGCCAACCTCGGCTGACCGATCAGGCCGGCGTGGGCCGGGACCTCCGAGTGTCCACCACGATGGCACCCGCCAGCACCACCGCCAGGGCGGCGGCAACCAGTGACAGGGACGCGTAGGAAGCCGCCGCGACCACGTACCCCGCGCTGAGGCTCGCCACCGCGGCCACCGTCCACACCAGCGCATCGGCGGCGCCCTGCAGGCGAGCGCGCTCGCCGATCGGTGCCTCGGACGTCAGGAGCGCGCTGCCCGCCACAAAGCCCAGGTTCCAGCCGACTCCGAGGAGGAACAGCGGAACGGCCAGGACGGCACCGCTGTCGGGGATGACGGCAGCCATCAGTCCCGAAGTGGCCAGAACAGCGAAACCGACCAGGACCATGGCGGTCGCCCCGAATCGGTCGGTCAGGCGTCCGGAGAGCGGCGAGAAGGCGAACATCCCGAACGTGTGGGCGCTGATCACGAATCCGACCGTCTCGAGCCCATGGTCCATGGAGCGAAGGTGATGCGGCGTCATGACCATGACCAGCGTCATCACCAGCTGGCTGATCACCAGGGCAACCACCGCTGTGCGACCCCGCGGTCGGCGCAGCAGGTCTGCCAGGAGTCGGCGCGCGGGCGTCGCGCGCGTCCCGGCGGCACGCCTTGGCTCGTCGAGGTGCGGCTGCGACGGTGCCGACGGACCGAGGAGGGCGACCAGGAGCGCGGCGACCAGGAAGACGAGCGCCAGCACGAATCCGCCGGCGAGGGCGGAGAGACCGAGCGATGGAGCGAATGCGCCGGCAGGGCCGATCAGGTTCGGCCCGAGCACCGCACCGATGGTGCCGCCCCAGACCACCACACCCAGTGCGCCGGCACGTCGTTGGGGTGGGTACAGGTCTGCAGCGGCGTAGCGGGACAGGTTCATGGCCGCGTTGCCAAAGCCGACCGCGGCCATGGCAACCAGGAGGAGCAGGATCGAGCCGCTGACCACCGCGACCATGGCCAGCGCGCTGCCGACCACCGCGATGCTGATCCCCAGCACGATCCCTGCCCGCCGGCCACGACGCGCCATGACCGATGAGAGGAGGGTCGCCGCCAGCGCCGTGCCAGCCACCGCCGTGGCGCTCGGCCAGCCGCTCGATCCTGAAAAACCGGTGATCTGCGGAGCGGCCAGGGCGGCGACCGTCCAGGCAGCGATGTAGGCGATGCTGGCCAGGGCGGCCGCCGTGAAGTAGGTGGCCAGTGCCCGCGAGCGGTGGCGTTCGATATCGGGCGCAGGCAGGGCGTGCATCGCGCGGATGATACTCGCGGCCCAGAGCGCCTTTGGCATGATGCGCGGCGTGGAACTGGTGATCCCGACCCTGACCACGGAAGACTGCTCCTCCGACCATTTCGCGAGGAACACGCCGCTGACCTCTTTGAGCTGTCGCAGGTGACCGGGTGACCGCGCGCGGCGGCCGCCTCGGGGCGCTGGGCGAGCCGCAGTTCCGGCTGCTCTTGATCGGCCAGGCGGCGTCCGCCTTCGGCGATGCGCTGATCCCGGTGGCGATCGCCTTCGCGGTGCTGTCAATTGGCGGATCCGCCATCGAGTTGGGCTATGTCTTCGCCGCGTTCACCGTGTCGCACGTGGTGCTGGTGCTCGCCGGCGGGGTGTGGGCTGATCGGCTGCCGAGACAGCTGGTGATGGTCGGCTGCGATGTCGTGCGCACCGTTGCCGAGGTCGTGCTGGCGGTCCTGCTGCTGACCGGCACGGCAGAGGTCTGGCACCTGGTGCTCGTCGTCACCGTGGTGGGTGGGGCGGGAGCATTCTTTGTGCCTGCCAGCAGCGGCCTGGTGCCGCAGGTCATCAGCCCGGGGCGCCTTCAGGAGGCCAATGCGCTGATGGGCCTGTCACGCAACGCCACCGGCATCTTCGGACCGCCGATCGCCGGCCTGCTCGTCGTCGGTTTCGGTACGGGGATCGTCTTCCTGGTGGATGCCGCCACGTTCGCGGTCAGCGCCGTTTCGCTGCTGATGTTGCGCGTCCCCGCTCGCGGGGCTCCTCTCGCAGAGCACCGGCGATTCCTGGCCGATCTGGCCGAGGGGTGGCGCGAGGTGACGTCGCGCCCGTGGCTGCTCGCCGCCATCTCCACCTTCGCGGTGACGAACATGGCGTCGGCACCGATCTTCATCCTGGGGCCGGTGGTCGCCGATACCCAGTTGGGTGGTGCGGCAGCGTGGGGCTTCATCCTGACCGGCGGGGCCATCGGCGGACTGGTTGGCAGCGTGCTGGCACTGCGTATTCGACCGCGTCGCCCGCTGATGGTCGGCTTCGCCATCAGTATCGCCCAGGCGCTGCCGCTGCTGGCATTCGCGGTGCCCCTGCCGGTGGTGTTGATCGCGATCGCCCTGTTCGTCTCGCTGACCTCCATCCAGCTGGCCAACACCTGGTGGTTCACGCTGCTCCAACAGCACATTCCGGAGCGCGCTCGCTCGCGGGTGAGCAGCTACGACTGGCTCGTCTCGCTCGTCTTCCAGCCGGCCGGCTACATGCTGGCGGGACCGCTGAGCAGCCTGCTCGGGCTGGCGACGACCCTGCTTGGCGCCGCGGGGCTGTCGATCGTCGCCAACCTGCGGGCCGCCAGCCTGCGAAGCATCCGGGAGGTCCGCTGGGTCGAAGCGTCCGCCCCCGACGCCGTGCCGGACGACTCCGAGGCACCCTAGAGTCGCTGGTAGGTGCCCCTGGCCATCTGGATGGTCAACGTCAGGCTCCGGCCACGGCCTCCAGGACCGGGAGATGCTCGGTGTTGCCATCGGGTGCCAGACCGATCACCGCCACGTGGTCGGCGCCGGCAGCGAACAGCTCCGCGGCACGCGCCCGCAGGGCGCCGGCATCGCCCTGCGCGACCATCGCGTCGACCAGGCGATCGCTTCCCGGCTTCTCCCAGTCAGCAGCGACGAAACCCTGCTCCGCCCAGCAGGCCTGGTAGTTCGGCGTGCGCAGGTAGGGGGTCAGGTAGGCGCGCGCGGTGGCGCGGGCGGCATCGGGGTCGGACTCCAGGACGGCCGGCATGCTGACCGCCAGCACCGGTCGAGGGCGAACCGCGGAGGTGGCCGCGGCATCCAGCACGCCACGCGTCCAGGCGACGCGTCCAGGCGTGACCAGGTACGGGAAGGCGCCCTCGGCCTCGGTTGCGGCCAGTCCCAGCATCCGCTCCCGGAGCGCAGCGAGCAGCACCGGTGGCTCGTCGCGGTCGTCGAGCATCGGTCCGCGATAGATCGCCGACCGATACGCCGCCAGGTACTCGCGCATGCGGGTGAGCGGCCGCTCGTAAGTG
>Ga0209619_10003956_pt1 | contig 10602 bp, 12 predicted proteins | sample Rifsed16ft3_FD_184011 | JGI IMG/M metagenome (GOLD analysis project Ga0209619, IMG submission 184011) | Soil microbial communities from Rifle, Colorado, USA - sediment 16ft 3 (version 2) | ecosystem: Environmental > Terrestrial > Deep subsurface > Rock core/Sediment | place: Rifle, Colorado... | reverse complement strand
GCGCCCGGGACGTGGGGCCGCGAGGCGATCTTGTGCGAGAAGTCGCTCGCGCCCTCGAGCGTCGTTCGACGGAAGCGGAAGACGTACGCGGAGATCCACGCGGGGAAGCGCACGGGGTACCGGGCCCTCGCCGTCCTCGCCCGCAGCAGGCAAGGCCGCACGGGTCCGCACGAAGACCGCTGGAATCCCTGAGGTCCCTAGGGCGCCTGCGGCACGGGGGGCGCGGCGGGCGCCTCCTGCGTCCTCTCCGCCCACGCGACGAGGCCGGCGCACACGACCGCCGCCGAAAGGACGATCAGGGGGAGCAGGACGACGAGGAACGCCTCCTCCGCATCCGGGAGGACGCCCGACTCGATCGCGAACAGGATGAGGACGATATCCGTGAGCCCGCGGCCCGTCGTCGCGAGGACGACCCGGCGCTCCCGGCGGCTTAGCCGGTATGCCCATCCGAGGTAGAACGAGGTCGGGACCCGCGTGAGGACGAAGCCGGCGGTCAGGAGGAGCGCGCCCGAGAGGGCGGCGACGGAGAAGGTCTCGGGGCGGATCGTGAGCCCGAGGTAGACGAAGAAAAACGTCCGCAGGACGAACGTCACCTCGCTCTGGAACGCGCGCAGGCCGTCTCCCATGGGCTCATTGAGCCTCGACGCCTTCGACCGGCCGTACGAGATCACGAGCCCCACGACGAAGGCGGCGATCGCCCCGTTGCCTTCCTGAATCCCCTCCGCGACCGCGTAGACGATGACCGCGAGGGCTAGGGTCGCGATGTACTGGAACTTGAAGGCCAGCAGGCCGGAAAGCCCGACGCGCCACGCGAGCCCAACGACGAGAGCGATCCCCGCGGCGACGGCGACCTGGCCGAGGTAGGGAATGAGCAGCTCGAGAGGCGGTGCGGCGCCCGGGAAGCGGATGACGAACAGCACGACGACCGCTGCGACGACGTTCCCGAGGACGCCTTCCAGGACGATCGCGCCGAGCGCTCGCGTTCCGAGATTCAGCCGAGGGGCGAAGCTCAGGACGATCGCCGCGCTCGGCCCGCTGAAGGCCGCCGCGAAGACGAGGCCTGTAGCCTCGCTGAGGCCCAGGAACCGCGTCGCGATGAACCACGTCAGGAGCATCGTGAGGGCCATCGCGCCGAGGATGTGCACCGTCACGGGCCCGGGCCGCCGCCGTCCCTCTCGGCTGAGGTTCAGCGCGAGCCCGCCCTCGAACAGGATGAGGGCGAGGGTCAGGTGCGTGAACACGGGCAGGATCGGCTCGAGGTTCGTGATCGCGGTGGGGCCGAACGGCGAGAGGGGAACCTGCCCGAGGACCATGCCCAGGAGGAGGAGCATGAAGAAGTCCGGGACTCGGTAGCGCTCGAACACGAGGGAGGCTGCGAAGCCGACGAGGAGGAGGGTCCCGCCGACGAGGAGCGACACCCAAGGCTCGGCCACGGAGCGGGAAGGCCCACGGCCTACTAAAGCATCGTTTCCCGCCGACGCCAGGCGGGTCGAAGGAGGGCGTCGCCGCGGGTCACCGAATCCGCTCGAGCTGGAACGACCCGATCATGATAGCCTTGTTCGTGAACTTGTACGGAACCCAGTCACGGGTCTGGACCTCTCCGAGGCCTGCGACCTGGAGCATCGTCTTCTGCTTGTCCGACTTGAAATGCAGGGACCCGTCGACCATGTGTTCCATCGCCTCGAGGGTTTGATCCGCGTGCATCCCCCGCTCGAGGGCGATCGCGCCGACCGCCTTCGTCTGCCGGAGCCGGTTCACGAGTTTCTGGAAGAACGTCATCGCGTCCCGTTCGTCGGCCTGGGTGATCGAGGAGCTCAGGGTGAGGAACGCGAGCCGGAAGTACGGATACTTCCCTTTGAATTCCTCGTCGAGCCGGTCCACGATCCCGAGGATGTTCTCGAAGTCCGTGGGCCCGTTCACCCGCCACACGCTCTTCTCCTGCACGGGCTTGCCGCCGGGCACGTTCGACGTGCAATCGATCCAGCGCACGAGACCCAGCTGCTCGTACTCGACGAACGTCGGCAGGACGGGGGCCATGTCCCTCGCCACGTCGACGGGAAGCTTCGTCGTCGTGATCACGATCGCGGGCACCCCTTTCTTGAGCCCTTCCGCGACGAAGTTCAGGATCGCGACCTCCTTCCCGACGAACGCGGGGCCGACGAACAGGACGTTCGAATTGAAGGGGATGCCTCCGTACAGCAGGTCGTCCAGGCGGGGCGTGCCCGTCTTGACCTTGTCCGCTTGGGTCTCCACCTTGACCGCCTCCTCGGCGGCTTCCTCGGAGACCGGGCCTTTCAGGTGCGCCTTCACGGCCCCCTCCCGCATCTCGAATTCCTTCTCCTTCTGGTACGACCGGCGCTTGAACTCCTCCTCGCGTTCCTTGAGCCGCCGCTCCCACGCCTCGAGCTGGCCCTCCCGGTCCATGTCCCGCATGCCGGGCGTCGACGCGGAGGCCCGGGCCTCCCGGACCTTCTTCTCGAGTTCGAGCTCCTTCAGCTGGAGATCCGACTCCGCGGCCTCGATCTCCTTGTTCTTCTCGAGCAGGAGCCGGTTCTCCGAATTGAGCCGCTTGATCTCCGCCTGAAGGTTCGTCTGCATCTCGTTGAGCTTTCTCTCGCGCGACCCCAGGGTCGCCTCCTTCCGGTTCACCTCCTCCTGGTTCGAGCCCGCGACCGCCTCCTTCATCTTCGCGTCCTTGAGCAGCTCGGAGTACTTCTTCATCTTCGCGTCGATGCCCGACTGGGCCTCCTGGACCGCGGCGGCGTGGCGCTCAATCTCCCCAGCACGCTCCTTCAAGGCCGCTTCCTGGTCCGAGATCTGCTGCTCCCGGGACACGAACTCCGACTCCCGGTCCCCGAACGACTTCTTCTGCTCCTGGAACCTGCGCTCGATCTGGGTCGAGTTGTCGTACCGCTCGCGGACCTGGCCCTCCATCGTCCGGACCTCAACCTCGAGCTTCCCGAGCTCCTTCTCCTTCGCGAGGAGCTTCGATTCCCAGTCCTTCAGCTCCCGGATCCGCTCCGTCTCCGCCTTCGAGTGGGTCGCTTCGACCTGCTCCGTCTTCAGCCGGACCGCGGACTCCTTCAGCTGGACCTCCTTCTCGTGCTTCAGGAGGGACGTCCGCCGGTCCTCCAGGGACTTCTCCGAGCCCTTGAGCCGCTCTTCGCGGTCCGCGGCGGCCCTCTCTCGGTGCTCCGCGTCCCGGAGCTTCGACGCGATCTCGATCGATTCGCGCTTCACTTCCTTCTCGCGGTCCGCGAGGGTCGCCGCACGCGCGGTGAGGGTTTGCGCGGTCTTCGCGGTCGCCGCCTTCGCCGCCGCGGCGTCGGCCTCACGGAGCTTCAGCTCCTCGACGTGCGTCTCGATCTCCGCCCGGGCGGCTGCGACCTTCCTATCCAGCTCCCGGATCTCCTTCGTCCCCTTCTCGATCATGACCTCGCGCTGCGCGACGTCCGACAGCTTCGTCTTCAGCTCGTTCCCCTGGTCGTCGAGCTCCTGCTGTAGCGCCTCGAGGTGCGCCTCCCGGCCGCGCAGAGCCCGCTCCTTGTAGTCGAGCGCCTCGCGTTTCTTCTGCAGCTCCTGCTGGAGAATCCCCACCTTCGTGTTGTCTGCCTTCAGGATCTCCCGCTGGTAGACGCTCGTCGAGGAAGCGATGATATGCAGGAGGGACCCGGCCATCTCTGTGGACAGTGCCCCCGCGAGGAACACGATCATGTAAAGCTGCTGTCCTCCCGGCGCAGTCGGGGAGACGCCCGTGAGGACGGCGAGGAACACGAGGGCGGGCAGGAGGAGCGAGAGCGCGATGCTCCCCGCCTTGCGAGCCCCGAGCCCCTGCCACGTCATCGCCATCGAGATGACCGCGAGGGATGGGCCCGCGATCGCGAACGGATAGATCCAGAGGGACCAGGGGATCGGGACCCAGCCGAGGATCATGAGGACGATCACGGCGGACACGAAGAAGAACAGGGCCATCCCCGTGACCGACGTGACGAAGTGCCTCGACCGGAAGTGTCCCCGGTACGGGTCCCGCTTGAGCCGGATCGCGTCCCAGGAGGCGACCGCCCCCACGGAGGCGGGGAGAAGCCAGAGGACGAAGTCCGGGTATCCCGGACGCGCCATGACGGCGGCGAACGTGGGAAGGTTGTACAACAGGAACACGTTCGCGACGAACGCCACGGCGGCCGCAATCCCGTATCCGTGCGCGTGCCGTCCGAAGGCGAGCTGGAGGAGCCCCGTCTCCGCGACGTCCGGCGAGCCGGGGCGTCGCGGCTTCGAGTAGACGGGGCGGACGGGGGCCGTCCGGGAGTTGTTGGACTGGCGCGAGGATGCCTTGCGGGCCATGCGGTTCCCTGTCCGCGTCTCGCGAGGAGGGAGTTCGAACGCGACGAACCTGGTGAGCTTACTTAAAGGCCGCGTCGAAGATACCATTCCTGATACTTGTTTGGCCCTGGAGCCGAACGTCGGGCTCGTGGAAAGCGGCAACAATTAAGTGCGACAGGTCCTTCGCGTCCCTCGGTCGTGCCATGCCCTCGGAAGGGGATCCCGCACCGGACTTTGCGCTGCCCTCGGATGACGGACGCACGATCGCGCTGAAGGATCTCCGCGGGAAAAAGGTCGTTCTGTATTTCTATCCGAAAGACGACACGCCGGGATGCACGAAGGAGGCCTGCAGCTTCCGAGACAACCTCTCGCGCGTCACGTCGAAGGGAGCCATCGTCCTTGGCGTGAGCCGGGACACCCTGTCGAGCCACGGGAAGTTCCGGGACAAGTATCACCTCAACTTCCCGCTCCTCGCCGACGTCGACGGACGGGTCACGGAAGCGTACGGAGTGTGGAAGGAAAAGTCGAACTACGGCCGGACGTACTGGGGGATCGAACGGACGACGTTCCTCCTCGACGAGAAGGGGCGCATCGCGCGGGTGTGGCCGAAGGTGAAGGTCGAGGGACACACGGACGAGGTCCTCGCGGCCCTGTAGCGAGGCGGACCGGATGATCCCTCCGAACGTGGGCGCGCCGAAGACGGTCACCGTAACGTACCCGGGCGCGGAAGAGAAGGTCCGGAAGCAGTTCGTGTATCTCGTGCATCTCCCGGAGGCTGAGATGGCGCGGAAGAAGATCGTCTCGGGGAACCGCCTCATGATCCGCTTCAAGGACGAGGTCGTCGGGGAAGGCCAGGCGATCCTCGTCGAGGCGACGGCCCTGGACAAGCTCAGCCCGTACGACGCGATGCAGGGCGGCTACGAGAGCGTCGAGTCGATGAGGAAGCACATCGCGGCGACCGTCCTCGCGGGCGCTCGGAAGCCGAAGGATGCAACGTTCTGGAAGGTCTTGTACCGGTGGCTTTGAACAGGTCCGCGAACCCCCCGCAAGGGATTATACGGAGATTGGGTCATCGGGAGGACGAGCCCGAGCGGTGAGGGAATGAAAGCGGTAAAGCCCGTCGTGATCAAGATTGCGGAGACGCGCGTCGACCCGAAGGCGTTGGAGGAGACGATGCGACACCTCGGCGTCTCAGACGCGTCCCTCGAACGGTTCGTGGCGACCCGGGGCACCGGAGGACAGACTCTCATTGAGTTCGCGGGACGAATCTGCTACGAATCGTACGAGCCGCGGCTCAATCCAAACGTCACGAGAATTCGTGAAGACCCTGCGGAGTACTTCAAAAATATCCTGACAAAAGGGGACGGGTCCGTCAGCGAACACGGCCAAGTCTCGTTTGCCATCTTGAACATCAGTCGTGTGTGCTCTCACGAAATCGTGCGACATCGTGTCGGAACCGCGATCAGTCAGGAATCCCTTCGTTATGTCCGTCCGCGCGAAATCGGATTTTGGATCCCCGACGAACTCTCCGCGGACCAACAGGCATCGATGCAAGAGGCCGTTCGTCAGGCCGAGGCCGCCTACCGAAAACTCGAAGGGAACGTGCCCTGGGACGAACTGTCGATGGATGCAAAGAAACGTCTCACGTCGGCGTTCCGCCGAATCCTTCCAGATGGGATGGCAACGCACATGATCTGGACCGCGAATCACCGAACCCTGCGGTGGGTCATCGAAATGCGGACGGATGCGTCCGCGGAGGTGGAGATCCGCATGGTCTTTGACCAGATCGCTCGGATCTGCACGAGGGATTATCCGGAGCTGTACCAGGACCTCGTGTACAAAGAGCTGCCCGACGGAACGCGGTCCTGGCACCCGACGCTCCGATCGAAGGTGTAAGCGAGCCGCTCACTCGATTGGGACGACCTCGTACTGCGTCATCTCCGGCGGCTGCTTCGTGAGCCGCAGCAGGGAGAACGACAGACTCCCTAGGTTCGGATCGGAGCGCAGCCTTCCTTCGAAGCGCTGAAGCGCCGCCTCGTCGCGAAACGCCGCGATCAACACGAACTCCGTGGCCGGATGCTGTCCCCGTCCAAGCCACACCGACTCGCATCCTTCCGCCGTGCGAAGGACCGCCGCATGGCGCTCGAGGATCTCCAGCCCCTCCATCTCGTTCCCTTCCTTGAACCGGTATCGACTGAACCGAAGGAACACGGAGGGCGAACCGCCTACATCCCGAAAAGGCTACGCGTCGCCTCGGGGGGCATCGGCAACTTTATCTCTCGCCGCCTCCGTCGCACGCGGGATGTTCAGTCGCAAGAACATCGGCGAGAAGCCTCAGACCTGCGAGAAATGCGGGGCCGAGAAGGTCTACTTCGTCCAGCACTCCCACGGCAACTATCCGATCCTCGACTACGTGTGCCCGAACTGCGACCTCGGAGGAGAAAGGGGCGTGCCGGACTGGTATATGTCCCCGACGGGCAAGGACGATTCCTCCGGGTGAGGGGTGCGGAGGAAACCCCGTGGGGCCGGAGGTCGTGATCGAGGCGTTCCGCGTGAGCGGGTACGTCCGCGGGCCGTGCGCGAAATGCGGAAAAGAGGAGCGGGGGCTCGTGATGTTCGACGACTACCAGCTTGGCTGGGAGTGCCTCGCCTGCGGGGAGATCGGTCGGGCGGACCGCGTGGAGTGGGTCGACGGCACGGAATCGGATCCGACCGCGGATCTGCTGAAGGGCGACTAGTCAGACGAGACCGCACGCGAGGCAGATCCCCTGAGCGTGGCATGCGTCGCAGGGGCTCTCGATGCGCAGGAAGCGCTTCACCCCTCGGCCGCCGCAGTGCGGGCAGAAACCCGTGTCGCTGCACCGCTCGCACGGCGTTTCTGTCCGCCGGATCTCGAGGAGGACCTGTCGGTTCTCCGGCTGCGCCGCGAGGACGCCTCGGAGGATCTCGAGGGCGACGGCCCGGCTCCCCACCCGGTCCCGGCGGAACAACAGGGCCGCCTTCATCATGTGCGCCTTCGGGTGCGCGGGTTCCACGAGGAGCGCTCGATCGAGCACCTCGAGGGCCTCGTCGAAGGCCTTCCCGACGTCCGGCGAGTCCGTGAATTCCTCGTCGAACCCGATGTCCCTCCGGACGATGTCTCGACGACGCGCCTCGCGCGCCGCGGCGGAGAGCCGTATGCCCCTCGCGACGAGCAGAGCCGCGTACAGGTCCCTTGCGTCCGCGTCCTCGCGGTCGCTCTCATAGGCGCGTCCCGCAAGATCCAGCGCGTGCGCCGCGTCGCCACGTTCCGCCGCGGCCCTCGCTTCGAGGTAGAGTTCGTGCGGCACGGGCCTCAGCGCGGACAGATGCGCCCGGCCCTTAAGCGTGCGCTCCCACGTTCTCGAGGATCCGGCGAAGAGACGGCGCGAGGCTCCCGTACGGAGGGTCGCGATACCGGCCGAGGGGTCGCAGCGCCTCCCCGAACAGAGACGAATGAAGGACCGCGTTCCCGATCGCCCCCGTGGCCGCGAGGACCTGCGCGTCCTTCGGTCGGGATGCGTCCCACGTCGCGTGAAGGTTGTACGTGAGGTTTGCCGCCCTCTGAAGGTCGTGGGCTGAGAGGACCCCGCGGGCCTCGAGGATGTCCGCGAGGCTCTCCTGGAAGGACAGGAAGTCCGACTTTCCGCTTTCGAACGCCTCGACGATCTCGAAGCGACCCGCGGCGGAGGCGAGGTGGATCGAGTTCGAGACGACGACCTCGCTCGCGCGACGCGCCGCCTCCTTCGGGTCCCTCCACTCACGGGCCTTCGCGCCCGCGACGCCGCTCACGATGTAGAGAAAGGAGAACAGGTCGGAACCCGTCGCGCGCGGATCGAACGACCGGACGAGGGGTCTCACGGCCCGCGCGATTGCGCCTCGCGCCTTGAGCTGCGCGTCGAGCCGGGACGCCCCGTCCGACAGACGGCGCAGGAGGGTGGCCTGATCGTGCTTCGCGCCCGCCCACAGGAAGTCGTGGAGGTCGGAGACCGAATCCGAGAGGCTCCGGTCGATCGTCGCGAAGGACGCCATGGCCCGGCGAACCCGCGTCGCCCGATAAACCTGCGGGCGCGGCCGAGTCCGGCGAACGTTGAAGCCCCTCAGCGGGTTTCGCGCGTCCGTGGACGCTGTGGATCCGTTCGATCGGGTCGCGTTCCTCGGCCTCGCGCGGCGCGCCCGGCGGGATCCGTACCGCCTCTCCCTGTTCGCGAAGCTCCTCGCTCCGGACGAACGCCCCTTCGCGCTCCTGCCGGTCGTGGGAGGCGATCTCCTCGTGACGGACCGGCGGCTCCTCGAGTTGCGGCCCCACCTCGACGTCCACGGTGCGTGGAACGTGAAGGAATTCCTCGGGTACGAGGTCCGGCGAGAATTCCTCCGAGGGGACGTGAAGGGCATGACCCGGGTCACGAAGCCGGTCGAAGGCCGGACCCTCGAGGACACTCTGGTCCTGCACCTCCCTGACCGCGAGACGCGGATCGTCGTGTCGCGGGGACCCGAGGTCGTCCTGTCAGACGATGACGTCCGGATCCTACGAGAGGCGTTCCTTCCCCATCAGGCGAAGTAGCCGCCGAGGGCGTCGAGCCGTCGCAGGAGCTCCCGCGCGGGCTCGTACTCCGGATTCGTTTCGAGGGCCGCCTTCAGATGCTTCCGCGCCTTTTCCCGGAGGCCCTGCTGGAGGTACACGCGGGCGAGGTTCGCGTGTGCGTAGAAATAGCAGCAGTACCGGGGAGCGACGAGGGCCTGCTCGAGCCAGGCGATGGACTCACCGAGGCGCCCCAGCTCGATCAGGTACGCGCCGATGTCGTTGTACGGGTTGCCGAACGTCGGGTCCGTCCCGATCGCGCGGCGGCACGCCTCGATCGCGTCCTCGTAGCGGCCCATGAAGCTGCACGTCCACCCGAGGAACGTATGCGCCTCCGCGCTCGGCGCGAGGGCGAGGGACCGCGCGTACGCGTCCCCCGCCCGGTCGAGGTCCCCCGCGCTCTGCAGGATGTACGCAGCCTGGAACGCACGCCGGGCCGCGAGCTTCCTCGGCTCGGCCTCCGGGTCGAAGGACTCGAGGTCCAGGGGGCCGTCCGCGAACGTCTCCTCCGCGACGTCCAGGAAATGCTGGTCGTAGTGCCCGACCACCTTCCCCTCCCAGGCGTGGACGAGGAGGTCCTCGACCGCGAAGAGGCGCGCGTAGTCAATCGCGCCGGTCGCGTTCGCGGGCCTCGGTCCCGCATGCGAGGGTCCCGGCGCCTGGCCGACGGTCATCCGGAGCACGTCCGGGCCCTGGCGCACGATCTTCACGTACGCGAGGTCGTCCACGCCGCGGCCGCGGGCAATCAGGAAGCCGAGGTCCGTCAGGTGCGACGCGAGGTCCTTCGGCCTCGGCACGGCCGGGTCCAGGACGAGGATCCGGTCGAACGGGCCCTCCTCGGTCGAGGGCACGACCCGCACGGCGTCGAAGCCTGCGGCGCGCAATCGGTCCGCGGTCCCCTTCCGCCGGGCGTCGTCCGGTTCCACGACGACGACGTGCTCTTGGCCCGCGATCGAGGCGAGGATCGCGGCCGCGTAGCCGCCCCGCGCACCCTCGACGAGGATCGATGTGTCTCCCGCCGGCTCGAGGAGCTCGAGGGCCGCGACGAGGTATCGTGCGGACGGCATCGTCGGGCCGCGCAGCGTGCAGGAGGTCGGCAGCGGCTGATCCGCGTACGCGAGGGAGGCGAACTCCGTCGGGAGGAAGTCCTCCTGGTCGACGGCCCGGACCGCGCTCACGAGGTCCGGCGTCCGGAGGAGACCCAGGTCCATCAGGGAGTCCAAGAGGTCCTCTCGACGCCACATCTCCGACGGCCCGTCCGACGTCTCCAAGCGACCGAAGGGGAAAAAGGTTTCATGTTGTCCGGCTAGAGGCCGAAGTCCGTCGCGTGCAGCGCGCGCACCCGACGGAGCTCCTCCTCCGTGAGGGGCGGCGCGTCGGAGGCGGCGAGGTCCTCCTCGACCTGGTCCGGCGTCTTCGCCCCGGGGATCGTCGCGGAGACCTCGGGGACGGCAAGGACGAATCGGAGGGCCGACTGGGCCAGGGTCCGTCCGTCCCGCGCGAGGAACCGGAGGCGGTCCGCGACGCGCGCGCGGGCCGCGACCATCGGCCCAGGCCACGGGTGCCGGATATCCCCGGGAGGGAACGTCGCCGTCGCGGGGATCTTTCCCGAGAGGAAGCCGTTCCCGAGCGGCTCCCGCGCGATGATCCCGACGTTCGCGCGCCGGGCCTCCGCGAACAGC
>Ga0209619_10003955_pt1 | contig 10605 bp, 12 predicted proteins | sample Rifsed16ft3_FD_184011 | JGI IMG/M metagenome (GOLD analysis project Ga0209619, IMG submission 184011) | Soil microbial communities from Rifle, Colorado, USA - sediment 16ft 3 (version 2) | ecosystem: Environmental > Terrestrial > Deep subsurface > Rock core/Sediment | place: Rifle, Colorado... | reverse complement strand
GAGCCGGTACACGACCTCCCCGTCCCGTTGCTCGACCTTCCGGGCCGCATCCTCTTCGAGGAGGATCGTCGGCACCCCGAACCGCTTCCCGTCGGCCTCGAACCAACCGTCCACCGCCACGAGCGCGGACCGCTGGAAACCCGTCGTGTTCGATCCGTCGATGACGATCTTCCGCATGAACTGGATCTCGTCCAGGACGGTGGCGTGGAACAACAATGCGATCTGCAGGACGGTGTCGAGGGCGTCTCCGTTGCACGGATGCGGCGGCTCCTCGTCCGCCTCCACGAGGCAGGAACTCGGCGTTGCCTGGTAGATGAACGCGAGGTTCCGCTTCGCCTCCTCGACCGCAGCGGCGTCGACCTCGCCGAGCTCGGACTGCGTGGGCCGGAGCCGGCGGCGGAACTCGGCCACGACGGTCTCCGAGAGCTCCGAGCGGTCCTCGCAGAAGAGCTTGTGCGTGTCGAGCTGCTGGTGGATCTCCAATCCCGCGCGGAATCCAAGGGACTCGTAGTCCATTCCGCGCATGGATGCGGCTGGGCCGGAAAAGGGTTCTCACTTCGGCGGGTGGCGATACCACCGCTCCTTCGCGTACGGGGATTCCATCTCCCCGTCCGCGCGCTTCACGCGCAGCTCCCTCTCCTTCTTCAGCCAGTCGAAGAGGCGCGCGGCGGGTCCGTACGGCTTGCACGCGATCGTGAGCTCGCCCTCCGCGGTCTTCAGGTCCACGAAAACACGGTCCGCGACCTTGTGCCGAACGGCGACCGTCTCCTCGAACGGCACCTCATGGTACCGCTTGTGCTGGGCCCCGTCCTGCGGAACCCATCCCTCGTCGAGCATCAGGATCCGTCGGTCCGTCAGGTAAACCCAGCCAGCCGTCTTCGGCAGGACTTCCTTCCCGAACAGTCCCGGGCGCCTGATGACGTACTCGAGCTGCCGGAACCCGATCACCTTCTCCCGGCCCGTGATCGTCGGCACGCTCGCGTCGTTGCAGAACTCCCCGAGCTTCCCGAGGACGCGGAGCCTCATCGCCGCCAAGGCAGAGGCACGGGACCCTTTAACCTTCCTCAAGTCGCCGCGCGTCGCCTCAGAACACATACTCGTCCAGGGTGATGGACGGGTTGATCTCCCCGACCAGGTTCGTGGTCATCAGCTGCCGGACCTCGTCCGCATCCCTCGTCCGCCCGAGGACCCACATCAGCTTCACGAGGGCGACCTCCGGGAGCATGTCCTCGCCCGGGATCACGCCGGCCGCGAGGAGGTCTCGGCCCTTGTCGTACACCCGGAGCCCCACGCGGCCGTTCAGGCACTGCGTCGTCATCACGACCGGCGTCCCGCCTCTCGCGAGGCTCCGGATTGGCGGCATGAGGTCGTCGCTCACGTGTCCTAGGCCCGTCCCGGCGATCACGGCGCCGTGCGCCCCGTGCGTGAGGGCCTCAAATCGCCTCGCGGGCATCCCCGGATAGAACTCCACGAGCACGACGTCCCCATCGAGGCCCGTCTCCGCCCTCGCGGGTCCCTTTGCCCGGGGGGCAACCGACGCCTCCCACCGCACGGACCCGTCCGCGTGGACCACGCCGAGCCGCCGCCCGTTGATCGGCTTGAACGCGTCTCGGCGGGAGGAATGCATCTTCCGGACCTTCGTCCCGCGCAGGACGTCGCACGCGGTGTCGCCCGTCTCGTGGTGCATGCAGGTGACGACCTCCCCGAGATCCTCCGCCGCGAGGCGGGCGCCACACAGGAGGTTGAACGCCGCGTCGCTGCTCGGGCGGTCGGAGGAGCGCTGGGAGCCGATGAGGACCACGGGCCCCGTCAGGTCTCGGAGCATGAACCCGAGCGCCGCGCCAGTGAAGTGGAGCGTATCCGTCCCGTGGGGGATGATCACCGCGTCCGCGCCCGCCGCCAGTTCCCTCACGGCCTCCACCGCCAGCACCTCCCATTCCTTGGCGGTGAGGTTCTCGCTGAACACGCTGTAGATCACGCGTGCCCGCACGTTGCAGACCTCGAGGAGCTCCGGCACGGAGAACACGAGTTCCTCGGCGGTCACGGCGGGATGGACGGCGCCGGTCCGGTAGTCCACGTACGACGCGATCGTGCCGCCGGTCCCGAGGACCGCGGCCGTCGGGCGCCCAGCCTTTGCCGCCGGCAAGGAACGCTCGGGAAGGACGGCGATTCGCTTCTCCAAGAGGGCCACTCTCGACTGTTCCTCCACGGCGATGCCCACGTTGTACCCGTTGTCCAGCTTCAGGACCAGGACGTCGTCCCCGGAGAATTCCGTGTGGGGCATGACCACGCCCTCATAGGCGCGACCTCCGCCGGTGACCCGGATCCGGTCTCCTTCGGCCGCACCACCCGCCTCAAGGAGCGCCTTCACCGGTGCAGGATAATCGACCACAACGCCGGATGGGCGAGTCTGACTTGACCCTTTCCCTAGACTTGTGCCGGGAAGATCAGGGGGCGTTCATCGATACCTTCGATCGTCGTCCATTTGAGCGAACGCGCGATGGCGGTGATGTGGCCAAGGCCCGCGACGTATTGAACGAGCTGAAGTGGCGGCAGGGGCGCGACCTCGTCGAGGCGGAGATATGGGTGCGCGGTCGCACAGCGGAGGACGTGAAGATGATCCGCGGAGACGAGATCGGTGACCTCGGTCGTCGGTATTTTTCCACGGCCACGGCGACGGTTCCCTACTACAAGATCGTCCGGGTCACCCACAGAGGGAGAGTCGTCTTCTTGAGGGAAATGGAAACGCACAAGCGGTAGCGAGTCCCACCGAGAACCGTGTCGACCAGCAGCGTCAGGATCGACCCACGGCCTAAGGCAGGGTGCAAGGGCTTTTTGCGGGAAACCGATTCCCCCAGGGATGGCCGACCCGCGATTCCCCGACGAAGTTCTCACACGCACGAAAAAGGGAGAGGTCGAGGTCCGTTCCCTCATCGACCGTGGTCGGTATGTGCGGTATCACTACCTGCATCCTGAGAGCGGCGCGGCGATGGAAGGAGGGAAGGTGAAGCTCGTCCTGATTGCGGAGTCCGGGAGGACGGAGGAGTTCTTCGTCATCCCGACGAAGTCGAAGCGGGACCTGCTGATTCCTGCCCCCGAGAAGGGCGCGCGCAGGATATGGGACGGAACCCGCGCCGTCGATCTCTGAGCGCCGAACCTTTATGAGAGGAGGCAGAATCCCGCGCCGTTCCATGCAGTCCGTCCGCCGGACGGTTGCGGTCCTGTCCGGCACCGTGTTCTTGGTCATGATCGGGATATCCATCATCGTCCCCGCGTTGCCGGAGTACGGCCGCCACTTCGGGGCGAGCGCGTTCCTGGTGGGGGTGCTCGTCGGCGCCCTGCCCGCCGCACGGGTGATCATCGACCTTCCGTCGGGTGCCCTCGGGGATCGGTACGGAAACCGCCGGATCATGGTCACCGGCCTAGGCGTCATCGCGCTCACTTCGGCGGTGGCAGTTCACGCCTTCGACTACTACGTCCTCCTCGCGGTCCGGTTCGCGGAGGGGATTGGCAGCGCGTTCTACGTGACATCCTCCCTGGCGGCGCTCGCGAGGCGCGTTCCCCCGGAGCGGCGCGGACGGTACATGGGAATCTACGTGAACGCCCTCCTCGTCGGCCAGCTCGTGGGCCCCGTGATCGGCGGGGCGGTCACCCTCGCGTGGGGGCTGCGGGCTCCGTTCGCGACGTACGCGTTGCTCGCGTGCGTCGGCATGCTCATCATCACGTTCGGCTTGGAGGCGGAGCCGACCGAGCGGCGTGACGCACGGGTCGACCTCCCCGCGGTGCGTCGCCTCGTGTCCGACCGCTCGTACGTGATCGTCACCGTCGGCACGATGGGCGCCTTCTTCGTTCGCGCGGGCCTCGTCACCACGGTCATCCCCCTGTTCATCGTGTTCAACTGGGGCGTGTCCGGAGCGGAGGCGGTCGCGTACACGGGGGTGCTCATCACGACGAACGCGCTCGCGCAGCTGCTGACGCTCTATCCGAGCGGGGTGTTGGCGGACCGCGTGGGGCGCAAGATCCCGTTCGTCGCGTCCCTCGTCGGGGCCGGTCTCGTCGCGCCCGTCTTGTTCTTCGCCCGCGATCTGTCGAGCGCGATTCCGGTGATGTTCGTGTTCGGGCTGTGCCTCGGCCTCCACGGCCCTCTCGTCGCATGGACCACGGACCTGACGCCTAAGGAGGTCATGGGCACTTCCATGGGACTCTACCGAATGATCGGGGACATGGGGTTCCTGTTCGGCCCCGTGCTCCTCGCGGGCGTGCTCGACCTCACCCTCGTGGCGGACGCAACCGGCGCCTTCCGAGTCACCTGGGCGCCGTTCCTCGTCGCCGCCGCATGGATCATCGGATCCGGCCTCCTGCTCCTGTTCGCGCGGGATCCGGTCCGCGAAGCCCGATCCCGACGGGGGGCTCCCGGGCCCGCGCGGCCCCGAAATGCCGCGTAGTCATTCACACGATGCGGAGGTTGGTCGCACGCGCGACGCCCGGTCTGTGGCGTGGGCTCCTATGGATGGGTATCGAGCGTGTACGAGACCCGGTCCGTTTCCCGCCCCTTGCTGCGCCGCTCGGTCACCCGGATCCGTCCAATCTCCGACGTGTTGCGCAGGTGCGTCCCCCCGCACGGGCAATAGTCCCGGTCTCCGACCTTCACGACCCGGAGCCTCGCGATGGACTTCGGAATCATGTTGACGAGGGAACGGTCCCCGATCTCGTTCTCGACGTTCGCACGGTCCTCTTCGTAGATGCGCACGGGGAGGGCCTCCGCGATCGCGCGGTTGCACTCGTCCTCGATTCGCGTCAGGTCCTCCGGCGTGAAGTTCACCGGCTGAAAGTCTACGCGCGCGCGGTCCGTGTACAACTGGTTGCCGACCGTGCGGGCCCCATAGGCGGACCACACGAGGCCGGACATCAGGTGCTGGGACGTATGGTACCGCATGTGCGCGTACCGGCGGTCCCAGTCGACGGCCCCGTGCACATCGTCCGCAACCGGCATCCGATCGACGAAGTGTTTGACGACGCCTTTGTCTTTGGTGACCTTGTGGACCGTCGCTTCGCCTCCGTCCCACTGCAACTTGCCGGTGTCCCACGGTTGGCCGCCGCCTTCCGCGTAGAACAACGTCTGGTCGAGCACAACGAAGTCCGGGCCCCGCTCCACGATTCGACCGTCGAACTGGCGGAGATAGCACGCGTCCGTGGAAGGAAAGTACAGGATTCTCGTCATGACGGCGGCCCGAGGATGCTCCGCGCGATCACGAGCCGCTGCACCTCGCTCGTTCCCTCGTACAGCTCCGTGATCCTCTGGTCCCGGTACAGCTTCTCGACGAGGTAGTCCTTGACGAACCCGTACCCGCCGTGGATCTGCAGGGCCTGATCCACGCACCGGTGCGACACCTCAGAGGCGAACAGCTTTGCGACGGAGGATTCGAAGGTGTGCCGCACGCCTTGGTCGTGAAGCCATGCGACGCGATACGTCAGGAGCCGCGCGGCGTCGATCTCCGTCGCCATGTCCGCGAGCTTGAACTGGATCGCCTGGAAGTCCGCGATGGGCCTCCCGAACGCCTCCCGTTCTTTCGCGTACCTGGCGGCCTCGTCGAGCGCAGCCTGCGCGATGCCGAGCGCCTGGGCGGCGATCCCGATCCTGCCTCCGTCCAGCGTCGCGAGCGCGATGTTGAAGCCTTTCCCCTGCGACCCGAGCAAGTTCTCCCTCGGGATCCGCACGTCCTCGAACCCGAGCATCATCGTGTCGCTTGCGCGGATGCCGAGCTTGTCCTCCTTCTTCAGGTCCGTGAGACCCATGGTCGGTTTCGGGACGAGGAACGCGCTGATGTCGTGCTTCTGCGGGCCCGTGCGCGCGTACACGACGAGGAGGTTCGCGTGGAGGGCGTTCGTGACGAATATCTTCGTTCCGTTCAGGACCCATTCGTCTCCTTCGAGCTTGGCGGTGGTGCGCATTGCGGCTGCGTCCGAGCCCGAACCCGGCTCCGTGAGGCAGTACGCGCCCATCCATTCGCCGGAGGCGAGCTTGGGCAGGTATGACTGCTTCTGGGCCTCGGTCCCGAACGCGAGGATCGGCTCACACACGAGGCCGTTGTTCACCGCCGCAATTACCCCCGCGGAGGCGTCGCCCCAGGAGAGCTCCTCAATCGTGATCGCGTAGCAGAGGGAGTCCAACCCCGCGCCCCCATACTTCTCCGGAACGGCCACGCCGAGGAGGCCGAGCACTCCCATCCGCCTCGCCCACGCCATCGGGTACTCCTGTGACTCGTCGTACCGACGGGACTCCGGACGGATCTCCCGCTCCGCGAACTCGCGCACCGACTTGCGCGTGAGTTCGTGAATCGGCGCGAGCGCGAAGTCCATCGGCGGTCCAACGTGCGGTTCGGTTTTAAGCTTTCATCGGGCGGAAACCTCATAGCGCCGCCAGAAATCTGGGGGCATGGTCGGCCTGGAGATGGTCCCGCTCGAGACGCACGACGCTGCCGAGTTCTGGAAGGCCTTCGTGGCGGGCCGTGCGGACCAACCCACGGGGAACTTCGTGTCCCACCTCGATCGGTACCTTCGCGAGCCCCCCGAGGTCCAGCGGACGTATTTCGCGTTCAGGGAGAACGAGCGGATCGTGGGGACGGTCCGGATCGGCAGTCCCGTCCCAGGCGAACCGTCGGATTCCCTGTCGTTCTTCTCCCTCGTCCCCGAGGCGCGTGGGTGGACACGGGACGCGATCCTGGCGGCGGTCGATCCCGTCATTGGCAAGGGTGCCGGCAAGGTGTTTGCCGCCTTCGACGAGACGTACTCGGCGGACTTCATGAAGCTAGGGTTCGTGGAACGGTACTCGCGGATGCGCATGGAGCTGTCGCCCCTCGTGAAGCGGGAGCCGTCCGCGCTGCCCCTCGCCCATCCCGAGGCCACGGACGTCGACGATGTGTCGGCCTTCCTGATGCGAGCGTACGAGGGGCACATGGAGCAGCAGTTCGGGATGCACGTCGGCTCCGCGGCGGAGTGGAACGACTATGTGACTTCGATTTGGAAGGGAGAGACCGGCACGTACCTCCCGCTCGGATCATGGCTCACGCGGGACGATGTCGGAATCGCCGGAGTCGCGTTGACCTCCTACTGGATGGGTGCTCCCCTCTTGGCGGAAATCGGCGTGCGGAAGGACCGGCGTGGCCAGGGCATCGCGCGGGGACTCCTGATTGCGACCGCGAACGCGCTCGTCGACTTGGACTACGACCGGCTCGCGCTCTACGTAACGATCGGGAACGATCCCGCAATTCGCCTCTACGAAACCCTTGGATTCCAGACGAGGGGCGCGCGGAGCGTGAGCGCGGTCCTATCGCTCTGAAGGGTGATCCGGTCCCCGCGGACACCGTCTGGCAGGTCCCGGTCTAGATTGCGCGAAGCGGGGAGCCTTTCTCGCCATGGAGGGATTCGATGGAAACAGCGGGATGCCCGCATTCACCGGACTCTTGGTAGCATTTCCCGTCCCCGAGGATGTGCCGTTTGTCCCTCCACGGAACAAGGAACTGTAATATACCCATCCTGGGTTGGAGCGAGTCCCAAGGTGGAACTATGCCCCTCTTCCAGCCTGCAAGCGAGGCGGAGGTCACCCGCGCGATCCTCAAAGGGTTCACGAGGGACCTCGAACGGTACGCGGAATCGGAGGTCGTCGTCGTGGGCGGCGGCCCGAGTGGCCTCATGGCGGCGCGGGACCTCGCGAAGCACGGGGTCGAGGTCGTCGTGATCGAGCGGAACAACTACATCGGCGGCGGATTCTGGATCGGCGGCTACCTGATGAACACGATCACGGTCCGCGCCCCCGCGCAGAAGGTGCTCGACGAGATCGGCTGCCCGTACGAGGAGTTCTCAAAAAACCTATTCGTGACACCGGGCCCGCACGCGTGCAGCAAGCTCATCGCCGCCACGATGGACGCGGGCGCGAGGATCCAGAACATGACGTCCTTCGAAGACGTGGTCATCCGCGAGGAGAACCGCGTCGGCGGCGTCGTAATCAACTGGACCCCCGTGCAGGCACTCCCGCACGAGATCACATGCGTGGACCCGATCGCGCTGGAGTCTGAGCTCGTGATCGATGCGACGGGGCACGACGCGCTCGTCATCCAGTCGCTCGAGAAGAGGGGTCTCGCGAAGCGGATCGGCGAGGGCGGGATGTGGATTGAGAAGTCCGAGGACGCGGTCGTCGAGCACACAGGACTTGCGTACCCGGGCGTGATCGTCGCCGGCATGGCGGTCTGCTCTACCTACGGCCTCCCGCGGATGGGTCCGACCTTCGGCGCGATGCTCCTGTCCGGGCGACGCGCGGCCGAGGAAGCTCTCAAGCTGCTGAAGAAGGGAGTTCCCGCCGCCACCAAACTTCCCGAGGCGAGGGCGAAGCCGGTCGCTCGGAAGCGGTGAGCCACCTTCATATCGCCGCCGCGGATTCTGCGAGACGTGTCCGAGTTCCCGGGCATGGTCCCGCGCCACGTGTATCTGTACGAGGACCCGTCGGCGGTCACGCTCGACCTCCGCCGAATCGCGGACCATGTCCGGACGGTGACGCGCCTTCAGGTTTCCGTCCGCGGGGAGTACTTCCGGCACCACCGCCCACCCGACCTCGACGGGCTCGCGACGCAGATTGCCGCCACCCGAGTGACGGACCTCATGCGGCCCCACACTCGACCCCCGTCGCTCTCCCCTCCGCTGGTCCACTTCGAACGGCGCCTCCTGGAAGCGCCGGAGCGGCGGGTCCCGGGAGTCCTATACGACGGGTTTCTGCTCCAGGGGATCTATCGGGCGGCGCTGCCCCCGGCGGAGCGCACGAAGGTTGCTCACGTCGCGATCACCTCCCGCCTCCCGGGGACCTTCGACGAGGCGGACCGAAGGTATCACGCCCGCGCCGTCATCCTCGGATATCCCGCCCTCGTCTCGACGTCCGGGATCGTGGAGGCGCCTGCAAAACCGCGCGGGTTCTACGTCGCGAAACGCGGACTGCGGATCGATGCGGCGGACGCGCGGTACGAGGCGCTCAAGGAGCAGTATGCCGGTCGGTTCGTGGACTGGGACGACCCGCGGCTGACCCTTGTGGCGCAGGGGTACGCGCTCCAGGCGGTGTTCTACCCGATTACCGGGGAACCGTTCTGCGACGACAAGGACTGCGTGCTGTTCAATGCACACTGGCAGGAGGAGCTGCTCCACGCGCAGATCGAGAGCGGCCTGCTCTGCGCGCGCCATCGGAAGGTTGCGGAGGCCCTCAGGGCGGGGCCGGATGGAAGAAGAACCCGACCGCGATGATCGCGTAGACGAGGAGGAGGAGGACGCCCTCGTACCAGTTGGTTTCACCGTCCTTCGCGAGCACCGCCACGATCGCGACGGCGAGGACGATCGCGACGAGCTCGAACATCTCGAACGCGAGGGTGAGCGGCTGCCCCAGCGCAAAGGCCGCAAAGACCAGGACGGGCGTCACGAACAGCGCGATCTGGACGCTGGAGATTGTGGTAATTGCGACGCTGAGGTCCATCTTGTTCTTCCACGCCATCATGACCGCGGCGCTGTGCTCCGCGGCGTTGCCGATGATCGCGATCACGATGACGCCCATGAACAGCTCCGGGCGCGGGATCCCGAGAGCGGGCGTGGCGCCTTCGACGGACCCCACGAGAACCTCCGCGACGAGGCCAACGAGAACCGTCGCTCCGACGAGGACGCCGATTGCGAATTTCCGGCTCCAGATGGGCTTCTCCAGCTCCTGCGTGACCGGGTTGAATACGTCCTTGTGGGTGTGGAGGGAGAACACGAGGCCTAGAACATACCCGATGAGGAGCAGCCCGGCGATTGCGAGGCTGACACTGGGAAGCTGGCCGGTGCCGTTTGTCGAGAGCTGGAACAGCTCCGGCATCACGAGGGCGACGATCGCAAGCACGAGGAGCGTCACCTGGAGCTCCGCCGCGCGGATGGAGAAGGACTGCTTCCTGTGCCGCATCCCTCCAACGAGCATACTGAGGCCGAGGACGAGGAGGATATTCCCGATGATCGAGCCCGTGATCGATGCCTTCACGACCTCCACGAGTCCGTTCGCGTCGGTCTGGTATCCTCCTGCCGCCAAGGAAGCCGCTCGTCCGAGCGCGACGAGGGCGATGATGAGCTCGGTCGCGTTCCCCATCGTCGCATTGAGGAGCCCACCGATCCCAGGCCCGGCCCGCTTGCTCAGCTCCTCTGTCGCCAGCCCCATCAGGTTCGCAAGGGGGATGACCGCCACCCCCGCGGCGGCGAACACGGCCAGATCCGGGGCACCGAAGAGGCGGAGCAAGATCGGAATGGGGACGAGAGCGATGGGGAGCAGGAACTTCCACTTCCCCGCGACCTTCATGAGCGGCGGCATCCCCATGCTTCGCTTAAGGAATTCCTTCGACGGACTCGAGAACGTCTGGTTCGCGCGGCCCGACCCGTCGAAATCCGAACCGCTAAGCATTTATAGGGGTACAAACCCGTTCCAACCGACCGAAATACGCCCATTCCGATGGAATCGCGATGTACGCGCCGCCAGCGTTGAGGGATGTGCGGGGTTTGCGTACGATGGCTCCGAGGACGCTCGTGGTGCTCGGCGTGGTCGTCGCT
>Ga0209619_10003953_pt1 | contig 10607 bp, 9 predicted proteins | sample Rifsed16ft3_FD_184011 | JGI IMG/M metagenome (GOLD analysis project Ga0209619, IMG submission 184011) | Soil microbial communities from Rifle, Colorado, USA - sediment 16ft 3 (version 2) | ecosystem: Environmental > Terrestrial > Deep subsurface > Rock core/Sediment | place: Rifle, Colorado... | reverse complement strand
ACGTTGGGGGCTGCCGCCTTTGCGCCGAAACCGACGCCGAAATGTGCCAGAAACATCCGTCGCTCCCTTGAGTTGGATTCAGGCCGTGCCGGCGGTCACTTCCTTGCGCCCATCGCGAATGCGCGCAGTCTGCTCTGCTCCAGTGCCGCTGGATCCGGCTCGGTCAGCCAGCCGTGCAGGTTTTCCAGTACCAGTTTGGTCAGCGCGTGCAGCCAGTCATTGCGATCGTTGAGGCAGGGGATGTAGTGATACTCGCCGCCGCCCGCGTGCCGGAAGTCTTCCTTGCCTTCCTGCGCGATCTCTTCCAGCGTTTCCAGGCAATCGGCCACGAAGCCGGGGCAAACGACATCGACGCGCCCGGTCTTCTGCTTGCCCCATTCCTTGAGCGTGGCGGTGGTGTAGGGCTGCAGCCAGGCGGCCTTGCCGAAGCGCGACTGGAAGCTGACGGCGTACTGCTCAGGCTTCAGGCCCAGTTCCTGCGCGAGCAGGCGCCCGGTCTTCTGGCATTCGCAGTGGTAGGGATCGCCTTTGTCCAGCGTGTAGCGCGGCAGGCCGTGGAAGCTCATCAGCAGTTTGTCCGGCCTGCCGTGCTTTATCCAGTAGTCGTTGATGTTGGTAGCCAGCGCCCTGATGTAGCCGGGGTGGTCGTGGAAGTGCTTGATGGTGCGCAGGGCGGGCGTGTTGCGCATCTGCTGCAGCTCACCGAATACGATGTCGTTTACCGTGGCGGTGGTGCTGGCGGCGTATTGCGGATACATCGGCACCACCAGGATGCGCTGGCAGTTCTGCTCCTTCAGCTTGCGCAGCACGCTCGGTATCGACGGGTTGCCGTAGCGCATGGCGTGCTCGACTGCGAACGGCGCGCTGGTGCGCTGGCCGAGATAGCCCTGCAGCATCGCAGCTTGTTTCTCGGTATGGACGCGCAGCGGCGAACCTTCTTTCAGCCAGATGCTGGCGTATTTGGCGGCGGATTTCTTCGGCCGCGTGTTGAGGATGATCCCGTTGAGGATGAACCACCAGATGGCTCGTGGTATTTCCACCACGCGCGGGTCGCTCAGGAATTCCTTGAGATAGGCGCGCACAGCCTGCGGCGTGGGCGCATCGGGCGTGCCGAGGTTGACCAGCAGGATGCCGGTCTTTTCCGGTGTGCCGTGGGTGTAGGTTGGTTCGGTTTGGTAGGGCATAGAGTAGCTAATGATCGGTCCACGAAAAACACGAAAAGCACGAAAAAAAGCGGGGTAAAAATTTCACAGTACGATTCTTTCAACCGTTGCTTTTGGATGGCAGCCGAAGTTGACCAGCAAACCAAGACGCATTCCTGTTGCTTTCAGGTAATTCAGTACTTGTGCTTTATGCTCGCCAGTTACGGCGGCGAGCGCTTTAAGCTCAACGACGATTGATTGATGACAGACGATATCCGGGATATATGTTTGCCGCAACGAATCGCCTTTGTAAGAGAGTTTCAACTCAGGGTGCGCAACGAATGGGATCCCCTGTCTGGCTAACTCCTTTTCCAGACATTCCTGATACACAGCCTCCAGAAACCCACATCCCATTTCCCGATACACTTCAAAAACTGCTCCTTGTATCTGATAGCACTCTTCCCTGAACAAGATGTCTCTGTCTGCCACCATTTCGTGTCTTTCGTGTTTTTCGTGGACAAGGCTTGTCAGCCTATGTTCTGCGACAGCGCATTGCTCAGCAGTTTGGCCGTGATATCCACGATGGGCACCACACGCTCGTAGTCCATGCGTTTGGGGCCGACCACCGCCAGCGTGCCGACGATCTGGCCGTTCGCCGCATACGGGGCGCTTACCACGCTGCACTCGTCCAGGCCGACCAAGCCGGACTCGTTGCCGACGAAGATATGTACACCCTGAGCGCGGCGGCCCGCGTCCAGCAACTGCAGCAACTCGGTCTTCTGTTCGAACACGTTGAACAGGCTGCGCAACTGGTTCATGTTGGCGGCGAGGTCGTTGATGTGCAGCAGGTTGCGTTCGCCGCTGATGACGTAATCCTCGCTCTTGCGCGCGATGGCTTCGTCGCTGGCGGCCATCGCCGCGTTCATGAGCGCGGTCATGTCGTGCTGCAGTTGGCGCAGCTCGCTCTGCACGCGCTGGTGGATGTCGCCGAACGCGAGGTCGGCGTAATGCTGGCTGAGAAAGTTGCCTGCCTCGGTGAGTTGCGCCTGGCTGTAATCCTTGTGCGTCACCAGCACGCGGTTCTCCACCTCGCCGTCCGGCATCACGATGATGAGCAGCACGCGCTTTTCGGACAGGCGCAGGAACTCGATCTGGCGCACGGTGACGCTGGCGCGCTTGGGTGTGGCGACCACCCCGGCGAAATGGGTGAGTTCGGACAGCAGATTGGAGGCCTGGGTCACCAGCCGTGAAGGATTGTCCGGCTGCAACTGGCTTTCCAGCCGCTGTACGCGCGCTTCGGAAAGTGGCTGCACCACCATCAAAGTGTCGATGAACAGCCGGTAGCCCAGCGCGGTGGGGACGCGGCCGGCGGATGTGTGGGGGCTGGAGACCAAGCCCATGGATTCCAGGTCGGCCATCACGTTGCGGATGGTGGCCGGGCTGACTTCCAGGCCGGAGAACTGTTGCAAGGCGCGCGAACCCACCGGCTGGCCGTCGCTGATATAGCGTTCCACCAGGGTCTTCAGCAGGACTTGTGCGCGGTCGTTCAACATAGACACATTCTAGCACTGCCGCTTTGTCATTGAATCGCGCCTATGGTTTAATCCCGCGCTATGGAAACCCCTTTCAAGACCGTCGCGCTGATCGGCAAATACAAATCGCTGGAGATCGCCGAGCCTTTGCTCAAACTGGCCGATTTTCTGACGAGCATGGGTTTGGCCGTGGTGGTGGACAATCTCACCGCCGAGCATCTCGCGCGCCATCCGTATGGCGAAATGGCGCTGGAGCAGATGGGCGGCAAGGTCGATCTCGCCGTCGTGCTGGGCGGCGACGGCACCCTGCTCAATGTGGCGCGCACGCTGGCGCCCTTCGACATCCCGCTGGTCGGCGTCAACCAGGGGCGTCTGGGTTTCCTGACCGACATCTCCATCGACACCATGCAGCGCACCATCTCCGGCATGCTGCGCGGCGACTTCGTGACCGAAAAACGCATGTTGCTGAGCGCGTCGGTATCGCGCGACGGCAAACATCTTTTCGATTCGCTGGCATTCAACGACGTGGTCATGCACCGCGGCAACAACAGCAGCATGCTCGAATTCGAGGTGCGCATCGACGGCGAGTATCTGTACAACCAGCGCGCCGACGGCCTGATCGTGTCCACGCCGACCGGCTCCACCGCTTATGCCCTGTCCGCGGGCGGGCCCATCCTGCATCCGTCGCTTGAGGCCATTGCGCTGGTGCCGGTCGCGCCGCACACCCTGAGCAATCGTCCCATCGTGCTGAAAAGCGAGTCGAGGCTGGAGATACTGATGCATCGTGCCGACGAGGCGCGCGTGCGCTTCGATGGGCATACGCATTTCGACCTGCGCTGCAACGACAAGGTCACGGTCGCCCGCTACATCAATCCTGTCCGCCTGCTGCACCCGGAAGGGCACAGCTACTACCACACCCTGCGCGAAAAGCTGCTCTGGAACCAGACTCTATAAAATGCTCAAGTTTCTCACCATCCGCGATTTCGTCATCGTCGACACCCTCGAACTCGATTTTTCGTCCGGTTTCACCGCGCTGACCGGCGAGACCGGTGCGGGCAAGTCCATCCTGATCGACGCCTTGTCCCTGGCACTGGGCGAGCGCGGCGATGCGGGCATGGTGCGTGCCGGCTGCGAACGCGCCGACATCACGGCTGGGTTCGACATTACTGGCTTGCCGCAGCTGCAAACATGGCTGTCCGACCAGGAGCTGGAGGGCGACGAGGGCGTTTGCCTGCTGCGCCGCACGCTGGATGCCAGCGTGCGTTCGCGCGGCTTCATCAACGGGCGCAGCGCCACGCTGCAACAGATGCGCGAAGCGGGCGAGATGCTGCTCGACATCCACGGCCAGCACGCGTACCAGTCGCTGCTGCGCGCCGATGCGCAGCGCGACTTGCTCGACAGCCATGCCGGTCTGGGCAAACAGGCGGAGGAGGTCGCTGTCGCGTTCAAGGCCTGGCAGGCACTGCATCGCCACCGCCTGCAACTGGAGCAGAACGCCGAAGCCGTGGCCGCCGAGCGCGAGTTGCTGTCGTTCCAGCGGCGCGAACTTGAGACGCTGAACTTTTCGGTCGCCGAGTGGACTGCCTTGCAGGCCGACCACGCACGCCTGTCGCATGCGGCCAACCTGCTGGAGACGGCGCAGTTCGGCGTCGAGGTCCTGTCCGAATCGGACACGGCCTGCCTCGCCCAACTCAATGCGCTGACCGTGCGCCTGCGCGGCGGCCTGGAGTTCGACACCGGACTGCAGGACACGCTGAGCATGCTGGAGAGCGCGCAAAACGACCTGCAGGAAGCGGTGTATGCGCTGCGCCATTATCAGCAGAAGCTGGACGCCGACCCGCAACGGTTGCGCCAGCAGGAGCAGCGCATCGCGGACGTGATGGAAGCTGCGCGCAAATTCCGCGTGAATCCGGAGCAGTTGCCGGAAGCGCTGGCGAACATCGCGGCGCGGCTGGACGAACTTGGCGGCAATGCCGACCTGGCCGAACTGGCCAAACAGGATGAAGCCGCACGCAATCAGTACCTGCGCGTGGCGACGAAATTGAGCGAAGCGCGCATCACCGCGGCAGACACCTTGTCGACAGAGATCACCGCCGCCATGCAGACGCTGGCGATGCAGGGCGGCAAGTTTTCCGTCGCCTTGTTGCCCCTGAACGAAGGCAATGCGAACGGGCTGGAGATCGTGGAGTTCCAGGTGGCGGCGAACCAGGGCACGCCCTTGCGCAACCTGGCCAAGGTTGCCTCCGGCGGCGAACTGTCGCGCATCAGCCTGGCCATCCAGGTTGCCGCCAGCCGTGCTGCCAGCGTGCCGACCCTGATCTTCGACGAAGTGGACAGCGGCATCGGCGGGCGCGTGGCGGAGATCGTGGGCAGCCTGCTCAAGCAACTGGGCAAGCGCCACCAGGTGATGTGCGTCACCCATCTGCCGCAGGTCGCGGCGCAGGCCGATGCGCAGTGGCAGGTGAGCAAGGCCGCGCATGCGGGCAAGACACTGAGCAGCATCCGCGTGCTCAGCGAAGCCGAGCGCATCGAAGAGATCGCACGCATGCTGGGCGGGGTCAAGATCACCGAGACCACCCGCAAGCATGCCGCCGAGCTTCTGGGCGTCCCCGCTTGAGGTATCATGCCGCCTGTTTTGTGACAGCCAGATGAAATAAACAGCCAAATGCGTATCCAGATCGTTCTCGTTTCCATGTTGCTCGCCTCATGCAGCAACATGTCCACTTACCTGCCCACCTTCACGCCGTACAAGCTCGAGATCCGGCAGGGCAACCTCATCACGCAGGAAATGCGTAACAGGATAAGAGTGGGCATGACGCAGTCGCAGGTGAAGGCGGCGCTTGGCGCGCCGCTCATCAACGATCCCTACCATGCCAACCGTTGGGATTACCTGTACCGTCTGGAGCAGCGCAGCGAACTGGTCGAGAACCAGCGCCTGACGCTGTATTTCGAAAAAGGCGTGCTGGCGCGCATCGACGATGCCACGCCGCTGAAACTCTCCGAGACCGCCAAGCAGGAGCAGAACAATGGGAAAGATTAACGAAAGTGCACGTTCCCCTCTCCCCAACCCCCTCCCGCAAGCGGGCGAGGGGGCAAACGAATCGCTACGCGAATCTCGAATCAGGGTTGCTATCGCCGGCAGCGGCGGACGCATGGGCAAGGTGCTGCTGGAATGCGTGGCGCAGGCCGACGATCTGGTCCTGCATGCCGCGCTGGAACACACCGGCAGCCCCCTGTTGTGCAACGTGGTCGCAGAAGGAGTGAAGATCACCGCCGATATGGATGCCGCGCTCAAAGGCGCCGATGTGCTGATCGACTTCACCCGTCCCGAGGGAACGCTGCGTCACCTGGAAGTCTGCCGCAAGCTCGGCGTGAACATGGTGATCGGCACCACCGGATTCAATGCGCAGCAAAAAGCCCAGCTCGGTGCGGCAGCGCAGGATATCGGCATCGTGTTCGCGCCCAATATGAGCGTCGGCGTGAACCTGGTGTTCAAGCTGCTGGAGACCGCGTCGCGCGTGCTGGCCAACGGTTACGACATCGAAGTCATCGAGGCGCATCACCGCCACAAGGTGGATGCGCCCTCGGGCACCGCGCTGGGCATGGGCGAAGTCATCGCCAAGACTCTGGGGCGCGACCTGGAGCAGTGTGCCGTGTACGGCCGTGAAGGCGTCACCGGCGAGCGCGATCCATCTACCATAGGTTTCGCCACGGTGCGCGGCGGCGACATCGTCGGCGACCACACTGTGCTCTATGCCGGCATCGGCGAACGCATCGAAATTACGCACAAAGCCAGCAGCCGCGCTACCTTTGCGCTCGGTGCGTTGCGCGCCGCACGCTTCCTGCAGGCGAACAAGGCAGGACTGTACGATATGCAGGACGTGCTGGCGCTGAAGAATTGAGCGGCCTGGTTCCAGGCGGCAGTAATCACTCACGAAGGAGATGCAAATGACGGGAAACCCTCAAGCGGGTACGGGCTGGAATTGGGTCGGGAGATATGTTGCGGTGATCGTGCTGGCCCTGGTGCTGGGCGCGGCTATCGGCGCAATGCCATTGTTCGCCAAGACATTTCTGGTGAGCGGCAAGCTCAATGCGGCGCAACTGGTGCGCTTTCTGAGTTACGGGACTGCGCTCGTCGTGTTGTGGATACTGGGCCAGCGCCTGACCATGACGTTGCGCCAGCGCCAGACCGGTCGCTGGACTTCGCTGCAAAGCCTGATCCTGCCGTTTGTCACCCTGATCGTGGTTTCCTCGCTGTATTCGGTCATCCTGCTGGTGCTAGGGCCGTTGCTCGGAGGGGCGCTGCATAAAATCTATGACTGGCTGTTCATCCTCGCCATCATTGCCTGCGCGGTCTGGCTGATCATGGCGGTGCTCGGGCAGGCAGACGCAATCACCGAAGCATTGACCGGTTCCGTGCGCAGAGTCGGGACGCCCGGCCAGGCGGTTGTTTGCGCTTCCTGTGGTGCGAGCAACGCAGCGGGTGCGACGCAGTGCGCTCGCTGCGGCAAGGAGCTGTAAGGCCAGTCCGTCAGATTCTTTCAGGGGGCTGGGCGGAGCGAAATGACGCTGCTTCCGCCCTTGGGGCGTAGGATGGGTTGAGCAACGCGATACCCATCGAAAACCGCCGGGCCATCCCGACAGTTTTCATAATCGATGACAGCTCCGGCAGGTGTTCACATCACCAGCATCTTGACCCCGATCAGGATCAGCACCGTCCCGCCGAAGATCTCGGCCTTGTTCTCCAGCCAGGTGCCGCTGCGCTTGCCGATCTGCACGCCGACCCAACTGAATCCGAAAGTCGTCACGCCGATGATGAGGCAGGCCAGGTAGGCGTTGATGTCCAGCAGTGTCAGGCTGAAACCTGCGGCCATGGCGTCGATGCTGGTGGCGATGGACAGCAGCAGCATCGTCTTGTTGGTGATGGCGGCGATGTCTTCCTCTATGCCTTCGTGCAGCCCTTCGTAGATCATCTTGGCGCCGATCAGCGCCAGCAGGCCGAAGGCGATCCAGTGGGCATAGGCGTCGACCCAGCCCAGCACGCCCTTGCCGCCCAGATACCCGATGAAAGGCATCAAGGCCTGGAAGACGCCGAAGTACAGGCCGGCCTTCAGGCCCAGTCCGCGAACATCTCCCTTCGACCCAAGTCCAATGGATACGGCAAATGCATCCATGCTGAGGGCTACAGCCAAAACGATTACTTCGAACATGTCGGTACTCTTGATTCCGGTTGGTGAATGTTGGCCCGTATGCAACCGGGCGGTGAGGGGCGGCATTATACGGCAGCAACTTCATGCATCGGCTGCAAGCGAGCGCCGCGCTTCCGTTTGATGCAGCCCCTCTAATCGGCTATAATGCGCGCAGAATCAAAAGCGGGATGAACGCAACGTTCGTCCCGCTTCTTTATGTCCAGTTTCGAAGGAGCGTCCGGTGTCGCAAACAAGTCCTGCCATTCTAGTGTTAGCCGATGGGACAGTGTTTCGCGGAACCGCCATTGGCGCCTCCGGTAGCAGCGTCGGCGAGGTGGTGTTCAACACCTCCATCACCGGCTACCAGGAGATCCTCACCGACCCGTCCTACTGCAAGCAGATCGTCACGCTGACCTATCCGCACATCGGCAACGTCGGCTGCAATCCGGAAGACGTGGAATCGCGCCAGGTGTTCGCCAGCGGCCTCATCATTCGCGACCTGTCGCAGACGGTGAGCAATTTCCGCGCAACGCAATCCCTGCCCGAATACCTCAAGGCCAACAACGTGGTCGCCATCGCCGGCATCGATACGCGCAAACTGACGCGCATCCTGCGCAGCAAGGGCGCGCAGAACGGCTGCATCGCCACGGGAGACGACGTGGAGGCGGCGCTGGCTGCTGCGCGCGAGTTTCCCAGTATGGCGGGCATGGATCTGGCGCAGGTCGTTTCCTGCGACAAGCCCTATGAGTGGACGCAGAAGGAATGGAAATTGGGTGTCGGCTATGAGGATCGAGGAGCGGGGATCGAGGATCGACAAAGCGGAGCAGTGAGCTCCCATCAATCCTCAATCCTCAATCCTCGCTCCTATCACGTGGTCGCCTACGACTTCGGCGTGAAGCGCAACATCTTGCGCATGCTGACCGAGCGCGGCTGCCGCATCACGGTGGTTCCGGCCAAGACCAGCGCCGCCGACGTGCTGGCGATGAAGCCGGACGGCGTGTTCCTGTCCAACGGGCCCGGCGACCCCGAGCCTTGCGATTACGCGATCGAGGCGACGAAGAAATTCATCGAGGTCGGCATCCCCCTGTATGGCATCTGTCTGGGTCATCAGATCATGGGCCTGGCTGTGGGCGCGAAGACGGTGAAGATGAAGTTCGGTCACCGCGGCGCCAACCACCCGGTGCAGGACACAGAAACCAAGCGCGTGATGATCACCAGCCAGAACCATGGCTTCGCCGTGGATGCGGCGACGCTGCCCAAGAACACGCGCGTCACGCACATCTCGCTGTTCGACGGCACCCTGCAAGGTTTCGAATTGACCGATAAACCCGCGTTCTGTTTCCAGGGCCACCCCGAGGCAAGCCCCGGACCGCATGACGTGGACGTATTGTTCGATCGCTTTGTGGAATTGATGGAGAAAAGTAAAACCTAACCACAGAGACACAGAGACACAGAGAAAACCTCTGTGTTTTTCCTCTGTGTCTCTGTGCCTCTGTGGTGAATGATTTATGCCTAAACGCAGTGACATTAAAAGCATCCTGATCATCGGCGCCGGCCCCATCGTCATCGGGCAGGCGTGCGAGTTCGACTACTCCGGCGCACAGGCCTGCAAGGCGTTGCGCGAGGAAGGCTATCGCGTCATCCTGGTGAACTCGAATCCGGCCACCATCATGACCGACCCGAACATGGCGGATGCGACCTACATCGAGCCGATCACCTGGAAGATGGTGGAGAAGATCATCGCCAAGGAACGTCCCGACGCGATCCTGCCGACCATGGGCGGACAGACCGCGCTGAACTGCGCGCTCGATCTGGCCAAGCACGGCGTGCTGGAGAAATACAACGTGGAGATGATCGGCGCCTCGCGCGACGCCATCGACATGGCGGAAGACCGCGAGAAGTTCAAACAGGCGATGACCCGTATCGGACTGGCCTCGGCACGCTCCGCCATCGCGCACAGCATGGAAGAGGCGCTGCAGGTGCAGCAGGTGATGGGCTTCCCGACCATCATCCGTCCGTCCTTCACCATGGGCGGCAGCGGCGGCGGCATCGCCTACAACCGCGAAGAGTTCGTCGAGATCTGCGAGCGCGGCCTGGAGGCTTCGCCGACCAAGGAGCTGCTGATCGAGGAATCGCTGCTCGGCTGGAAAGAATACGAGATGGAAGTCGTGCGCGACCGCAACGACAACTGCATCATCATCTGCTCCATCGAGAACCTCGATCCGATGGGCGTGCATACCGGCGATTCCATCACTGTAGCCCCGGCACAGACGCTGACCGACAAGGAATACCAGATCATGCGCGACGCCTCGCTGGCGGTGCTGCGCGAGATCGGCGTGGAGACCGGCGGCAGCAACGTGCAGTTCTCCGTCAACCCGGACGACGGGCGCATGGTGGTGATCGAGATGAATCCGCGCGTGTCGCGTTCGTCGGCGCTGGCTTCCAAGGCCACCGGCTTCCCTATCGCGAAGGTCGCAGCCAAGCTGGCTGTGGGCTATACGCTGGACGAGCTGAAGAACGACATCACCGGCGGCGCGACCCCGGCCTCGTTCGAGCCGACCATCGACTACGTGGTGACCAAGATCCCGCGCTTCGCCTTCGAGAAATTCCCGCAAGCCAACGACCGTCTGACCACGCAGATGAAATCGGTGGGCGAGGTGATGGCCATCGGCCGCACCTTCCAGGAGTCGTTCCAGAAAGCGCTGCGCGGACTGGAAGTCGGCGTGAACGGGCTGGACAGCAAG
>Ga0209619_10003952_pt1 | contig 10608 bp, 9 predicted proteins | sample Rifsed16ft3_FD_184011 | JGI IMG/M metagenome (GOLD analysis project Ga0209619, IMG submission 184011) | Soil microbial communities from Rifle, Colorado, USA - sediment 16ft 3 (version 2) | ecosystem: Environmental > Terrestrial > Deep subsurface > Rock core/Sediment | place: Rifle, Colorado... | reverse complement strand
CTGCGGGTCGGCACGCGAGACCATTTCTGCCAGCACTGCCGGGTCTTTTGGCTTTTCGGCAAAGTCCGTCAGGCGAAAATCAGGGTCGCGTTTGAGGATGCCAAAACGCCCGGCGTCCGAATGTGCCACCGGCTGCACCGCCACAGTGATCTCGGCTTTGTTTTGGATGTGGAAATCGAACATTGGCGCGAAGTCCATGGTGTACAGGTGATCGCCCGCCAGGATCAGCACATACGGCGCGCGTGTTGAGCGGATTTCGAAGAGCTGCTTGCGCACCGCGTCAGCGGTGCCCTGGTACCAGGCGGCGCTGGAAATGGTCTGCTCGGCTGCCCAGATCTGCACCCAGCCGGTGTGGAAAGAGTCGAACAGGTAGGTGTTGCTGATGTGGCGATGCAGTGACACCGAATTGAATTGGGTCAGCACCGCGATGCGGAAGATACCGGAGTTGATGCAGTTGCTGATGGGGATGTCGATTAAGCGGTATTTGCCGGCGATGGGGACGGCTGGTTTGGAGCGCACCGCGGTCAGCGGGTATAGCCGGGTGCCGCGTCCGCCGCCCAATACGATTGCCAGAATGTCGTTGGTCGATGTCATAGCCGAACTCCTCTGCTCCAAGTATTCCCCATCCGGATGAAATGCGGTTTATTCAATTGTAAGGCTTGCAGCGGCGATTCGTGAATTAATAATCAGGTATTAACCTGCCCGAAGCATTCAGATGATTATACAACCGCGCCTGAAGATAGTGATCTTGAAAGTTTGGGAGTAAAGATTAATCCGCGAAGAGCGCAAAGAAAACGAAGTCCGCGAAGAAAATGCGAATAACGATGGATTTAGGAAATTATCAACCCCCATTGATTTTTCTGTAAATTCAGTGGCCTTCGTGGTGCATTTTTTTTACCTTGCCACAGCCCGTACGCGGCGATTCAGGCTGGTTGCGGCCCACACCAACAGAAACACGGCGGTGCAGGTCAATACAATGGCGGCGCCGGAAGCAACATTGAGGTAATACGACAGATACAACCCGACCACCGCCGAAAGAGCCGCGATCAGGGCTGCCAGCCCCATCATCTTCCACAGACGGCGGGTGAGCAAAAAGGCGGTAGCAGCCGGTGTGACCAGCATGGCGACCATCAGCGCCACCCCCACGGTCTGCAGCGAGACCACAATCGCTACCGCGATCAGCACGATCAAAATATTATCCAGCAGGCGCGCCGGCAGGCGCAGGGTGGCAGCCAGTACCGGGTCGAATGCCAGCACCATAAACTCTTTATAAAACAGGAAGACCACCAGCAGCACTAACCCACCAAAGATGGCGGTCAGCAATAAATCTTGCGAGCCGACGCCCAGCACGTCGCCAAATAGAAAGTGCGCCAGATCAACCGTGTAACTGCGCACCGACGAGATCAGCGCGATGCCCAGCGCGAACATGCCGGCAAAAATGATGCCGATGGAGGTGTCCTCCTTGATGCGGGCGTTGCGGCTGACCGCGCCGATGCCCAGTGAGGTCACCACCGCGGTGCCCAGCGCCCACCAGAACAGCGGCTCGCGCGCTCCGCCGCCGACCAGATAACCGACCGCCAACCCGGGCAGGATAGCATGCGCCAGCGCGTCGCCGAAGAAGGCCATGCCGCGCAGCACCACGTAAGCGCCGAGCACGGCGCACACAATGCCGACCAGCACGGCAGCCGCCATGCCGCGCAGCATGAACGGATATTGCAGCGGCTGCAGTAGAGTCTCAAGCATGGTCGTGGTCTCCGTCGTCGCAGCAGGAATCTCCCAGCGCCAGGGTCCCGTCGGTGCCGGGCAGCAGGCGCAGGTGACTGCCGTAGGCGTCCACCAGGTGGGCTGGGTCAAGCACGGTTTCTGCTGACCCAATCCCCACCAGGTGGCGGTTGAGCAGCATGACGCGGTCAAAGCGTTCGCCGGCAATCTTCAAGTCGTGCAGCGCCACCATGACGGTCACGCCCTGCTCGTGCAGCATATCCAGGACGCTGAATAACTCTTCCTGGGCGCGCGAGTCCAACCCGGTGAGCGGTTCGTCCATCAGGATCAATTCGGCTTCCTGCGCCAGCGCGCGGGCGATAAACATGCGCTGCTGCTGCCCGCCGGAAAGTTGTTGAATCTGGCGGTCAGCCAGGTCGAGCAGACGTACAGTCGCCAGAGCCTGACGCACCAGTTTCCAATCATGCGTGGTAGGCCAGCGCAGCAAGCCCAGCTTGCCGGCGCGTCCCATCATGACCACATCCGCTACGGTCGCCGGGAAGTTCCAGTCCACCTGGGTGCGCTGCGGCACGTAGGCGATGCAGATGTGCCCGCCCGGTTCGTGCCCGGCGACCTCCACCAGTCCGCGGCTGGGGCGCAATATCCCGGCGATCACCTTGAACAGAGTCGATTTGCCGGCGCCGTTGGGACCGACCACCGCCAGCCGTTCGCCGCGCTGCAGCATGAAATCCAGGTTATCCAACGCCGCGCCGGAGTCATACTCCACCGTTAGCCCTTCCACTTTGAGGATAGGCTTATCCGGCGAATGCGGATGGGGATGCGCCAGAAAAGTCAGTTTCGGATTGCGAGAACGGTCCAGGAATGTCATTTTTCAACCTTTATTGCGCCGCTCATTGTAAGGCGGCAACCATTGCGTTTACATTGAAGCGCAGCATGTCGATATATGTGGCAGCCGGGCCATCTGGCTCGGAGAGCGAGCCGTGGTACAAGCGCACCATATCGACGCCGGTGTCTTCGGTCACGCGCTGTACCAGGGTTGGGCTGGTGGATTCGCTGACGAAGACCGCCTTGACGTTATGCGCCTGGATGGCGCTCTCGATGGCTGCCAAATCTTTAGCGGAGGGCGAGGAGATGGTGCTGAAGCCTGGAATAATGGCGCCAATTTGCTCAAAGCCGTAGCGCTCGGCAAAGTAACCGTACACCAGATGGTCGGTGACCAGTACTCGGTTCTCTGGCGGGATGGTCGCCACCTGCTCCACAATCCATGCGTCCATGGCTTTTAATTCTGATTTGTAACGTTCGGCTTTGGCCTGATAGTCCGCGGCGTTGTCCGGGTCGAGTTCGGTCAGGGCTGCCTGGATGTTCTCCACCCAGACCAGCACGTTGTTGGGATCCACCCAGGTGTGCGGGTCGCCGGTATGTTCGTCGCCGGCTTCTGATTCTTCAGGTGCCGCTTCAAGTAGGCTAATTCCTTCCGAGACCTCGACCACACGCGCTTGTGCGCCGGCATTTTCAATCAACGGCTGCAGGAATTCTTCCAGCCCAGCGCCATTGGCGAAGATAACGCTGGCATCCGCCACCAGCGCCATGTCGCGCGGCGAAGGTTGAAAGGAGTGCGGGTCGCTGCCGAGCGGCAGCAGCGTGGTAACGGTGAACGCATCGCCGCCGATCTGCTGCACAACGTCCGCCACGATGCTGGTGGTCGCAACCACGCTCAGCCCGCCGGATGGGGCGGCAGCAGCCGGCTGGCAGGCGGCGAGGAAAGCCAACAGGAATATGGCTGGCAAGAGGAAGGTGCGGCGCTGCATGGCTTACGGCTCCGGGGCGGCGGTGACGGGCTTGCGGCAGTCCGGGCAGGTGCCAAAAAACTGCAGCCAGTGTTCGTTGATGGCGAAACCGGTATCGTCAGCCACTTTACCGGTCAACGGATCGAGATCGTCGCCGGCGAAGGTTTGCACCAGCCCGCAGGTCGTGCACAACAGCAGGTGCTGGTGACCGTCGGCGGTGCGCAGGTAACGGTGGCAGCCGTCCGGCAGGTGGACGCGCTCGATCAGCCCCAGTTCTTCCAGCTTTTCGAGGGTGCGGTAAACCGTCACCAGGCCCAGACCCGGGTGCCCGGCGCGGCCAAGGTCGTAGACCTCGATGGGTCCCAGGGCGTGCTGGCTGGTCGCCAGCAGGTCGACAATGGCGCGCCGGGGGGCAGTCACCCGGCAGCCTGCAGCCTGCAGCAGGTCCAGCCAATGGTGGATGGTTATTGTTGATTCCATGGCGGTATTGTAATTGAAAATCATTTTCAATACAAGATCCCGTTGTCATTCTGAGCGAAGCGAAGAATCTCGAATTTTGCACATTGATCCTTCATGGTATTTACGAAGGCATGAATTGTGTCGTGCTGAACAAATGAAGCATCAAAAATTTCTTGTGGAGTTATCCCTTATTTGACATCCCAATTAAAACTAACAATCATTTGTTCATGTTTATTTCCCAGCGCTGTAGAATATGTCTGAGAATTACTATTCCAATCGAATAATAATTGACAACAGCTTGAGGCCAGGTGAAAAAGCAATTTGTAGCTTATTCATACTTTGTCTATATTATGACGAACAAGTCTCGGACTCTATACACTGGTATGACGAACGACTTGGAGCGCCGGGTTTTGGAACACAAAAGCAAGCAAATAGCAGGATTCACGCAAAAATACAATATTACCCAACTTGTTTATTATGAGGAGACCGATGATGTAGGTGTCGCCATTGCAAGAGAAAAACAAATAAAGGGATGGCTGCGAAAAAAGAAAATAGATCTTATTGAGACCATGAATCCGTACTGGGTGGATTTAAGTGAAGAGTGGTATGAGGACAATTAACCATCCAATAGTAATTATTGGTCTGAGACGGTATTGGCGATCGGAGAGAGTTTGAGATCCTTCGCTTCGCTCAGGATGACAAAACTAATAAATTTACTATAATATTTTCAAATCCTTACAGTCTGAATTGTACTCATGCCCATCAACTTCTCCCACCTCAAAATCGACCCCGACCAGCTGATCCGCGGCGGATTGGGACTGCTATTCTTCATCGCCGGCCTGGCGGTGATGCTGTTCCTCGGCAACAAGGTCACGCTGACTTGCGTCCGCAGCTTGCCGCCGCCAGGAGTCTGCACCCTGCGCAGCGCGAATATGGTCCGGGCCAGAGAAAAAACCTTCGACATTAGCGAAATCAACGGAGCGACCGTTGATGTCAGTTATGGGGACGACGGGGAAACCTACCGGGTGCTGCTGCAAACCACCAGCGGCAGCGTGCCCCTGACCAGTTATTACTCCAGCGGTGCGCGCGCCAAGCAGCAGGCTGCCGACCAGATCAACTCGTTTCTGATGTACGACACGATGCAGACGCTATCTATCGAAGCAGACGACCGTATTTGGGTCGCAATTTTCTCCGGCATTTTCGCCGGCAGCGGGGCGCTGCTGCTGATTCTGGCGGTGCTTAAAATTATTCAGAATACCCGTGAAGGCGACCTGGTAACCGATTAACCGCGCGTCAGCCGCCGGTATGTGATGCGATGCGGTTGGTCGGCAGCAATTCCCAATCGTTGACGGCGGTCAGCCTCGTACTGGGTGTAGTTGCCGTCGTAGAAAACCACTTTGCTGTCGCCCTCAAAGGCCAGGATATGGGTGGCGATGCGGTCGAGGAACCAGCGGTCATGGCTGATGATCAGCGCGCAACCGCCAAAGTTCTCCAGCGCTTCTTCTAATGCGCGCATGGTATTGACATCAAGGTCGTTGGTGGGCTCATCCAGCAGCAGCACATTGGCGCCTTCCTTGAGGATGCGCGCCAGGTGCACGCGGTTGCGCTCGCCGCCGGACAGCATACCCACCAGCTTTTGTTGGTCGGTGCCGGTGAAGTTGAAACGCGAGACATAAGCCCGCGAGTTAATCTCGCGCGTGCCCAGCATAATTTGGTCGGTGCCGCCGGTGATCATTTGCCAGACGGTCAGCTCCGGATCGAGAACGTCGCGGCTCTGATCGACATACGCCAGCGTGACGGTGTCGCCCACCCGCAGCGTGCCCGCATCCGGCTGCTCCTGCCCGGTGATCATGCGGAACAGGGTGGTTTTACCGGCGCCGTTGGGTCCAATGATGCCTATGATGCCGCCGGGCGGCAGGGCGAAGGTCATATCGTCCACCAGCAGGTTGCTGCCGTAGCCCTTGCGAACCTGGCTGGCTTCGATGACCACATTGCCAAGCCGCGGACCGGGCGGAATGAAAATCTCCAGCTCGCGTGATGCTTTTTCGTTTTCCTGCCCCAATAAGCGTTCATAGGCGTCAATGCGCGCCTTGGATTTGGCGTGCCGCGCGCGCGGCGCCATGCGGATCCATTCCAGTTCGCGTTCCAGCGTCTTAATACGCTCACTTTCCGATTTTTCTTCATGCGCCAGACGCGCCTGTTTTTGTTCCAGCCAGGACGAATAATTGCCTTTGTAAGGCACGCCTCGCCCGCGATCCAACTCCAGAATCCAGCCGGCGACATTGTCGAGGAAATAGCGGTCATGGGTGACGGCGATGACCGTCCCGGCGTATTGCTGCAGGTGCTTCTCCAGCCAGGCGACCGTCTCGGCATCCAGGTGATTGGTAGGCTCGTCCAGCAGCAGAATATCCGGTTTTTGCAGCAGCAGACGGCACAAGGCCACGCGGCGGCGTTCGCCGCCGGAGAGTATTTTGACCGGAGTTTCGGGCGGCGGGCAGCGCAGGGCGTCCATAGCCATTTCCAACCGGGCATCGATGTCCCAGGCGTCCAGGTGATCGATTTTCTCCTGCACCTCGCCCTGCTTTTCGATCAGCGCAGCCATCTCGTCGTCGTTCAACGGCTCGGCGAAGCGGTCGCTGATGGCGTTGAATTCAGCCAGCAACCCAATGGCTTCCACGGCGCCTTCCTCGACCACCGCGCGGACGGTTTTGCTATCGTCCAGGTGCGGTTCCTGCTCCAGCAGACCAACCGAGAAACCAGGCGCCAAAGCCGTCTCGCCGTTGAAATCATGGTCAAGGCCGGCAAAAATTCGCAGCAGCGAGCTTTTACCCGAGCCGTTCAGACCGATGACGCCGATTTTGGCGCCGTAGAAATATGAAATATAAATATCCTGCAAAACCGGCTTCTTCTCGTAATACTTGCTGACGCCGATCATGGAGTAGATGACTTTGTTGGGATCGATGGGCATTTTTTCCTCTGCCTGATTTTACCGTAAATGTGCCTTGACCTTAATTTCTCGACCAATGGCGGATGGTAATACCCTCACCTGGCTTCTCCCAACGGGAGGGGAATTTATGCCTGGGGTGTCAGTGCGGGCACGGGGGAAGCAATTTCAATGGATGTGCGTTGATTTCACCCCCGTATCGCCACGGGAGGCTCGTTGTAACGCGGGACGGGAGGTAGGAATGCGGCTACCGGGAGAATTCCCCCGCGCGCCTACGAGACCCATGATTGACCAAAACAGAGTAGAATCACGCGGGATGGATGAGAAGTCGCTGGTTACGCTGGAATACCCCAAGGTGCTGGAGCGCCTGGCGGCTTTCGCCGATTTTTCGGCGTCGGCGGATTTGGCGCGCCGAATGCGTCCCACATCCGACCTGCCGGAGGCGCTGGAACGTCAGGCGATTACCTCTGAGGCTGCCCGCCTGCTCTCGGTCAAGTCTGAGGCCGGCATTGGCGGTGCGCTGGACATCCGTCCGCTGATCGAACGCGCCAAACGCAGCGCGGTATTGACCCCCGGCGAGCTGCTGGAGGTCAAGGGCACCTTGATTGCGGCGCGCGATCTGGCGCGCACTTTCGAGCACAAACAAACCGAGTACCCGCACCTGGTTGTGATTGCTGCACCACTGCCTCCGCCGCCCGGGTTGATCGAGGTCATATCACGCACCATCTCTGATCGCGGCGAGATTATGGATACCGCCTCGCCGAAACTGGCGGCTATTCGCGCCGAGATCAAGATCGCGCACGAACGCTTGATGAGCAAGCTGACGCGGATGATCAACGATCCCAAGAATCAGCCGCATCTGCAGGAAGCTATCATCACCCAGCGCAACGGGCGCTATGTGGTGCCGGTGCGCGCCGAGTCGCGCGGGCGCATCCGCTCCATTGTGCATGACCAGTCCGCTTCCGGCGCCACCCTGTTCGTCGAGCCGCTGGTGGTGGTGGAGTTGAACAACCAGTATCACGAGTCGCAGCTGGCGGAACGCGACGAGGAACGCCGCATCCTGACCGATTTGACCGATCAGGTAGGCGCTTTCGCCGAGGAAATAAAAGAAATGGTCGCGGCGCTGGCGCGCATGGATTTGGCATTGATGTGCGCCAAGTACGCCGAAGCGCTGCATGCCGTGGAACCGGTGCTGGTTGAGTTCCGCAAGCCCGGGCGCGACAAGCATCCTGGCAGCACCATTTTACTGTTCCACGCCCGTCACCCGCTGCTCGATCCGGCTACTGTGGTGCCGGTCGACGTCAATTTGGACGAAAAAACCTATTCGCTGGTGATTACCGGTCCAAACACGGGCGGCAAAACGGTTTCGCTCAAGACGGTTGGGCTGCTGGTGCTGATGGCGCAATCCGGGCTGCACGTTCCGGCGCAATCCGGCTCGACTTTGAGTATTTTCCAAAACGTCTATGCCGACATCGGCGACGAGCAGTCCATCGAACAGTCGCTTTCGACTTTCTCCGGGCATATCACCAACATGGTGCGCATCCTTAACCGAGCCGATTCCCATTCACTGGTGCTGTTTGATGAACTGGGTGCCGGCACAGACCCGCAAGAGGGTTCGGCGCTGGCGCGCGCACTATTGGCACACCTGGTCGAGAAACGCATCACCAACCTGGTTGCCACCCATTACCCGGAGCTGAAGGCTTTTGCGCATGCCACACCCGGGGTGGTCAATGCCAGCATGGAATTTGACCTGAAGACGCTCAAGCCAACCTACAACCTGATCATCGGCATACCCGGCCGGTCGAATGCGCTGGCGATTGCCGAAAAATTGGGACTTTCGAAGGAAATTGTGCAATCGGCGCGCGGGATGCTCGACCCGACCGAGGTGCAGGCTGAAGATTTGTTGAATGAAATTCACAATCAACGCAGTATCGCGCGAAAAGCCCGCGGCGCAGCTGACCGCGCCAAGTTCGAGGCCGATCAGATGCGCATCGAGCTGGCGCGGCGCCTGGAAAAAATCGAGGATGAGCGCCAGGCGATCCTGGAAAAAGCGCGCAGCCAGCAGGAAAAAGAGGTTGAAAGCCTGACCGCCGAGCTCGAGTCACTGCGCAAGGCGCTGGCCCGCGCACACCAACCGCTGGATGCACTCAAAGCAGTGCAGGAACGGGTGGAAGATCTGCGCGCCAATGTCGAGCAGCCGGTGGTGCGCCGGGTTGTGCAGAGCGCTCCCATACGCGCCTTGAAACTTGGCGACAAGGTGAGGCTGCGCACGTTGAATATGGAAGGTGTGGTTTCTGCGCTGGGCGAGGAAGACCTGGAGGTGGTGCTTGGCAACCTCAAGGTGCGGACGCGCTTGAGCGATGTGGTGCGCGCCGGGCAGGTTGAGCCGGTAGCCGAGAGCCAGTCAGCAGCGGCGCGGCACGAAGCCGCACCCGCTCGTAACCCATCACCAGCGCCGTTTACGCCCTCGCCGGGGGTGGAGTTGGACCTGCGCGGTCAGCGCGCCGAGGATGCCCTGGAAGCCCTGGAACGCTATCTGGAATCGGCGTATCTATCCGGTATGCCGTATGTGCGAGTGATTCACGGCAAGGGCACCGGCCGGCTGCGTCAGGTGATTCGCGAGGAACTGGCCAAATCGGATTTCGTTACAGGCTTTGAATCTGGCAAGGACAACGAGGGCGGCGATGGGGTGACCGTGGCACAGATTGCCCGGGAATAACCTCTCGTCTCATCTCCCCCTGTAAGCACAAGGAATTAAATGACACGCATCGCCGTTTTGGCAGATATTCATGGAAATTTGCCAGCTTTTGAGGCTGCATTAAAACATGTGTCCCAGCAAAAGGTCGACCAGATCATCCTTGCAGGAGACATTGTCAATGGTGCGCCCGATTCGAAGGCTTGCTGGAATCTGGCTTTGTCTTTGGATTGCCCGATCTTGAGTGGCAATCAGGAACGCTATGTGGCCCATTTTGGCACACCAAAAGCGTCACCGCTTTGGTCTATGGAACAATTTGCTCCGATACATTGGACTGTTGCACAACTTTCCGAACAAGATCGGCACTGCATGGAGCAGCTCCCCCTCAATTTACGGTTGCCCGAAGCGCCGGACCTGTTTTTTGTGCATGCTACCGAGCGAGATGATCATGACACGGTTGCATCCCACACGCCAGAACAAGCACTACACGAGATGTTTCCAACGGCACAAGAGCGGTATATCATTCGCGCTCATAACCATTTTGGGCAGGTCCGTGTCTGGGATAAGGGGTTCATCGTTACTGCTGGTTCGGTCGGCTTACCCCTGGATGGCAATCCAACGGCTCAATACCTTCTGCTTGACCAGAAGCACAATGGATGGAATATTCAGCATCAATCGGTGCCGTACCCGTTAGACGACACGATCAGCCGTTTTCACGATACGGATTATCTTTCCGCTGCTGGGCCGATGGGCCGCCTGTTTTTCCGTGAGATTGTGACTGCTTCTCAGCAAATCGTTCCCTTCTTACGACTTTATACACAATGGTCGCAACAAGGGGACATTTCACTTTCTGGGGCGGTTGACCGGTTTTTGAGCCTGTAAGTGGCGAAAGCCTCAGGGATTCGCGAGGAACTGGCTAAATCGGAATTCGTCACCGGCTTTGAATCCGGCAAGGATAACGAAGGCGGCGACGGCGTTACCATCGCGCAGATCGCGAAAGA
>Ga0209619_10003950_pt1 | contig 10610 bp, 9 predicted proteins | sample Rifsed16ft3_FD_184011 | JGI IMG/M metagenome (GOLD analysis project Ga0209619, IMG submission 184011) | Soil microbial communities from Rifle, Colorado, USA - sediment 16ft 3 (version 2) | ecosystem: Environmental > Terrestrial > Deep subsurface > Rock core/Sediment | place: Rifle, Colorado... | reverse complement strand
GCGATAGCTCGGGGGTCGCGCTCGCGCGCTCGGGCCTGACCGACGCGGACGGATTCGACATTCATTAACGACGAGCGCGCTCCCGCGCGACCCCTCTCGCCTGGAGAGAGGCGTTAGCCAGACAGGCTCTGAGTCGGCGAGGAGGCGACCCGCCGCAGGCTGCCCAGGTTGTCGGCTCGGTTCTCGTGCCGGTAGGCGTTGTCGATCCAGGTCGGGATGCGCCGCGTGATGAGGTAGAGGACCGCCCCGACCTGCGCGGCCAGGACAAGCGGCACGGTGAGGACGGCGTAGGCGAAGAACCAGGTCCCGAAGGCGGGCGCGGCGGCGAAGAGGGCGGCGAGGCCCCGGCCCACGAGCTCCGCAATCGCCCAGGCGAAGGCGAAGAAGGCGAGGAAGCTGTAGCGACCCATCGCGCGCTCGAGGGCGGCCACGGCCCGCCGGCCGAGCCGCTCGAGGAAGTGGTGGACGGTGCGGCGCCGCGCGAAGCGCAGGGGCGGATCCGTCCCCGTCACCTCCAGCTCCTCGACGGGAACGCGCCGCCATCGCTCACCCCTCCCGGCGGTGGCGGCCGCCTGGTCGCGAAGGCGCGTCTCGACACCCCAGCCGACGCTCTCGTGGAGGCGCAGCGTCGCGCGCCGGCCGTCGACGGCGGCCGTCGCCCGGTAGACCCCGTTCAGGTTCCGACGGTTTGGCTCGATCGCGTCCTTGAGGACGAGGTAGTCGCTCCCGCCGCCGCGGTAGAGCCGCGCGTAGTGGTACTCGTCGAGGTGTCGGGGCTCGAGCGGTCGAGCCGCTCCTTCGAGGCGCGCGAGCACGTAGTCGAGGATGAGAAGCGCCTCGCGGAGGGGACCGGGCTGGACACGCTCGGGCACGTCCCGCGGCGTGTGCAGCTTCCCTCCGAAGACGAGGGGCGAGGCCTTTCCCGGTCCCATCGCGACGAGGGCGGAGGCGGGCACACGCAGCGGGGGGGCGTGGCGCCGTCCGCGGAGGCGGGCGAGGACCCGCGTGAGGGCCTCGCGCGCGCGCTCGAGAAGGCCGTTGTTGACCTCGAGGAACGAGACGTGGTCCGTCGTGCCTCCGGCGAGGTAGTTGTTGTACTTGATGCCGCTGACGTGCGCCGCCTCCTCGAGGAGGTCGTTGAGCGAGTCGTGGTCGCCGAAAGGGATCAGCGCGCGGATGAAGTCGGCCCCGAGTGTGCTGCGGGTGATGTACATCCGGCCCTCGCCTACCGAGTCCACGGCGACGACGGCGCGTATGCCCGCGAGATCCGCCCCCGACAGCGTCCGCACGTACTCGCGCGAGCCCGAGACGCCGAAGCGGTAGCTCGCGAGTGGGCAGAGGGCGAGGGCCACCGCCGCGTAGACCCAGTCCCGTTGGGCGAGGGCCAGGTTGGCGGCCACGAGGCCGAGGGCGAGCAGCACCTGCGACATCATCCCCACGAGCCCGCACTCCTCGGAGCCGGCCAGGAAGTACGTCCGAGTCAGCATGGGCCGCCTCTCGGCCCGGAGGTCCGAGAGAAGGTATTGCTTGAGGATCTCCTCGCCCGTCGTGTTGTCGTCGGCGCCCGGGCCGCGCCAGGTGTCGTAGTGCGCCACGAGGATGACGCGCTCGGCGCCCTCGCCGGGTACGGTGAAGACGTAGTTGAAGCGCGTCGTGCGCAGGGCCCAGCGGGAGAGGCGCTGGCGCTCGACGACGACGCACGGCCGATCGCTCTGCCGCGCCTGCTGCCAGCGCCGCTCGTCCTCCGGGCCGAAGGGGGCGGGCGCCGACCCCCGGGTCACCTCGAAGCACCGACCGGGGAACTCGACCTTCAGGGAGGCGATGCACTCCTCGACCAGGCGCTCGTTGGCCCGGTCGTGCGACTCGCCCTCCCCCCGCTCACAGCCCCTGCGGATGGCGTGCTCGAGCTCGCACACGCGTGCGTCCACGTTCCCGTGGCCGGCGTGCGCGCCCTCTCCCGAGCCGCTCGACACGGGGCCATGCTAACCCCGGCTGCCGCCAGAAGGCTCAGCCGCGCGGAGGTTCCCGGAGGGCGGCGGCGATCCCGGCGTAGGCGCGGGCGACCTTCTCACGGTAGCGCTCGGGGCTGTACTCGCGCTCGATGAGCGCGTAGCCGCGCTCGGCGCGCGCGGGGGCCTCTTCCGGTCGCGCGAGCACGTCGTGGATCCCGCTCGCAAGGCCCTCCGGCGTTGGGTCGACGAGGAAGGCCACCGAGTCGTCGAGAAGCTGCGTGTGGGTCGGGATGCGGGTCGCGACGAGCGGCTTGCCAGAAGCGAGGTAGGTGAAGATCTTGAACGGCGTGTTCGTCCCCTGGCGGCGGGGCGAGGCGAGGACGTCGGCGAGGGCGAGGAAGACGGGCAGCTCCTCGGGCGGGCGCTTGCCGGAGAAGCGGCATCGCTCGCCGGCGCCGAGAGCCGCGGCCTGCGCCCGCAGGGCGTCGATCTCCCCCTGCTCACCGCCCATGAAGAGGAACTGTGCCTCGGGAACGCGCCCCGCGGCCTCGACCAGCATCTCGACGCCCTGGTAGGGCTCGAAGTTGCCGGAGTAGAGGACGACGGGCGGCGGTCCGAGGCCCAGCTGCCGCCGGCAGGCGGCGACGTCTTCCGGAGAGGGCGGCCGACAGCGGTCGGCGAGGGGCGGGTCCTCGATCTGGAACACCGGCGCGCTCGGGACCTGCGCCTTCACCCCCTCGGTCAGGCTCGTGCACACGGTGACGACCGCCGCCGCGTGCCCAAGCGCGTGTCGCTCGAGCGTCTCCGCGAGCCACAGCACGGGCCCACGACGCGCGAAGCCCGAGTAGCGGAGCTGGTCCGGGATGGAGGAATCGACGTCCATCACCATCGGGATGCCGAGAGCGCGGGCAAAGGGTGCGATGAGGTGCGCCGCCTCCTCGACCGCGTGGACGACGTCGTAGCGGCCAAAGGCCAGGCGCCACACGGCCTCGGCCACAAACGGCACGTCGAGCACCATCTTGGCGAGGGAGGGGCCGGCCTTCACACGGCCGACGGGGAGGCGCAGGCTGCGCAGATGTCGGACCCCCGGGACCGACGCCGGCTCGCCCTGCGCGAAGGTCAGGAGGTCCACCTCGTGGCCGAGGCCGGCCAGGGTACGGACGAGGTGCAGCACCGCGAGCGGCGTCCCCCGCACCTCGAAGAACGGTTGCGGCGCGAGGAAGAGGATCCTCAATGACTCAGAAAGCGCTCGGCGTCCATGGCGGCCATGCACCCGGTGCCGGCGGCGGTCACCGCCTGGCGGTAGCGGTGATCGGCGACGTCGCCGGCCGCGAAGACGCCGGGCACGCTGGTGGCGGTGGTGCCGTCGTGCACCAGCAGGTAGCCCTGCTCGTCCATCTCGAGCTGGCCCTTGAAGATCGCGGTGTTGGGCGTGTGGCCGATGGCCATGAAGACGCCCCCGCACGCGACCTCCCTCGTCTCGCCCGTCTTCACGTTGCGGACGACGGCGCCGGTGACGCCTTGGCCCGGGCGGCCGAGGATCTTCTCGACCACGGTGTCGAACATCCAGGCGATCTTCGGGTTGGCCTTCGCCTTCGCCTGCATGGCCTTGCTCGCGCGGAGCTGGCCGCGGCGGTGCACGACCGTCACCTTGGTCGCGAACTTGGCGAGGAAGGTCGCTTCCTCCATCGCGGTGTCGCCGCCGCCCACGACCAGGACCTCCTTGCCCTTGTAGAAGAAGGCGTCGCAGGTGGCACAGGCGGACACCCCGCCGATCTTCGTGCGGAACTCCAGCTCCTCCGCCAGCCCCAGCCACTTGGCGCGGGCGCCGCTCGCCACGATCAACGCGTCGGCGGTCACGGCGCCGTCGCCCAGCGTGAGGCGGAAGGGCCGCGCGCGCAGGTCCACCGCCTTGACCTCTCCGGTCGCGAACTCGGTGGCGAACCGCTCCGCCTGCTTCCGCATCCGGTCCATCAGCTCGGGGCCGAGGACCCCCTGCGGGAAGCCGGGGTAGTTGTCGACGTCGGTCGTCAGCATGAGCTGGCCGCCGGGGACGTCGGTGGGATCGTCTCCTCCTCCTCCCTCGACGACGAGCGGGGCGAGCTCCGCCCTCGAGGCGTAGAGGGCGGCGGTGAGGCCCGCCGGCCCCGAGCCGAGTATCACGACCTTGTAGTGGCGCTTGGTGGGCATGCTCTCTCTCCGATGTTGCCGACGGGCTCAGTATAATCTGCGGAATGACCGACACGTCCCGCATCGAGGGACTGCTCGCGACGCTCAACGCGGTCGACGTGGGCAGCCTCGAGGCCATCGCGAAGAAGATGGACGAGGTGCAGCGAGACCTGGAGTCGCTCGGCGAGCCGGGGCTGGCGGGGGCGGCGGCGCAGGCGATCGAAGCGCTCCGGCGGGGGGACGTGGCGGAGTTCCGGCGCGGGAGGGCCTTCCTGCAGAGCAAGATCGGCCACCTGCGGTAGCCGGTGGCCGGCCGGGCGGGGTGAGTCCTTCGCCCTTGCCTGCGCGTCTCAATAAGACCGGGGGTCGGTCCGGAAGGGGATCCATGGCTCGAGCCGATGTCGACGTCGCAAAGCTGAACGAGGCCGTTCGGGAGGAGGTGCTCGCGGTCCAGAGCGCGGTCGACGAGGTGCGCAAGGTCATCGTCGGGCAGCGGGCCCTGGTCGAGCGGATGATGGTGGCGCTGCTGTGCCGCGGCCACCTGCTCGTCGAGGGCGTCCCCGGCCTCGCCAAGACCCTCGCCGTGAGGACCCTCGGGCAGGTGCTCGACCTGCGCTTCTCGCGGATCCAGTTCACCCCCGACCTCCTGCCCGCCGACCTCATCGGCACGATGATCTTCCAGCAGAAGACGGGAGAGTTCGTCGCCCGCAAGGGTCCCGTGTTCACCAACCTGCTTCTCGCCGACGAGATCAACCGCGCCCCGGCCAAGGTGCAGTCGGCGCTGCTCGAGGCGATGCAGGAGCGCCAGGTGACCCTCGGCGAGACCTCGCACCGCCTTCCCGAGCCGTTCCTCGTGTTCGCGACCCAGAACCCGATCGAGCAGGAGGGGACCTACCCCCTTCCCGAGGCGCAGGTCGACCGCTTCCTGCTCAAGGCGAAGGTGGACTACCCGTCGCGGGCGGAGGAGCGGCAGATCCTCGACCGGATGGTGTCGGGCGAGGCGCCGCCGGTCTCGCGCGTCCTCTCGCAGGAGGCGGCGCTGCGCCTGTCGCGGCGCGTGCGGGAGATCTACATGGACGAGCGGCTGCGCGACTACATGGTGGCTCTCGTCTCCGCGACCCGCACCCCCCGCGAGGTCGGGCTCGTCGACCTCCAGCCCCTCATCGCCTACGGCGCCTCGCCGCGGGCGACGCTCGCCTTCTCCGAGGCCTCGCGGGCGATGGCCTTCCTCCGCGGGCGCGGCTACGTGGTCCCGGAGGACGTGAAGGAGATCGCGAAGGACGTGCTGCGCCACCGCATCCTCCTCACCTACGAGGCGGAAGCAGAGAACGTCACCTCCGACACCGTCGTCGACCGCATCCTCGAGCGCGTGGAGGTGCCGTGAGGGGGCAGCTCGACGCCGCGCTGCGCGTGACCCCCGAGCGCCGCCACTAACGGCCAATGCTTGATCGGGAGACGCTTAGGAAAATCCGGCGGATCCAGATCCGGACCAAGGTCATCCTCGAGTCCGGGATCGGCGGCGCCTATCACACCGTCTTCAAGGGCCGCGGGATGGAGTTCGCCGAGGTGCGCGAGTACACGCCCGGCGACGAGGTGCGAACGATCGACTGGAACGTCACCGCGCGCATGGGCGCGCCCTTCGTCAAGAAGTTCGTCGAGGAGCGCGACCTCACGCTGCTCCTGCTCGTCGACGTCTCGGGCTCGCAGGAGTTCGGGTCGAGGTATCTGCTCAAGCGGGACTACGCGGCGGAGCTCTCGGCGGTGCTCGCCTTCTCCGCCGTCGCCAACCACGACCGGGTGGGGGCGGTGCTCTTCTCGGACCGGGTCGAGCGCTGGATCCCGCCCGCGCGGGGCCGGGATCACGCGCTGAGAATCGTGCGCGACGTGCTCGCGATCCAACCCGCGGGGCGGGGGACGGACCTCGCGGAGGCGCTGCGCTTCGCCCAGCGCGTGCTCAAGAGGAGGAGCATCGTCGCCCTGCTCTCCGACTTCCAGGCCACGGGCTACGAGCGCGCCCTCGGCGTCCTCCGGCGGCGGCACGACGTGGTGGCGTTGCACCTCGTGGACCCGCGCGAGGAGGAGCTGGAGGCGGCCGGTCTCATGGCTTTCGCCGACCCGGAGACGGGCGAGCGGTTCGTGGCCGACACCGGCCGCGCCGACGTGCGGCGGGCGCTCGCCGTCTCCGGCCTCGCCGCCGCGCGCCAGACATTCAAGAAGACGCGCGTCGATGCCCTGCGGCTCAGCACCGCCGAGTCCTACGAGCGGCCGCTTCAGGGCTTTTTCGAGGCGCGGGGGCGGAGGCGCTAGTGCCGATCCGGCTTGGGCGGGTCCTGCCGGCCTTCCTCGCGGTGTCGCTCGCGGTCGCCGCGGGGGCCGAGGAGCCCAGGGCGGTCGCCACCGCCGCCAAGACCGAGGTGACGGTGGGGGAGGCCTTCGCCATCGATGTGACCGCGACCGGACCCGAGGGAACCGCCTTCACGTTCCCGCCGGGAGCGGAGGCAGAGACGTTCGAGCTGCGGACGGCGGCCCCCCCGGGGGCAGCGCCCGTCCCCGGGACGCACCGCTACGAGGCGACGGTCTTCACGCTGGGGGAGGTCGAGATCCCCCCCATCCCGGTCCGCTACCGACGGAGTGACGGCACCGAGGGCGAGACGGCCACGGAGCCCATCCCGCTCAAGGTCGTTTCGCTCCTACCGAAGGACCCCGACGCGCGCAAGCTGGCCGACCTCCGCGCGCCCGTCCCCGTCTCCATCGGGCGTGCCTTCTACCTCGCGGCCGCGCTCGCGCTCGCGGCGGTCGTCGGTCTTGCCGTGTGGCTCCTTCGCCGCCGAAGGCGTCGTAAGAGGCCGGAGACCGCACCCCCCGTCCCCGAGCTGCCGCCCGATGTGGAGACGCTGCGCGCCCTCGACGCGCTGGCCGCCTCCGGCCTTCTCGCCCGTGCTGAGTACCGGCGGTTCTACATCGCCCTCGCCGCGACCGCGAAGCGCTACCTTGAGCGAAGACTGAGCGCCCCCGTGCTCGAGATGACGACGGCAGAGACGCTGGCGTTTCTGCGCCGCCACCGGCACGGCTCGGAGCTCCTTCCGGTGCTGCGCGATCTTTCGGAGGCCGCGGACCGGATCAAGTTCGCGCGCGGGGAGGGAGTGCGAGAGGAGGCCGAGCGCCACCTCGCCGCGGTGCGAGCGCTCGTGCCCGCTCTCGAGGCGCGCCTTCAGCCGCCACCGACGGCCGAGGGGAGAGCCGCGTGACGGACCTCACCGGCCTGCGCTTCCAGGACCCGGCCTGGCTTCTCTTCGCGCTCGCGGGGCCGCTCGTCGTCCTCGCCGCCTGGCGGCGCGAGCGGGGAGGGCGCGCGGTCGCATTCCCGGGCGCCTCGCGCCTCGCGCGCGTGCGCCCCGGGTGGCGGGCGCGCCTGCGGCTTCTCCCGGTGATCCTCGCGGGCCTGGGCCTCGCCGCGGGCGCCGTCGCCCTGGCCCGGCCGCAGCACGGCACCCTGCGGGAGGACATCGCGAAGAGAGGTGTCGACATCGTGGTGGCCCTCGACGTCTCGGGCTCGATGGCGGCGGAGGACTTCCAGCCGCGAAACCGCCTCGAGGTGGCGAAGGAGGTGGTGGCGGAGTTCGTGCGACGTCGGACGGACGACCGCCTGGGCCTCGTCGTCTTCGCCGGGCGGAGCCTGACCAAGTCGCCGCCGACCACCGACGCCGCGGTCCTGCTGCGGCAGCTCGAGGACGTGCGGCTGGAGATGCTCCCCGACGGGACCGCGATCGGGTCCGGGCTCGCCACCGCCCTCACCCGCCTGCGCCGCTCGGAGGCGAAGAGCCGGGTGATCGTCCTCGTCACCGACGGGGCGAACAACGCGGGCGAGATCGACCCCGCTACCGCGACCGACATGGCCCGGGCGATGGAGGTCCGCGTCTACACCATCGGGGTGGGCCGGGGAGGGCAGGTGCCGATGCCGGTGCGGGTGCAGGATCCCTTCACGGGGCAGGCGATCCGGCAGACGGTCATGACCGAGGTCCAGATCGACGAGGCGCTGCTCGAGCGGATCGCCAAGAGCACGGGCGGCGAGTTCTTCCGCGCCACCGACCCCGCCACGCTGCGCGGGATCTTCGAGAGGATCGACCGCCTCGAGAAGTCGGAGATCCGCACGACGGCCTACCGGCGCTACCGCGAGCTCCACCCGCCGATCCTCGCCTCGGCGGCGGCACTCCTCGCCGGGGCCGGCCTTCTCTGGGCGACCGGGCTGCGGGTGGGGCCGGCATGATGAGGAGGCGAGCGTGATCTTCGCGTCCCCGCTCTGGCTGCTCGGGCTCCTCGCCCTGCCCGTCCTCGTTGGGCTCGAGCTCGCCCTGACCCACCGGGACCGGGACCGGCTCGGCCGGCTGGTGGCCCGGCCGCTCTGGCCGCGGGTCGTGCGACGGCCGGACGAGCGCTGGCGCTTCCTCCGTCTGGGGCTGCTCGCGCTGGGGGCCACCGGCCTCATCCTCGCCCTCGCCCGGCCGCAGTGGGGGATCGTGCGGGAGAAGGTCGAGCGCGAGGGCGTCGACGTCGTCCTCGTCCTCGACACCTCGGGCTCGATGGCCACCGCGGACGTGGCGCCGAGCCGCTTCTTCCTCGCCCGCCAGGCACTGCTCCAGCTCATCGCCCGCCTCGAGGGCGATCGCTTCGCGCTCGTCGCCTTCGAGGGCGAGGCCTATCCGCTCGTCCCGCTCACGCTGGATGCGGACGCCCTCGGTCTCTTTCTCGACACCGTCGAGCCTGGCATCGTCCCCGCCCCCGGGACGTCCCTCGGGGTCGGTCTTTCGAAGGGCCTCGAGGCCTTCGTGGACAAGGAGCGGCAGAACAAGGTCATGGTCCTCGTCTCCGACGGGGAGGACCTCGAGGGTGACGTCGAGGAGGCGGTACGCCAGGCGAAGGAGGTGGGCGTCGTCGTGCACGCGGTGGGCGTCGGCACCGAGGCCGGGCAGCCCGTCCCGGACGTGGACGCGGAAGGCCGCCTCCTCGGCTACAAGCGTGACGAGAGTGGCGCCGCTGTCGTCTCCCGGCTCGACATCACGACGCTTGAGCAGATCGCCCGCGGGACGGGGGGCCAGGTCTTCCGCATCACCCCCGCCGACACCAGCCTCTCCGCCCTCGCCTCCGCGATCGAGGGACTCGAGCAGAAGACACTCGCCCGCGAGTACTCCTACCGGCGAAAGGAGCGCTACCAGGTGCCGCTCGCCGTCGGGCTCGTCGGCTTGGCCCTGGGCCTCCTGGTGCCCCTCCCGCGCCTCCGGCGCGGGAATCCGGCGGTCGTCGCGGCCCGTCGCGCGGCCGCCACCGCCGCCCTGCTCGCGCTCCCGACCGGCCTTGCCGCTCCACCCGCCGCCCTCGCACAGGCTTCCGTCCCCCCTCCGCCGGCCTCGTCCCCGATGCCGGTCGCGTCCTCGCCGACGGCCGAACGGTCGGGACGCGTCCTCGACGAGATCCTGCTCCGGCCGCGCCGTCTGACTGAGCAGGGACGGAGCGAATACGCTCGTGGCAGCCACCCGCAAGCGCTCGCGGCCTTCGAGCGCGCGGCGGCGGCACGGCCGCAGGACCCGGCGGTGCGCTTCAACGTCGCGGACGGGCTCTACAAGAACGGACGATACGACGAGGCGGCAACGCTGTTCCGCAGCCTCGGCGGGGACCCGGCCTCGCCGCTCGCCGCCCCCTCGCGCTTCAACCTCGGCAACAGCCTGTTCCAGAAACAGGACTACCGCGGGGCGATCCAGGCCTATCGCGACGCCCTGCGCCTCACGCCGGGGGACGAGGCGACGCGCCGAAACCTGGAGCTGGCCCTCGAGGCCCTCAAGGAGCAGCAGGAGCGGCAGAAGCGCGAGCAGCAGAGGCAGGAGCAGAAGGACCAGCAAGACCAGAAGGATCGGAAGGACGAGGAGCAGCCAAAGAGCGGCCAGGATCAGAAAGACCGGTCGCAGAAGTCACCGCCGCAACGACCGCCGACGGCGCAAGAGCGGGAGGACCGGCGCTTCCGCGAGGAGACGGGTATGCCGAAGGAGCGGGCGATGCAGCTCCTCGATGCCCTGCAGCAGAACGAGAAGGCGGAGCAGAGGCGCCTGCTCGCGGCCCAGCGCGCGAAGAAGAAGGCGGGGAAGGACTGGTGAGGCCGACGACTCCGCTCGCGAGGGCGGCCCTCTTCCTGCTGCTCTGTGGCTTCGCCGTCGCCGCCCCCTTCACACTGCGCTCGGAGGTGGACGCGCCGAGGATCGGCGTCCACGACCAGGTCCAGCTCACGATCACGGTCGAGGGGTCGGGCGCGCCGGACGAGGTCGCTCTCCCCGCTCTCACCAACCTGGAGGTCGTCTCGGGCCCGTTCCAGTCGACCCAGGTGTCGATCATCGGGGGGAGCATGACGCAGTCGCGGACGTGGACCTACGTCCTCCAGCCGCGCGCGGCCGGGAAGGCGGAGGTCGGGGCCGTGAGCGCGGGAGGCGAAACCGCCCCCGC
>Ga0209619_10003945_pt1 | contig 10619 bp, 9 predicted proteins | sample Rifsed16ft3_FD_184011 | JGI IMG/M metagenome (GOLD analysis project Ga0209619, IMG submission 184011) | Soil microbial communities from Rifle, Colorado, USA - sediment 16ft 3 (version 2) | ecosystem: Environmental > Terrestrial > Deep subsurface > Rock core/Sediment | place: Rifle, Colorado... | reverse complement strand
GCGATCCACGCGGATCGACGCTTCGTCGAGCCCATGGAGGCGGGCCGCCATCGCCCGGAGCTTCGCCTGGATCTCGCGGCAGGCGGCGAGGACCGCGTTGCCCATCAGGACCGTCGACCGGCTGGCGGACGTCTGCTGGTCGTAGGGCACGACCGAGGTGTCGCCCATCACCACGGTCACCCAGTCGAGCGGGGCGCCGAGCTCCTGGGCGGCGATCTGGGCGAACACGGTCCGGGCGCCCTGGCCCATGTCCGAGGTGCCGGCGAAGACGATGACGCTGCCGTCGACGAGGAGCCTGACGGTCGCGTACGAAAGGCCGGTCGTCGGCCCGGACTTGATGCCGAGGGCGATCCCCCGGCCGTGGCCGGGCGGCAGCGGCGTCCCCCAGCCGATGAGCTCGGCGGCGCGCCGGAGCGGCTGCTCCCAGTGGCCGTCGGCCGGCGTGTCGAAGGGGATGAATGCCTCGCCCCGATGGGCGACGTTGCGGAGGCGCAGCTCCAGGCGGTCGATGCCGAGGGCGAGCGCCCCCGCATCGAGGTTCGATTCCACCGCCCAGTTGACCTGGGGGTTGCCGAAGCCGCGGAAGGCGGTCGAGGGCACCGTGTGGGAGAGGACGCTTCGGGCCAGGATCCGGGCGGCCGGGACGCGGTACGGCCCGCAGCCCGGGTAGCTGCCCTTGCCGACGACGCGGTCGGCGATGTCGGCGTAGGCCCCGATGAGGTAGTCGGCCGCGATGTCCTGGAAGGCCAGCGTGCCGTCGGCCATGAAGCCGGTCCGGACGCGGACCTCGGCCGCCGCCCGGCGGACGGCCTGGAACGTCTCCTCGAGGGTCAGGACGAGGCGCACCGGCCGGCCGGCCCGGAGGGCCATGAGGGCGACCAGCGGCTCGTACTTCGTGTGCTGCTTGCCGCCGAAGCCGCCGCCCGGGTCGGGGGCGAAGACCCGGACCCTGGAAAGCGGCAGGTCGAGGATCTGGGCGAGGATCTTCTGGAGCCAGTTGGGGTGCTGGATCGAGCTCCAGACCGCGATCCCGTCCCCGTCCGGGGCCGCCACGAACGCGTGCGGCTCGATCGCGAAATGGGTCACGATCGGGAACGTGTAGCGGTTCTCGACCACGAGGTCGGCCGTCGCGGCGTCGACGTCACCCCAGCCCACGCGGTGCTCGCGCAGGACGTTGGTCGAGGCGAGGGGATCGCCGGGGCGGAGCGACGGATCCTGGACCAGCGGCGCGCCGGGATCGAGGGCGGCCGCGATGGTGAAGACCGCCGGCAGCTCCTCGTACTCGACCCGGACGAGGGCGACCGCCGCCTCCGCCGCGTCGCGGGTCTCGGCCACCACCGCGGCGACCGGATCGCCGTGGTACTTCGTCTCGCCCACGGCGATGACCGGCCGGTCCCGGAACTGCGGTCCGAACCGCGGCATGGGCTGGGGCAGGTCCGCGGCCGTCATGACGAAGCGGACACCCGGGGCGCGCTCGGCGGCGCTCGCGTCGATCGCGATGATGCGGGCCCGTGCCACCGGGACGGTGACGAGCCTGGCGTGCAGCTCGTCGGGCAGGTGGAGGTCCGCCACGTAGCGCTGCAGGCCCGTCACGCGCCCGTGACCCCCGACCCGCCGGGGCGAGTCGCCGACCCGGACGCCACCGATCTCCGCGCTCATCCGGGGCCCGCCTCGGCGGCCGCCTTGACCGCGGCCGTGATCTGCTCGTAGCAGCCGCAGCGGCAGAGGTTGCCGGCGAGGCCCTCGTGGATCTCCGCGACCGTGGGCCGGGCGACGCGCCCGAGGAGGTCGTCGGCGGCCATGACCTGGCCCGGGATGCAGAAGCCGCACTGGACCGCGCCCTCGTCGAGGAACGCCGCCTGGAGCCTGGACAGGCCGCCTTCCGGCGCCAGGCCCTCCACCGTCGTCACCTCGCCGCCGTCGGACTCGACCGCCAGGACGAGGCACGAATCGACGATCCGGCCGTCCAGCCTGACGGTGCACGCCCCGCACTCGCCGACGAGGCAGCACTCCTTCGTGCCCGTCAGCTGGAGGTCGTCGCGGAGGACCTCGAGGAGGGTGTGATGGGCGGCGACGTCGAACGCGCGGGCGCGACCGTTGACGGTCACCCGGATCGGGATCAGGTCGCTCATCGGGTCACTCCCCCGCCGCCAGCCGGTCGATCGCGATTCGGAGGGCGCGTCCGCCGAGGACCCGGAGCATCGCCCGCCGGTATTCGGGGCTCGCCCGCATCGAGCGCGGCGATGGGCTGGCCTCGGCGTACATCCGCTCCAGGATCTCGGCCTTCGCCTCGGCCGGCGCGCCGGCGTCGGCGAGGACGCCGGTGGCATCGACGGCCAGGATCGGACGCGGCCCGACGCTGCCGAAGGCAAGCCGGGCCACCCCGGCCTCGTCGACGCCACAGCAGAGGGTCACGGACGCGAGGTCGTGGCCGCGGCGCCGGGTCCGGCGAAGGTGGACGGCGCTCATCCGGCGCGCCGGGACCGGCAGCTCGATCGATGTCACCAGCTCACCCCGGGCCAGCGTCGTCTCGCCCGAACGGACGAAGAAGTCACCGATCGGGATGCGGCGGCTGCCGCCGGGCCCGGCGGCGACGACCTCGGCGCCGTAGACGAGGAGCGCGGGCGCGGTGTCGGCCGCCGGCGAGGCGTTGCAGATGTTCCCGCCGAGGGTCGCCCGGTTCCGGATCTGGACCGAGCCGACGACCGCGGCGGCTTCGGCTAGCGCCTCGAAGCGGCGCCGGATCCGGGCGTCTGCCGCAATGTCGGTCATGACCGTCGTTGCCCCGATGACGAGCCGGCCGTCGGCCTCCCGGATCCCGGGCTCCAGCTCGGCGATCCGCTTGAGGTCGACGACGACGGTCGGGGCCAGGCTGCCGTCACGGAGCCGGATGATGAGGTCCGTGCCGCCGGCCAGGACGCGAGCCTCCGGCCCGTGCGCCTCGAGCAGGGCGACGGCCCGGGCCAGCGTCGCCGGCCGCTCGTAGCTGAAGGCGTGCATCGCGCTCGGTTCCGGCTCGCCTCAGAGGACCCGGTCGACCTCGTCCATCAGCACCTGCGGGGTGGCTGCGCGGACGAAGTAGTAGGGCCGCTCGGTGAAGCTGGTGAGCCACTCGGCGCGGGCCCGGCGGAGGGGCTCCGTGTCGACGATCGGCATCGGCCAGCCGGCGGCCAGCAGCTCGTTGAGGAGGAAGTAGTTCTGGAGCGAGTGGAGCGTCTGGAACTGGCGCTCGAAGGGGATCATCTCGGCCAGGCTGGGATCGAAGTTGCCGTCGATCGCGGGCACGACGACGACATCGACCTCGCTCGGCTCGGTCCATGTATCCCAGGTCGGCATCGCGCCGAAGAACTTCTCGACGCCCCGCTCCGGGGCAGCCTTGTCGGCTCGCTCGGTGCCCTCGGTCCGCTTCTTGAGGAAGGCCGACTTCGAGCCCATCACGGCGCGACCGGCTGCGTCGACGACGGTCGTCTCGGTCGAGACGAGGAGGGCGCCCCGGCGGCAGGCCTCGATCTGGCCCATCGACTTGCCATGGTTCGATTCGCCGCCCAGGAACATGACCGTCCGGCCCCGGTAGCGGACGGCCGAGGCGTGGAACGGATGCAGCCCGACGGCCTCCATCCGGAGCGCCAGCATCGCCACGATGACCTTCTGGATCGGCCCGGCCGGCCACGGCCCGTCGAACCGGATGGTCCGCCCGTCGTACGTCACTGCCTTGTCCCGATCCTGGTGCCAGACGATATCCGGTTCGGACAGCGTCACGACCGGCGAGATCCGGACATCGGCCAGCCGGTAGTTGAGGAAGCTCAGGTCGTCGAGGACGTGCTCGCGCGGCTCGCTGCCGTGCACGTCCACCCTGAGGCTGGCCGACCCGGCCGACATCTGCTCGGAGAGCTGGAGCTGGTCGTTCATGGGTTCCTTCCGAAGGGCGATCGTCATGCCGCTCACTCCCCGGTCGCGGTCGCCGGGCTGAGCCGCCCGCTGGCGGGTGTCGTTGCGACGGCTGTGGTGGCGGGTTTCGGTGGGCTGCTGGGCCAGAGGCTGCCGAGCATGGCCGCGGCGTTCGCGAAGTGCCGGTGGAGAACCTGGCTGACGAGCTCCGGATCGCGCTGCCGAAGGGCGTCGAGGACGGGCAGGTGCTCGTCGGCGATCCGGCGCCGGTCGGCGCCGGGGGCGACGATCGTGATGTAGGTGCGCGAGAACGGCTCGAGGGTCCGCCAGACACGTTCCAGTGTGGCGTTGCCGGCCAGCTCCACGACCCGCCCGTGGAAGGCCGCGTCGGCCGTCGCCTCTGCCCGGGTGTCGCCAGCCTCGGCCGCCGCCTGCATCTCCTCGACGTAGCCGGCGAGCTCGTCGAGGTCGGCGTCGGTGAGGCGAGTGACCGCGAGCCGGGCCCCGAGCGATTCGAGCTCGGCCCGGATCTCGAAGGCCTCCAGGAGCTCGGCCGCCGACGGGCGGCGGACGCGAGCTCCACGGAAGGCGGTCGTTTCCACGACCCCGAGCGCCTCGAGATCGCGCAGCGCCTCGCGAACCGGGGCCTGGCTCGTCCCGAGCTCCCGGGCGACCCGGGTCTCGACGATCCGGGCCCCCGGCGGGTAGCGCCCGTCGAGGATCGCCTCGAGGAGGCGCTCCTTCACCTGGGCGCTGAGGACGCTTCGCGAGATCGCGGAATCGCGGGTCATGGAGGCGGGGTCAGTCCTTCATCCCGACGCCGGCCAGGGCCGGTGCCGGTTCAGTCGACGCCTCCAGGATCTCGACGACCCCGGTGCCGCCGTCCACCCGGAGGCGATCGCCGGTCTTGATCCTGGTCGTCGCGACGGACGAGCCGACGACGGCCGGGATGCCGTACTCACGGGCGAGGACGGCCGGGTGCGAAACGGTCCCGCCGGCGTCGGTGACGACGGCGATGATCTTCCCGTACAGGACCTGCCAGGCCGGATTCGTCATCTCGCAGACGAGGATCTCGCCGACCTGGAGGCTGTCGAACTCGGTCTCGGACATGACGACGCGGGCGACGCCCTCGACGACGCCGGGCGAGCCGGCGATGCCCTTGACCACCCCGAACTCCTGCTCCTTGGAGCGGTAGAACTTCTCCGGGAAGCCCCACAGGTTGAGGTACGGGAAGGCGAGCTGGGTGGCGGTGACGGTGCCGACCCAGTCGCGCGGCCGGACCTTCTCGGCGGCCTGTCGCTGGGCTCGTGCCGCGGCGACGATCGCCCGACCGTCGATGCCCGTCGGGTTGCCGACGAACGCCCGCAGCTCGTTGTAGTGGAACTGGATGACGTCGTCCGCGCGGTCGAGGACGCCCATCTCGACGAGCTTCTCGCCGAGGGCGATGAGGACGAGCCGGACGTGGGCATTGGCGCCCTGGTCGATGTAAAAATGATGGTCCGGGGTGAGCGGCGCCATCTTCAGGTTGATCTCGTTCGCCGCTCGCATCTCCTCGAGCGCCTCACCCTCGAGGCCCTGGAGGATCTCGACCGCGGCGGCATCGATGTCGGCCTTGAGCCTGGCGATCGCGGCGGGGTAGTCATAGCCCGAGGCGTACTGGTCGCGGACGAGCTGGATGACCGGGATCATGTCCTCCCGGAAGCTCGGGAACACGAACTCATGGCTCCAGACGGCGTGCCAGCCGAACTCCTTCTGGTACCGGACGACCTTCTCGTCGATGAACCGCCGGCCCCGCTCGGTGGCCTGGAGTCGCGGGACGATCTCGACCGCGGAGGGGCTATCGAAGGCCTTCGCCAGCTCGGCGTCGCCCTTGACCTGCTCCTTCATCTCCCAGAGGGCCCGGATCTTGTCCCAGTTCCGGTCGCTGGCCGAGTTCTGGAGCCGCCCGAGCAGGACCTCGTCGATCTTGCCGTGGGTCTTCTCCATGACCGCCCGCAGGTTGAGGGTCGCGGACAGCTGGGCGAAGTTCAGCATCCAGTGGATCTTCCAGTGGCGGTCGTGCATGTCGATGGCGTCCTCGAGGAGGACCGCCGTGTCGGCCAGGCTGAGCTCGCCCTTCTTGTCGAGCATGCCCTCGATGTAGTCGAAGTTGCGCTGCATCTCGGGCACGAACCGCGTCCGCCACCAGTCGACGAAGTTGTGGCCGTAGACCGGCAGGACGGCGCCGAGGTAGGCACCGATCTTGCCGGCATAGCCGGCGTCATGGGCCTGGGGCACGATCGGGCGGGTCGCCAGGTCGTACTCCTGGGTCGCGATCTCGAGGCCGGCCTCGGCCGGGATCGCCGCCGTGTACAGGTAGCCGTTGATGTTCTTGTAGATCCAGTCCGTCGCGAACGGCGTCCCGAAGCGGCGGAACATGTGGTCGCACGACAGCCACCAACCGCCGATGTCCTCGTACATCGGGCTCAACGGCTTCGGGCAGTGGAGATCGTCGTAGACCCAGAAGAGCAGCTGCTCGGTCTCCGACGTCCAGCCGATCGGGAACGACTCGTCGCCGAGGAACTGGTCCAGGACTTCTTCCTTCAGTGGCACCGGGTGGTCCTCCTTCGTACCTTGCTGTTCGACCGGCGGGCCGGGCTCAGCGCCTCGGCATCCGGCTCGCGGATTCGCCGAGACGACTCACGGGCTCGGCGAACGGACCGGCGCAGCGGTCTTCGCCGTGCGGTCCCTGCCGATCCCGGCCCAGATGATCCCGCCCCCGCCGACCGTCCGCCGACAGCGGGCCAACGTCTGCTCCCCGTTCGGTGCACGTCCTCCTGCATTGCTGTCGGCGGCCATCGCCACCACCTCGACCTCAGGCCACGGACCGGCCTTCAGCTCCCGGATGAGGGTCGCATCGGCGGCCGGATCGTGGATCGGGCCGCCCGGCATCGCGTTCATCGACACGCCGTCGTGCGGGCTGAAGACGGTCAGCGGACCGGGGGTCCGGTTGAGCTTCCGGGCGAGGATTCGCCCGACCTCGGCGCATTCGGCCCCGGTCGTCCGCACGACGTCGACCGCGGCGCTGTGGATATCGAGGGTGCGGCCGCGGAACGGCTCGGGGACCGAGTCCTTCGGCCCGAAGTTGTCCCGATCGGGCGCAGCCAGCGGCGCGACCCGCGGCGGGCCAGGTGCTCCGGCGACCGTCGCCACGCGTGCCACCTATGGCCGACGGGAGGAGGCGGCAGCGCGCGCGGGGCACGACGCCGAGGCGCCGCTGCGTCCGATGCGCTCGACCGTGACCGGATCGGTCATGCACGCCTCCAGGGACGCCTCCTGGGAGGGCCGCTGCCCGTGGTTGCGTCGTTACATCGATAATCGATTGTCGATAACAGTAGGCGCGTTCGCGCCCGCAGTCAAGGGATCGCGGCGCGCTTGCCTTAGGACAATCGATGATCGATGATAGCGCGGACGGATCCAAGGAGCGACCTCGCCATGGTGACCACCGCCCTCGATAGCCCCCTCCTCCGGATGGTTCGGGAGACGCCCACCCAGTACTGGAACGACTCGTGCGCGGTCGAGGAGCTGGCCTATGCCGTGGAGCGCGGCGCGACCGGCGCGACCTCCAATCCCAGCATCGTCCTCGAGGTCCTCAAGAAGGATGGGGCGCACTGGCAGCCCCGGGTCCATGAGCTGGCCGCCGCGAACCCGGACTGGTCCGAGCTGGACCTGACCTGGGCGATCGTCGAGGAGATGGCGGCCCGGGGCGCCGCGGTCCTCGAGCCGGTCTTCGTTCGCGCGCGCGGGCTCGCGGGTCGCCTGTCGCTCCAGACGAATCCGGCCAACTACAGAGCCGCGGGCCGGATGGTCGAGCAGGCCCTGCGCTTCCACACCCTCGCGCCGAACATGCAGGTCAAGTTCCCGGCCACGGCGGCTGGCATGGTCGCGATCGAGGAGGCCACCGCCCGGGGTGTGAGCATCAACGCCACGGTGAGCTTCACGGTGCCCCAGGCGATCGCCGCCGCCGAGGCGGTGGAGCGGGGCCTGGCGCGGCGGGTCGTGGCCGGCGAGGACACGTCGACGATGTCGCCGATCGTCACGATCATGATCGGTCGCCTCGACGACTGGATGAAGGTCGTCGTGGAGCGCGACGACCTGGCCATCCATCCGGACGCGCCCAACTGGGCCGGTATCGCCGCCTTCAAGCGTGCCTATGCGATCTTCCGCGAGCGCGGCTACCGCTCGCGCATGCTCGCGGCCGCGTATCGCCACCGGCTCCACTGGACGGAGCTCGTCGGTGGCGACGTCAGCATGACCTTGCCCCACGCCTGGCAGGTCCGCTTCAACGCCAGCGGCATCGTCCCGCGGCCGCGGATGGACGTGCCGGTGGATGACGAGCTCGTGGCCGATCTCTACGAGCGGATCCCCGATTTCCGGCGGGCCTACGATCCCGACGGGATGTCGCCCGAGGAGTTCGAGGCCTACGGCGCAAGCGCACGCACCCTCCGCGCCTTCATCAAGTCCTACCACGACCTCCAGGCCGCGATCCGCGACCTCGTCCTGCCGGATCCGGACCTTCGGACGCGCTGAGGCCGCGTTTCAGCCGGCCCGCAGCGGCGGTCGCCGCCATGTGACCTCCGGCCCTTCCCCCGCCGGTCGAGGTCATCAATCCTCACTTGCGTTGCCGGGAACGGGCGTCTACTATCCTCGATAATCGATCATTCTGCAATCGATTATCAATCAGGAGCGGCGGCGCCCTCACGCTCCTTTCGCGAAGGCGAACGATGACCAGAGCGGCACGGTTGGCGGACAGCGGATCCGGGCGGCCCGGTACGGCCATGCGCCGCGACGGCAGCGGCTGATGGAGTTCATCACCCAGAGCCTGGTCATCGGGCTCACCGAGCACGCTCCCCTCGTCCTCGCCGCGATCGGGTTCGCTCTCCTGTACCGCCTCACCGGCCTCATCAACGTGGCCTACTCGGAGACGATCACGCTCGGCGCCTACTTCGGGATGTGGGCCAACACGACCTTCGACCTGAACTTCTACGCGGTGCTGCCTGCCGCCGGGCTGATGGCGGGGCTGGTCAGCGTGGCCAGCTACCTGCTGGTCTTCCGGCCCGCCAGACAACGAGGCGTCGGCGTGCTGGAGCTGATCATCATCTCCTTCGGCCTGTCGATCTTCCTGCAGCACGGCCTCCAGTTCATCTTCGGCTACCCGGTCAGGTTCTACGACGTCCCGCCACCCGACACGATCCTCGTGCTCGGCGTCGGCGTCAGCTCGTTCCGGCTGCTGGCCCTCGTCAGCGTCGCCGTGCTCGCCCTGCTGCTGTACCTGTTCATCCAGCGCTCCAACCTCGGGCTCAAGATCCGGGCCCTGGCCAGCGACGAGGGCCTGGCCCAGGTCAGCGGGATCCGGCCGCTCGTCGTGACCGTGCTGATCTGGTTCATCGCCGGAGTGGCCGGCGGGCTGGCCGGCGCGTTCTACGGCGTTGGGTCGAACGTTGCGCCGCTGCTCGGCTGGCGCCAGTTCCTCATGATCCTGATGGTGGCTCTCGTGGGCGGGTCCTGGGGGCTGGGCGGGGTCATCCTCGTCGGGGTCGGCACGAGCGTGGCCCTGGCCGCCATGGCGCTCTCGTTCAACCAGGTCCTCTACGCCCAGCTGGTCTTGATCGCGGCGTTCGTCGTCGTCCTCAAGGTGCGTGGCCGGCAGGCCCCCGAAACGGCGAAGGTGTAGCGCCATGAACCTCGACTGGCTCGACGCCTTCCTGATCACGGGGCTGTTCGAGGTCGTGATGGTGATCGGCCTGGGGCTGCTCCTCCACCTCCAGCTCGGGCTCGCCCGGATCGCCAACTTCGGCGTCGTCGGGTTCTGGGGCATCGGGATGTATGCCTTCGGCGTGATGTACGTCCATGTCGACTGGCCGTTCGGGGAGCCGTGGCAGTTCCTCGTCTCCGCCGCCTTCGGGACCCTCGTCGCCGGCCTGTCCGGCCTCCTCGTTGGCTGGTTGATCGCCGACCTGGACACCGACGGCGTGCTCGTGGGCACGCTCGGGTTCGCCGCCGCCGTCCTCATACTGGCGACCACCGAAGACGACCTCACGGGCGGTGCGCGAGGCAGGGGAGGGCTCGGCTTCCCCTACGACATCGGCAGCGTCAAGGACAACGAGTTCGTCTGGCTCGTGATCGTGACCATCGTCGTCGCTGCGATTCTCTTCTACGTTTGGCGGGTCCACCGCTCGCCCTACGGGCGCCTGCTCATCGCCGTGGGCGGCAACGACCCGCTGGCGCGCAGCCTGGGGAAGCCCACGTTCCGCGCCAAGATCTGGCTCTTCGCCCTGTCTTCGGCGGCGATGGGGTTGCTCGGTGCGATGTACGGGGTAATGGTGCGCTTCCTCGACCCCAACAACCTCGGGGTCGATGTCACCCTCGCAGCGATGGTGGGGCTGGTGCTTGGCGGCACGGCACGAGTCTGGGGAGCGGTCGTCGGGGTGATCCTCAGCGTGGGGCTCTTCGATGTCGTGATCCAGAACTATGTGCCCCTCCCGCGCGAGTGGTACACGCAGGCGATCCCCGTGCTGAGAGAGGCGATCTTCGGCGTGGTGCTGATCGTCGTCCTCCTGCTCCGACCGCTGGGGGTGCTCGGTGACATGCGGCGCGACCAGCTGATGAGGCGCTTGCATGGCGGTTGAGGCCATCGAGACCGTGGCGGTGACCCGTCCCCGGATCCGGGTCGAGGGAGCGGTCAAGAGCTT
>Ga0209619_10003944_pt1 | contig 10620 bp, 10 predicted proteins | sample Rifsed16ft3_FD_184011 | JGI IMG/M metagenome (GOLD analysis project Ga0209619, IMG submission 184011) | Soil microbial communities from Rifle, Colorado, USA - sediment 16ft 3 (version 2) | ecosystem: Environmental > Terrestrial > Deep subsurface > Rock core/Sediment | place: Rifle, Colorado... | reverse complement strand
TGCCTACTTGGTACAGATTCAGGATGGTAACGGTGTTACAGTCTCACTAGCATGGATTACAGGTTCACTATCTGCTGGTCAATCATTCAGCCCTGCTTTATCATGGATCCCAACTGACGCTGGCACTTATACTGCCACTGCATTTGTCTGGGAATCTGTTGATAATCCAACGGCATTATCACCACCAGTCAGTACAACTATAACCGTACAGTAAGAAACTAGTTCACATTTTCCCTTTTTTTCTTTTTTTTGAATTAACACTTAATGTGAATTGTAGAGGTTCTGTCGGGTTATCGAGACCTTACAAAGAACTTAAAAATAAAAATACAGAAGACTACAATAATTGAGAGCAATCAAATCAATCAAACAATCAATCCCTGAAAACCATGACCTAACTGATATGATGGATATATTCAAGGATATGATGAACCATTGTATCAGAATCGGTCTGAAACACAACTGCTCTACCCTGAAAAAATTATCATTATTATCATATCATGAATTGCGTGATTACCAGATAATGTCATCGTATAAGATATGTGCAATCTCCCAAGCATGTGGAAGATTATCACAGAGAAAGCGGGACATCAAAAAAGGAAAAAATGTCAAACCGCCGTTCATATCAAAACCATTTGTCACCAACTGCTACAGCATAAAACATAATGGTTCGTTGCTTACAATTCCGTTTAGATATCACAATCCGATAAACATCATACTAAACAATTATGCCCAAAAAATACTATCCGATAAATCATTAAAGATAAGGTCATTCACTATGACAGATGATTCCATAAGCATTGCAGTATCAAAGGAAGTCGATGATATAAAATGCACAAATATGTTAGGGATTGACCGCAATCTAAGAAATGTTACGGTTGGAAATAACGAAATGGTAACATTCTACAAGACTAACAAACTCTTATCCATAAAACAAAACACAATCTATGCAAGGGCAGGATTCAAGAGAAATGATATTAGAAAGAAAAGAGATTATTACAAGTCATTACAAAATAGGTTACAGAACAGAACCAAACAATTCATCCACAAGATTTCAAAAGATATAGTTACAAACGCAGTAAAATCAAAATCAATTATCGCATTTGAGGATTTGAAGGGAATTAGAAAACTCTACAGAAAAGGAAATGGTCAGGGAAACAAATACAGGAAAAAAATGAATAGTTGGCAGTTTTACGAACTGCAAAGACAGGTACAATACAAAGCAACATGGAATGGTATTCCAGTTGTCTTTGTTGATCCAAAACGCACAAGTAAGTTGTGTCCAATATGCGGAGACAGAATCCAAGAGGACAAACAAAACAGACGTAAGTTATTGTGCATTAATTGTGGCAAGTCGATGGACAGAGATGTCATTGCGTCAATGAATATTGCTCACAAGGCGTGGTCTAGGTTTAACCATGCTAGAGGCGATACAAGTGAAGGGCAGAGTTCCGTTTTTGAGGAACCGATGTCGGAATCCAAACCGTCAAACTATGATGGTGTAGTAATCCGAATACTTGATGTATCGAAGTCAGGGTCTAGACAACCCGACATAACCAATCAACACTTAACGTAAGTTATAGATTATTCCAGAAGCAATATCTAGGAGATATTATCCAATTATTCTAAATTGAAATTAAAAATTTTATTATTTTTTATTTTACTCTTGATTCCAGTAAATGATGCGTTTTCAGAACTGGAATTACTTACAAACAACCAGGTTTACTCTGAAGGACAACCACTCTTCGTATATGGAAAGGGACAGCCCAATGAAACTTTGATAATCAGACTATTTGCTCCAGATGAAACAATTGCAAAGTTTGATCAAATTACTGCTACCAGCGATGGTTCCTTTAATCATGTATTGTTGACATGGCCTGAATCATCTCCCAGTTTTCCATTTGGCACATACACCATAGAAGCAATTAGCACTGAGCAAAATGGCATCTCTCAAAAAATAGATGTAAAATTTACATCAACAACAGATCTGATTACCGTCCCCGTTGAAAGACATATCAGCACATCTGTATTTGCTCCAGAAACTGCAGCGATTAATACTCCGTTTAGGGTGTTTGTGCAGACTACTAGTGACGGTCTCTTAATTGGTGATGATCCAAAAGAATTACTCCAAACAACTCATGTCCATTTGCCTTCTGGACAAGTAGAGACACTATCAAATGCCTTTTCAACACTTCATCAGGGATTATACTATTTGGATTACACTCCAAGAGAGGAAGGAACGTATGTTTTTCATGTAGTTTCCTTTAGTCAGGGAACAATCTCTCACGGTTCTGTCGCAACCAATGTCCTGAGCCAGGATTTGGCAGGAATCTCAAATCAGATAATAAAACTAAACACAGTTTTAGAAGAAACATCAAATGAACTGGATACGTTAAAATCAGAAATTGAAGGATTTGGAGATACTTTGGAGAGTGCTAGCAGTAATATTGACACAAGTGTGACTTCAATATCAAAATCTGTCACAAACATTGAAGATATATCATCGCAACTAAACTCTTTATTATTTCCAATTGTCGCATCAATTGGAATAATTGTGGCACTGCAAATTGCAATACTTGCCAGAAGAAGATAGATGTGAACTACCACCCAACATGAATGATCCCTTCTCGTTTCATCAATCTGATCTCTCCACAAACGTAACTTCCTGCGGTAATCTGTCTGGTTTTGGATAAGATGAATTCAGAATATTTAACACAAAATTGACACTCACCTAAATTTAGTCAAGATCAATACCTAGAATTTTCATGATGTCTTGTAATCGCTGTGAATTTAATGCATATTGCATCCCATATGATGTAGGATACTGCAAGACAAGATTTTCTTTTACAAGTTTCTTGAGATTCTTTTCAATATTGCCTCTTTCATGTGATGGACATCCAGTTCCCAGGTCTTCTAATGAAATATGTTTTGCACCAACAACTCGGTTTCTGTATAATTTTTCCAAAACAAATAACTGGATTTCCTTGTGTTTCATGTCCTCGCATGTGTTGACTAGATATTTAATAATTATGTATTAGATTACACAGATATAGTAAATTTAATATAATAATTTACCACATCATATTACATGATACGGATAAAATCAAGTACAAAGGCAATGCCCGATGGTCCACTTGAGAGCATGTTTCCTGTGGCAATCTCAAAAATATTGGATTTTCTTTCAACACACAAACTATGGGATTATTCTGCATCAGATATTGCCAAATATTCCGGAGTGTCATTTAAAACCGCCTTAACTGAAGTCAAAAAACTAGAAAGTCAGGATGTCATCACGCAGACAAGAACAGTTGGAAACGCCATAATGTACCAGTTTAACATGGAATCAAAACAAGCATACCATATTGACAAGCTCATAAATGAGATTGCCACAAGAAGGATCAAAAAAGTCATCAAGGCAAGCATAAAACATCAGCCAGCAAAGACTAGTAGAAAATGATGTTTTCATTGCTAGTTTGATAATTTGCCAAAAATGTATTTTTATAACCTGCATATGTTATTAGGGGCTGTGTAGAAACCATCTGTTTTTCTATTTTTTATAAACTTGAGAACGATGTCTTGCCCGCACTAGTTGCAGTATCATCTTATCGTTTACTATGTTTACTATCCCTCTGTAAACACCAACCCTAAATTTGTAATAAGGCGAATTTGTCATTCTATCAAGCTGGTCGTATGGATCATTTTCTGCGATTGTTTCGATTTTGAGAATAATTCTTTTAGCAATATCGTCAGGTAACTTTGCAAGATCTCTTTCAGCCTTCACCGTAAAGATTACTGTCCAGGTCATAAATTAGGATTATAGACCATATTTTACTTTCATTTGTTCTAATGTCTTGAATTTACCCTTTTTGATATCTTTGATGGATTGCTCAATTTCTAAAATATCTGCATCAGTAAGTAGTTCCGCATCCTCTTCAGCTTGAGATTTTAAAACTCGATTAATCATTGCCTCAAAAGATTCCTGTTTGTGGTTTTTGAATTTTTCCCACTTGGCTTTTGACTCTTTGGATACTGCAATTGATGTTTGTTCCATAGGTATACATAGACACATATAGTATTTAACTATAACAAAATAATTATTTAATTCACAACCAAAATGTACCTGAAATTAGCCAAAATCACGATGAAATTTTATAATAATATTGGCGAGAAGACCACTGGACTTGTCCTGTGGATAAATCACATCCAAATTCTGATTCACCAAGTTTGATGCCTTTCATTTGTTTTGCACCAACTGTTAATGATAATCATTCTTTGACATGGATTGATACTAAAGGAAATAAAAAACTAGACAAAGATTGATAATACAAGAATAAAGGAATTAATCAAATGCCTAAAGCGGCTATCTTTTTCATTGCCCTTCTTCTTTCAGGATTTTCTGCAAATTCACATGCATTCACATCTGGTGATACTTCTGAAAATTCATTTCAAAAAAACTCTGATGAATTGTTTGATTCAGGTATTTTAAAGATTGACTCTGATTTTTTTAAATCAAATAATTTTAAAAGATATATTATTTTTGGAACAGGCTCCGATGATTCAAATTTAAAAAAAAATTCAGTATATGGTGTTCAATCTAATGGAGGATTTTTTTATGTTTCAGTACTTCCAGAAAGCTCAATTTCAAATCTAGTCTCTCAAGGATATTATGTTATAGAAGATTTCAAGTTGGATTTTCATTCTGATATTTCTAATGTGACTGACGCATCTAGAATTGGCGAGATCACAGGTTCTGCATTGGCACAGACAAAATACAACGTTACTGGAAATGGCATCAAAATAGCAGTAGTTGATACCGGCGTAGACTTTTCAAATCTCGACATTCAGCATTCTCTGGCTAGAGACAAAAACAATCACCCTGTAATGCTTGATGCTGATGGACAGGGAATCATACTGACAAATGCAACTTTTTTTGCATTCATTGACAAGGATGAAATCATACGAAATACCACAAGACCGCTTCCGGAAGGGATTACATCATCAGTGTATAAAACAAAAGACGGTATTTTTCTAGACATATCTCAAGGTAAAAATGGAACAAAAATTCCAATTTACAATTCATTTTTTCCACAGTTTGGAAATTCTCCAATATTTAATGGAACACTAGACACTGATATCAAAATTGGAAAAGATAACAGAGATTATATCAAATCAAAAAGTGGAATTTACCATCTTGGTGTGATGTATCAGGGGGGTCTGGAAGGACCACTAGCTAGAATTCAAGTTGTACCCGTTCTTGTGGTGGATTCTAATATTGCAGGAATATATGATACTGTGATTCCTGATATGAGTACTTCTTGGGAAGATTATACTAGATTTGATTTAAAATCCGGAGAGAAGCCAAAATATGATTTTGATTTTACTGACGAAAAGCCAATAGCTTTGGGAAGTGGAAAAGAATTCCTAGTTTATGATTCCAACAATGACGGTAAGGCAGATTACAGTGCGGGAACAATAGGTGCCCAAGTACTAGACGTTTACGGCGTGATTCAAAACAAAACTGCAGACGTTGATAAAACACTAAAGGCAATTAATGGAACTTTGTTGCCTTCCTTTGATCCTAAGGGAGAATTTTTTGGAGTAATGGCTGATTTTATGGGACATGGAACATCCAGTGCTTCTTCTATTGCATCAAAAGGTGAGCAAACATATAACATTTACAATAATACCAATAAATTTACAATCAAAGGAGTTGCACCTGGTGCAAAGATTGTTCCAGTAAAGGCACTGTGGGCAGGTGATACTGTTTATGCTTGGTTGTGGTTATCTGGATTTGAAAACCAAGAACATAGCTGGAATTTTACAGGAAAACCAAGAGTGGATATTATCTCAAATAGTTGGGGAGTTTCAAATTTTCCATCTTTTAATACTGCACCTGGAATGGATGTTCTATCTGTAATACTTGGCATACTTGCAACTCCTCACTCCCTTGATGATAACTATCCTGGTGTGACAATTGTTTCAAGTGCAGGTAATTCAGGACATGGCTATGGAACAATTGGCATGCCCAATGCAGCTCCTTTTGGAATTGCAGTTGGAGCTACTACCAATAATGTCTTTGTAGGTTATGGCCCGTTTAAGAATCAGCCAAGGTTTGGCAATACAACTTCACACTTTAATGATGTAGTAGATTTTTCAAGCAGAGGTCCTGGAATTATTGGAGATCCAAAACCTGACCTGATGAGTATTGGTGCACACGGTTTTACTCCGTCTAATGTTCTTAAAACTAAAAAGGACTCTAAAGATGAATCTTTTTCATTGTTTGGAGGAACTAGTATGGCAGCACCTCTGGTTTCTGGTAGTGCTGCAATACTAATGGAGGGACTAAACAAGCAGTCAAAAGAATATGATCCTTTTACAATCAAAAATATTCTAATGTCTACTGCAAAAGATCTCCAAAACGATCCATTCACTCAGGGATCTGGACTAGTAGACGTAGACAAGGCATTAAGTTTTGTAAACGGCGAAGAAGGAATATTTCTAGTCCACAATAATGCATCATATAGTAATATTAAAAAAATTTTAACACCTGCACTTGAATCCATAAATTCCACATCTATAGGATTTGAGAAATTTGAGTTCCCGACAAAAATCATGCCCATGACAAGCTGGTTTGCAGGTCATTTGCTTCCAGGAGAACACAGCAAAACAACTTTTACAATTGAAAATCCCACTAATGACACAATTCAAATATCTATAAAACCCACAACAATATCTCTAATCAAAAATACTCTGTTTGATGGAACCACCAAAGTACGACAACACGATTCAATGCTTAACAAATCAGATGCATTCATTCCAAATTATATCAAACTGTCTGATATCAAAGAGCACAAAGAGTTAGGCGAATTTTTCAATAATAATTCAATTCCTGCTGAATCTTCTTTGATGATATTGAATCTGAATTTTCCATTTGATAATTTTATGAATAAAACTGATAAAACTTATGCCAATGATATGAAAATCTCTTCACTATACCTTTATGATTGGATTGATAAAAACAACGATACCAGTATAGCTAGTGATGAACTATCCATGGTTAGCAGAGCTGGATCATGGGGAACTGTCCAAGAACTAAGAATTACTGAACCAAATGAAAAATTCAAGGGAACCCCGTTAGTCGGTGTATATCCAATTCCAACTAGATACTCTTACTATCTAGGTGACACAAAACAAAATTCAACTTCAATGGAGTATACCTTGTCTGCAAGTTACTATCAAAAAGACAAATGGACTGTTATCTGGCCCGAAGCTCAAATAATTACTGTACCATCAAATGATGCTGCCAAAGTGGATATCTCTCTAGTTGTACCAAATGATTTGCAGACTGGTAATTACCAAGGCTTCATAACATTTGAAGGAGAAAAACATACTGTAAATGCACCAGTATCTTTTGTCGTAAAAAACGAAGTTGATAAAAAAGATTCACTTGTTTTAATTCAAGGAAAACAAAGCGACGATATTATTTTTGGTAATGGATATGTCAAAGGTGCATTTGATATGGCAAATAGATACATGGCAGGAGATTGGCGACAGTATTATTTTGATATTAAAGATGATTCCATAAATTCTGCAGCAATAGAATTGTCTTGGAAAAATGATGACACGAACTTGTCCGTATTTGTTGTGGATCCTAAAGGAAGAATAGTTCAAACCAATATGCCATCAGGAGTATTTGGCCACTTTCTTGGTTGGCCTTCACTTGACTGGTTAGGTAATTCTGTTTTTAGTCAAGGCGGTGGATTTTTCCCTGTAAAAAACAAAGATAATACTTCTACTGTACTTTATGTTCCTATTAATCAAACAGGGACATATGCTCTTTTAGCTCACTCTACATTGTTTGGTGGAAATTCAACTACTGAGCCAATTATGCTTGCAGCTAAATTTTCTAGCATCTCTTCAGAGATTCAACCAATACAAATTCAATCAAATAAAACAGAAATTCTATCCAATTCTATAGAAAATGTAACTACATCCGCGTCTTCTAATGAAACAATCCGCAATGATTCTCAAATTATAATTCAAAATGATTCTCAAATCACAATTAAGGATAATACAAATGATTCATCTTTTAACATTGGATTGACTGTTGGCATTGGAGTTGGAGTTGCGATCGGAATTGTTCTGTTTTTGATTCTTAGACAAAAACCCAACAAATAATCTAATAAGGTTTGTGAACTACCCATATCTAAAAAACTGGACTTCCTGCTTCACAGATTTTGAAATCTCTACAGGCGTTACTTTCCGCAGTTCCTGCGGTAGTTTATTTTGATTAAATATTTTCAATCCTTTTTGCAAGATGTTAATGCTTGCGTTGTAATCCCTATCAATCACCAGATTACATTTGTTGCATCTGTGAATTCTCACAGCTAGATTTTTTGGCACCTTACTGCCACATCTTGAGCAATTAATGGTTGTGTTTCTTGCTGGGACTTTTATCAACAGTTTGCACTTGTATTCTAATTTTTGTAGGAATGAATTCCAACTTGAATCCATTATGCATTGTGCTAGTTTATGATTTTTCACCATGTTTGTGAGTTGTAAATCTTCTACAAATATCACATCGTAATGATTTGCGTATATTGATGATAGTTTGTGCTGAAAATCATTTCTTTTGTTTGTTATTCTTTCGTGGATTCTTTGTAATCTTTTGATATGTTTTGTTCTGTTATTAGAGTTTTTTACGCATTTTGATACTTTTCTTTGTACTCTGACTAGTGGTTTTAGCATCTTTTTGAGATTCAATGGGTTTGTCGTATTGTGTTCATCCGAATCATATGCAAATGACTTTATTCCAACATCTATGCCAACTGTCTTTTTAAAGTCAATTTTTGGTGGATTCACCCTGACTAGTTCACATGTGAGACATGCATACCATTTGCCTGATCTTGTTTTTGTCACTATTACTTGTTTGATGTCGTCTGGTGTATCTCTATGTTTTTTTATTCTGATGTTTCCAATCTTTGAAAGAAATAGTTTGTTATTATCTAGTTTGAATCCTGACTGGTTGTATGTGAATGTTCTAAATTCATTGTATCTGGCAAATCTTAATTTTCCTGTCTTGTGACCTTTCTTGGATTTTTCAATTAGTGATTTTTCTGCCCCTTCCAATTGCGTTGATATCATTTGAAGCATTTTACTATGGTAATTGTATAGCCACGGTTCTGATTGTTTTAGTTCTGTCAAAATGTAATTCATGTCATTTCTACTAAGAAATGATTTTTGAGCTTGCTCTACAAATTTGTTGTACACCCATTTGCAGACATTGAGATTATTTTGTAATTTATACTCCTGCTCTAAATTTGGATACAGTCGAAATTTGTAGTTTCTCATGTTTTTTGTTTCTATGAATAATTATACAATATCTGGTTATTGTGATATAGTTTGATCTCATTTCACACTTAAATGACATGGATTTTCCAGATTACATTTATAAGCAATTTGGCGAGTACGACAGCTTGAATGTCTGAGCAGGGGACAAAAAAGTCTGGCGGATTATCTAGAAGAGATTTTCTAAAATTAATGGGAGCTGCAGGCACTGGCCTGGCATTTGCACCTTTTGTCCCGTTTGGCAATTTTATGCCAAACCCTTCACAAGCTACTCTTGAAAAAGTCAAAGTCATCTTGCCTGATGGCACTCAAGCTAATGTCAAAACATTTCCAATTAATCATTCTGAAGTAATTACATATCCTAGTACTGGAGATCCTGCACTTGACGCAGAAGCATTTCGAAAATGGCAATTCATTAGGTTGCCACAAGAACTTGGCGGAGACAAACAAGATGTTTCATCTTTTAGAGCATACAGTATGGTGTGTCTTCATCTTTGGTGTTTGTGGAAATACTGGCCAGAAGAAGGACGAAAGAGGGGAGAATGTCCTTGCCATGGAAGTATGTATGATCCAATAACTGGAACAGCGTTTGCTGGACCTGCATCATTACAAGCTGCACCATCTAACACGCTGGCACAATTAAATTTTGAAGTCGATGCAGATGGCTTTTTATGGGTTTTACCGCCGATATGGGGTGTGAATGACAATGGAGTAATAGGATATGGCCGTTTCGCTTCATAGACGTACTGGCGCAGTTGCCTTTTTCTACTGGCTCTGGGATGGACTAGACAGAACAATATTTACTGCAATTAAATTTTCATTTCCTGCAAGATTTGTCAGTCCATTTGGATTTTTGGGGATGCTTACATTTGTTGTGTTTGTAATACTAGGAATCTCCGGAGCTCTGCTAATGTTTTACTACCAACCAATGTTGGATAGAGCATGGGATAGTGTAGAGTTCATAAACAATGAAGTCCCATTTGGTTTTCACATTAGAAACATTCACTATCACGGTTCCAACGCAATGGTACTTTTGGCAATCTTACACATGTACTATCAATATTTTAGTGGAAGATACAAAATTAGAAATGAAATTTTATGGGCTACTGGAGTTATACTTGGGACAGTTACAATTCTAGAAGCATTTACTGGTTACGATGTTATCTTTAGTGAAAGGGCAGAACTTGCAATCAGTATTGCTGCATCTCTTACCACTTCAATTCCTGTAGCTGGACCAACTATTCGTGATGCAATGTTTGGTAGCGGGTTTTCAGA
>Ga0209619_10003940_pt1 | contig 10632 bp, 9 predicted proteins | sample Rifsed16ft3_FD_184011 | JGI IMG/M metagenome (GOLD analysis project Ga0209619, IMG submission 184011) | Soil microbial communities from Rifle, Colorado, USA - sediment 16ft 3 (version 2) | ecosystem: Environmental > Terrestrial > Deep subsurface > Rock core/Sediment | place: Rifle, Colorado... | reverse complement strand
TCGTACACGTTGCGCGTTTCCGTGATCCAGCGGTTGAGGTCCTTGGTTCCCGATCGCAGGATCACGTAGGTGACGAGGGAGGTCTTCTCGCTCTCGACGATGGTTCCCTCGGGCGCCGTCGTGTCCCAGACGTACCCGATGATGCGCGAGCGCACCGCCGAGGGGAAGCGGGGAAACGTCACGTAGAGCTGGGCGGCCTGGTCGTCCGCGGCCTTCTTGCGGGAGTCGCCCCCCGCCGGCAGCGCCACGGCCTTCCACTGCCATTCCAGGATCGGCGTCTCCTTGAGGTGGATCTTCACCTCTTTGACGATCGTGGAGCCCTCGTTCTGGCTCTTGAGGTGGAGGACCTTCGGGCTTCCCTCGATCACGGTCATGTCGTAGGCGGGGCTCCCCCAGTTCTGTCCCTTCCACCCGTCCGGGATGCCCTTGGCACCCACGAGGTGCTTGCTCCAGTCCTCCACCACGACCAGCCCCGTCTGAGCCGACGCAAGGGCGGCGACCGCCAGGATCAGTCCGGGCAGGAATCGAAGGAACCTGATGTGTCTCGGCCGATCTCCGCTCATTTCATTGCCTTGTGGCCATGCAAGCCGTCAGGGACGCATCCCGCGGAATTTGGGGCCCAGCCGCGTGGCCTCGTTCTCGCAGGCCAGGGACACCCAGTCAGTGAGCAGCGGGCGCGTGTCCCGCGGGTCGATGATCTCCTCGATGCCGAACGCCTCGGCAGTCCTGAACGGCGACCGCAGGCGGTTCAGCCGCTCCTCGATCTCCCTTCTAAGGTGCTCCCGATCGGGCGCGGCGTCAAGTTCGCGGCGGTCACGGTCGCGCTCCGCCCCTTTTTGGCGAACGCGCCAGAGAAGCGGCGGTGAGGGCCGCGTACCCCTCGGCCAGGCGGAGCTGCTCCGCGGCCAGGGGCGCCGGGGTCCCGAGCTCCAGCACGCCCAGGAGCTTCCCGGCGGCGAGAAGCGGCAGCGCGGCCCCGGCTCGGATCCCGCGGTTCCTGTACCAGTCGAGGTCGCCTGCGGGGGGGTCCGCGCTGACGTCGGCCGTGACCCGCGCGCGCCGGTGAAGCGCGGTCCAGCCGGCGAGCCCCGCGCCATAGCTGACGCGGCGCGGCCGAACGGGCGTCTGGCGCGCCGGCGGATCGGCGTAAAGGAGCGAGAGCTTCCGGGTCTTCCCCTCGGCCCTCCACACGACGAACGAGGTGGCCCCCGTGGCGCGCCGGCACGCCTCCGCGATCATCCCCAGGACGGCGCCGCGCGGCCGCCCGGCGTTGACGGCCTCGGCCACCCCGACCAGGCTTCCGAGCTGCTCGGCGTGAACCTCCTGGGTCCTCAGCAGGTCGGCCTGGCCGATCGCCAGCGCCGCATGATCGCAGAACGTCCCGAAGAGCGAGATCTGGGGGGCCGGGAGCGGGGCAGAGGTTCCGACCGACAGTACTCCCACCAGCGCGTCGCCGAAGCGAAGAGGGAAGCCGTAGAAGCTCCGGATCCCCAGGCTTTGCGCCCACCTCTTGGCGACCACGCGCGGATCGGTCAGCGGATCCTCGACGTGGAGGACCTCACCGTTTGCGGCGACCCACCCCGCGATGCCCTCGCCGTACGCGAACTGCGTCGGGCTGAAGCGTTCCGGCCCTTCCGGCGCCAGAAGCACGATTCGCCTCAGCGACTTGGCGACGGGGTCGGCCAGCCAGACGGCCGTGGCCACCGCCCCCGAAAAAGACTTGGCCGCCTGGGCCACCATGGTGAGGGTGTCCTCCAGGTCGCGGGGTTCTGCCAGGATCTTTGCCAGCGTCAGGAGGCGGAGGAGATCGGTATTGGTGGACTGAAGGCCCTGGCGAACCCGGGCGTTTTGAAGGGCCGTGGACAGCTGCCGCTGAAGCGTCTCGAGGACGGCGTCGGGGAGGGGCAGGGTCTCGCCACCCGCCCGGAACATCGCCATCAGAAGCCCGAGGAGCCGCCCGTCGCGAGAAAGGGGTAACAGGATCCCTCCGCCGATCCCCTCGGCGCTGAAGCTGGCCTGGAGCTTTTCCAGTCCCGGGAACGTTTCCTCCCCGATCCTGATCGGCCGGGTCACATACTCCGATCCCCGCTCCACCTCCAGGCGAAATGCCTGCGGCAACGCCCGGACTGCCGCGGGACGGATTCCGCGAATGGACACGACCTCCAGCGTCTTGCCCTCGGGGTCCGTGAGGCAGGCCAGGCCGGCCGGCGCGCGGGTCACCTGGAGCAGCCCATCCATCGCCCGCTTGAGGAGCTCCTCGGGAGAGATGCCCAGGTTGGCCGCATGGCTCAGCTGGCTGAGGACGGCCTCGATGCGGGCGTCAGAGCGCGGGGGATCCGGCATGGTGAGGTGGGGCCTCCCTGCCAGGGATTATATACTGCACGGGGGCTTGTGTACCGGGGGTCCCCGGATCGCCCACCGGCTGTGCAGCCGTGGCGCCCGCCTCTTCAGAAGTGGGCAATTTTCTTGCTGAACGCAACGGGCACGAGAGTTGCCCTGGGGTGAGGAGGCTCCCTTCTCTCGGGCGGGCGTACCGGCGCAGGCGGGCAGGCCGCGCCGGCGAGCGCCCACCTGGGGAAGGGAGTTTTGGCGTACACTTCAAACGCATGGACCACGTCCGCGTGGACAAGTGGCTCTGGGCCGCGCGTTTCTTCAAGAGCCGGAGCCTGGCGGCGGCCGCGTGCGACGGGGGTAAGGTGGACGTCAATCGGATCTCGGCCAAGCCCGCCAAACTGATCCGGGCGGGGGACCTGCTCCGCGTCACCCTGCGCGGCGGGAAGAAGATCATCAAGGTCCTCGCGCTGGCCGAGCGGCGGGGCTCAGCGCTCCGGGCCCAGCTCCTCTACGAAGACCTCACCCCGCCGCCTCCTCCCGAACCGGTTCCCACGCCTCCGCCGGTCTATCGCCCCAGGGGGAGTGGTCGCCCGACCAAGCGGGAGCGCCGCCTGCTGGACCATCTGGGCCGCTGGTAGGTATCCCCTCAAATTCCTTGGCGCTGGCGCGAGGTTTTGCTAATTTTGTCCCATGAGCGAGACATTCGAGGGCGTTCACTACGTTGTGATCGGTCGGCGCAGTGCCCACAAACGCGCTGCTGTGGAAAACCTCTTCCAGGGGCGGCCCGAGTTCCGGGTCGTCGTGGATCGCCGCGCGGGTGAGCGCCGCAAGTCCTCCGCGGTGATCGGCTCCGACAACCGCTCCGGCATCGATCGTCGGAAGTAAGCGCCTCTTCCGAGTGTCGCGACACTGACACTGCTGCCCCCAGCCTGACACCCGTCAGGCCGTTCTCCGTCTCCAGTTTGCTCGAAATTCCAGCCCTTTCCAGGTCATCTTCCCCTGGCATCGCCTTTGAACTCCCCGCCGGCTGGGACGCGTTGAGCGCCCGAGGGACCCTACGGGCAGTGCATGCGGGGCCGCGGCTACACAGGGTAGCCTAGACGGGAACCCCGATACCCCCTCCCACCGCACGCGGGAGGGGGTTTTTAATTTCCGCGCCCGGCGCGCACGCAAGCCTGACCCCTGTTGACAAGCCGCCGCTCCCTCGGTTAACTTTTCGCCGTCAGCGGTGTCCGGGTGGCCCACCGGAGTGGGCCACAGGGAAGGCGGTGCGAAACCGCCGCGACCCCGTCACTGTGATCGGGGACGAAACCCACGACGGCCACTGGTCCGGCTAACCCCGGACCGGGAAGGCGTGGGGAGTAGGACGATCCGAAAGCCAGGAGACCTGCCCGGACGCCCGTAGCACCAGCACCGGTCTTCGCGGGAGGGTCCGGGCTCATGCATTCTCGCTTCTGCCTTCCCCTTCGCTCCGCTTCGTTCCGGCTCCCGTGACGCCGCGCCCGTCCTCGCTCCTCATTCTGGGAGGCGCCCGGAGCGGCAAGAGCCGCTATGCCGTGGCTCAGGCCCTGGCCGGCGCCCCGCGGGTGGCCGTGGTGGCCACGGCGGAGGCGCTCGACGCCGACATGGCGGCGCGGATCCGCCGGCACCGAGAGGACCGCCCGCGTTCCTGGCTCACCGTGGAAGAGCCGCTCGAGCTGGTGGGAGCGCTCCGCCGGCTCGGCGGCACGGCGGACACGGTCCTCGTGGACTGCCTGACGCTCTGGGTGGCCAACCAGCTCCAGCGCGGGCTGGCGGAGGACGCGATCCTGGCCGGGGGCGAGGCCCTCGCCAAGTTCGTGGACGCGCGCCCGTACTCCCTGATCCTGGTCTCCAACGAGGTCGGAGAGGGAGTGCACCCTGAGACCGCGTCGGGTCTTCGCTTTCGGGATCTCCTCGGCGCCGTCAACCAGACCGTGGCCCAGGCGGCCGACCGGGTCGTGCTGATGGTGGCCGGACTGCCGCTGACGTTGAAGGACCAGCCATGAGACACCCCGTGTCAACCCAGTGGGATTATCTCGCCCCTGTTCGAGCGCTGGCTTTGCCAGCGCAACCCCCGGGGGGAGGAATCGGAAGGGGGGCAAAGCCCCCCTCCGAAGTATGAGCGCCCTCCAGAAGCTCCTTAGCCTGATCGTCCCGCCGGATCCCGCGCTCTCAGCGCGGGCTCAGGCCCACCTGGACGGGCTCACCAAGCCCCCGGGCAGCCTGGGCCGGCTCGAGGAGCTGGCCCGCCGCGTGGTGGAGATCACGGGGAACGACCCCCCGCGGGTGCGGCGGCCGGTGATCTTCACCCTGGCGGGCGACCACGGCGTCGTCGCGGAAGGGGTGAGCGCCTATCCCCAGGTGGTGACGGCCCAGATGCTGGAGAACTTTCTCCGCGGCGGGGCCGCCGTCAATGTGCTGGCGCGTCACGCGGGCGCGCGCGTCGTGGTCGCCGACTTCGGAGTGGCCGCGCCGCTGGCTTCCCACCCCGCACTGGTGGTCAAGAAGGTCGCGCCCGGCACCCAGAACTTCTGCCGGGGGCCCGCCATGACGCGTGACCAGGCGGTGCAGGCCATCGAGGGGGGGATCGCGCTCGCGGAGGGCGAGGCGGCCGCGGGCTCGGATCTCATCGGCCTGGGCGAGATGGGGATCGGCAACACCACGGCCGCGAGCGCCATCACCGCCGCGCTCACCGGCGCCCCCGTCGAAGCCGTCACGGGTCGAGGGACCGGCATCGACGAGGCGGCGTGGGAGCGCAAGGTGGCGATCATCCGGCAGGCGCTGGCCGTGAACCGACCCGATCCCGCCGACGCCATGGACGTCCTGGCGAAGGTGGGGGGCTTCGAGATCGCGGGGCTCGTGGGCGTGGTCCTCGCCGGGGCCGCCGCCCGGATCCCCGTGGTCGTGGACGGCTTCATCGCCGGCGCCGCTGCCCTCGTGGCGGTGAAGCTCAAAGACGAGGTGCGCCACTTCCTCCTCGCGTCTCACTGCTCGGCGGAGCCGGGCCACCGCGTGATCCTCGAGCACCTCGGCCTCCGCCCCTATCTTGATCTCGAGATGCGCCTGGGCGAGGGGACCGGCGCGGCCCTGGCGTTCGTCCTGATCCAGGCCGCAGTGAAGATCTACACGGAGATGGCGACCTTCAAGTCCGCCGGCGTTTCCGGGAAGCAGCCGTGATGCGCGGCAGGGCCCGACGCCGGAGATCCCTCGGCATCGCGTTCGCCCTTCTCCTCCTCGTCGCCGCGCCGGCCGGGGCGTTCACGCTGAAGGACTCCCGGGGGAGGGACCTCATCCTCCCGGCCCCTCCCCAGAGGATCGTCTCGCTCGTCCCGAGCGTGACCGAGATCGCGTATGCGCTGGGGGGCGAGGACCGGCTGGCCGGCGTCACGGACTTCTGCGATTGGCCTCCGGAGGCCCAGAAGAAGCCGCGCGTGGGCGGGATGCTGGCGCCGAACCTGGAGCTCATCATCGCGCTCAAGGCCGACCTGGTCGTCGCGACGACCGAGGGAAATCGCCAGGAGACCGTCGACCAGCTCCAGCGGCTCGGGATCCCCGTCTTCACCGTGAATCCCCGTCGGCTTTCTGACGTGATGACGGTGATCGCCCAGGTCGGCGAATTAACCGGGCGCCGGGCGGCCGTCGGTCCGCTCGTCGAGAGCCTCAGGCGGCGCGTCCAGGCCGTCGATCGAGCCGTCAGGCCGTATCCGCGCCCGAAGGTGCTCTACGTGCTGTGGCCCGAGCCGCTGATCGTCCCCGGACGCGAGGGGCTCGTCACCGAGCTGATCGACCTCGCCGGCGGGGCGAGCGTCACGGCGGGGGAGGCCGACTCCTATCCGCGCTTCAGCCTGGAGGCCGTCGTGGCCCGCGCTCCCGAGGTCATCATCCTGGCGCGCCACGGGGCCGATGGAACACCTCTGGCCCGCGCTCCCTGGGAACGGCTCACGACCCTGCCCGCGGTCCGCGGCGGCCGCGTCCACTCGGTGGACGGCACGTACCTCCATCGCTACGGGCCGCGCGTCGTGGACGGCCTCGAGCTGCTGGCGCGGATGATCCACCCGAAGGCCTTCCGATGACGCCCCCCTCGGCCGCAACGCAAATACGCATGCCTGACCCCAGGAGGCGGCTGGCGGTGGCGCTCGCGGCGCTGGGGGGGGCGCTGCTCGTCGCGGCGGCGGGGGCGCTGCTCCTCGGTAGCGCGGGGATCTCGCCGCGGGCGGTGCTCGCGGTGCTGCTGGGCGGGAAGGCGGAGGGCATCGAGGCGGTCGTGGTCCTCGATCTCCGGCTGCCCCGCATCCTGGTGGCGGTGCTGGCCGGCGGCGCCCTCGCCGTGGCGGGGGTGGCCTTTCAGGCGCTGACGCGCAACCCGCTCGCCGATCCCGCGATCCTCGGCGTGGCGAGCGGCGCGGCGTTCGGCGTCGTCCTGGCCCAGCTGTTCGGGCTGGGCGCGACCGTCGTCGCGGCCCTCGGGCTCTCGGCCTTCGCCTTCGCCGGAGCCATGGTCGCGGCGGGGATCGTGTACCTGATCGCCGCCACCGACGGCCGCTTGCCCATCCAGACGCTGCTCCTGACGGGCGTGATCGTGGGGCTCTTCTTTTCCTCGGCGATCACCGTGGTCATCTCGGTGGTGGACTTCAACCGGCTCGGGGGCGTCATCCACTGGCTCCTGGGCAACCTGGGGCCGATCTCCGGCGGCTCGCTCGGCGTGTTCGGTGCCCTCTCGGCGGTCGGGCTCTGGCTGGTGCTCGGCCGCGCCCGCCAGCTGAACCTGCTGGCGCTCGGAGAGGAATCGGCGATCCAGCTCGGCGTCGATGCCGAGCGCCTCAAGCGCCGGATCTTCGTCGGCGCCTCGCTCTTGACCTCCTCCGTGGTGGCGTTCGCGGGGCCCATCGGCTTCGTCGGCCTCATCGTCCCTCACATGCTGCGAGGACTCTTGGGACCGGACAATCGCCTATTGATTCCCGCGGCGCTCCTGGGCGGCGGCGTGTTTCTGCTCCTGGCGGATACTCTGGCCCGCACCCTGGTCGCCCCCGCCGAGCTGTCGGTGGGCGTGATCACGGCCTTCTGCGGCGCGCCCTTCTTCGTGTACATCCTGCGCACCCGGTTCCGGGGGATTCCGTGAGGCCGCTCGTCGAGCTCCGAGGCGTGGAGTTCGTGTATCGGACGCCCCAGGCGCGCCGGGCCCGGCCGTTCAGGCTATCGGCGCTGTCCCTCGAGGTGGTCCCGGGGGAAGTCCTGGGCGTCATCGGCCCGAACAGCGCGGGGAAAACGACGGTGATCCGGCTCCTCACGCGAGTGCTGGAGCCGGTGGCCGGGGAGATCCTCCTGGAGGGCGCCTCCCTCAGGAGCCTCACGCGCTGGCAGCTGGCCCAGCGGGTGGCCGTGGTTCCCCAGGACGCGCCGCCGGCGTTCCCCTTCAGCGTGGAGCAGCTCGTGCTCATGGGGCGCTACCCTCACGCTCCCGGCCGCTTCTTCGAGCGGCCGGAGGATCTGGCGATCGCCCGGGAGGCCATGGCGGCCACGGGAATCCTGGAGCTGGCGCCTTACGCCCTCGAGAGCCTGAGCGGCGGCGAGCGCCAGCGCGCGGCCCTGGCGCGGGCCCTCGCCCAGGAGCCCCGGCTCCTGATTCTGGACGAGCCAACGGCCCATCTGGACCTTCGCTATCAGGCCGAGGTCGCCGGGCTCCTGCGGCGGTTGAACCGCGAGCGGGGGGTGACCATTCTGCTCGTCTCCCACGACCTGAACCTGGCGGCGGAGCTGTCGGATCGGTTGCTCCTCCTGGCCGAGGGGCGCTGCGTCCGCCTCGGCGCTCCCGAGGAGGTCCTCGAGACGTCGCTGATCGAGGCGGTCTATGGCTGTCGTGTGGGGATCGAGTCCAACCCCAAGACCGGCCGCCCGCGGGTGCACATGGACTGGGCGGGCGCCGCCGCGGCGGGCCGTCCCGAATGAGCCGGCGGACAGGGGAGGTGAGAGCGTCCGCGGCGGTGTGATTCGAGGTCTGCCCCGGAGTCAGGGAAGCTGGTAAGGCTCAGCTCGAGCCGAAGCCGGCACGGTCCCGCCACTGTAAGTGGGGAGCGGCGTCCAGATCCGGTACTACGGAGCCACTGTCCGCACTCTCGCGGATGGGAAGGTTGGGCGCCCGCGATGATCCACGAGTCAGGAGACCTCTCCGGGGCGGTGGCATCCAACCCCTTCGCGGCAAAGGAGTGGAGCGATGGCCCGGGTTCGGTGGAGCGCGATTGTCGTGATGCTGGCGTCGGCGGCAACGGGATGGGCGCAGGAAGTCAAGCGACTGGAACCGGTGGTGGTCACCGCCACCAAGGTCGAGACTCCCCAGGAGCGGCTGGGCGCCTCGGTGACCGTGATCACGGAAGAGGAGCTCAGGACCTACAACTACGACCGTCTCGAGGACGCGCTGAGGTCGGTGCCAGGCGTCGAGGTTCAACGTTCCGGGACCCTGGGCAAGACGACCAGCGTGAGAATCCGCGGAGCGAACCCGAACCAGGTGCAGATCCTGATCGACGGGATGCGCGTCAAGAGCCCGACCCTGGGCCAGTTCTCCTTCTCCGACCTGTCGCTCGACGCCATCGAGCGGGTCGAGATCATCCGCGGGCCGCAGTCCACGCTCTACGGCGCCGACGCCATCGGCGGCGTGGTCAACGTCATCACGAAGAAGGGCGCTGGGCCGCCGGCGGGGGCCGTCTCCTTCGAGGGCGGCAGCCATGAGACGTTCCGGGAGCAGGCGGCCCTTGGCGGCGCCCTCGGCCGCTTCAACTTCGCGCTGTCGGCCTCGCGCTTCGACAGCCGGGGGCAGGAGCGGACCTTCGACAACGACGATGCGGACCAGACCGCGTTCGCCGGCCGGTTCGGGGTTGATCTGCCCTGGAACGCGACCGCCACGGCGACCGGCCGCTACGCCAAATCGACCACCGACGTGCCGAACCAGGGCTTCTTCCCCTTCGACCGCGACCCGGACTCCCAGCAGCAGGACGAGTTCTACCTCTTCACGCTCCGGTACGATCAGAAGCTCTTCCCGTGGTGGGAGGTCGCGGCCCGGATGGGCCAGCTGTGGGACAACCAGGGCTTTCAGGACGGGCCGCTGCCGGTGTCTCCCGTGTTCGGCCCCGACTTCGCCTTCAACTCCCAGATCAACACCCGGCGGCGCGAGTTCGAGCTCCTGAGCACCTGGCACACGGGCACCGTGAACAGCCTGACGCTCGGCCTCGAGCACCGGAACGAGCGCGGGCGGAACCGCGGGACCTTCCGCGAGGAGATCAACACGCGTTCCCTCTTTCTCCAGGACGAGGTTAGGCTCTTCGACCGCCTCTTCCTGGGTGGCGGCGTCCGCTTCGAGGACAGCGACGCCTTCGGCGGCGAGTGGACGCCCCGGCTCTCGCTGGCGTATCTCTCCAAGGAGACCGGGACGAAGCTCCGGGGCGGGTACGGGAAGGGCTTCCGCGCCCCGACCATCAACGACCTCTTCTTCCCCGACCTAACGGGCTTCTGCCCTCCCTTCGGCAACCCGGGCCTCCAGCCCGAGCGCAGCAAGAGCTGGGAGGCGGGCGCCGACCAGAAGCTGTGGGAGAACCGGATCCGGCTCGGGTTCACGTACTTCCGGAACACGTTCAAGGATCTCATCACGGTCGTGAGCCTGCCGCCCTTCTGCGCCCAGGCGGGCAACGTGGGCCGGGCCCGCACCGAGGGGCTGGAGTTCGCGGCCGATTTCGAGCCTCTGGACTGGCTTCTCTTCAACGTCAACTATACCTTCACCGATACCGAAACCGACGACGACGTCCGGCGCCTGGAGGTACCGCGGATCGCGCGGCATCGCTGGAACGCCGGCGTGACCGTGACGCCCGTCCGGCGGCTCACGCTGTTCGTCCAGTCCTACGTGCTCTCGCGACAGTTCGAGACCGGCGTCACCCCGAACCGTCACAACCCGGGCTACTACCGGATCGACGTGGGCGGGACGTGGCGGCTCCTCCAGCGGACAGGGCTTCTCGAGGGGCTGGATTTCACGCTTCGAGTGCAAAACCTCACCGATGAAAATTACGCGGAGATCTTTGGCTTCCGAGCGCTCGGGTTCACGGCCATGGCCGGCCTTAGGGCGCACTTCCGCTGATGGAGCGGACGCCGTGATCGAGGGGATCGAGGTCAGGGTCGCTCGGGAGGCCGTGGTGGTCCTGGCCGCGACGCCGCTCCAGGTCGTCTCGTCGGCGGCGGTCGGTGGCGGGTTCGGCCGCGCGCGGGCCATCGTGAACCTCCACGTCGCCAAGAACC
>Ga0209619_10003936_pt1 | contig 10639 bp, 8 predicted proteins | sample Rifsed16ft3_FD_184011 | JGI IMG/M metagenome (GOLD analysis project Ga0209619, IMG submission 184011) | Soil microbial communities from Rifle, Colorado, USA - sediment 16ft 3 (version 2) | ecosystem: Environmental > Terrestrial > Deep subsurface > Rock core/Sediment | place: Rifle, Colorado... | reverse complement strand
CGCGAGCTCGGGTGCGGCCATCGCCGCGAACGATGCGGCGCGCGGGGATAAATCTTGTGCGCCGCGCGGTCGCTCTCCTCCCTTCGCGCGCATCCCCTGTCCGGAAGCGCCGCCGGTCGAGTACTAGACGGAGCCAAGGTGGCGGGCCAGGCCCCGCCACCCCCTTACCCTTTCGTTCCTCCATCCGTCGTCGCGCGTCCGCGGATAACGGCCACCAAACCCTAAAATACGGCCGGCCGAATCCTCGCGCCCGTTCCCCCAGCGAATTAGGATACTCCCCATGCCGGAGCTCAGGAAGGACTACGTCACGGACACCTGGGTTGTCTTCTCCACGGTCCGCTCGAAGCGCCCGGGAGAGTTCAAGTTCGAGTCCCGCCCGACCCCGCCGGAGAAGTGCCCGTTCTGCATCGGCCACGAGCACATGACCCCGCCCGAGATTCTCGCGTACCGGAAGGAAGGCGCCGCGAACTCGGCGGGCTGGTGGATCCGTTGCGTCCCGAACAAGTACCCCGCCCTGTCGGTCGAGGGCGAGGTCCGCCGCCACGTGAGCCAGCTGTTCCATTCCGTGAACGGGGTCGGCGCCCACGAAGTCATCGTGGAGACCCCGGACCACGACACGCCCCTCCCTGCGCTCAGCGACTTCCAGGTCAAGGAGGTCATCATCGCGTACAAGCAGCGATACCTGGACCTGATCAAGGACAAGCGGTTCAAGTACATCCTGATCTTCAAGAACCACGGTGAAAAGGCGGGCGCGTCGATGAGCCACCCGCACTCCCAGCTCATCGCGACTCCCATCGTCCCGCGGCGGATTATGGAGGAGGTGAACGCGGCCACGCGATTCTACGAGGCCACCGGGGGCGCGTGCATCTGGTGCGAGGTGGTCGAGACGGAGCTCGAGGAAGAGAAGCGGATCGTCTCCGAGAACGACATGTTCGTGTCGATCTCGCCGTTCGCGGCGCGGTTCCCGTTCGAGACGTGGATCCTCCCGAGGGCCCACGAGACCGCGTTCGAGGACATCACCGACGAGGAGCGGACGCCCCTCGCGCGGATGCTAAAGGACGTCCTTGGTCGGCTGTACCACATCCTGGACGACCCGCCCTTCAACTACTACATCCACACGGCGCCGTGCGACCGGAAGGAGTCGCGGTACCATTGGCACCTCGAGATCACGCCCCGGCTCACGGAGACCGCGGGGTTCGAGCGCGGGACCGGGTTCTACATCAACCCCGTGATGCCGGAGGATGCCGCGCAGATCCTGCAGGAGGGGATGAAGTCCGAGGAGAAGCCGCACTAAGCCCGTCCCCGGGCCGCGATACTCGATTCGCCGTGGACTTTGCATCCGAACCTTTATGCCGGCTCCGGTGCCTTTCGCCCCTTCGGGGGAGGCGCGACTTCGTTGGGCAAGCTACGGGAGGGCGGGTTGGGCCGCCGTCGGAGGCTCGCCTTTGTGGCGGCTCGGGAGATGGCCCTCGTGCTCATTAGCGCCGCGGGCGCGTGGCTGTTCCTTAACCACGACCGGCTGTACCTCCGGGCGGACGTCGATCCGAATCCGGCTTCCTTGGAGGCCTACGCACTCGCGACTGCGGTGATTTACGTCTTCATCCTGGCGGTCGCGTTCGTGGCGGGCCGTCCGGCCCCCGGGCCCCGCCCGATGCGGTGCCCATCGTGCGGATGGGCCCTGACCGGGATCGGGTCGGCGGACCCGGAGGAACATCGGGGGTCGCCGTCCGCAGAAGGGGCCACCGACCCCGCGGTCGCGTTCCAGAACGCGGTGCGGGCGTCTCGCCTCGTGGCGATTGGCGGTCCCGCGGGTTCGGCCCATGCCCCGCCTGCATTGCCTGGCGGGATCGAAGACATGGACCCGGACCGCGCGGGGGGCGGCGCGCCCCGCCCCGGCCCTGCCAAGCGGATTCTGCGGGAGCCGTGGGAGCCGTCGTGGTTGAAGGATGACCGGCCCGGTCTGTGAGCCGCGGCAGGGAAGGTTCTTGGCCCTCGGGTCCATGGCATCTCGGTGACTCGATGCTGAAAGGACTCTCCCCCCTGTTCGAGCCGGCGTTCGAGGTCCGCGATGGCCTGCCGCACTTCAAGCTCTTCATCAACGGGCTGTGGCTTGACGCGAGTGGCGGGGGCACGTTCGCCGTCGACACCCCGATTGACGACACGATCATCGCACGAGTGCCGGACTCCGCGCCCATCGACATCGAGGGAGCGATTGAGGCGGCCCTTGCAGGTCATCGGGCGATGGCGGGAATCGCAGGGACGGACCGGGTGGACCTCCTCGAGAAGGCCCGCCAGATTCTCCTCCAGCACAAGGAGGATTTCGTCAACATTCTCACAGCCGAGGCGGGGAAGCCCCCGAAGGACGCGGAGGGCGAGGTGAACGCGACCGCAGACCGGCTCCGTCTTGCTGCCATGGAGGCCCGGGAGATCATGGGGGAGTTCATCCCCGGGGAGTGGTCGCGGGACGCGAAGGGGCGGGCCGCAATCGTCGCCCGCGTGCCCCTCGGTGTTGTCGCAGCGGTGTGTCCGTTCAACTACCCGCTCTTCATCGCGGCCGCGAAGGCGATTCCCGCTCTGCTCGCAGGCAACGCCGTCGTGTTGAAACCGGCAAGTGACACGCCCCTCAGCATGCTCCTGTTCGCGCGGGTGTTGCAGGAGGCGGGCATTCCTGCGGGCGCGTTCAACGTCGTGACGGGCCGGGGCGGTACCGTGGGCGAGGCCCTCGTGTCCAGCCCCAAGGTCGCGATGGTTTCCTTCACCGGGAGCACGGAGGTCGGCGAGGCGATCGTGCGGCGCGCGGGGATCAAGAAGCTCCACCTCGAGCTCGGCGGGAAGGGGATGGCCATCGTCCTGGACGACGCGGACCTCGACCTGGCGGCGGAGAAGTGCCTCGACGGGGCGCTGAAGAACGCGGGCCAGCGGTGCGACGCAATCTCCGCGATCCTCGTGTTCGACTCCGTAGCGGACGCGTTCGTAGACCGCCTCACGGAGGAGATGGGGGCGTGGAAGTACGGGGACCCGCGGGAGGCCGGCGTGAAGGTCGGCCCGCTGATCAACCGCTGGGCCGCGGAACGCGTCCAGGGTCTGATCGACGACGCGGTCCGAAGCGGCGCGAAGCTCCTCCGCGGCGGTAGGTCCCGCGGGTGCTACGTGGAGCCGACCCTGCTGGACCGGGTCCCGCTGGAGGCCCGCATCGCGTTCGAGGAGACGTTCGGTCCCGTCGCGACCGTGATTCGGATTAAGGACGAGGAGGAGGCCCTCCAGGTGAGCGGGATGTCCCGATACGGCCTCGACTCGTGCATCTTCACGAATGACTACCGCCGCGTCTGGCGGTTCGCGCGAGACCTCCGTGTTGGCGAGCTCACCGTGAACGACCACCCCCGCCACGGCGTCGGGTTCTTCCCGTTCGGCGGGAGCAAGGCGAGCGGGATCGGCCGCGAGGGGATCGGGTACAGCGTGGACGAGATGACGGAGCTGAAGACGATCGTCCTCAATCTGGAGGACTAGGCGGAGAGGGCCCGGGCGTACAGGGCCGCGTACTGCTTCGCGGAGGCCTTCCAGGAGAGGTCCCGCCCCATCGCGCGTTGCTGCAGGGCCTTCCAGCCTTTTCCGGCCTGGTGGAACTCCATCGCGCGGCGGGTCGCGTCGAGCAGGGCCGTGGGCGTGTACTCTGTGAAGACGAAGCCGTTCCCCCTCTTGGGGTTCGCCTCGATGTCGACGACCGTGTCCGCGAGCCCGCCCGTCGACCGGACGATCGGGATCGTGCCGTACCGCAGGCTGATGATCTGCCCGAGGCCGCACGGCTCGAACTTCGACGGCATCAGGAAGAAGTCGCTGCCCGCGTAGATCCGGTGTGCGAGGGCCTCGTCGTACTTCAGGAATGTCACGAACTCCCGGTGGGCCTTCGAGATCAGAAAGAGCGGCTCCTCGTACTTCTTCTCCCCGGTCCCCAGAAGCACGACCTGCGCGCCGAGCTTTGCGATCTGCGGGAGGGCGGGGATCAGGATGTCGAAGCCCTTCTGCTGCGTCACCCGCGACACGATGCCCAAGAGCGGGGCCTTCGGGTCGGTGGGGAGCCCCGCCTCCTCCTGGAGCGCGGCCTTGCTCCTCGCCTTCTTCTCCACGGTCGCCTTCGAGTACCTCTGGGCGATGAGTTCGTCCTTCGCGGGGTTCCACACGTCGTAGTCGATCCCATTCAGGATGCCCGAGAGCTTTGCGGAGCGCGAGCGGAGGAGGCCGTCGAGTCCGTACCCATATTCCTTCGTTTGAATCTCCCTAGCGTACGTCGGACTCACCGTGTTCACGAGGTCCGCGTACACGATCCCCGCCTTCATGAAGTTCAGCTGGCCGTAGAACTCCACGCCCTCCGGGTTCCAGGTCTCCGCGGGCAGGCCGGTCCACTCGAACAGGTCCCGCCCGAAGAGGCCCTGGTGCTGAAGGTTGTGGATCGTGAGGACGGTCCGGATTCGCCGGTACCGCTCATCGGCGGCGTACGTCGTCTTGAGGAACGCTGGCGCCAGTGCGGAGTGCCAGTCGTTGCAGTGGAGCACGTCGGGCCAGAAGCCCGCCTCCGGCATCAAATCCAGGAGGGCCTTGCAGAAGAACGCGAACCGCTGGCCGTCGTCCGGGTACTCGTACACCTTCGGCCGGTCGAAGAGGGGCGCGAAGTCGACGAGATACGCGGGGACGTCTCCGATGGCCGACCCGAGGAGCTTCGCCTGGTGGTCGGCGCCGCCGACTGAGACGGGGAACCCGCCCAGGTCTTCTCGGACGTCTCCGATCGTGCCATACTTCGGGACGACGATTCGGACGTCGTGGCCCAGCGCCTTCAGGGCCTTCGGTAGGCTGCCCGCCACGTCCCCGAGGCCGCCGACCTTCGCGAGCGGGTACGCCTCCGCGGATGCGAACAGGACCTTCATGTTTCCTCCGGTGGCGGACGGGAGGCCCCTAGATAAACGTGCGCCCCGAGAAGGGCGTCACCGGAAGATATAAGCGGGCGGGTTCCGTGGCGACCCGAGTTCGGACGATGGCCACCACCGAGGAAGGAACCTTGGCGCACCCCCCGGTCGCGATTCGCGACTTCCAGCCGGAGGACTACCCCGCCGTGGTGGACATCGCGAACCTCCTGTTCCCGGACCACACGACGACGGTCTCGGAGGAGCGGTTCCATGACGAGCGGTTCGACCGCGGGGGGTTCCTCCGCCGCCGGTCCGTGGCGGTGGACGCGGCGACGGACGCCGTTATCGGCGAGCTCTCGTTCAAGCACATGCCATGGGCGTTCCACCCCCAGAGGTTCGGCATCTGGATCGCCGTGCATCCGCAGCGGCACCGACAGGGAATCGGCCGCCTTCTCTACGCGCGCCTCATGGAAGAGCTCCAGGGGCGGCGCGCCACCACCGTCCGCACGTGGGTCCAGGAGCCGAAGGCGGACGCGGTCGCGTGGCTCGCCCGCCGCGGGTTCCGCGAGCTCCACCGGAGCTGGGAGTCCCGACTCGACGTTGCGGCGTTCGACCCGGCCCGGTTCGCGGAGGAGGCGGAGGTGCCGCCGGGGATCAAGGTCGTGACCCTCGCGGACGAGCTCAAGGAGGACCCGGAGCGACTGCGCCAGGTGTACGAGATGGACAACGACCTCGCCGTCGATGTCCCCCGCGTCGACCCGTTCACGTCGCCGGGGTTCGGGATGTTCCGCGACTTCGTCCTCGCGGGCCCGCATGCCCTCCCGGAGGCGTTCTTCCTCGCGAAGGACGGGGACGCCTACGTCGGGGTGTCGAACCTCGAACTCGTGGAGTCCCTCCCCGGGACGATCAACACGGGGTTCACGGGCGTGCGGAGGGAGTACCGGGGGCGGAGGATCGCGATGCACCTCAAGCTCCGGGCGATCGACTACGCGAAGCGGCACGGGTACCGGTGGATCCGCACCGGGAACAGCTCCCTCAACGCCCCGATGCTCGGGATCAACATGAAGCTCGGGTTCGTCAAGGAGATCGTGTGGATCACGATGGGCAAGGACTTGAGCGAGGCCTGAGGATGCGACAACCGTCGACTCGCCCGGGGGGCGATGCCGGGTCCCTCGGGAACCTCGTCCTCGTCCTCCACACGCACCTCCCATGGGTGGTGGGCCACGGCCGCTGGCCCCACGGGCAGGACTGGCTCCACGAGGCCGCGGCGGAGTGCTATCTCCCGATCCTCCGGGTCCTGGACGGGATCGTCGCGGAGGGCGGCAGCCCGCGCATCACGATCGGCCTGACGCCCGTCCTCTGCGAGATGCTCGCATCGCCCCGGTTCAAGGAGGACTTCGTCGCCTACCTCGACTCGAGGCGGGCGCTGGCGGAGCGGGACCGGGAGGAGTTCGAGGCGATCGGGAACCGGGACGCCGCCCGTCTCGCATCGTCTTGGATTGACTTCTACGCCGAGGCCAAACGGGGCTTCGTGGGGACGTATGGCGGAGACCTCCTCCGCTCGTTCCGTCGCCTCCAGGACGCCGGGCACGTCGAGCTGATCACGTCGGCCGCCACCCACGGGTACCTCCCCCTCCTCGGGAGGGACGCGTCCGTGGAGGCCCAGGTCCGGGCGGGCGCCGCATCGTACCGGAGGCACTTCGGCCGCGCCCCGCGCGGAATCTGGCTGCCGGAGTGCGCGTACCGTCCCGCGACCCGGTGGTCCCGACCCGTCGGGCCCGCGCGGGCGTGGCCCCGTCCCGGCCTTGAGGACGTCGTCGCCCGCCATGGCCTCCGGTACTTCTTCGTCGACACGCACCTCGTGGCGGGGGGGACGCCGATGGGCACGTACGGCGAACGGTTCGAGGAACCAGGAGGCGCGGAGCCCCGCCCCGCCACGGGCCTCTCCCCGAACGAGGCCCACGTGCTCGTGTCCTGGTCCACCCGCCGCCGGGTCGCGGTGTTCGCGCGGGACCCGAAATCGAGCGTCCAGGTGTGGAGCGCGGACTACGGCTACCCGGGCGACGGCGCGTATCTCGAGTTCCACCGCAAGAAGGGAAAGGGCGGGCTTCGGTACTGGCGGGTGACGAGGCGCGCCCTCGCGCTCGCGGACAAGGCGCCCTACGACCCGAAGGTGGCGGAGGAGCGGGTGCGGGCCCACGCGGCGCACTTCGTGGCCACCGTGAAGGAGACCTTGGCGGGCCACCGCCGGTCCACGGGCCGGCCCGGCGTCGTGGTGGCCCCGTTCGACGCGGAGCTGTTCGGCCACTGGTGGTTCGAGGGTCCGCGGTGGCTCGAGGCGGTCCTCCGGGGCCTGGACGGCGAGGTCACCCCCGCCACCGCCTCCGAGTACCTGCTCCGGTACCCTCCGTCGTCGGTGGTCGCACTCCCGGAGGGATCGTGGGGCCAGGGCGGGCACCACTGGGTCTGGATGAACGACGACACGCGGTGGGTCTGGGAGATCGTGTACCGCGCGGAGGACGCGTTCCTCGACCTCCTGGCGGACGTCCGCCGGAAGCGGTCCGATGCCGTGCGGCGGGTCCTGCGACAGTTGGCCCGCGAGCTCCTCCTCCTGGAGTCCTCGGACTGGCCCTTCCTGATCACGACGGTATCGGCGCGGGACTATGCCGAGGCCCGCGTGAAGCTCCACGCCGCGACGTTCGACCGCCTCCTCGCGCTCGCGAGGACCGCGATGGCGGGCGCGATCCCTCCGGTGGACGAAGTCTGGTTGCGGGAGGTCGAGGCGCTCGACTCCCCGTTCCCGGAGGTCGACCCGGACTGGTGGGCGGGGAAGGATTGAGCGGATGACGACCGTCTCCTTCCACTTCCACGGCTATCAGCCCGGGGACGTCGTGCGGTGGCTCGAGCCGGACCCGCTTAAGCCGCAGCGGTTCGAGGAGCGGCGCTCCCCGGTCGCGCTCACGATCGGTTCCGAGCGGGTGGCGGGCCGGAACTGGACGGACGCTGTCCTGCGGACGTATGGGCGGATGGAGCGGGTCCTGGAGAAGGCCGCGGGAGCCGCCTCCGTGGACGTCGAGCCGCAGACCCTCGCGTGGCTCCTGGAGCGGGACCCGGACGCGTACCACCGGGTCGTCGGGGCGTGGCGGCGCGGGACCGCGGGGCTCGCGATGACGCCGCCGTTCCATCCGATCCTCCCGCACCACCACCGGATCGAGCGGGAAGCTCTGTTCGAGATGATGGTCGACTTCTACGCGCCCCTCCTCCGCCGCCACGGCGGGCCAATCGGCCTGTGGTTGCCGGAGGCCGCGTACTCCGCAGGGACCCTGGCGAGCTACCTCGACGCCGCGAGGCGGGCGACGGTCCACCATGAGGGGTTGCCGGACCTCGTCCGCGGTGTCCACCTCCTGCTCGATGCCCGCCAGCTCGCGGCGCAGGAGGAGTCCACGACCGCCTGGGGGAAGACCGGGCTCGACGGCGGGATGCGGTTCGCGGCCCGGGACCATGGCCTGAGCGGGAAGTTCGCGTTCGGGGCCTCGAATCCCGCCGAGTTCGCAGCATCCGTCGAATCCCGTCATGCGACTTCCCTACTCGTGGCGAGCGACCTGGAGTCCCTCCTGGCGAACCCCGCCCAGGCGCAGCGGTTCGGGGCGATCGTGGAGTCCTTGCGGGCCGGCGGGATCTCCGTGTCCGCACCGGGCCCGCCGCCGACGCCGATGGCCGCGGACGTGCTCGACTTCTCGAGCTGGTCCGATTACGACGAGCATCTCCTCCACGGTCGGACCTCGGACACGCGGTGGACGGGCTTGCGGCGGTCGGACGGCGCGGTCGTCTCCCGGGTCCATCGTGGCGCGCCGATGTCCCAGCTCTGGAAGCACGCGTTCACGCTGGTGACCGAACGGGCCGAGAACGCCGTCCGCCGGACGGCGCGCGCGCTGCTCAAGGGCCTCGACGTGCAGCGCCGACCCGCGGTCTTGCGGAGGCTCGCCGTCGCGTACGGCCGCCATCTGTTCCAGGCGCACTACCGCGCGTGCGGGCTGGGCTCGGCGGATGTCGATTTCGAGCGGGCAGCGTCCGCGATCCTCCGAGGGAGGGTGGACATCGAGCTGGCGGGCCGCATCGCCCGCGGATACACGATGATGCTCATGGGCCTCCGGTCGGACCCGAGGTTCTGGGACAACCCGGACACCCGCGTCACGTTCCAGGGCGTGGCGTGCCTCGCCCAGGCCCTCGTGGACATGGCGGCCGCCTGCGCGCGGGCGGGCGAGCCGGAGCAGGAGATTCGCCTCCTGAAGCTCCTGAGGGCGGGCCTCGTCGACTTCTCGGAGGCGTACAGCCGTGGCGGGTTCTCGGCGTGCGACGGCGCAGGGGGCTGGGAGACGACGGAGGAGGCCTGGTTGCGTTCCCTCCAGTCCGAGGTGCCTCAGCAATCGGGCCACGACGTTGTTCGACGCGCGACCCTGTACGCTGCAGGCGAGGCGCTCCGAGCGAGGGTTCCAGAAGGGGTCTCTCCCTGGGGGGAGGCCGCGGTTGCAGACACCGGCCACATCGTTGGCGAGGTCCACGGGGACTGGGAGAACAAGGCGTGGTGTGAGCACGGCGTCGTTGGAAAGAGCCGTGTCGTTGACACTCCGTGAAGCAACCGTCCCCGCGTCAGCGACCGCCGAGTCTACAGGAGGTACCGGCGCCGTGACGGAGGCGAAAGGTGCCGGAGGTCATCGCCCGCGTGGAACGGAGGAAGCCGAGAAGAGCCGGCGATCCCGAAGGCGACCGGTCTTCCGCGTCTCCTACGAAGCCAAGGCGAGCAGGTGGTCCGCCAGCTCCCGCGGCGCCGAATAGAAGGGCGAGTGGTCGGTGTCCATGGCGATGACCTTCCGACAGGGAAGGGCCGTGTACATCTTCCTCTGGACGGAGGGGCTGATGGCCCGGTCCCGGAGGCACTCGATGTACACGCGCGGAATCCGTCCCCAACGGGCGGGGGTCATGCGCACGGGGGTCTGGAACGGGGCCAAGGCCTGGGGGACCAGGAGCGACTGCGCGCGGGCCGCCTCCTCCCGAGCGCAGGCGCCGTAGAACGCGTCCCGGATCGCCTCGGGCCGGACTGTGGCCGATGCCTGGTCCTCGCTGACGACGAGGTTGGGGAGGACGAGGGCCTCGCGATCCGCCGAGGCAATCTGGATCAAGGTCTCGCTCTCCCGCAGGAGGAAGGCCGCCACGTACACGAGCGTCCCCACGTCCGCCGGACGCCGTTCGGCGGCCTCGGTGATGACGGTGCCTCCCATGCTGTGGCCCACGAGGACGACGGGCTCCGCCGCCTCGTGGAGGACCTGGCAGACGCGGTCGGCGTAGGCCCGGAGCGTGACGTCGCGAACGGGCGTGCGGTCCCGACCGTGACCGGGCAGGTCGGGGGCCAGCACGCGATGCCCTGCCCGCGCGAGCAAGGGCACCACCCGCTCCCAGCACCAAGCCCCGTGCCAGGCCCCGTGGATCAGCACGTAGGTGCTCACGTCTCGTCGCCGCCTTGGAGGGCCGTTGCAACGCGCGTCACCCGGGTGCGGCCGAATATGAATGTCGTACTTACACCCCTTACCCGCGCCGAAAGGCCGCCGGCTCTCGCGGTGGGTGCGCCTACGAGTTGGGGGGACTATTCACCCCTGATGTCAGGGAATCGGGGCAGACTCGACAGGATCAGAGCAGGTTCGAGCTGGTGGCTTCCTGCGCCGGAGTCGCTTGGTCCCAGTCCG
>Ga0209619_10003935_pt1 | contig 10639 bp, 10 predicted proteins | sample Rifsed16ft3_FD_184011 | JGI IMG/M metagenome (GOLD analysis project Ga0209619, IMG submission 184011) | Soil microbial communities from Rifle, Colorado, USA - sediment 16ft 3 (version 2) | ecosystem: Environmental > Terrestrial > Deep subsurface > Rock core/Sediment | place: Rifle, Colorado... | reverse complement strand
CCGGGAGGAAGTCCGCGCGCGCAAACCGAGATACCACCAGGCGCCGGTGCCGCGGGCTTGGCACGGTCACCGTGACCAGCTCGTCCGCCACCGGATCGTAGGCCAGCGACATGACGTACATCTGGCGGGCACGCACCGTCGCGAACCGGGCGCGGCGCAGCTCGGTCACTCCGCCATCCGTCGAGAGGAAGTGACGCCACTCGCGCTCCGCGTCGGCGCTCGGGTCGGGCCGCAGCAGCACGTAACTCTTGTTGGTTGACAGGACGGCCAGCGTATCGCCGTCAAGGAATGCGGCGCCGGCGAGCGGCGACAGGTCGATGCTGTACCCAGGGTCGAGGACCACGTGGTGCAGCACGCGTGAGAGCGTGCTGTCCAGCAGGTACACGCCGTGCCGGTCGGTGACGGCCAGAAAGCGGCCGGACGACGGGTCCCGAGCCAGGTCGCTCAGCGCCCCACGGAGCGGCACGCCGATCTGCTCCCACTTCGATACCGGGAGAGACGGCAGGTCCGCCAGTGGCCCGTGGGCGGGATCGGGATCGAGCGCCGCCGGGTCCGGCTCGGCGATGGTCCACGACCCGCGCCACGATATCGGCGCCGGCCCCCACTCGCCGAGCGACCACACCCAGTGCCGGGGGTTAAAGGAGAACCGCACGGGATCGGCCTGGCCGATGAACGGCGGCGGCCCGGTCGAGGCGAACGCCTGGAAGGCGTTGCCGCCGACGACCACCACAAAGAGCCCCAGAGCGAAGCGGCCCGTGCGATCCGGCTCGCGGGGCCAGTTCTGCACCGAGTCCTCGCGCAGGAGGAACAGCAGCGCGCCGATCACCACCAGGACCGTCCAGTGGATGACCCACGACCAGACGTACGTGTGGACGCCGAAGTAGGGGCCGGCAAAGCCCTGTCCCACGTCGCGCGCCAGGTGGAGCGCCGAGTGGCGCAGCGCCATGAAGACGCCCCACGCACCGAGCAACACAGCCATGCCGAGGTAGCGAGGGCGTGGTCCGTACCGCAGGACGAACAGCCCCACCAGTCCGATCAGGATCATCGAGGTGCGTTGCGCCCAGCAGAGGACGCAGGGGGATTCGCCGTAGACCACGCCGAGCACGACCGACACGCCCGGGGGGCCCGCGGTCAGGATGATCACCACCCAGGCGAGGACGCTGCGGAGCCGGTCCGGGGACACCGTCATCAGAGGTTCACACCCGGCACCAGGGACGTGCGGGTGCCGACCAGGAACAGCAGCGCCATCAGGAGACAGCTTACCACGAGGAGCCGGAACGCCAGCGGCTCGCGCTCGGGCCGCCGCCAGGCCAGCCACGCGGCCCAGAGGATGAGCAAGAAATTGAGGAATTCCATGGCGCGAACAATTGTCCGTTCCTCAGGGCGCCTCCGCAAGAGAGGGCGCCGGGAGGGGCGAAGGGGCCGCCTTCAGCGGGAATTCAGGGCGACTTCATGGCCAGCGTGTCATCGTGGCGGCGGACCATTGGAACCCTGGGCGCCCGGGGAACCCGACCGAGGTACCGGGTTTCCGTCCGGCGTTTGGCGGCGTGTTGCAGGGAGGTGCCAAGTGAACGCGCTCAGGTCTTGTTGGTGGTCGTGGCTTTCTGGCTGACAGCGGGCTGCGCGTCCATGGGCATGAACTCCGTCCAGAAGCTGAACCGGCTTTCGCCCGGTATGTCGAGCGAAGAGGTCCAGGCAATTCACGAGAACTGGAAGGGATTCGTGCCCTACTACGTGGTGTTCAACAAGGACACCCGGACGCTGGAATCCTGGTACGCGGATGAGGAGGAATACCAGCGGAGCCAGGCCCGCATGGCCGAGACGCTCAAGCCGTTGCTCGAGGGCCCGGCCGGGGGCGGCGCCGCGGCACCGGCGGGGCCGAACGATCCCGACCTCCAGCGATGGATCACCGGGAACTACTACAGCTTCTCGTCGAGTGCGGTTGTCTCCGCCGCCTCGGAGCGCTCCTTCGTCCTCTGCGCGGATGGGCGCTTCCGGATTACCGGGGAATTCAGCGCCTCAAGCGCCGATTGGGGTGCGGCGAGTCAGGGAGGGGGCACCGGTCGCTGGACCATCTCGGGTGACCGCGGATCCGGCACCATCACGCTCACTTACGGGAATGGCACTACCAAGTCCGTGAGGTATCAGGTCGACTCCCAGGCGGAGCAGACCATGTTCTTCGACCAGGTCAAGTTCGCCTACGCAGGAGTCGCGAATTGCGGGTGAGTTGGTGGTTGGGTCGCCGGAATCGCGGTCGTCAGCACGCAGGCGCCTGCGCCTCGTGCCATTCCGATCAACTCCCTCGTTTCTCACTCCCGATGACTGTCCGGTTCCTGGCTCGACTCCCCGCCCGCAAGGACATGGCCGGTTTCCCCAGCCGCTCGGCGAGCTCGCCGTGGTCTCGTTACCCCTTCGTCACCCAGCGGTTACGTTGTTCGCTGGGCATTACCGCGAGACCATCCCGTGGCACACATGGGTCACCGGATCCTGGTGGTTGATGACGAACCCGACATCACGGCCCTCGTGGCGTACCACCTCGCCAAGGAGGGGTACCGGGTGTCCACCGCATCGAGCGGGCCGGAGGCGCTGAAGTCGGCCGCGGACGAACGGCCCGACCTCGTGGTGCTGGATCTCATGCTGCCGGGCCTCTCCGGGTACGAGGTGCTCCAGGAGCTGCGGCGCCGGGAGGACACCCGGGACCTGGGCGTGGTCGTGCTGACCGCCCGGCGCGAGGAGGGCGACCGCATTAGGGGCCTCGAGCTGGGGGCGGACGACTATCTGGTTAAGCCGTTCTCGCCCCAGGAGCTGGTACTGCGCATCGCGGCTGTCTTGCGCCGGCTGGTAAGCCCCGCGGTGGCCTCCGGCTCCGTGGTCACCGCCGGCCCGCTGGTCATTGACCGCGCGGCGCACCGAGTGGCTGTGGAGGGCAAGGAGATCGAGCTCACGGCCACGGAGTACAATCTGCTGTTGCTGCTGGTGGAGCGGCGCGGGCGGGTGCAATCCCGCGCGCAACTGCTTGAGACCGTCTGGAAGGCGAACCCCACCATCCAAACACGCACCGTGGACATGCACATGCAGCGGCTCCGGGCCAAGCTGGGCGCCGGTGCGTCGTTCCTTGAAACGGTGCGCGGGTTTGGCTACCGGTTCCGGGCGGCCGAGCCCACGAAGCGGCGCGGCGGGCAGGCTTAAGCCGAGCGTCCCTCGTGGGCGTGGTGCTTGATGGACCGCCCCTCCACCATGAACACCACGTCCTCCGCGATGTTGGTGGCGAGGTCCGCCACCCGCTCCAGGTTCCGACTCACCAACACCATCTCGATCCCTGCGCTGATGGAGCGGGGGTCTTCCATCATGTGGGTTATTACGATCCGGAATACCGAGCGGTGCAGTGCGTCCACCGCGTCGTCTCGGCGGCACACCGCCCGCGCCGCCTCCGTGTCGCCCCGAATAAACGCTTCGAGCGCGTCCGCCAGCATCTTGCGGGCCTGCCGAGAGATCTCGGCCAGCTCGGGCACCGGGGCGACTGGCCCGCGCTCCCGAAGCTGCTGCGCCGACTGGGCGATGTTCACGGCGTGATCGCCCACGCGCTCGAGATCGTTGGCGATCTTCATGGCGGCCGTGAGAAAGCGGAGGTCGCGAGCCATGGGCTGTTGCGTGGCCAATAGCTCGATCACGGTCTCCTCGATCGCTAACTCGGCGCTGTCAATGCCCTGATCGCCTGAGATGACGGCTGCCGCGCGATCGGCATCCCGCTCTCTGAGCGCGTCCAGCGCGGCGCCCAACGCCGCCTGGGCGTCCGCCGACATCTGCAACAGGCGGGCCTTGAGGTCGGACAGCTCGTCGTGAAAATGCCGGTGAGGCGCTCCGCTCATCCGAACCGTCCCGTGATGTAGGCCTCCGTCCGGCTGTCGGACGGGTTGGTGAACATGCGCGCGGTCTCGTCGAATTCGACCAGATCGCCCAGGTAGAAGAAGCCGGTATGGTCCGACACCCGCGCGGCCTGTTGGAGGTTGTGCGTTACCACCACGATGGTGTAGTTCCGCTTCAGAGTGACCATCAACTCCTCGACCCGCTGGGTGGCGATGGGATCCAGCGCCGAGGCGGGCTCGTCCATCAGAAGCACCTCGGGTTCGGTGGCCAGGGCGCGGGCGATGCACAGACGTTGCTGCTGCCCGCCCGAGAGCGCCATGGCGCTGCCGTGCAGGCGATCCTTGACTTCATCCCACAGCGCGGCCTGCGCCAGCGAGCGCTCTACGATCTCGCCGATCCGGCGGCGCGGCACGCCGTTGACCCGGAGACCCGCTGCCACGTTGTCGTGGATGGACATGGTGGGGAAGGGGGTGGGGCGCTGGAACACCATCCCGACCCGGCGGCGGACCTCCACCGCGTCCACCGCGGGCCCATAGATGTCGGACCCATCCAGCAGGACCCGGCCCTCCACGGTGCCGCCGTCGGACAGCTCGTGCATGCGGTTGAGACACCGCAGGAACGTGCTCTTCCCGCACCCCGAGGGGCCGATCACGGCCGTGATAGCCCGCGGGTGGATACTCATCGACACGGCGGTGATCGCCGGCCGCCCGTGGTAGCGAGCGGTCAGGCGCTCGGTCGCAAGGTGCATGGCCGGCTCAGCGGGCGCCATAGCGGTTGACCGCGACCCGCCGTGCCACCAGCGCGAGCCCGAAGACCAGCAGGATGAGCACCAGCGAGGCCGCCCACGCCAGCCGGTGCCACTCCTGGAAGGGCCCCGTCGCGTACACGTAGATCTGGAGGGGCAACGCCTGCATCGGCTCGTTCACGTGGGTCGAGAAGTTGAGATTGCCGAGGGCGGTGAACAGGAGCGGCGCGGTTTCTCCGGCGACGCGGGCCACGCCCACCAGCCCCCCCGTCACGATACCGGCCAGTGCGGTCCGCACTACGATCGTGAGCGAGGTGCGCCACCGGGGGTAGCCCAGGGCCAGCGCCGCCTCGCGCAACGCATGCGGCACCAGGCGCACCATCTCCTCCGTGGTGCGCGCCACCAACGGAACCAGAATCACGGCCAGGGCGAGCGCGCCCGCCAGCCCGGAGAAATGCCCCTGGGGCCGCACGATCCAGGTCCAGGCGAAGATGCCGATGATGATGGATGGCGTCCCGTTCAGCACGTCGGCCACGAAGCGCACTGTCCAGCCCAGTCGCCCGCTGCCGTATTCTGCGAGGAAGATGCCGGCGCCGATGCCGACTGGCAGGCCGATCAGCGCCGCGAGCCCCACGATGATGGCGGATCCGGCGATGGCGTGCGCAACGCCCCCTCCCGCCTGGCCCGCCGGCACCGGATTGCCGACGAAGAACTCCAGGTTGAGTGACGAGGCGCCCTTGAGCACCAGATACCCGAAGATCAAAACCAGCGGGAGGACCGCCAGCCCCGAGAGCACCCCCACCAGCGCGGTCATCGTGGTGCTGACCACCCGCCGACGGGTGCGGGCTTGGCTCACAGCGCGCGACTCCCCACCGCTCGGCCCGGCGCAGTGCGCCACACCAGCAGGCGCGCGGCCGCGTTCACCAGCACCGTGATCACGAACAGGACCAGCCCCACCTCGAAGAGCGCCGAAAGGTAGAGCGAGGTCGTCGCCTCACTGAACTCGTTGGCGATGGCCGCCGCCATGGTGTACCCGGGCTGCAGCAGCGATAGGCTGATATCGTGGCGGTTCCCGATCACCATGGTGACGGCCATGGTCTCGCCCAGCGCCCGCCCCAGCCCCAGCATCACGGCGCCGACCAGCCCGGCTCGGCCGTACGGGAGCACCGCCATCCACACCGCCTCCCATCGCGTGGCGCCCAGCGCCAGGGCCGCTTCCCGCTGGGAGGAGGGCACGGCGTTCAATACTTCCCGCGACACCGCCGCGATATACGGCACCACCATGATCGCCAGGATGATCCCGCCGGCCAACATCGAATTCCCGTAGAAGACGCCCTGGAAGAACGGCAGCCAGCCGAACACGGCTTTGAGTGGGGGCACCACCAAGGCGCGCAGAAACGGGATCAGCACGAAGATGCCCCACAGCCCGTACACCACGCTGGGCACAGCGGCCAGGAGCTCCACCAGGAACCCCAGCGGCCGCTTGAGCCAACGCGGCGCGAACTCACTCAGGAAGATGGCGACGCTGAACGCCAGTGGAACCGCGAGCAGCAAGGCCACGAACGACGAAGCCAAGGTGCCGAAGATCAAGGGTCCGGCGCCATAGACGTCGGCCACCGGGTCCCAGGTGGAGTTGAAAACGAAACCCCAGCCGAACCGCTCGATGGTGGGCCGCGCATTTACCGCCAGCTCGACGATCAGGGCCAGCAGGAGCGCTGGAAGCAGGAGCGCCAGCCCGGTCAAGACGGCCTGATAGGTTCGGTCGGCCGGGTTGGTACCGCGGGTCATCCGGCGCGCCGCGTCGGCGCCGGTTGCGGGCGCCGCCCCCACGCCCGTGGCCATCGTGGTCACCTCAGGCCGTCGTCATTTCGGACCCGGCCAGATCACCTTCCCCCCAGCCGTGATGCTCTTCAAACGCGCCTCGATCCAGGGCCGCAACGCCTGGGGCAGCGGCGCGTAGCCCAGCTTCGCGGCTACCGCCTGGCCGTCGGTGAGCGCCCACCACACGAACGGCACCAGCGCGCTCGCCTTGGCCGCGTCGGTGTATTGCTTTCGAACCAACAGCCACGTGAACGACGCGATAGGGTAGGCATCCGCGCCAGTGGGGTTGGTGATGGACACCCGGAAGTCGGTGTTGGGGCCCAATTCCGCCATGGCGCCCGCGGCGGCGGCCGTGACGGACTCGACCGTGGGCGTCACAAACTGCCCCGCGCGGTTCTGCACCGGTCCGTACTGGAGTTGGTTGGCATCCGCATAACCCAGCTCCACGTAGCCGACCGCGCCGGGCGTCTGCGCCACGGTTGCGGCGACGCCTTCGTTACCGCGGCCGCCGAGGCCCACCGGCCAGTTGACCGACGTGCCCTTGCCGACGCGCCGCTGCCATTCAGGGCTCACTTTGGAGAGGTAGTCGGTGAACACGTACGTAGTGCCCGAGCCGTCCGAACGGTGCACTACCAGGATGTCGCTTCGCGGCAGCTGCATGTTGGGATTGACCGCGGCGATGCGCGGATCGTTCCAGCTCGTGAGCTTGCCGAGGAAGATGTCCGCCACGACTTGGGGGGTGAACCTCACGCGGGCGGACACGCCGGGCAGATGGTAGATGACCGCCAGGCCGCCCAGCACCGTCGGGATGTGCAGCACGTTGCCGCTCACCGCCGCGATCGCGGAGTCCGTCATGGGAGCGTCGCTGCCGCCGAAATCCACCGTGTTCTCCGAGAATTGGCGGATGCCGCCGCCGGAGCCGATGGATTGGTAGTTGAGCTGGACTCCGCGGGTCCGCTGGTTATAGGTGAGGACCCAATCCTGGTAGATGATGTTCGGGAACGTCGCGCCGGCGCCGGTGAGCTTCACTTGGGCTCTGGCCGGCACGGCCAGTGCCACGAGGGCCAGGGCGACCCGTGTCATGGAAATCATCTCACGTCTCACTTCTTACGCCTCACTCGTTTAAAAGGTGAACTGCGCCTGTATCAACGCCTGCGAGCGGGTGGCGTACTGGGCCGCCGTAAGGGTCCCCTGGTAGATCAGGTGATCCAGGTCCGCCAGGAGACGCAGGTTGGGGGTGAGCTGGTACGACGCCCCGGCAATGACCCGCGTGAATCCGTTGGCTGCCACGTTGGTGTTGGGGTCCACCACGTCCACCCGGGCGAGGATGGCGGCGTGGGAGCGCGGAACGCGATAGGTGCCGTACGCGGCCAGGAGCCGACCGGGGACCGTGGGCGGCGCCGGGGTGCCTGCGGCGTCCCGCATGATCGCCGCCTGGGCCGCGAGGGTGATCTGGCTGGAGCGGTACGACAGCATGCCGAGGAACCGGTTCCGCGTGCCGCCGGTGGTGGGCGTGCCAAGCTGTCCGTACGCCGTGAGCCGCAACCCCCCGACGCGGCTCCCCTCGTCGCTACGGGCCAGACGCACCGACACCCGCCCCTGGAGGTCCTTCCGCTGGTCGCCTTCCGGCCGGTTGTAGTTCTCGCCGTTCACCACGGCCAGCTGGAGGGTGAGGCGCTCACCGGCCCACCGCCCATCCACACCGGCCCCGAAGTCCGCGGACGAGACGTATCCGCCATTGCGCTCGAGCGGCATGGAGCCCTGCATGCGGTAATCCCACAGCGCTTCTTCCCAGTCCAGCCACGCCGTGTGGATCAGTCCGAGCTTGAACGTCAGCGCACCGGCGCTGGGCGTGTACGCGGCGTACGCGTACTTGAGCCGATAGGAAGCCGAGCCGTCGGCGTTCCGGTACACGTCGCCCGTCACGCGGGTTGCGAGCCCCTCGCTGAAGCGGCCGGTGACGTTGAGGTAGGCGCGGGTCACGTCGAAGCTGTTGGCGTGGTTGGCGGTATCGCTGATCTGGTAGACGTACTGCGCGTAAACCACTCCCCCGACGGCAACCGCCGGCTGGGCAGGCTGGGCCTGGCCCGGGAGCGCGGTCGGCGCGGTCATGGCGATGGCAGCGGTGAGCGTCGCGAGACGAATATCCCTTGCACGCAGCATACGGGCCTTTGGTAACGAGGACAGAGGCAGAGAAGCACAGTGGTGTAACGCCACCCCGGCGCTTTGGTAACGACCGAGTAACGGCGCCCGGCCGGCGGCTGGATCAGGCGGTGGCTGGTGGGGTGGGGAACGACAGGCGGATGGTGGTTCCGCGGCCCAGGTTACTCTCGGCCGTGACCTGGCCACCGTGCGCTTCGACCAGGTGTTTCACGATCGCGAGGCCGAGTCCCGTCCCGCCCTGGTCCCGAGAGCGCGCCGGGTCCACCCGGTAGAACCGTTCGAAGATGCGGGGAAGGTGCTCGGCGGGGATCCCGGTGCCGGTATCGGAGACGACGATGCTGGTGCGGTGGGTCTCCGTCTGGGTCGTCACCGTCAGCTGGCCGCCCGAGGGAGTGTACCGGACCGCGTTGTCGAACAAGTTGGTGAGTACTTGCCGCAAGGCCTCGGGGTCGGCCCACACCCGGGCGCGCTCGGTTTCCGGGGACACCGAGAGGATGACTCCTTGGCGTTGCGCTGCCTCGGCCATGGGTTCCCACGCGTCCCGGATCACGCCGCTCAGCTCGAGGGTGTCCGGGTTGGGGCGCCACCCTCCGGACTCGATGCGCGAGAGGTCAAGCAGGTCGTCCACCAGGCGCTGCATGCGGCGCGCGTTGTGCACGATGGTCTCCGCGAACTGCCGCTGCTGGCCGGGAGCCGACTCGTGCATCAGGGTTTCGGCGTATCCGGCGATGGACGTGAGCGGGGTTTTCAGCTCATGGGAGACGTTGGCCACGAAATCCCGCCGCACGGCTTCCAGGCGCCGCAGTTCGGACACGTCGCGGAGCACCAATAGGCTGCCGCCGTCCGGCAACCGCCGGCCGGTGGTGAGCAGGGTACGGTTCCCCACCTCCAGCTCTCGCTGGTCCACGCCCTGACCCGAGAGGATCTGCTTCACCAGCTCCCGCGCGCGCTTCTCGTGGAACAACTGTTCGAGGGGAGGGAGCCGTTCCGAGGGACCATAGCTCAGGAGCCGCCGGGCCGAGGCGTTCATGGCGGTCAGGTGCCCGGCGGCGTCCGTGGCGAGCACGCCGTCGGCCATGGCCTCGATCAGCATGGCCGTCTCTTCGCGCTCGTGCTTGAGCTCGCCGAACCGGCGCTCCAGCTCCGCGTGCATGGTGCGGAGACTGGAAATGTGCTCTGCCACTTCGCGGATCCGGGAATCGGGGAACTGGGGGGAACGGCCGGCGGCGATGTCCCGGGCAGTCCCCGCCAGGCGCAGCAGCGGGCGAGCCAGAGCCGCGCTGGCGAGCCCGGCAATCGCGGCGGCGACGACCAGCGCGGCGGCTCCCGCCAGAACCACCGCCCGCTGCACCGCCCGAATCTGGGTATCCACGCTGGCCAGCGTGGCCGACACCCGGACCACGGCGAGTCCCGGCGGACCGCCGCGCACGGCGACGTACATCTGCGGCTCGTTGGTGGACGCGCTGAGCCGCCGGGCCTGGCCGGAGCCCTGCCGCAAGGCGGCCTGGACCTCGGGCCGCACCAGATGGTTCTCCAGCCGGCCCAGCGACTGGCGATCGAACTCGGCGTCTCCGCGCACGCGGCCATCCGGTGCAATGAGGGTAACCCGGTGGCCCACCAGCGCTCCGAGACGCCGGGCGGCGTCGGGCCACTGAGCGCTGTCCGGGGGCAGCTGGACCGTGACCAGCCGGGCCTCCCGCTCCAGGCTGGCCGCGATCTCCGCCTCGAAGTGGCCGCGGAGGATGCCGTCTGCCAGCGCGATCACCGCCACGACGGTGGCTGCGACGATGAGGCTGATGACGGCGAAGAGGCGGGTACCCAGGCGCATGAGCGAATAGGGTGGCTAGCGCGGAAAGCGCGACTGGATCTCTTCGCGGGCTCGTAGTTCGCGCGCGCCGCAGGCGATGAGTTTACATGGTGCGCGCTTCACTGACGCGCCCTCCGAGACCCAGCCGGGCGCTCACGTCTCACCGTCGTCCAGCATCCGCCTCGCTCGCCGAAACACCGCATACCACATCCGTCGCGTCAACTTCCCAGTGTTGG
>Ga0209619_10003931_pt1 | contig 10641 bp, 10 predicted proteins | sample Rifsed16ft3_FD_184011 | JGI IMG/M metagenome (GOLD analysis project Ga0209619, IMG submission 184011) | Soil microbial communities from Rifle, Colorado, USA - sediment 16ft 3 (version 2) | ecosystem: Environmental > Terrestrial > Deep subsurface > Rock core/Sediment | place: Rifle, Colorado... | reverse complement strand
ATGAGAGGGTGCCGACTTTTTACCAGGCTTACTCTACCGGGGCTGCGCCCAATAGAATCGGAACCGCGCTTCTGTTTTTCGAAATGGAACATCACAAACATTTGGTAGGAGGATTGGCCTGTGATACCACTGGAAAAATAAGCAAGCTGGCCATCTTCAAGCAGCAGGTCAAGAAGGGATTGTCTCTGGAAGCATTTACCGGACAGTTTGTAGGGAAGAAGAGTGATTCTGACTTCAAAGTCGGCCAACAAGTTCAACCCCTTCCCAGTTATCCCACCTTTTCTCAGAAGCTGACTGATTACGCCAAGAAGTCTCTGTTTCTAATCAATTACTATGGTTTGAAATCCTAAAAACAGGAGCAGGGATGTTTAACCTTAAAGTCAGAGAAGGACCCTTAGGATTTAAACTGTTGGTAACCATCTTTCTCTTGGGTTACTTCTTGGCCCAGGCTCTGGGCCTGACCATGGCTTACTTAGAGACTAGAGTGGTCAACCCTTCGGCGGAAGAATATTTTTTCTATTTGAAGCCGACCAAATTGGTTTCACTTTCGCATCCGCATTTCTTTGGCTATGCCACCTTGTATTTTCTAACCGGCTTTTTATATCTTTTCACGGAACAAAGGAAATTCCTAAAAACCTGGCTGCCGGCGGTAACTGTTTTGGCTGCCTTGTTGGATATCTGTTCCTGGTGGGGAATAAAATACGTCTCAGCTAAACTGGAGATTTTTACAGCTATTTTTGGGGTAATCTTTGCGGGCGGGTTTACGGTCATGGCCCTGACGATTCTGTATGAGATGTGGCTGAAGAGAGGAAAGGTGACTTAAAGCAGATTCTTCGTCGCTCCGATACTATCGGGGCTCCTCAGAATGACATATCTTAGCAACTTTTTGTCATTCTGAACGACTTGTCCTGAGCCAGGTCGAAGGAAGTGAAGAATCTCGTGGTTAGAAGATGCAGAAAATGTTACGGGATTGCCACGTCGTCCCGACTTTAGTCGGGACTCCTCGCAAAATTTGGTTTTTACTAACCCCTCCCCTCTCTCCCCTAAGAGGAGAGGGAGGAAAAGAGGGCGGGGTAGGAAGACCCTTCAGGGTGAACCCCGCCTAGGAATCCGGCCTTCCACTCTTACCTAAGAGAGTATGACCCCACCATGATCCTCCCCTCTAAGGGGAGGAGACGAAGCTCCCTCTCCTGTAGGAGAGGGGTGGGGAGAGGTGAGTTTTTATTTTAGAGGGATTGCCACGCCCCGACTTGACGGGGAGCGCAATGATGACTTAGAGTCACTTTACCCAAGCCTTTTCTTTAAGAGAGGAGACCAACCAACCCCTCCCCTCCCTCCCCTAAGAGGAGAGGGAGGAAAGAGAGGCGGGGAAGAGATCCCTTCAGGATGAACCCTTTTCACTCTGACGAATCCCTTCACTCTGACGAATCGGAACGAGTCGACAAAGCTCGGGATAAATCGGAACCAGCAGGGTGAACCCTGCCTACGGTCGAATTGGGAGAACCCGGGTTGAGGCGACCTGGGTCTACGATTCTCTTCGAGTTGGCTCAAATATTCCCAACTTTACAGTCTGTTTCAATGTAGAATGATAGAAAGAGGAAATGCTTGACTAGATTGCCAATTAAGTTTATTATGCCTTGATTAAAGGAGGATTTTAGTGTACGCAGTCTTAGAAACCGGCGGAGCCCAGTTCAAAGTTCAAGAGGGGGAGAAAATCCAGGTCCCCCTTTTGGCCGCCCAAGAAGGGGACAAGCTCAAACTGGACAAAGTCTTATTAATCGTCGAGGGAGGGAAATCCTGGATCGGAACCCCTTATCTGGAAAACGTGGCCATTGAGGCGGAAGTCACCAAAAACGGCAAGCTCCCCAAGATTATCGTCTACAAGAAAAAGAAAAGAAGAGAATACCGGCGCACCCGGGGACACCGCCAAGATTTTACCGAGCTTCTCATCAGCCGCATCCCCACACCTCAAAAGGGGTCGTAATTCCCTTGGGATCTATCCAGTCCAAGCTGGTTAAGGCTGTCTTAAGCTTATTTTTGGTCGTTCTCCTGGGCGAGCCTATCCTGGCTCAAAGGGCGGTCATCGGTACCCTGGATGTCCAGGGAAACCAGAGCGCTGACAAGAGCCTGGTTATGTCAGTTTCCGGCCTGGTGGAGGGGATGACAATTGACTTTGAAACCATTCAGAGCGCCATACGGGCTGTATACGGACTTAGGCTATTCTCAGATGTTAAAATCTTAGGGGAAGAAAAAGGGGATAGAATCAACCTGACCATCCAGGTAAAGGAGCACCCTAAAATCAGGCAGGTCTTAATCGAGGGAAACAAAAAAATCAAAAAGGACGACCTCCAAGAGGCGCTGACCTTAAAAGAAGGGGAGCGGGCCTCCCCAGGCCAGGTGCAGAGAGGGCTCAACCAGATTCTAGATCTATATCACCAGAAAGGGTATCCTTTAGTCGAAGTACAGACCAATCCCATCCAGCACGAATCCGGGGAGCTGGTCTTGCAGTACAAGATTAAAGAAGGGCCCAAGGTTAAACTTAAAAACGTCCTGATTACCGGGAACCGGGCTTTCACTCAATCCAAGCTCAAAGGTAAGCTGAAGCTTAAAATCGATAATTTTGAACAGAAATTTCAGGAGGGGAAGCAAAACCTCATAGACTTTTACCGGGACAACGGCTACGTCGACGCCACTATTGTGGCTGATTCGGTCTGGTATGGGCCTGACAAAAAGGAAATGCAGGTCTGGCTGGCGGTCAACGAAGGGGTGCAGTACCGTTTCGGTCAAGTTTCCCTGGAAGGGGAGCAGCTATTCTCAGAGCAGGCGCTCTTGAGCCGGCTCAAATTCAAAACTGGTGAAATTTTTTCACAGAAAAAGTTAGACCAGAGCCTGCAAGGCATCTCCGAGATGTATTTTGACCAGGGGCACCTCTATGTGCAAGTCAAAGACGAAATCAAGACTGAAAATCAGAATGTCAATATTTTACTGAGCCTGGTAGAAGGGGTGCCAGCCCATGTCAACTTAATTGAAATTGAAGGGAACACCAAAACCAAAGAGAAGGTGATTCGCCGAGAGCTTTTCTTAAAACCGGGGGATCTGTTCCGGCGCTCGCTTTTGATGCGCTCGATCAGAAATGTGATGGTCCTCAACTACTTCACCAACGTGACTCCGGATTACGAAGTCTTAGAAAATGGGGATGTCGACTTAAAGCTGAAGATAGAAGAAAAACCAACCGGGCAGATTTCCTTTGGGGCAGGCTACTCAGAGCGCGATAAGTTAGTAGGAACCATCGCCTTAGGTATTCCTAACCTGTTCGGCAACGGGCAGTCAGCCGAGCTGAATTGGGACTTCGGAAAACGCCGCAACTCCATCCAGATTTCTTTTACTGACCCCTGGTTTAGAGACACTCCTACTTCGGTCGGATTTGATTTATACAATTTAGAGCAGAGGGGCTACAGCAATAATTTCACCGAAAAAAGGAAGGGCTTGGGCTTGCGCTTGGGTAAGCGGCTGACCTGGCCGGATAACTACTTCCGAATTTTCTGGAGATACCGGATTGAAAGGATTGTCTATGATAATTTTTCGCAGAGCTATCTGGATGACTCCTCCCGCTTCACCTTCTTAGACCAAGTCGACTGGCCGCGCATTACTTCTGCGGCAGACTTTACGGTCTTGAGGGATTCCCGGGACTTGTCTCAGTTTGCCACCCGGGGATCGGTGCTCTCCTTCAACACCGAATTCTCAGGCGGCCTTTTGGGAGGGGACTGGAATTACGTCAAAGAGGTAGTGGAGCTGCGCAAATATACCCGGCTGGTTGGCAAGCTGGTATTTCTAGCCAAAGCCAAGACCGGTGTGGTGGACAGTTGGAAAGAAGATGTGGATAACAACGTACCTTTAAGTGAGAGATTTACACCTGGGGGAGTTGACCCGGACGGAACCATTCGAGGGTACCCGGATGGCTGGATAGGCCCCAAGGATTACAGATATAGTTCCCGGGGTGAGCCTACCCTTTTGGCTCGCTCTCTTTTGGTCTATAATTTGGAGCTGCAGTTTCCCATTGTGGAGCAGCAAATCTACGGGATTCTATTTGCGGACGCAGGTAATGCCTGGCTGACTGGCCGGGAGGTCCGCCCTTTGGGTTTTGCCAAAGATTTGAACAAATCCATCGGCCTAGGGGTCCGCCTGTTGGTTCCCATGCTGGGGATGATTGGGTTTGATTACGGCTACGGGTTTGACTATACTGGTCCAGATAAAGGAAGAATTCACTTTCAGTTTGGACAACAATTTTAAGGAGGAGTTTTAAATGAAAAGATGGGGTTTAATCAGCCTTTTGGGTCTGGCTCTGACGACCGCTATTTTGTTTTCCACTGCAGAGGTTGCCTGGGCCGAGGATCTAAAAATCGGCTATATCAACTCGGTGCGGGTCCGGGATGAATTCAAAGAGTTTGCTGATGCCCAGGCTAAGTTCGACCAGGAAGTGGTCGAGCAACAAAAGCTAGATCAGGCCAAGCGCATGCAGTTAGACAGCCTAATTAAGGCATTTGAGTCGCAGTCACTTCTGCTCTCCGAGGCTAAGAAGAAGGAAAAACAGGCTGAGATTGAGGTCAAGAAAGAAGAGTACCGTAAGTTCTTCGAAGAGACTTTTGGCCCAGATGGGGTCTTAGAGAGGAAGAACGCGGAGCTGACCAAGCCCCTCTTGGACAAGATCAATGCGATCTTAGAGAAGATAGCCGTTCAAGAAAGTTACGCCTACATCTTCGACGCGGTCAATGCCAATATTGCCTATGCCAAGCCGCAGTATGACTTAACCGATAGGGTCCTGCAAGAATTGGGTAAATGAAACTTTCTTTGGCTGAGATTGCCCGCCGGGTCGAAGGAAACTTAAGGGGGAAGGGAGACTTACAGATTGAGGGAGTAGCTGGCCTGCCAGAAGCCGGGCCAGGCCAAATCACTTTTTTAGCCAGTCCCAAGTATCGGCACTTGCTTAGCAGTACCAAAGCTTCAGCAGTGATCCTGCCTGAAACAGAGCCGAGTTACCCAGCAGTTTCGGTCATCCTGCACCCCAATCCCTATTATGCCTTTGCCTTAGTAATCAAACTCTTCCACCCGGAGAAACCAGAGTATGCACCCCGGATTCATCCTTCTGCTGTAATCGGCTCAGATGTCAAGTTAGGCGAAAAAGTCTACGTCGGTCCCTACACCGTAATAGAAGATAAAGCCGAAATCGGAGATAACTGCACTATTTTAGCGGGCTGCTTCATCGGGGAGAAAACCAGACTTAAACCAGGTGCCTATCTCTACCCCAGAGTCACAATCTACTCCAACTGCAGCATCGGTCAGGATGTCATTATTCATTCTGGTTCAGTCATAGGCTCGGATGGGTTCGGATTTGTTTTTGAAAAGGGGAAACACCACAAGATTCCCCAGATAGGTAACGTGATCATTGAAGATGAGGTAGAAATTGGTTCAAACTGCACCATCGATCGAGCCGCCTTAGGCTCAACCCGGATCGGACGCGGTACCAAACTGGATAACCTGATCCAGATCGGCCACAGCGTGGAAATCGGAGAAAATTCAATTGTAGTAGCCCAAGTCGGTATAGGAGGTAGTACTAAGTTAGGCAAGCAAGTCACATTGGCCGGTCAGGCTGGCTTAATTGGTCACATCAACCTGGGAGACTTTGTGACCGTAGGAGCCCAGGCCGGGGTAACCAAGTCCATACCGGCCGGCACTACCGTGTCCGGATATCCGGCCCGAGAGCACCGGAAAGCCAAAAGGATCGAAGCCTGTTTGAGTCATCTGCCAGAGTATGTAGAAAGAATAAAGGAGCTGGAAGCAAAAATAACCCAGCTAGAGCAGACTCACTGATAAACCGCCAACGATTCACACGTATTTCTTATAGATTCGAAAGGAGAGTATGGGAAAGCCGATTGTCTTGACAGATGAAAACTTCAAAGCCGAAGTTTTAGAGTCAAAGGTCCCGGTCTTAGTCGATTTTTGGGCGGAGTGGTGCGGGCCCTGTAAACAGATCGCCCCCATCGTGGAAGAGCTAGCCCGGACCTACGACGGAAAGCTTAAAGTGGGCAAAGTGGACGTAGACCAGAACAACCAGACTGCCTTAAACTATATCATCCGCTCCATACCTTCCCTGCTTTTCTTCAAGAATGGCAAAGTAGTAGAGCAGATTGTAGGAGCTATTCCAAAGCAGCAGTTCATTAACAAGGTCGAAGCGGTCTTAAAGTGAAGAAAAACCAAACTGTAAGGCAAGAGCTTCAAGGAGAGTCACCCCACTCAGGCTGGTTTAGTCTCCAAATGACCAGTCCGATACTTAGGTTATAGATAAATAAGAATGCGTTACGGCTATTCCAGCTTTGGTCCAGGTTACGACCTCTCTCCGGCGGTCAAAGGGCTTTTAATCGCCAACGGGGTGGCTTTTGCCCTGCAGCTTCTAGGGGGTTTTGCTCTGGTGATGTATTTTGGTCTGATTCCCCAGTTAGTGATTCACAAAGGGTTCTTATGGCAGTTTGTCACCTATATGTTTTTGCATGGGGGGATCTTTCATCTCCTTTTCAATATGTTTGCCCTGTGGATGTTCGGGACTGAAATAGAAAGATACTGGGGGACCAAAGAATTTTTGAAGTATTATTTCATCTGTGGGGTAGGGGCCGGCCTTTTGACTTTCCTGACCTCGCTGGGATCTAATGTTCCCACAATCGGAGCCTCGGGAGCCATCTTTGGGATACTGGTGGCCTACGCCCTGATGTTTCCAGACCGCTATATTTATCTCTACTTTTTCTTTCCGGTCAAAGCCAAGTACCTGGTGGCCTTCTTTGCGGTGGTGGAGTTCTTTGCCTCCTTTAACCACACCCCAGACGGGATCGGCCATTTTGCCCACCTGGGGGGGATGTTGATAGGCTATCTTTACCTAAAATTCGACTGGAGAATTGACAACTTTTTCCGAAAATTCCAACAGATAGGCAATAATCGGAAACAGAGAGCCCGGCAGAGAAAAGAAGAGCAGAAAAAGAGGCTGATGGAAGAGGTGGACCGAATCTTAGACAAGATCAACAAACAGGGTATGGCCAGCCTGACCCGAGATGAAAAGAGAAGACTGGATCAAGCCTCTCATCTGTTGTCCGAAAACAAAGAGATTTCCCAGAAACCTTAGCCAAAAAGGAGGGATGAATGCGGGGTAAAGTCTTAGTGGTGGAGCACAATGCTACCATCCGCAGCATGCTGGAATCCCTCTTGAAAGAGCAGGGATTGGAAGTGGTCAGCTTCGAGGAGTCGGATAAGGCTTTAGATTGGCTGGGGATTTCTCGGGCCGATCTGGTGCTGGTGGATAATTCCCTGCCCGAGCCTGGAGCCAAAGCCATTTGCCAAGAAATCCGCAAGGAAGAACGGCTCAAAAATATTCCAGTTATTATTCTAGTCAGCTTGGAGGAGATTAAACAGGCTGAGCAGCTAAGACAGGCCGGGGCCAGCGATATTGTGGTCAAGCCTTTTAATCCACGCGATCTATTGGAGAAAATAGAGGTATATCTGCTAGAGAAAGCCGCTACCAGTAAGGATGAGCCTCTGGTGCCCAATCACAAGAATCAAACCAAGTCCCAACAGAATCTGAGTAATATCTTCGGAGCAGAAGAAGCTTTAGACATCGATTCCATTCTCAGTGAAGGCAAACCCCCTGCTGAAACCGGTTCAGCAGAAGAGTGGCTAAGACCAGGGGAGGGTGACTTGAGCATCGAGCCCGCTTCTGCCTGGGACACAGATCTAGGCTCAGAGTTTCAAGCCGAAAGGGCACAGCACGATTACAACTGGTTTTTAGAAGAGATGCAAAAAGAGAAGCCCGGTTCAGGCTCTGGAAAGGCAGCCGGCAAACCAAGCTCCCAAAAGGCTCCTCCGGCTGGACCCAAGAGGACTAAAGAGCAGTTCGAAGTAGAAGAGTTAGGAACCAGCAAGCTTGACTATCAGGAGCTAGTAGAGCAGTTCAAACCTAATGAAGTTTCCAGAGAAGAGGAAAAGTCAAGCTCTGCACAGACCGAGTTTAACCCCCACATCGTCCTGGAAGAAGAGGACCTGGTCTCTCCCGAGCAAATCAGCCCCACGCCTTCGACCCCGGGGTCCAAGGAACAGGAGACTACCCGCTTGATGACGGCTGGTGGCCAAATCGACTACCAACAATTGTATGCGGACCTGACCGAGAAGCTGGCTGGTCGGCTGGCCAAGGAATTAGTAGACCGGCTCAAGCCGGAGACGATCATTAAGCTTTTGAAGGAAGAGCTGGAAAAGATTAAGGGTTAAGGCCGGACAGATAAGAAACTGTCTTTCTGCCAAAGTCGGTCAAAATAAAATCCACTCGCTCGTCCCAGTTAGAGTTGTATCGTCCAGTGTAAAATCCCTCGTATCTTACAAAGCCTACTCCAGGCTTGAACGAAGCTGTTCTGAATTCGTGGGCGCCTCCAGTTTCTTGAATTACGATGCAGTTCCTAAAGTAGGACGCTGGAGTCATAATATCACTGTAGGCTATGATTGAATCCTGGTCATAGATTTGTATTCTGAAAACGACGGGACACCGTCCAAGGCTGTCGCAGGGGCCAGTTACGCAAGTACCAGAGCTATACTTTAACCAGGAGTTTCCTAATGAGAGTGGAGGCTGGAGCAGGACATTGTAAATGGCAGCGCAATCCCTGTATTCGTATTCTCTGAGTTGATTCCTGTCAAAAGCAAGGAAGGTGAAACGGATAACAGTCCCTAAGGGGTCGTCTTTGTCTGATAGAGCAGTTTCCAACTGATACCACCAGGTATCTTGGGGCCCTTTGTGAACATCTACTATTCTTCTGTGAAGAGTATAATTCCGGCTTTGATAATCCCAGAACATTCCCACCCGCAGTGGAAACTGGTTCAGATACTGTGGGGAGGTAATTTTGTCACTACAATTGAGGCCAAGAACAATTACAACTGGCAACCAGGCTAAGCTTTGACATCTCATATCTTGCTTTCCCTCTGGACTTCAAGCTACAGGCAATATCAGGCTCTGTCAAGTCAAATCTGCCCTCCAGATTCAGCTTGATTTCTGAGGAGGAGAAGAGTAAATTATCAGGTTATGAAAATCATCATCCCGACCGCCGGGGAGGGAACCCGGCTCAGACCCCACACCTTAACTCAAGCCAAAGTTCTGCTCAATGTCGCCGGAAAGCCAATACTGGGGCATATCTTAGACCCCCTGGTGCGGCTGAAACCGGAGAAAGTGATCTTCATCGTCAGCTCACACCGTGAGAAGATAGCCAACTATGTCCACCAGAATTACACTTTCAAAACCGGTTTTATCCAGCAGAAAAGACCCTTAGGATTAGGGCACGCCGTTTCGTTAGCTCTGGGAGAAATAGGCCAAGAGCCGGTCTTAATCATTCTGGGGGATACTATCGTGGAGGAGAGTCTGTTCAAAAAGTTGGACACAAAACGGGACTGGTTAGGAGTAAAGCCGGTCAAAGACCCGCACAGATTTGGGATTGCTGAGGCCGAAAACGGTTTTGCCAAAAAGCTGGTGGAAAAGCCTGAGCATCCCAGAGGCAATTTAGCCTTGGTAGGACTCTATTACATTAAATCTACCCAGATTTTCAAACAGGCCCTAGAACATATTATCAACCACAAAATCACCACCCGAGGGGAGTACCAGCTGACCGATGCCCTGCAGCTGATGATTAAAACTGGGGTCAAGTTCAAAACAGTAGAAATCAAAGAGTGGTATGACTGCGGCAAGGTGGAGACTCTTCTGGAAACTAACCGGAGACTCTTGGAGAGAAATCATAACAGCGTCCCTAAGCTCAAAAGAGCTTTAGTCCTCCCCCCGGTCTATATTGCCAGGTCTGCCTCGATAAATAACTCGGTGGTAGGTCCCAATGTCACCGTACTGGAGCAGGCCATAATCGATAATTCAGTTGTCAGAAACAGCATACTCGGTGAGGGAAGTCGTGTCAGTGGGGCAGTTTTAGATGGCTCAGTAATCGGACAGAAAGCCAGAGTCACCGGCCAGATGAGAAGTATTAACCTGGGAGACTTATCAGAAATAGGAGTGTAAAAGGAGAGCTATGAACAATAAGGATTTTCACTTTACCTCAGAATCAGTTACCGAAGGGCATCCGGACAAGGTTTGCGACCAGATTTCAGATGCGGTCTTAGATGAAGTGCTCCGGCAGGATACCAAAGGGAGGGTGGCCTGCGAGACTTTCGTCACGGTCGGTTTACTGATCGTGGGAGGAGAAATCACTACCACAGGTTACGTGGATATCGGCGGTTTAGCCCGCAACGTGGTCAAGGAAATCGGATACACGCATCCGAAGTATGGCTTCAACTATGAGACCTGCGCAGTCCTCAATTCCATAGGTAATCAGTCCCCGGACATTGCCCAGGGGGTAGATATCGGCGGAGCAGGAGATCAGGGCCTGATGGTCGGCTACGCCACCAAGGAAACTCCGGAGCTGATGCCGATGCCGATCATGTTAGCCCATAAATTAACCAGAAGGTTAGCAGAAGTCAGAAAGAAAGCGATTTTACCTTATTTGGGCCCGGATGGGAAGTCGCAGGTGACGGTCGGCTACCGCGACGGAAAGCCAGTTAGGGTCGAAGCAGTAGTCGTAT
>Ga0209619_10003930_pt1 | contig 10643 bp, 9 predicted proteins | sample Rifsed16ft3_FD_184011 | JGI IMG/M metagenome (GOLD analysis project Ga0209619, IMG submission 184011) | Soil microbial communities from Rifle, Colorado, USA - sediment 16ft 3 (version 2) | ecosystem: Environmental > Terrestrial > Deep subsurface > Rock core/Sediment | place: Rifle, Colorado... | reverse complement strand
GCCGACCGTTGGCTTGGCGGGTCTGATCGCGGAGAGGAAAGCCCAGGGGACGGAGGTCCTTTCCCTCGCGATCGGGGAGCCGGACTTCCCGACGCCCGCGCACGTCGTCACGGCGGCGAAGGGCGCCCTTGATGAAGGCTACACGAAGTACACTCCCGCTCCGGGAATCCCGGAGCTGCGGGAGGCGATCGCGGAGAAGTCCGTGCGCGAGAACCGGATCCCCGCCAGCGCGGCGAACGTGCTCGTCGCGCCGACGAAGCACGCCCTCTTCATGACGTGCATGGCCCTCCTCGACTCCGGGGACGAGGCAATCATCCCGGATCCCGGGTGGGTCTCCTACGGTCCGATGGTCCGCCTCGCCGGTGCGACGCCGATTCCCGTACGTGCGGCGGACGAGGACGGCTTCGTCCCCAGCGCCGACGCGGTCTCGGAGGCAATCACGCCGCGCACTCGCATGCTCATGCTGAACTCTCCCTCGAATCCTGCGGGGTCCGTGTACTCCCGGGATCAAACGCGGGCCCTCGCGGACATCGCGAAGGACCACGACCTGATCGTCGTGAGCGATGAGATCTACGAGAAAATCCTGTACGATGGCATGCACGTGTCGCCGGCGTCCCTCGATGGGATGTTCGAGCGGACCGTGACCGTGAACGGCTTCTCGAAGACGTACTCGATGACGGGATGGCGTCTCGGCTGGCTCGTCGCGCCGTCGCCCCTCTTCCGGGAGATCTCAAAGGTCCAAGAGCACACGATCACGTGCGCGACCGCGTTCGCGCAGAAGGCTGGCGTCGCGGCCCTCCGGGGTCCGATGGCCCCGGTCGAGGCGATGGTCGCGGAGTTCCGCGCGCGACGGGAGCTCGTCCTCGCGGAACTCGGGAAGATCGATCGTGTGTCGACGTTTCGCCCGGGGGGCGCCTTCTACGTCTTTCCGCGCGTCGACGCCCCGATCGACAGCGCGTCGCTCGCCGAACGGATTCTCACGGAGGCGTCCACGGCCGTGACGCCCGGGAGCGCCTTTGGCGACGCGGGGGACGGCCACCTTCGGATCTCGTACGCCGCCTCGCGCGAGACGATCGTCGAGGGCGTGCGCCGGATCGGAGAGGTCCTCCGGCGCTTGTGATGCGAGGCGACCTCTCAGGCCTTGGAGGATGCCCGCATGGCCTCGCGGACTTCCGCCTGAAGATCCCGACGCCGGCCCCTAGGGCGGCTGGGGCCGCGATCCGCGGTCCGCCAGGACGGCCACCACGGCGTCATGGCCCTTCTCGCGGGCGTCGTCCAGGGGCGTGTGGCCCCCGTCGCGCACGGCGGTCGGGTCCGCGCCGTGCTCCAGGAGCATCCGCACGATTTCCACGTTCCCATGGAGAGCCGCCTTGTGCAGAGACGTGTAGTTCGCCTCGCTCCTCACGTTCGGGTCGCCTCCCGCGTTCAGGAGGATCCGCACGACCTCTGTGTGGTCCCCGGCGACCGCCGCGTCGAGGGCGGTGTTCTGGAAGCGGCTCGGTGGTCGCAGGTTCACGTCCGCCCCGTTCCCGAGGAGGACCTTCACGGCATCCGGGTGTCCGAAGAACGACGCGAGGCCGAGCGGGCTGAAGCCCTCCGGATTCGGGTCGTTCACCCGGGCGCGGGATTGTCCGAGGATCGTCTTCAACCGGCGAGGGTTCCCCGTGGCGGAGGCCTCGTACAGGTTCAGGGCGTCCTCCGGCGTCCGCTCCAGCAGGACCTTCAGCGCCTCGCCCGCTCCGTGGTACACGGCGGTCAGCACGAACGTGCCCTCCGGAGTCGGCGTGCGCACGAGAAAGGGACTCCGATCCAAGGCACCGCGGACCTTCCCGGCGTCATCGGCCTTCACCGCGGCCCGGAGCTCCTCCTCGTCCGACATGTCTCTCCTCCGGCGGAATCCGATGCGGACGTCGGGCTATGAACCTTCCCGTGCGCGGGTTCTGCATCGGGTCGGCAGAGATTATTCCTCCGTGGCGGATCTTCGACCCTACATCCCGGGGGGCTCAGCGTCGAAGACCTCGATGGCGCCCCCAGCGGCGAGCTGGGGGTGGCCCTTGGTCATGGCGATGGCCGCATTGAGATCGGCCGCCTTGACGATGGAGTAGCCGGTGGCCTTGCTGGGGGCGCCGTCGCCGACGACCTTGCGCTCGCCGAGCGGGGCTCCGAAATCGACGAGCTTGGCACCGAGGTTCTTCATATAGCTCTCCCAGGCCTTCATTTCGTTGGCGACTTCGGCCTCGGTCATGTTGTCGGGGCTCGGGCCGCCGATGTACAGGTACAGGAACTTCTTCATGGGCAGGTCTCCACAACCCAGAAGTTATCAAAAGTATATAAATGAGAACGGGAACCGGATGATAGCATGCCCAAAGGAGCCCCCAGCGGCCTCGTCATCCGTCATCACGCCAATGTCGTCTTCCCCGACCGGCAGCCTCGCACGCTTGGTGACCTGCGGCCAGCGTCCCAGTGCGAAATGCTCGGCAAACTAACGGACTACGCCCGGTTGGCAGATGCGCCCGGGCCTCGCCGGACCTGACGGATGGCCCACCAACATCGTTCGTTCACGGTGCATGCCACTCCGCGGTTGAACGGCGTCACGCCCGCCGCGTCCGCCGGAAAGTGACACGCCTGACGTGTGCCCTTCATCCGCCGATCGGGGGACAGAACCCCGCGCGCGGCCTCACGTGACGAGCTGCGTCTCCCCGCACGACGGGCACATGACCTCGATCGGCCTCTTGCTCGTCGTGATGTCGATCATCTTCCCGCAGTGCTTGCAGGCGACGGACATCGGCGTGGGCGCATGCCGCGGTTCGGGCGGCGGTGGCGGCGTCATGCCGCCCGGCTGGGCGGGAGTCGGGCCCCGTCCGGCGGCCATCCGGCGCCACAGGACCGCGAGGGCGAGCAGGACGAGGATGAAGAGGAGCGCCAGGAGGACCGCGAACACGGGCATGCCGCCGATCTCCGTGGACCACAGGGGGTTCGACGGGCCAATCCGTACGGACTGGATCGTGACCGCACCCGTGTTGAACTCCTGCGCGATGAGCACGACGTCTCCGTTCCCGGCGCCTTGGGGCACGCTGATCACGAGGTCCACCTCGGGCCTCGTGGTCGTCGCGGACGCCAACGCGGTACCGAGGCCAAAGGTCACGAACCAGCGGAACTGGCTCGGGAGGGCTGTCGTGCCCCGGGCCGTCAGCGTGAGATGCACCCGAATCGTCTCGCCGGGGCCATACAGGGGACGGTCGAACGTCATCCCGAGGACGGCCCCACTCGCCTGCGAGATCGTGATGCTGGCCTCAGTGGAGTTCGTGTCCTCCGAGGCGGTGACACGGAACGTGTAGAAGGGGCTCGCGGGGTTCGGCGTCCGGTACGAGAACGAGGTGCCCGTCGTCGTGTTCCCCGACAGGACGATCGTCCCTGCGGAATCCTCGACTTCGTAGTCGAACGTCGGGTTCGCGATGACCCGCGACGAGAGGCTGTAGAACGCGTTGATCGTGTCGCCCGGGCTGAAGTCCGCCCGGTCGAGCATCATGGCCATGTAGGCGATCGCCACGTTCGCGGTCCGCGTCGCCACGGCGGTGTCCGTGCCGTCGTGCACCGTGACCTCGAAGACCAAGGTCCCCGTGACGTCGAGCGGGATCGCGTACCTGTACGTGGCGTTCCCGTTCGGTTCCGTCGCGAGGACGCCGCCGAAGAGCCGGGAGACCTCCCAGCTGTAGGTGTAGTTCCCCGGGCCTGGCGTGCGGTACACGATCGCCCGTGCGAGGGCCGTGTCGCCGCTCAGGTAGGAGGCCTTGTCCAGCGCGACGGTCGCCGTCAGGGCGGCCCGTGCGGGCGGCGCGCTCACGACGAGGACGGTCGCGAGCAAGGCGATCACGAGCGTGCAAGCCAGGGCGCGCGCGGTGCGGGTCCGCCCACTCGAGGTGCGTGCCATTGGGTCCCATCCCTGGTCCGCGGGAGGGATCCCGCGGACGGCGACGCATCGTGTCTGACCTACTTAATCGTTTTGTCGGCTAAGTGTCCGCCACATTCGATGTGATTCAGGATCGCGTTCAGCCCTTCCCCCCGGAGCCGCCGCCTCCCTGCAGCCGCGCGAACAGGTCCGTCGCGCGGGCGCGCCACGCGGCCGCGTCCTCCGCGCGACCCTGGGACTCGTACAGGCGCGCAATCTCGTCGTACCGCGTCGCGAGGGAGTACGGATTCTCGAGGCGGGCGATCAGATCGACGGACCGGAGGAGGTGCTCCTCCGCGCGGGCCCACTCCCCTCGCCGGGCGAAGACGAGGCCGAGGTTCGCCCGCGCCGTCGAGACGGCGACGGGGTCGCCGATCGTCTGGGCGAGATCGAGGGCGCGCTCCGCGCTCGCCGCGGCCGCGTCCGTCTCCTCGAGCTGGAGGAAGTTGTCGACCGCATTCGCGAGGGCGTAGGAAGCGAACCGCACGTCCCCCGTGCGGAGGGCGATGTCCGCGGACCGTCGGAACGTCTCCGCGGCCTCGCGCGCCTCGCCGCCGCGGCTCAGGACGATCCCGAGGTTGATCTGGATCGCGGCCTCCTCCCGGCTCCCGGGCCGCACGGACGAGGCCGCGTCCACGAGGTATCGTCTCGCGGCCTCCAGGTCCCCGCGAGCGATGAGGGCCGCCCCGAGGTCCGTGAGGGCGCGCACCTTCTCGCGGGAGCCGTCCTCGAGGAGAGCGGCGGCCTGCGCGAGGTGATCCAAGGCGGACGAGAGGTCCCCGAGCTTCCGCTCTGTGGCCCCCAGGGCCCGCAGGGCCTCCGCCTTCACGTCGGCCCGGTGGAGCGCGTCCGCTTCGCCCACGGCCTGCGTCAGAATCGATCGCGCCTCCGAGTACGATCCGAGACGGTTCGCGATCCGTCCGAGCTGGATGCGCGCCCGGAGCCGCTCTTCCGGAGGGCCGCGGTCCGCGAGCTCCGAGAGCACGCGGCCGGCGTCATCGAACTTCCCGAGGAACATCTGGGTCTCCGCGAGGAGGGCGCCGGGCCTCCGGTCCGGCGGGAGACGAAGGAGGCAGGCTTCGAGGTCCCCCGCGCGGGCGCTCTCCGCGAACGCGGGTCCTGCGTCCGCCAAGAGGGCCGTCGCGCGGTCGACGTCCCCGGACTCGATCCGGTGGTACGCTTCCTCGAGCGCGTCGGATCGGCCCGACCAGTACTCGGCCGCGCGCCCGTGGGCGCCGCGCCGGTCGGAGTCCTCCATCCGGCGAACGAAGAAATCCCTCACGAGATCGTGGACGAAGTATCCGTCTTCGCGGTGGTGGAGGATCGCCTGCCTCACGAGGCGGCGGAGCTGCGTGAGGCTTCCGCCGAGGGCCTCGGGGGATCGCGCGGGGCGCCGGAGGATCGCGAACGTCTTCAGGAGTCCCTCGGAGGATCCGTCGACCCCGTCGAGGACCGTCTCGAGCACGTACCGGTCCGAGGCGACGACGCCCGCGTCAAGGCCGCTCGCGGCGAAGAGCTCGAGGGAGAGCGGATGTCCGCCCGTGGCCCGGATCACGCGCGAGGCGTCCTCGCGGCGCAAGGTCGCCCCGCGTCCCTCCAGGAGACGGAGGGCTGCGACCTCCTCGAGGCCGTCGAGGCGCATCTCGAGCACCACGCATGCATCGAGGTCCGTCGGCCCGTAGAAGGCCGGCTGGGTTCGCGTCCCGAGGAGGATCTTCGCGTCCGGAGGCGGATCGAGGAGGGCCCTTAGGAGCCCGTCCGCGGCCGGGCACGCGTGGAGGTCGTCGAGCGCGAGGACGCATCCCCGCAGGTCTTCGCGGAGGATCGCGGCGGCTTCCGTCGGATCGTACGCAGGCCTCACGAGGATCGCCTTGAGCCGGCGTCGGTCCTGCCGGAGGAGGAAGTCGGCCAGGGACGAGAGGATCCCGTGGGCGTCGTCATGGGGATACAGCCGCCGGACGAGGACGGGCCTCCCCTCTCCTTCCAGGATCTTTCCCAGGAGCGCGCTCTTCCCGATCCCCGCGACGCCGATCACGACCGCGAAGGGCGGGCCGTCGGCCGAGAGCCATTCCCGCATCCGGGCGATCTCGCTCGACCGACCGAAGAACGGACGGCCGGCAGGGGCCCGCGGCCCGGGAGCGTCCGCCGTCGGCAGGACGACGACCTCCGAGGCGAGGATCCGGTGCACGGCCTCCGATTCCCGAAGGCCCGCGCGCCGCAGGGCCTCGATCGCCTCGAGGCCGCTCGCGTCCCGGCGGCTCGTCCCGTCGACGAGGGTCACCGCCCGGGCCTTCGCATGCTCCCGCATCCGCCGGGCGATCTCCTGTCCGGCGGGCGTGAGGTCGTAGACCTTTCGTCGGGAGCGGCCGTTCGCCACGTGAGCCATGCGTTCCTGGATGCGCCCGGACGTGCGCAGACGCTTCAGCTCGAGGGCAACATGGGCCCGGCTGATCGACAGGGCGGAGGCGATACCGTCCTGCGTCATCTCGATCGGGCACTCGTACGCGTCGACGTGCCGGAGGAACCCGGAGAGGTGGACGAGGATCCTCTCACCTACGGTGACCCCGGGCAATCCCTCCGCCCCCTCCGGGCCGAGAACGGGACGTCCTTACTTAACCGTGCGCCTCCCTGTCACGTTTTGCGGGCGGGCCGGTTCGGGCCCAGGTCCCGCACGACCTTCGGCAGGTCCGAGAGGTCCCGCACCTCTGCGTCCGGCGCCGGGTCCCCGGGACCCCGATGGACGGCGGCGCGGTTCACCCAGACTGTCCTCATCCCGAGTCGGGACGCGCCCTCGATGTCCGCCTCCAGGGAGTCGCCGATGTGCACGACGTCCGCAGGAGGGACGCGCAGGGCCTCGAGGGCGATCTCGAAGATCCGGGGCCGTGGCTTGTATGCCCGAGCGGCCTCCGACGTGACGACGGCATCGAAGCGCAAGCGGTTCCTCTTCAGGATCTGCTTCAGGAACGCGTCGTCCGCGTTCGAGACGACCGCTCGCGGGAAACCGTCGAGGTCCTCAAGGACGCCGCGGACCTCCGGATACGCCTTCGACTTGAGCCAGAGGCTCTCGAGGCGGTCGATGTAGGGCCTCGGGTCCGCCTCGATCCCGTACTCCCGGAAGGCTCGCGCGAGGCTGTCCTCCGTGAGCTCCGCGAGGGTGAGGAACGGCTCCGTCTCTGCACCGAAGAAGTGTCGATCCCACGTGTCGAGGAAGGCCTCCGCCTCGAGCCCGGTCCGGTGCTCGCGGCACACGTCCCGGGCGATGTGAATCAGGACCTCCCGGCCCGTGTCGAGGATTGTCCCGAAGGCATCGAACGTGATCGCGCGGACCATCCGCGGGGTCTAGCGTCCGCTCGGACTTATCCGTTTCGTGTCCCGGCCGAAGGCGCACACCCGCCGCAGCGGGCACGGCCCGCATCGCGGTTTCGGCTGGCAGAAGGCCTTCGCATGGGCGACGAGGAGCGCGTGGTATTCGCCGTACATCGACGGATCCACGGGGAGGTTCCGGACGAAGAACCGCTGGACGGCGTCGTAGCGGTCCGTGCGGAGCCACCCGAGCCGCCGAGCGATCCGGACCGTGTAGGCGTCGACGACGAAGACCGGGTGGCCGCCCGCATAGAGGAGGATCGAGTCCGCGGTCTCGGGTCCCACGCCGGACTGGCGGAGCAGATCGCGGCGGACCTCCCCCGTCGGGCGTCCGAAGTAGCGGTCGAGATCGCCGTCCGCGCGGTCGATCAGGTGACGGCAAAAGGCGCGAAGCCTTGCAGGTTTCGACCGGTGGAGGCCGGCGACCCGCACATGGCGCTCGATCGGCCGGATCCCCGCGCCCGCGAGGCGGCGCATGTCGAGGAGATGCGCGCGTCGGAGGTTCCCGATCGCCGTGGCGACGTTCCGCCACGAGGTCTGGTGCATGAGGAGCGCGCCGACGATCACCTCGAAGCGGCTCTCGCCGGGCCACCACCCCTGGGGCCCGTAGTGCGCGAGGAGGCGTCGGTACACGCCGATCACGCGATGCATCGAGGCTCCGAACGCGCGTCCGGGCGATGAGCCCTTGCCTCGCGTCCGCGTGGCCTTTAAGGGAGTGCGATCCATGCGGGCGCGTGCACCCGATGGCGACCTTCGGGTCCTACGGCTGGGACGAGGCCGCGTTCCGGACGCTGAACCTCGCCGGCTCGGCGCAGGCGACGGACGCCCTGATGGTGGGTCTGACCCTCGCGAGCACGGCCTATGTGCTGGGCGCCCTCGCGGTCCCCCTCGGGTGGCGCGGGCACCGCGAACGTGCGTTCGACCTCCTCGTCCTCATCGTCCTGACGCTCCTGGCGACAGAGGCGATCAAGTTCGCGATCGGACGGCCTCGACCCTGCGACGTCCTCGCCGGCGTGCAGACGATCGGCGGCTTCGGATGCGACGCCGAATTCGACCCGGCGTTCCCGAGCGGGCACACGTCCCGGGCCTTCGCCGTCGCGCTCTTCGCGGGAATCCACTTCCGATGGCGCCTCGGCGGCGCGGCGATGGGGTTCGCGGCCCTCGCGGGCCTGAGCCGGATCTACCTCGGGGTCCATTGGCCCACGGATGCGATCGGAGGGGCGGCTCTCGGGGTGGGGATGGGCTTGCTCGTGGCATTCGTCGTGGCGAGAATTCCCGCGTACGTGCGGCTGCGCGCCCGGGTCATTGACAGCGTCGCGCGCCTCATTCGCCGGATGCGACCTACGTCTCGCCGAGGAGACCGAGGACCTCGCTGAGGGTGGCGTCGACCGCCTTGCCGAAGGGCGCCGTCTTCTTCTCCGTCATCGCGACGAAGAACATCTTCCCGGTGAGGTCGCGCACCGTCAGGACGCCGCCATCCGCTTCGACCGTGACGGCGCTCGGCGCGCCGGTCCGCATGGACGAATAGATGACCTCGAGGGCGCCGAGGAGGGTCGCGGCCATCGTGGCGAAGTTGTCGACGTTTGCATCGTCCGGAAGGGACCAGGCGACGGGCACCCCGGACCGGGACACGATCGCGGACATCTTCGCGCCCGACCGGGCGTTGAAATCCTTCAGCAGTTTGCGCAGCGCGTCCACCGCGACGGGCACGATTCTCCCTCCGGGACGGGCGGCGATGCCCCCTTCGTTATTTAGCTCTTGTCTCCTGATTGCGGGTTCTCCTCTCCTAACCATGGGAACCATTATGCGCGAAACGGCCGCTACCGCCCGTCGATGGAGGAGGGCGCCCGGCTCGTGCTCACGACAAGCGCCGGCCTCCGACCTACGGAGAAGGTCCTGATCGTCGCGGACGAGGGAACCCGCGGGATCGGGGACGCGTTCCAGGCGGCCGCGCGCTCGATCGGCGCGGATGCCGTCCTCCTGGTGATGCGGTCCCGAGAGTCCGACGGGGAGGAACCGCCGGAGCCCGTCGGCACGGCGATGGCCGCATCGGACCTGATCGTCCTCGCGACGAGCCGGTCCCTCACGCATTCGCACGCGCGTCGCGCAGCGAACCGCGCGGGCGCCCGGGTCATCTCGATTCCCGGCCCGATGGAGGACATGCTCCGGGATGGCGGGCTCGCGGCGGACTGGACGCACATCCACGAGGTGGTCCGTCGGATCGCGCGACGGCTGCGTGGGGCCCACGAGGTGCGCCTTACGTCGGCCGCGGGGACGGACCTGGGGTTCAGCGTGGCGGGCCGCGACTGGATCACGGAGGACACGGGCCTTTGCTCCCGCAAGGGCGCCTTCACGACGCTCCCCGCCGGGGAGCTGTTCATCGCGCCCGTCGAGGGGACCGCGGACGGCCGCCTCGTGGCCGATGTCTACTTCGACGAGCCCCTCCTCGAGCCCGCCACGGCCACGCTGAAGGACGGTCACGCGATGCGGATCCTCGGGGCCGCGAAGGCCGTGCATGCGATGAACCGCGGCGGCCGCGACGGTCGCGCCCTCGGGCGTTTCGGCTTCGGACTCAACGCCCGCGCCCGCGTCACGGGTCCGCACCTCGAGGCGGAGAAGGCCCTCGGGGCGGCGCATCTTGGCTTCGGGGATAACCTCGTGATCGGCGGAAAGATCCATTGCGGCGTGCGCGTCGAAGCGATTGTCTCCGAGGTGGGCATCGAGGTGGACGGCACGCGGATCCTCGAGAAGGGTCGCCTCGTCGAGTGAGCCGCATCACTTGTGATACAGGACGCTGTAGAACCGGTTCTCCTTTGCGGTCTTCTCTAGGCGACCGGAGATCGCGAGCTGGTATCCGCACTTCTTGCACTTGTTGTCCTTGTCGAGATACCAGCCCGTGATGTCGAATCCGTACCGCTTGATCGCGACCGCGCCGCAGCCCGGACAGTACGTGTGCTCGAGCGGGTGGCCGGGGACGTTCCCGATGTAGACGTACTTCAGGCCGACTTCCTTCGCGACCTCGCAGTGTTTCTCAAGGGTCTCTACGGGCGTCCAGGGGAACTCCATCATCTTGTAGTCCGGATGGAACCGGAGGAAGTGGATCGGGGTGTCGGGTCCGAGGTTGTCGTACACCCATTTTGAGAGGTGGCGGGCGGCGTCGAGATTGTCCCCGACCTGCGGGACGACGAGGTCCGTGACCTCCTGGTGGATCTTCGTCTTATCACGCATCTCGAGCATCGTCTGGAAGATTGGGTCCGCGTTCGGGATGTTGATGAACTTGCGAACGAAGTTCGTCTCCCCGGAACCCTTGAAGTCCACTGTCACACAGTCG
>Ga0209619_10003928_pt1 | contig 10646 bp, 5 predicted proteins | sample Rifsed16ft3_FD_184011 | JGI IMG/M metagenome (GOLD analysis project Ga0209619, IMG submission 184011) | Soil microbial communities from Rifle, Colorado, USA - sediment 16ft 3 (version 2) | ecosystem: Environmental > Terrestrial > Deep subsurface > Rock core/Sediment | place: Rifle, Colorado... | reverse complement strand
TTCCTCTTCAAGACGATATGAAGTTATCCTGATATAATCTTTTGCTCCCTGATAAAAAGTCGATGCATAAACTCTCTTTATCGTATTTAATAGATCGTTTAATTTGATTAGCGGATTAGCCTGATTGTTAGGAAGCATATAAGTTTCATAAACGCCGGCAAATGGATGATATTGTGAATCTTCTAGTAAGCTTGAAGACCTAACAGCTAGCGGTTCACGAATGATATCGAGAAATGCGGCAAGCTCACCGAGAATATCCTCGGGAAATTTAACCGCTTCTAAAAACTTCTTGGTTATTTCTTCATCGTCGTTACAATTAAGAGCAAATTTTCTGAGATTATTCTCGTCGATAAATTGATCAAAGATATCTGTACCAAGAACGACAGCCGGTGGGACAAATATTTTTACATCCGGAAATTGATTGCGCACATCGTAATTATTTATGAGCGTATTTACAAATCCCAATCCTCGGGCTTTACCACCAAGTGAACCGCCGCCGATTCTTGCAAAACTGCTTCTTGGATCGAATGTTTCTTTTGTGAAATCTGTTATTATGCCTCTTTGCCTCATATGGCGGTAATTACGAAGAGAGAGTATCAAATCTTTTCTTAGTTCATCAATTGAAGCATAATCCGAAATCTTTCTTGGGCGCAAACGATGTGCAAGCCAAAATTCGGTTCGTGCTTTCAGCCAATTGGAGAAATGATTTCTTGAAGCATGATAAATAATACTATCCTCGGGAACAATCTTTAATTGTTCTTCGAGAGATCTTAAATCATTCGCACGCCCAACTTCAACCCCTTCCGTAGCACGAAAAATAAAATCTCCGAAGCTGAAAAACTGATTCATAAACTGTCTTAACTCGTTAAGAAGAAGAGGTGAATCCTTCATTATAAATGATGACTTGACACTTAGAGCCAAATCTTCGTTATTGGAATTATTTGAGAGCAATAAGATCGGAACATCTGAATGATCTTTCTTCACTTCTTCGGCGAATCTAATTCCGGCTTCTGGATCCTGAACACCTTCGCGAGGAAAGTCTATATCTGAAATAACGCCGAGAAGAAATTCTTTATATTTCTGATAATACTCCCATGCTTCTTCATAATTTGAGCAGAGAAGGATTTTTGGGCGAGCCCTCATTCTTAAAAATTTGTGAGTGAGGTTTATTCCCTCGGAAATTAATCTTTGTGACTGCTTTAAAATTTCTGTGTAAATAATAGGCATAAAAGATGAATAGTAACGTACGTTATCTTCTATAACAATTATGCTTTGAACACCTACCATCCGAGTATCGTGATCGACATTTAATCGGTCTTCAAGAAATTTGATAATAGCGATGATAATTCTAAAATCACCTTGCCATACAAATATTTTATCAAAGACAGAAGTGTCATAATTAAAAAGAAGATTATTAAGCTCTTTGTTATCATGTGCAAGAAGAACAACGGGAATATTAAGCCCTGATTCTTTTACAAGTTTTGCAAATTGAAGCGCTTGCATATCTTCTATATGAAGAGTTGTTATTATGAGGTCGAAGCGCTTTTCATCTTTAGCAAGATTTATTGCATCATGACCGCTTGAAACTCTGGTTAATTCAGGAGAGTGACTAAGGTTTAATCCTTGATATTCGTTTCTGATTAATTCATACAATCTTCCGTCTTCTTCAAACAGATAAAGATCATAAAGACTAGAAACTAAAAGAACATCGCGAATACGAAGCCGCATTAAATTTTGAAAACCCTGAAAGCGGTTTCCATAGCCATGTTCAACTAAAAGATCATCGAAGCTTGATCTTATTTCATCGAAGCGGGTTGTGGTTGTTTCTTGATTTTTCATTGCAAGTAATTGGAATTTTTACACAAGCAATTTAATCATTTTATGATTTGAAAATTAAGGAAATAAAAAGCGAAGGACTTTTGAAATCCTTCGCTTCAAAAATTCTGGATATTCTTTGAAGAAAGAATTGTCAGTCTGAGCCAGTCGAAGACTGACGTTTTAACTTCGGACACACTTCGATTAACTCAGTGTGACAGCGAGATTACTTATAGAATAATCCCTAATTTGGTGAAGTCCTATACAACGCCCTGGTCAATCATTGCATCGGCAACCTTTAAGAAGCCACCAATGTTTGCACCAACAACGTAATTACCAGGAACTCCAAACCTCTCAGAGATGTCAACACATGTTTGATGTATGCTTTTCATTATCATACGTAAGCGGTTATCAACTTCTTCTCTTGTCCATGGCATACGCATACTATTTTGTGTCATCTCAAGACCTGAAGTTGCAACACCGCCTGCATTAGCGGCTTTTCCCGGTCCGTAAAGTATTTTGCTGTCTAAGAAAACCTTAACACCATCAAGATTTGTGGGCATATTAGCACCTTCGCTTACAACATAAACACCATTTTTAATTAAGTTCTGAGCATCTTTACCATTTATTTCGTTTTGTGTTGCACTTGGAAAAGCACAATGTGCTTTGTGATTCCATAATGGATTGAAATCTGCATTCTGATTCAGCTCGGTATAAACTGCACTCTTATATTTATCAGCATACTCTTTCATTCTACCGCGTCGAACATTCTTCAATTCCATTACAAAGGATAGTTTATCTTTATCAATGCCGGCTTCATCATAAATATACCCATTAGAATCTGATAACGTAACGGCTTTACCTCCAAGTTGATTAATTTTTTCAACTGTGTATTGTGCAACGTTCCCGCTGCCGGATACTAGACAAACTTTTCCTTCAAGTGTTTGTTTCTTAGTGCTTAACATTTCTGAAGCAAAATAAACTGCACCATAACCTGTTGCTTCAGGGCGAATAAGTGAACCGCCCCAGTTCAGCCCTTTGCCTGTTAGAACACCGGTAAATTCATTTTTCAACTTTTTATATTGACCAAACAAATAACCGATTTCTCTTCCGCCAACTCCAATATCGCCGGCAGGAACATCTGTATCAGCACCAATATGTCTAAAAAGTTCACTCATAAACGCCTGGCAAAAGCGCATAATCTTAAGATCGCTTTTTCCTTTTGGATCGAAATCAGATCCGCCTTTTCCGCCGCCCATTGGTAATGTCGTCAAACTGTTTTTAAAGACTTGTTCGAATGCTAAAAATTTTAATATACCCTGGTTAACAGATGGATGAAACCTCAATCCGCCTTTGTAAGGACCAATGGCACTGTTCATCTCGATGCGGTATCCGCGATTGACATGAACTTCTCCTTGATCATCAACCCAGGGAACACGAAAGGTGATCGTTCTCTCAGGCTCAATAATTCTTTCGAGAATCTTTGCTGCACGGTATTCAGGATGTCTGTCAAGCACAAGAGTGAGAGACTCGACAACTTCTTGAACCGCTTGATAAAATTCCGGTTCGGCAGGATTTTTAGCTTTTACTTCGGCCATTAAATCTTTTACGTATTGTGACATTTGTACCTCCAATATTTTTTTGATGAGTTTTGCTTGATGATTTAGTTTGTAATCATCTAAAGTGAAATTTGTTTAGAGGAATTTATGAGATGGGCTTAGAACTGAAAAGAAGAAATACTCTGAATTTTATGTAATAGAAATTATGACAGGTGTGCCTCATAAAATTTTCTAGATATGCCAGATTTTGATTCTTCACTTCAGTAACAGAAATCTGGCATATCTATTTGTATTTATTTATTTTCCATTACTCAATAAGCTTATTGTTAATGACATATTGCGTAAGCTCAACATTGGATTTCATTTTCATCTTTTCAAGAATACGATTTCGATAAGTGTAAAAGGTATGAATGCTTATTGATAAATCATCAGATATTTTTTCTGCTGATTCACCCGAAGCAATTTTGCACATTACTTCGTATTCTCTGTCAGATAGATTTTCGTGCGGCAATTTAGAATATGACTCGTCAACTGTATCAGCAAGATTTTCAGCCAATTGTTGGCTAATATATTTCCCGCCGGAAACAATTTTTCTTATTGCAGCGACGAGTTCGTTAGGAGCGCTTGCCTTTCTCAAATAACCTGATGCACCCGCTTTCAGTGCCCTTATTCCATATTGTTCTTCACCATACATACTTAGAATAAGTAAGGGGAGTTTAGGCAATTGAACTTTTAGATCTTTCAGTAAGTCAAGACCGGATTTGCCAGGCATGTTAATGTCTATTATTGCAATGTCGAAATTGTTCGTTCTAAGAATCTCGAAAACTTCATTTGCGTTTGCTGCTTCACCTGTAACTTCCATGTCAGATTCTTCAGCAACAATTTGCTTTAACCCTTCTCTGACAATTGCATGGTCGTCTGCTATGAGAATTTTAATCATAAAATTTCTTGACAAACCCAGTTTCTAAATGAACTATTTAAATTATGCTGAGAAACTGGGTTTGTAATCTTAATTTAGTAAAGGTAGTTCGACTTTTACGGTTGTTCCGCTGTTCATTGAGCTTTTTATTGTGACAGTTCCGCCGAATAACATCGCTCGTTCCTTCATTCCAAGTAAACCTAATGACCTTGGATCATTAATTTGATTTGCTGTTATCCCTTTTCCATTATCTTTTATTTCAAGGATAAGATTATCTTTATACTCTTTTAAGCTGATAAACACTCTATTTGCATTTGCATGCCTGGCAACGTTTGTAAGCGCTTCCTGAAATATTCTAAACACAGCAGTTGCCTTTTCTTTATCCAAAAATGGTTCTTCCTTTGGCAAATCACAAACGCAGCCGATTCCGGTATGCGCCGAAAAATCTTTTGCCTGCCAATCAATTGCGGGACTTATTCCAAGTTCATCTAAAACATTTGGACGGAGCTTCTCGGCAATCCTTTGAATCGAGTCTATTGAATCATCAATTAATTTTATTGAAGATTCTATTTTATCTTTAAGACTCTGCTGATCATCATTTAGTTTTTTACCGACAAGAGTTATTTGAATTTTTAGGAATGTAAGCATTTGTCCTAGTTCATCGTGAATTTCACGTGCAATTAAAGTTCTCTCTTCTTCTCGAATGCTTTGCAGATGAAGAGCAAGATTTCGCAATCGTTCGCCTGTGTCTTTAATTTTTCTTGCTGCCTCTTCACGCTGACTAATATCTCGTGAAATGAATAACACAGCCGGCTTATCATTAAAATCAATTAAATGCGAACTTAATTCAGCCGGAATTTTTTTTCCTGTTTTTGTTATTTGAATTGTATCAAAGATTGCATGACCTTCAAGCCAGGTCTTATCAATTATCTTAACTATTTCACCCTCAAAGTTGTTGAAAATAACCGAGTAAGGATTTTGATTTTGTAATTCTTCTTTTGTGTAATTAAGTGTTCGACAGGCAACTTCATTCACTTCCACAAAGTCGCTAAGAGTTCTTCCAAAATTCAGATAGCAAACGAACATGGCATCATTTGCCTGGTTAAAAACGCTTCGATAACGTTCCTCACTCTTTAGAAGCTTAAACTCAATCTGTTTCTTTTTAGTAATGTCACGAATAATAAGGAATAATAAATTTTGCTTTTCATGGTTACTTAAAAATGAACTCGTGAACTCTAACCAGATTTTTTTCCCATCATTTAAAACAAATTCGTTTTCAAATCTATGCTCTTCAATTTGTTTTGAAAATAAATTCTGTATTAGATCAAATATTTCTTTTTGATAATCTACCGCAAAGTTTGTGATGAAGTTTATAGGTGGGCGTGAATTCTCCCCGAACAAATTTAGATATGCTATGTTTGAATGATATACAATTCCTTTATCATCTATCAAACATAAGGTATCAGTAAAGTTGTTAAATATTTCTGATAATTTAATATCGAGAATTTGGTATGGTTGATTATTTAATTGCACCTGGTTTAATTATAATGCCTTTGTTTTTATGTCCGCTTATTTTAACAATAACGGGTTGATTAAACCTTAGATGTTTTGTGTATTTAAGTTCTTCTACTGCTGGAATTGATGATAACCAATCCCAATCAATAAAACCGAAATGAATAAAAGGGTTAACAGTAAAATAACCAACTCTAAACGAAGTAATATTTTGAAAAAAGTGTGAACCCTGGGAAGGTGTTACATTTAGATCTTTAAATCCTGCTTCAACAATAACGCTTGCACCCGCTATTTGATCCCAGGTAACCGGGATTCCAAGCCAGGGATCGAGACTACCCCATCTTCCTACTCCAATTAAAATATAAGGTCTTTTTTGATTTAATAGTTTTGAATTAATTGTGCTTACTTCACTGGCGACTGCACGGCTTTTACCACGGTCAAACTTTTCTATATCAACAACTACAATATCGAAAATATTTGTAATTGCACCATTGCCTAAGACCTGCTCGCTTTGGCATAACAAATCTTCCTGCGAAATATTCTCGACATCCAATTCTTCCCGTTCATAACTTATGACCAATGGACGCATTTGCAGAAGTTCAAATTGTTTGGGAGAATTTTCCGGCACTTTAAGGTTGACAGCAAACTCGAGTTCAATTGGAACTCCCATTCCCCATGTTCCTAAATCCAAAAGTAAATCAAGAATTTCCGCAAGCGGAAATGCTTTGTGTTTTAAAACCGGGGCAAAAGTTACAACACGTTTTCCAGCTCGAGATATTCCGTCATACACAGCATCGTTTTCCGGTGAATATGTTGAACCCACATAAAACAGCGTTTGATCCTTTTCTGCAATAGTAAGTTCATATCTTTTTACAAATCTATCCGGGGCATGATCAATCAAGTCTTCTGATGTATCATCGATTTCCAAAGCATAAAATTCTTGCTGAGCATTTCTAATAGTTTCTTTGGTTGAAAAGAATTGAAGAAGATGCTTTGGATATTTAGGACAAAATCTAACAGTGTTTCCTCCATCCACCACAGTTTTGCCAAGTCCTAATGCAACCTGAGCAATTCCATCTGAAGATTTTTGCGGAGGAACGGGATAAAAATTATAAGACTTAGCAACTCCAGCAAAATCAGGATAGAAACGATTTTCTCTTTGAGCACCAACCAACCTTTGCACAATCACTGCCATTTTTTCTTCTTCCATCCGGTAAGCAGTTGCTTTCATGTAATCTTTTGCCCGCTTAAAGAAAGTGGAAGCATAAACAGATTTAATACACTCAAGCAGTTGATTCAGTCTTACTGCAGGATCAGGATGATTATTCGGTATCATGTACGTTTGATAAACCCCGGCAAACGGTTGGAACTGGGAATCTTCCAATAAGCTTGATGATCTTATTGCCAGCGGCTCGTGAATGATTTCAAGAAACTCGTTCAGCTTTTTTATAATTTCAAATGGGAATTTTTTAGCATCAATAAATTTATTAAGCAGCTCTTTATCATCAACTTCCTGATAAGCAAATGATTCAAGATGATTTTCTTCCAGAAATTGATCGAATACATCGGTTGCGATAACAACTGCTGATGGAACAGATATCTCAACATCTTCAAATTTAAATCTTATTTTCTGACTGTTAATCATTGTGTTGATAAAACCCAAACCCCGGGCTTTACCACCAAGCGAACCTCTTCCAACTCTCGCAAAGCTGTTGATAGGATCAAAAAGCTCCTTGTTAAATTCAGTAATTGTTCCGCGGGTTCGTTCTTCAGTATAAGATCTAATTGAATCTAAAATCTCCTGGCGAAGATGATCGGGAGTTTTAAACTCAGAAACCTTTTTTGGTCTCAATTTATGTGCAAGCCAAAATTCTGTTCGTGCCTTAAACCATTTGGAGAAATGATTTCTTTCTGCATGATAGACAACACTCTCGGCCGGAACTATTCTTAAGTGCTCTTCTAATGATTTCAGATTGCTTGCCCTGCCAACTTCACTCCCATCGGGTAGTCTGAAAATAAAATCACCAAATCCAAAATTATCAAGCATAAACTTGCGAAGATTATAAAGCAATCTTGGCGAACCTTTTTGAAGAAAAGAAACACCAATTGATTTAGCAACTTCAGCATATCCTGCATTGCTTGATTGAAGAAGAATTGGGATATCATTCTGGCGTTCTTTTACATTCTTTGCAAACTTAATTCCTGCTTCGGGATCTCTAACACCATGATATCTAAAATTATTATCTGTAATTATACCGAGTATAAATTCTTCATACTTATCAAAATAATCCCAAGCCTCTTCATAAGTTGTACAAAGAAGAATTTTCGGTCTTGCGCGCATTCGAAGAAACTTGTGAGTGATATTAATGCCCTCTAAAATCAACCGTTGCGATTGTTTGAATACCTCCGTATAAATTAAAGGTAGGTACGATGAGTAAAATTTTACATTGTCCTCAACTAAAATAATTGATTGTACTCCAACGGTTTGAGTATCACTATCTAAGTTTAAGCGATCCTCCACGTACTTTACAATTCCCATTAAGAGTCGGTAATCACCTTGCCAAATAAATAATCTATCGAAAATTGAAGTATCGTGCTGGGCTACTAATTCTTTTCTTTCACGATTATCGTAGGCGAGAAGGATAATTGGAGTATCGCATCCAATGCTGCGAATTTTTTCCGCAAGCTTTATAACATGCATATCTTCAATATGCAGCGTTGTTATAATTATATCAAAATTATCTTCCTGTTGAATAAGATTTATTGCTTCTTCGCCGGTTGTAACATGTGTAATCTCCGGAGCCCAGCTTAAATTAAGAGTTTGATACTCTTCTCTGATTTGTTCGTAAAGCCGTCCATCTTCTTCAAACAAATAAAAATCATACAAACTTGATACGAGAAGAATCTCCCGCACCTTTTTGTGCATTAATTTCTGGAATAATCTTATTCGATTCCTGAAAACATCTTCTGCGTTTATTTGAATATTCTGTTCTAAATTATAAGGCATAGTAGTTATGACTAATCAAAAAGTTTATGTTCAATGTTTAAAAAAACATAATTCATCAGCTCATTTTCTAGCGTAGACTTAAATTCATTTGTCATTCATAGTTCCTTCCGCCGGAAGCGAATAGATATTTGCTGCTCGATAGTCAGTCAAATAATGAATATTGAACACCGAATATCGAATTCTGAAGTATTTAGATCAGCAACGGATTAAACTTATAAATTAAACCAAGCCCTGATCAAGCATTGCATCGGCAACTTTTAAGAACCCGGCAATATTTGCACCAACAACATAATTTCCCGGTTGACCAAAACGCTGAGCTGTTGAAACGCAAGTATCATGAATTCTAATCATAATTTCGTGTAAACGTTTATCAACTTCCTCTGCTGCCCATGGTAATCTCATACTGTTCTGAGACATTTCCAGACCGGATGTTGCTACCCCACCTGCATTCGACGCCTTTCCCGGAGAAAATAGAATTTTGGCATCTGAAAATATTTTGTAAGCTTCGATTGTCGTAGGCATATTTGCGCCTTCGCAAACACAAGTACATCCGTTTTTCAATAATTCCTTTGCATCATCTTCAAAAATTTCATTTTGCGTAGCACATGGGAAAGCAACATCAACTTTAACTCCCCAAGGTTTCTTACCGGGAAAATATTCTACCTTAAATTTGTCAGCATAATCTTTAACACGATCATTTGAGCTTGCACGAAGCTTAAGCATGTAGTCAACTTTTTCTCCTTTGACGCCATTTTTGTCATAAATAAATCCATCAGGACCTGAAATTGTTACAACCTTTCCTCCAAGCTGATTAATCTTTTTAACTGCGCCCCACGCAACATTTCCAAAACCTGATACTGCGCAAACTTTTCCTTCAAAATCTTGTCCTCTTGTCTTAAGCATTTCCTGAGCAAAATAAACAGCACCGTAACCTGTTGCTTCAGGGCGAACAAGTGAGCCGCCCCAATTTAATCCTTTACCGGTTAGAACTCCCGTAAATTCATTTCGTAATCTTTTGTATTGACCAAATAAAAAGCCGATTTCTCTTCCACCAACTCCAATATCGCCGGCGGGTACGTCAGTATCTGGGCCAATGTATCTGAAGAGTTCTGTCATAAAACTCTGGCAGAAGTGCATAACCTCATGATCACTTTTTCCTTTTGGATCGAAATCTGAACCGCCTTTACCGCCACCCATTGGAAGTGTTGTTAAGCTATTTTTGAAAACTTGTTCGAAAGCTAAAAATTTTAAAATGCCAAGTGTTACTGAAGGGTGAAATCTTAAGCCGCCTTTATAGGGTCCAATGGCGCTGTTCATCTCGATACGGTAACCGCGATTGACCTGAATTTCACCTTGATCATCCATCCACGGAACTCTGAACAGAATGACTCTTTCCGGTTCAACCATTCTCTCAAGAATCTTCGCCGAACGGTATTCCGGATGCTGTGTGATTACAACTTCCAATGATTCCAAAACCTCTTGAACGGCTTGATGAAACTCGGGTTCATTTTGATTTTGTGCTTTAACTCTTACCAATATGTTGTTTAAGTATTCAGACATATAAACCTCTTTTTTTTGAAAATATTATTGCGTTATACGATTAAGAATTTTTTTCCTTGCACCAAGATTGCTTGCGGGAAATATTTTTTTACAGACAGGAATATTGTTTATTTCACATCTCATTAAAAACTATTTGATAATTATAGATTTAATTATTTTCCGGAGCCGGCTTTTTATTTATAAGACAAAAAAAACGAGTGATTTTTTCCCCGAAAAACTCTTAATTGTCATACCAAAATTAGCAATTTGTCGGATGAAAAACTTGGCGATTTGG
>Ga0209619_10003927_pt1 | contig 10647 bp, 9 predicted proteins | sample Rifsed16ft3_FD_184011 | JGI IMG/M metagenome (GOLD analysis project Ga0209619, IMG submission 184011) | Soil microbial communities from Rifle, Colorado, USA - sediment 16ft 3 (version 2) | ecosystem: Environmental > Terrestrial > Deep subsurface > Rock core/Sediment | place: Rifle, Colorado... | reverse complement strand
CGAGCCAACCACTCGCAGAATCCAGGTACGCGCCGCAGATACCGTGGCGGTGCCGATCACCGGACCGGTGAGATCGACGGCAAACTGTGGGACAATGCCGAAGACGTTGCCGGAAAATTCGGGCGCGAGGACTTTGTCCGCATCAAGGGCATGGTGGCCAGCTATCAGGGAACGCTGCAGATCAAAATGAAGACACTGGAAAAAGTGGACGACTCGAAAGTGGACATCGCGAACTTCATCCAGTCCTCGCCCCGGGATATCGACGAGATGGTCAGCGAGTTACAGGCCGTTGCCGCCGGGATCAGCGATGTTCACTTGAAACAGCTCATGCACGCTTTTCTGAACGACAAGCCGTTCATAGAGGCCTTCAAGCGTACGCCGGCGGCAAAGACCCTCCACCACAACTATATCGGCGGCCTGCTCGAGCACGTGCTGGAGCTGATCTCCCTGTGCAGGGAAGTGGCCCGGCATTTTCCCGCGATAGACATGGACCTGCTTGTCACCGGCGCGTTTCTGCACGACATCGGGAAAGTGCGCGAGCTGAGCGTCAGAAAGTCGATCGAATATACCACGGAGGGGAAGCTCATCGGCCATATCTCCCTCGGGTATGAGATGCTGCTGGAGAAGATCAGGTCGCTTCCCCGGTTCCCGGAAGAGACCGCCATGCTGCTCAAACACATCATGCTCTCGCACCACGGCGAGTACGAATTCGGTTCGCCCAAGAGGCCGAAGATCCAGGAGGCGGTCGTCATCCACTATCTGGACGACCTCTCCGCCAAGGTCAACAACTTCCAGGCCACGCTCAAGAAAGAGAACATCGGGGAAGGCGAATGGACGGGGTTCAACAAGATGCACGAACGGTATCTTTATCGGCAGATCGCGCAGGCCCTTTCCGGCAGTTCTCCAACCGGAGACCCCGAGGATACGGAGGACGGAAGATCCGTCAGCGCCAGGGGGACCAGGGACGCGGGCCGGGGAGCAGCGAGAACTAATGACGCCGCCGGCCCGTCCGGCAAACTGCCGCTGGATATCTAACGACATTCTTCGAATGTCGAGGTGAATAGTGAAGATTGCAAAATGAAAAATGCAAAATGAATGAACAATGCTTTTGCACTTTGCATTTTGAAATTTGCATTGTATTGAGAGGTCTTCATGTTCGGAGTGCTTCGCGGCCTGCGGGACGGCCTGGCAAAGACGAGGAAGGATCTTTCCGACAGGATCGGCTCTCTTGTTCTCGGCGAAAAGATCGATGAGGCGTTCCTCGACGAGCTTGAGGAGGCGTTGATCTCTTCGGACGCAGGGGCGCAGACCGCCTCAGCAGTCCTCGCCGACCTTAAGGAACGGTTCCAGCGAAACGAGCTTTCCTCTCCCGCACAGGTGCGCGAGAGGCTCAAACAGATATTATTCGAGACCCTGTCCTCCTCTTTCTCCCCGTTCTCCCTGACGTCGTCGCCGTATACCATCCTCATGATCGGAGTGAACGGCACGGGCAAGACCACCACGATCGGAAAACTCGCGCACCGGCTTCGGCATGAGGGCAAGAGCGTTATCCTCGCGGCGGCGGACACCTTCCGCGCGGCGGCCTCCGAGCAGCTTTCGATCTGGGGAGAGCGCGCGGGCATCCCCGTGATCAAACACCGCGAGGGAGCGGACCCGGGTGCCGTGGTGTTCGACGCCGTTTCGGCGGCCAGGGCGCGCGCAGCGGACGTGCTGATCGTTGACACGGCCGGCAGGCTGCATACGAAGTCGAACCTCATGGAAGAGCTGAAAAAGGTGAAGCGCATCATGTCGCGCGAGATCCCGGGGGCGCCGCACGAAGTGCTCCTCGTCCTTGACGCGAACACGGGCCAGAACGCCCTGGTCCAGGCGAAGATGTTCAATGAGGCGCTCGGGATAACCGGCATCGTGCTGACGAAGCTCGACGGGACGGCGAAAGGGGGCATCGTCTTCGCCATCAGCAGGGAGCTTTCCATCCCGGTCAAGTTCGTGGGCATCGGAGAAGCGATCGAAGATCTGCGGGACTTTGATCCGAAGGAATTCGTCGAGGCGCTGTTCTAAAGCAGAGTGCAGAGAGCACCCTCTCTGTACGGCCGGCATCACAACCGTAACGGTTAAAAATTTTTTGCCGTGTGGCCTGGTGGTCATCGGCAGCGGAGGGAGATATCGTGGAGAGCGTACAGGTTGAGATATTCGGTCAGCTTTACAGCATCAAAGGCATGGCGGACCATGATTACATCCGGGAGCTTGCCGCGTTCGTCGATGCCAAGATGAAGGAAGTGCAAAAAGGCACAGGTACTGCCAATCCTCACCGGGTTGCCATCCTGACGGCCCTCACGATCTCTGATGAGCTTTATCGTCTGCGCAAGCAGCACAGTTCATTTGAACAGATGGTGGACGGTACTGTCCAGAGATTGCTTGAACTGACGGATGATCCCGGCTTGAGCGCAAGGGCGTAATTTGCCAATATGCTGATAAGAGAAGCTTTTATCCGTCTTCGAGCAAAACATCGTCTCATTTTATCCTTGCCATTTTTTGTAAATTCTGGTATATAGTTACAGAGGTCAGATAGGTCCCCTGCATTGCGCGTGACGGGTATAACTTGATCCTCGTGAAAAAATTAAATCGGGAGCTGTCACTAGAAAGGGTGTGCATGCCCAGACAAGACTGGGTAGCCTAACTTTCCACAACGGCGCCCACCTGGTAAATGCCAGGTTCAAGTTTATCTGCACGGCAAGAGCGGGGGACTTCTTCATAATTTGAGAAAAGGCATCATTTCTGTTTCATCCGTTTATTGAAGTGTCTAACAGCGCAGGTGAAAGGAGCGGCAAGTAAGGAAGGCTCCCGCGCTTGTGATAGTGTGGAAGATACAGCGGTACCGATAAAAATTATGAAACGAGGGGCATGAATTTCGACCAAGCCCGTCATTCCCGGTACCGGGTTAACATTTACGAACAGGCCGATTAATCAATAACATGGGGATATTTTTTCATTCACTATACACACCACAGGGTAATGCGGCAGGAACGCTCTGCGGGTGTATGTACGATTCAGCAGGCATGCGCTCCCGTAAGCGGTATTCCGGGGAGAGAACTTGACGCAACTGATGCCTGATAATATCCCCTCTTCTGTCGCATCGTGATACGGCCTCTTTAACCCGCACTATCACCTGTCTTTCGCAAGCCTTCCTGAAGCACACGGTGGCCCTTAAGAAACACGCACAGAGTCTGCCTCTGACGGCAGTTGAACCGACCGAGCCTCCCCTGGCATGGAGGATGCGGCCGCGGGACCTGTCCGAATTCGTCGGACAGCAGCACATCCTTGGTCCCGGCAAACTCCTCAGGAGGGCCATCGAGGCCGACCGTTTCATGTCGCTGATCCTCTACGGCCCGCCCGGAGCGGGAAAGACCGCGCTCGCCCATCTCATCGCCGAGCGCAGTCGCGCGCGTTTTGTCGGCATCAACGCGGTCACCGCGGGGGTCGCGGACATCCGCAGGGTATCGCAGGAGGCCGCGCTTGAGCGCGCGCAGTCCGGACGGAGGTCCATCCTCTTCATCGATGAGATACACCGCTTTAACCGCGCCCAGCAGGACGCGCTTCTGCCCGACGTGGAACGGGGGAACATCACCCTCATCGGCGCCTCGACGCAGAACCCGTTCTTCGCGATCATCCCGGCGCTCTCTTCCCGTTCGCAGATATTCGAATTCCTCCCGCTCCCCGATGATGATATCCGCATGCTCGTCCTTCGCGCGCTATCCGACAAGGAGCGCGGGCTCGGGAACCTGAAGGTCACGCTCACCCCTGATGCATTGGAGCACATCATCGCAAGGTCCGGCGGAGACGCGCGGCGCGCGCTGAACGCGCTCGAGCTCGGCGTACTCTCGACCAAGCCGGGGCCTGACGGCGCGGTCCTTTACGATCTGCATGCCGCTGAAGAGTCCATCCAGAAGAAGGCGCTCACGTACGATGAAGATGAACACTATGACACCATATCGGCATTTATCAAGAGCATGCGCGGAAGCGACCCGGACGCGGCGGTCTACTGGATGGCGAAGATGATCTACGCGGGCGAGGACCCTCTTTTTATCGCCAGGAGGATCGTGATAGCGGCGAGCGAGGACGTGGGGAATGCGGACCCGCGGGCGCTCGTTCTGGCGATTGCCGCGTACCAGGCAGTGGAGCGCATCGGCATGCCCGAAGGCAGAATACCGCTGGCGCAGGCCGCGATCTACGTGGCCGCTGCGCCCAAGAGCAACGCGGCATACCGGGCTGTCAACGAAGCGATGAACGATATCGAGCAGGGGCGGACGCTCGCCGTGCCCGATCATCTCAAGGACGCTCACTACAAAGGCGCCGCACGGCTCGGCAGGGGCAAGGGGTACCAATACCCCCATGACTACCCGGGCCACTACGTGAAACAGGATTATCTCCCCGAGAAGCGGGGATACTACCGGCCTACGGAACAGGGCGAAGAAAAAAGAATCAAGGAGCGCCTTATCGGGCTGAGAAACACCCAGGAGGATAAATAAAACCATGATAGAGAATGCCGTACTATTGCTTGTAGGACTGGGCGCGGGGATCGGCCTGGGCCTGCTGATCAAAGGAAAGGTGGCCGCCGGGAAGATCCGTGATGCAGAGGCAGAGGCCGCGCGGATCGTCTCGAACGCGGAGCGCGAAGCGGAGACCAAGCTCAAGGAGGCCCTGCTCGAAGCCAAGGACAAGCTCTACCAGGCGAGGGCGGACATCGAGCGTGAGAACCGCGACAAACGCCAGGAACTTCAGAACCAGGAACGGCGGCTGACCCAGAAGGAAGAGAACCTCGAAAAAAAGATCGATGGCATCGAAAAGAGGGAAGCGGATGCCGTGCGGCGCGAACGGGAACTTACGGCCCGCGAGAAGGTCGCGCTTGAAAAGGAAGAACGCTACGAGAAAGGTCTCCGCGATCAGCGGCAGATGCTCGAGAAGATCGCGAACATGACGGCGGAGGAAGCCAAGCGCCAGCTCATGGTCTCGATGGAGGACGAAGCCAAGTACGAAGCGGCCAAAGCCATTAAACGGATCGAGGACGAGGCCAAAGAAGAGGCGGACAAGAAGGCCAAGAACATCATCGGTATGGCCATTCAGCGCTATTCGAGCGATTATGTGGCCGAGGCCACGGTATCGCTCGTGAACCTCCCGAACGACGAGATGAAGGGAAGGATCATCGGCCGCGAAGGCAGGAACATCCGGGCGCTTGAAGCGGCGACCGGCATAGACCTCATTATCGATGATACGCCCGAGGCGGTCATCCTCTCGTGCTATGATCCGCTTCGCAGGGAGATCGCGCGCCTGACCATCGAGCGCCTGATCCAGGACGGCAGGATACATCCCGCCAGGATAGAAGAGATCGCCGAAAAGGTCAAGAAGGACCTGGATATCACCATGAAAGACGAAGGCGAGAAGGCCGCCTTCGATCTCGGGATCCATAACGTGCACCCCGAGATCATCAAGCTCCTCGGGAGGCTCAAATACCGCACGAGCTACGGCCAGAACGTGCTCATGCACGCGCGCGAGGTGGCTTACTTTGCGGGCATTATGGCGGCCGAGCTCGGCGTTGACCAGAAGCTCGCGAGAAGGGCGGGGCTGCTCCATGACATCGGGAAGGCCGTTGATCAAGAGGTGGAAGGGACGCACCCCACGATCGGCGCGGACCTGGCGAAGAAGTACGGCGAGTCGCAGAAGGTGATCAATTCCATTCTTACCCACCACGGCGACGGAGAGGCTTCGAGCGTCGAGTCCGTGCTTGTGGCGGCCGCAGACGCGCTTTCCGCGGGCAGACCCGGGGTCAGGCGTGAGACCCTCGAAAGCTACCTGAAGAGACTCGAAAAACTGGAAGAGGTCGCCAACTCCTTCAAGGGGGTCGAGAAGTCCTATGCCATCCAGGCCGGACGCGAGATCAGGATCATCGTAAAGCCCGAGGACCTTTCGGACGCGCACGCTTCGCAGCTCTCGCGGGACATCGCGAAGAAGATAGAGCTGGAGCTTTCGTATCCGGGCCAGATCAAGGTGACCGTGGTGCGCGAAAGCAGGTACGTGGAGTACGCGAAGTAGAAAAAAAAGAAGCCAGAAGACAGAAGTCAGAAATCAGAATAAATGGTTTCTCCTGACTTCTGGCTCCTGACTCCTGAATTCTGGAGGCTCATTGAAAGTCCTTTTCATCGGAGACATAATCGGAGAGCCGGGGAGAAAGATGGTGCGGAGCAGTATGCGCAGTCTCGTCGATACCTATCGCCCGGATATCATCGCGGCGAACGGGGAAAACTCGGCGGGAGGATTCGGGATCACCCAGGAGATCGCCGAGGAGCTTTTTTCGCTGGGGATACAGGTCCTCACCTCGGGCAATCATGTCTGGGACAAAAAAGAGATCGCGCCCTACCTGACCAAACAGGACAGGCTTCTTCGACCTGCAAATTACCCCGAAGGTAATGTGGGGTTCGGCAGCGTGGTCATATCCACGGCAGGGGCGGGCAAGGCGGCGGTGCTGAACCTCGAAGGAAGGGTCTTCATGTCGAACCTGGAGGACCCCTTTCGCGCGGCCGTCCGGGAGATCGAGAAGCTTAATGAGCAGACGCCCGTTGTTATCGTTGATTTTCACGCGGAGGCAACGTCCGAGAAGGTCGCCCTGGCCTGGCACCTGGACGGCAAGGCGAGCGCCGTGATCGGGACCCACACCCACGTGCAGACGGCGGACGAGCGCGTGCTTCCCGGCGGTACGGCCTTCATTACGGATGTAGGCATGACGGGGCCCACGGATTCGGTCATCGGCGTGAAGAAGGAACAGGCCATCGGCCGCTTTTTGTATCAGACCCCCCACCGGTTCGAAATTCCCAAAGGGCCGACGCACCTTGACGCGGTCATCATCGATATCGATTCGAGCACGGGAAGGGCGAAGTCTATAGAGCGGATCCATCTAACATCCTGAGACATTTCACCGCGAAGGACGCAGAGCCCGCTGAGAAAAACCCAGAGGATGAGAAGGTGAGAAGCTGAGATTCTGTTTAAATTCTTACCTTCTTGTCCGTTCAACTTCTGATCTTCCTGCGCTTCTCTGTGGTCTCTGTGGTTAAAACCCATGCAAACCCACATTCTCACCGTCACGCAGCTCACCCTCCGGGTGAAGGACCTCCTCGAAGGGACTTTTCCCGATGTCTGGGTTGTGGGAGAGATATCGAACCTGAGCGCTCCGCGGTCCGGCCACATCTATTTCACGCTCAAGGACGAACAGAGCCAGATCCGTGCGGTCCTGTTCCGCTCGTCCCAGCGGTTCCTCAAATTCACGCTCCAGCACGGCCTGCAGGTGATCTGCCGGGGGCGGGTCGGCGTGTATGAGCCGCGCGGAGAGTACCAGCTCGTTCTGGAATATATCGAGCCGAAGGGTGTGGGCGCCCTCCAGCAGGCGTTTGAAGAGCTCAAGGCAAGGCTTGCGAAAGAGGGGCTCTTCGACCTCGACCGCAAAAAGCCGCTTCCGCTCCTTCCCCGGAGGATCGGCATCATCACCTCTCCAACGGGCGCCGCGATCAGGGACATGCTCCGCGTGATCAGGCGTCGCCATCCGAAGATGGAGATCCTCATCTATCCCGTTGCCGTGCAGGGAGCAACAGCGGCCCCTGAGATCATCGGGGCGATCCACTATTTCAACAAGGAGAAAAGCGCCGATGTGCTGATCGTGGGCCGCGGCGGCGGATCGCTCGAAGACCTCTGGGCGTTCAACGAGGAATCCGTGGCCCGGGCCATCTCCGCGTCAACGATACCGATCATCTCCGCGGTCGGGCACGAGACGGACTATACGGTCTCCGATTTCGTCGCCGATCTCCGCGCGCCGACCCCGTCCGCCGCTGCAGAGATGGTCGTCCGGACCGAGGAAGGTTTCCGGGAGTTCATCGGGTCACTGGAATCGGGCCTCGTCAGAAGCATACGCCGGAAGATCGAATTATTTCGAGCGGCGCTCCGGGAGAAGATGCGGCTCCTCGGAGACCCGGGGAGAAGACTGGAGCAGTACGCGCAGCGGGTGGACGAACTTTTGGGCAGGCTGGCAACCGGGTTTGGTTATCATCTTCGGCGGGACCGGGCGCTTCTCCTTTCCCTGACGGGCGGTCTCGAACATCTGAATCCTCTCGGCATATTATCGAGAGGATACAGCATCACGAAAAAGCTTCCTGAAGGGATCGTTCTCAAAAACGAAGCTGATGTCGAGCCGGGTGACCTGATAAGCACCAGGCTGCACAAGGGAGAGGTGTGGTCGCGGGTTGAGAAGAAACGCGAGGATTCGGGCGGCAACTATTGATCCTGGCTTCGATAGGGCCGATCGAATATGATAGGGGAGAATATCGACAGGCCATGGGGCTCGCTTTTTTTGGATCTGATAAACAGCTCGATGCCTTCCCGGACCTGGCTTTTCACGCTCTGACGGGTCGTCTTTTCGATCTCCTGTAATATACGGAGGTGTTCTTCATCAAGCCGGTAGGTCCGGTCGTCGTCTTTGTCGGTATTCATATCGCCTCCTGTATCCTCCGGCATTGATTGCGCAATGTTAGCATTCTTATAATCATAAGTCAACCGGCAGTTTTGTGTTTTTGTTTTTTGGAAAACAGGCTGTTGAGGCGCGCCGACAGTCCCGCATATGCTTGTCTTTATTGTGCCATCCGCGCTCAGCCCCTTCGCTCTGCCGCGCACGCGTGCAGCATATCGGATGATGGCACGAAGCGATTCTGCCTGTCCCTGAAGCACTTACCCTTCGTTATGCGACAGGGCGCGCCAAAGCGCATCTATCGCTCAAGGGCTGAGCGCTTTGAATTCCGGAGTGAGCGCATTCCCCGTAGCTTGCTGCGGGGTTAGCGAGCGAATACGATTATGTTCTTGCCTTGAGAATCGAGATTCCCTGTCCCGCCAGAGCGGGACTGCAGGAGCTTCAATTGATTAAATTTGGGGGAAAGTCCAGTTTGTTTTGCCTTGATTTTATTTTTCTTTTCCGTATATAATACCATTTACGCTGGATGCAGAGAGCGTGCCGGACCCATGGGGTGATCGTTATGGCGGAAAAAAATTTTGAAGCCGCGCTCGCGAGGCTCGAAGATATCGTGAAGAAACTTGAGACAGGCGACCTCCCCCTGGAGCAGTCGCTCAAACTGTTCGAAGAGGGCGTGAAGCTCTCTCGCTTGTGCAATAAGCGGCTCGAGGAGGCTGAGCGCAAGGTGGAGATCCTTCTGAAAGACAAGGCGGGAAATATCGCTGCCCACCCGTTCGAAGAGCCCGAAGAAGAGTGAGGGGAGAAATTCAAATAACAAATCCCAAGTAACAAACAATATCCAATCACCAAATCATAACAACCAAACGTTTGGAACTTGATGCTTGATTATTGGTGCTTATTTGATATTTGGTGCTTGAGGTTTGGAGCTTGCTCTTATTATGGACATAAAAGCCTACCTGGCGCGGAAAAAAGACATTATCGACAAAACGCTCGAGAAGCTCGTTCCGCCGGCGAAGACCTTTCCTCCGGTCATTCACGAGGCGATGCGGTACAGCCTCTTTGCCGGGGGCAAGAGGGTGAGGCCGGTGCTCGCGATAGCGGCGGCCGAGGCCGTGGGCGCAGCGACCGCGGACCTGCTCCCCGTTGCCGGCGCGCTGGAGATTATCCACACCTACTCTCTGATACACGACGATCTGCCGGCCATGGACGACGACGATCTCCGCCGGGGCAGACCGACGTGCCACAAGGCATACGGCGAGGCAATCGCTATTCTGGCGGGAGACGGGCTGCTTACCATGGCCTTTGAGGTCCTCTCCGACCCGCGACGCATGAAGTCCATCCAGGCGCGCACCATGGTATCCATGATCAGAGAAATAGCCGTCGCATCCGGGGTCTTCGGCATGGTGGGAGGCCAGGTGGTGGACATACAGTCCGAGAACAAGGAGATCGACTTCCCGACCCTTGAATATATCCACACGCACAAGACCGGAGCCCTTATCCGGGCCTCGGTCAGGGTCGGGGCGCTCTATGCGAAGGCCGGCAAGCGCCAGTTCGCGGCGCTCACCCGCTACGGCGAGATGGCGGGGCTCGCGTTCCAGATCGTTGATGACATTCTCGACGTGACCGGAAAGCAGGAAGAGCTCGGCAAGGACATCGGCAGTGATCTGGAAAAGGGGAAGAAGACCTTCCCGAGTTTTCTCGGTCTTGAAGAGTCGCGGCGCAGGGCGGAGGAGGTTGTTGGCGAGGCCCTTGACGCATTGAAAGGCTTCGGCAGGAAGGCGGACCCCCTGAGGGAACTGGCGAAGTATATTATTAACAGAGTGAACTGATACAGCAGGGTCAAGGGGCAGGGGTCATGGGTCAATGGTCTCAGCCTTACTTGCCCCTGGCTACTTGACCCTTGACCCATTTTTTCGTGAGGTACACTATGATACTCGATACCATCAGCAATCCCGAAGATCTTCGGAAAGTTCCTCCGGAAGAACTCCCCGCCCTTGCGGCGGAGCTCAGGGAGGAGATCCTCGATGTCGTCTCCAGTACCGGCGGGCATCTTGCTTCGAGCCTCGGCGTGGTCGAACTGACCATCGCCCTCCACTACGCCTTTGATACGCCGCGCGACCGTATCGTGTGGGACGTGGGGCACC
>Ga0209619_10003926_pt1 | contig 10647 bp, 7 predicted proteins | sample Rifsed16ft3_FD_184011 | JGI IMG/M metagenome (GOLD analysis project Ga0209619, IMG submission 184011) | Soil microbial communities from Rifle, Colorado, USA - sediment 16ft 3 (version 2) | ecosystem: Environmental > Terrestrial > Deep subsurface > Rock core/Sediment | place: Rifle, Colorado... | reverse complement strand
GTCGAGATCGCCGGAAAGACAGGAACTGCGCAGGCTGTAGGAAGAAAGTTTCAGGCTAACCCGGGCAGATTCAATGATCATGCATGGTTTGCAGCATTCGCACCGGTGGATAAACCTGAAATAACAGTAGCGGTGCTTGTAGAGCATGGCGGTCATGGCGGAAGCGCTGCGGCTCCTGTAGCCAGAAAGATTATTGAGGAATATGTAAAAAATGCTGAATAAAAGCACAATAGCGCTATTCGACTGGAAGACATTCACTATAATTGTAGTGATAATGCTTGTTGGCCTCACAACCATATTCAGCGCAACATATACAAGCACCCCTGAGAATGTTACCCCCCTGTATATAAAGCAGATAGGCTGGATTTTCATAGGTTTATTCTTTCTGTTAATCGGGAGCACCATTGATTATCAGACTATTGCAAGATATGCGTATCATATCTACGCATTATCATTCATATTATTGATCATAGTAATGGTGGCCGGGAGAAGCGGATTTGGGGCTCAAAGATGGATAGCCATAGGAGGGTTCTCCTTTCAGCCGTCGGAACTTGCAAAGCTGGCAACTGCGTTCGCCATTTCACGATATTTCTCAGACTACCCTGCACGCCATGGCTACAATGTTAAAGAACTGATTGTCCCGGGGGTGCTTATTTCCATACCGGTACTCCTTGTTTTAAAACAGCCTGATCTTGGGACTGGAATGGTCATAACATTTGTCTCTGTGGTCTTAATCTTCCTTGTAAGGATCCGCTCAAGGCTCCTGGGCATCATGACGCTTCTGATATTGATGACATTTCCCTTCATATGGCAGATCTTCTGGGAAAACCTGAAGGAATACCAGAAGACAAGGCTTCTCGTATTTATAGATCCGTCGTCTGACCCCACAGGAACAGGGTATCACATAATTCAGTCAAAGATAGCCATCGGGTCAGGCGGCTTTTCCGGGAAAGGCATTCTTCAGAGCACACAAAGTCAGTTGAACTTTCTTCCTGCACGGCACACTGATTTTGTATTCTCTGTATTTGCTGAAGAGTGGGGTTTCATAGGCATAGCAGTCCTGCTGCTTTTATATCTATTGCTGATTACCTGGGGGGTGGATGTTGCCATAAAGGCCAAGGACAGGCTCGGCATGCTGATGGCATGCAGCGTTGTAACTTTTTTCACTTTCTACTGTGTTATCAACATCGGGATGACCCTCGGGGTCTTACCTGTGGTAGGAATACCTCTCCCGCTCATGAGCTATGGCGGCACATCCATGATTACCACCTTGTTTTCTCTTGGCATATTGTTTAATATAAGAAAGAAACGGTTTTTGTTCCACTGATCATTTACCCCGAACTTACTATGTACACAGACATATTGTTATCTGTCTCCAGGCCTTCACGTTACATTGGCCATGAGATTAATGCATTCAAGAAAGATCCCGCCCTTGTCCGGACAAGGGTAGCCTTGATATTCCCTGACACCTATGAGATAGGCATGTCCCACCTCGGCCTCAAGATATTGTATCAGATATTAAACGATATGGATTATGTTGCTGCAGAAAGGGCATTTGCCCCCTGGACAGATATGGAAGAGGCGCTTATAACGAACGGACTGCCTGTTCTGTCTGTTGAATCTTCCAGCCCGCTTGCAGAGTTTGACATTCTTGGATTCACGCTCCCTTATGAGCTCTGCTACACAAATATCCTTACCATTCTGTCTCTCTCAGGCATTCCCCTTCACTCTTCCGAACGTGACGCATCTTTTCCGCTGATAATCGGCGGAGGAAGCTCTGTATTTAACCCTGAGCCTATGGCAGACTTCTTTGACCTGTTTTTCCTTGGCGACGGCGAGGAGGGGATAGCGGACATAATCAATACTTATAATAAATGGAAAGAGACCGGAATATCCAGAAAATCCCTGCTGATGGAACTATCAAAGATTGAGGGTGTGTATGTCCCATCCCTCTACAATGTGGAATATAATGATGACCTGACGATCCGTTCTGTTGTCCCGCTCGAAGGCATTGCCGGTTCAGTCAGACGGCGGGTGCTGGAAGATCTTGATAATGCTCCTTTTCCAACATCCCCTGTACTTCCTTACATGCAGGCAGTTCATGACCGCCTCACAATAGAGATCGCCAGGGGGTGTACCCACGGATGCAGGTTTTGTCAGGCCGGCATAACCTACAGGCCGGTTCGGGAAAGAAGCCCTGAAAAGATACTCGGCATCATAGAGGACTCCCTCAGCAAAACAGGATATGAGGAAGTCTCATTATCTTCCCTCAGCACAGGTGATTTTGCATGTCTGAGCAGCACACTTACTTCCCTTGTCAATAATTACAGGGATAAACGGGTATCATTCTCTCTCCCGTCCCTTCGAGTTGGGACACTGACACCTGCAATAATTGAGCAGATAACGAAAACAAAAAACGCCGGGTTCACTATTGCACCTGAAGCAGGGACAGAACGGCTCAGGAAGGTCATCAACAAGGAAATGGATGAGGGGGTTCTGGAGACAACTGTAAGAGATGTCTTCAGCAGGGGCGTGAAATCAATTAAGATGTATTTCATGGTCGGCCTGCCCACTGAATCTGATGAAGACCTTCAGGGCATTATCACCCTTGCACAAAAGGTGAAAGATATCGGGAAACGCTTCGGAAAAGGGGCAAAGGATATAACGGTAAGTATATCAGCATTTGTCCCCAAGGCCCACACGCCATTTCAGTGGTACGGCCAGATAACGCCGGTTGAGCTCATGAGAAGGCTTAATTATCTTCGTGACGGACTGAAGAAGGTCAGGATAAATCTTAAGTGGCATAAACCTCATATGAGTTATCTTGAGTCAGTATTTTCAAGGGGGGACAGAAGGCTTGGGAGGGCCATAGAGGCTGCATGGAGGTCCGGCTGCAGATTTGACAGTTGGACAGAGAAGGTTGCCTTTGATAAATGGATGGACGCATTTAAGACCTGCGGTATTGAGCCTGACTGGTATTCTTCAAGACATATACCGCTTGACGAGGTTCTTCCATGGGATCATCTGCATACAGGAATTGAAAAAGAGTTCCTCCTGAAGGAATACAAACGGGCAGAATCAGGCCGCACTATACCTGACTGCAGGTACGGGCTTTGTCCAAACTGCGGCTTGTGTGATATGGAGGCTGTAAGGGGGGAGAAGTCTGAGGGGATCAGGCCGATAGCACGTAAACATGATGAAAAGCCGGTAGAGGTAGCAGGTAGTAGTGAGCAGGTAGCAGGAAAGGCGGCACGTAGCGCCGACCTTTATGGTCGGCTTCCAAGACCGGAGGTAAGGGTAAAGGTGCGCATCAGGTATACGAAGACAGGGGATCTCAGGATGCTCTCTCAGCTTGAGATTATGACCACATTTGAAAGGGCATTCAGGAGGGCATCTCTCCCGATACTGTTTTCAGAAGGATTTCATCCTCACCCTAAAATATCATTCGGCCCTGCCCTTCCTGTAGGCGTTGAAAGCGTCTGCGAATACATGGACGTTGAACTGGCGCTCCCAACAGCGGCATCTGAGATTAAAGAAAACGCTAATAAACACCTTCCTGAGGGTTTGAAGGTTATCAATGTGAAGGAGATTCCGGTTAACACGCCGTCACTTAATTCTTTTATAACACATTATGAATATGAGATAAAATTAATTGACATGTGCTCAGGGGAAGTTATTTTCCCCTTGTCCGACCTCACCGAACTCCCGGCCGAGAGGGTCACTGAAAAGGATGGGAGAAAGATAACAAAGATAATAAATACAAGGCCGTTTATAGACGAAATACGCTGGTTGACTAAAGACACAATTTTTCTCAGGCTGAAATCAATTGACAGGGAATGCTGCCGGCCGTCTGATGTATTAAAGGCGCTATTCAACATTTCTCATTTACACCCGGGTGTCAGGATAAAACGAGTTGGTCTTTATGGCAGGACCGGCGGCGTAACAGTATCGCCGGACGGACTATCATATGAAATGGAGAATCTATGCCTACAGAAATTATAATAAACGCCCTTCCTGAAGAGGTAAGGGTCGCCCTGCTGGAGAACAAGGAAGTAGTAGAAATATACATAGACAGGCGGAATGAAGGAAGTATAGTTGGTAATGTCTATAAGGGACGGGTTATCAAGATCCTGCCCGGAATGCAGGCGGCATTCGTTGACATCGGACTGGACCGTGCTGCCTTTCTTTATGTAAGTGATGCCGGAGCTGATGCAGAAGAATATGCCAGGATGATCGAGGAAGAAGGGGTGGAGGGAAAACTGGAGTTCAAGGCCACCCACTACAGCATAGAAGACATCCTGCAGGAAGGCCAGGAGATAATGGTTCAGGTCTCAAAAGAACCCCTTGGCACAAAGGGCGCCCGTATTACCTCATATATATCCCTGCCGGGACGGTGCCTTGTGCTTATGCCTACTGTCGAACATATAGGCATATCAAGGCGCATCAGGGAAGGCCGCGAAAGGACACGCTTAAGGGAATTGGTTCAGTCAATAAGAAAGCCGGGAATGGGTTATATCATAAGGACCGCAAGCGAAGACGTGGATATTGAATCTCTCCAGTCTGATGCTGAATTCCTTGAACTGCTCTGGCAGAATATTCAGCAGAAAAGAGAAGCAGCTTCAGCCCCTGCACTGCTGTATTCCGAGCTTGATCTGATCTTCCGGACCATCCGGGACATCTTCACCATGAAGGTAGACAAGCTGGTGATTGATTCAAAGACTGAGTATGAGAGGATAAAGGAGTTTATAAAACTTTATCTTCCTGACATGCTTCCGCGCATTGAGCTGTACGAGCGTGAAGAACCGATATTCGAATCATACAGGATCGAGGTTGAGATAAACAGGGCTCTGAACAAAAAGGTCTGGCTTAAATCAGGAGGATATATTGTAATTGAACACACTGAGGCGCTGACAGTAATTGATGTCAACACAGGTAAATTTGTAGGAAAGAGAGACCCTGAGGAGACCATTACACAGACAAACTTAGAGGCTGTAAAAGAAGTGGCATACCAGCTTCGTCTGAGAAACATAGGCGGCATAATAATCACAGACTTCATTGATATGGAAAAAGAGAAAAACCGGGAGCGTGTCTTTAATACAATGGTAGAGGCATTCTCAGAGGACCGGGCCAGGACAAACATCATAAGGATGTCGGAACTCGGACTTATAGAGATGTCCAGGAAACGCACGAGGGAGAATCTGATGCGGACGCTGTGTGAGCCTTGCAGTTACTGCAACAGCCGGGGCTACACAAAGTCTGCAGTCTCAATATGCCATGAACTGTTCAGGGATATCAGGAAAACGGCAAAGTCTTCAAAGGACAAGAAGATTGTAGTAACGGCAAGCCAGAGTGTCGCAACCCATATATTTGATGAAGAAAGACAGATTGTTGAGGAACTCGAAAAGGAATATCAGAAAAGGATAGTCATAAAAGGTGACAAGGACCTTCATATCGAAGAATACGATATAGTGACCTTATAACAGCATAAGCGGGATAGGGTCTTTTTCATTTCTATTCGTCGGGGCCGGATTCCTGAATACGGAATTATCAACTTTCATGCCGGCCACGTCTTCCTTAATCTTAAACCATCTGTCTTCAGGAATCTTAAAAAAAGTATCAACAACAACCGGATCAAACTGGCTGCTCCTGCACCGCAAAATTTCTTCCCTCGCATCCCTGTCAGGAAGTGCCTTTCTGTAAGGCCTGTCTGTGGTCATGGAATCATAAGTATCTGCAAGGGCAAATATCCTCGCCCCCATAACAATCTGCTCCCTCTTCAAACCCTGAGGGTACCCTGTGCCGTCATATTTCTCCTGATGGTGAAGTACGAGAAAAGAGGCGTCCTTCAGGAATGGGATGCCCTTTAGCATACTGTAACCATATTCAACATGTTTCCTCATTTCCACCCACTCTTCCGTAGAAAGTTCAGCAGGCTTTCTAAGGATCGAATCAGGGACTCCAATCTTTCCGATATCGTGCAGCAGTGTGCCGCGTGCAAGATTTCTAAGGTCATCGCTGCTGAGTCCCAGCGCCTTTCCTACCTCAATGCTGTATCGTACTACCCGCTGTGAATGCCCTTCAGTAGCATTATCCCTGTAATCAAGCGCCGTCAAAAGGGCATCAAGGGTGGTATTATATGTAACCTGTATCTCTGCCAGCGCCCTGTTCAATTCTGCTGTTTTTTGCCGTTCTACTGAAAGAAGCCCCCTGATCTCAGCGGTCTGAACCTTTACCAACTCTTCGAGGTGTCCCTGATACTCCCTGTTTTCAAGAATAAGCCTTCTCTTCTCAAGGGCATTTCGAATGCTTATCACTATCTCTTCAAGATTGAACGGCTTTATCAGATAATCAGAGGCGCCTTGTTTAAGCGCCTCAATCGCCGCATTGGCATTTGATACTGCCGTTATCATAACAACAGCAGTGTCCGGATAAAGAATCCTGACTTTTTTTATAAGCTCAATCCCGTCTATCCCGGGCATCATTATGTCGCTGAGGATAACCGGAAACGGGTTCTCCCGCATTTTGTCCAGCGCCTCAAAGGCATTCTCAACTGCCACCGGTTTGTAGCCGGAGCTGGTAAGCTTCCGGACAAGGATATCCCTTATAATTGGTTCGTCGTCTACAACAAGTATGTCTTTTTCTTCATGCATCAGTACACATATTACCTATATTATAAAGCAGGTATGATGTCAACAGATTCTTCCGGTCAGCCTACATTTATATTGATTTTTCAGGGCATTTATGATATGAATGATGGTCTATTGCGGTGTATTTATTGGGGGTATTTATTGAATGATGACCAATGAGATATTTGATGAAGCAGGCAGGTATATAATGAACACGTATAAGCGGCTTCCCCTTTTTATCGTAAAAGGGAGGGGAAACCGGGTATACGACGGTGAAGGAAGGGAATATCTCGATTTTGTCAGCGGTCTTGCAGTCAACAACCTCGGGCATTGCAATCCGCGGGTCACGGTTGCGTTTCAGAAGCAGGCTCAGCGGCTCGTTCATACATCCAATCTCTTTTACACCGAACCTCAGGTTAAACTCGCAAGGCTGCTTGTGGAGAACTCTTTTGCAGATAAAGTATTTTTCTGCAACAGCGGCGCAGAGGCAAATGAAGCGGCCATCAAATTAGTCAGAAAATATTCGCATGAAAAAGGAAACGGACGCTTCGAAATAATTACAGCCTTAAACTCATTCCATGGCCGTACTATGGCCACACTTACGGCAACAGGACAGGACAGGTTTCACAAGGGATTTGACCCCCTTGTACCCGGATTCTCATATGTCCCTTTCAATGACATTGCGGCATTGGAGAAGGCGATAACAGAGAAGACAGCCGCTGTCATGATTGAACCGATACAGGGCGAGGGCGGGGTGAATATCCCGGACCGGGATTATCTGAAACGTCTCAGGGAAATCTGCGACGCTAACGGCATCCTGCTTGTCTTTGATGAGGTACAGACAGGCATAGGCAGGACAGGGAAACTCTTTGCCTATCAGCATTCCGGCATAGAGCCTGACATTATGACCCTCGCAAAGGCATTGGGCGGAGGTCTCCCGATAGGGGCAATGCTTGCTAAAGATCATATTGCAGCGGCATTTACACCCGGCACTCACGCGTCAACGTTCGGCGGCACACCACTCGTATGCTCAGCCGCAATAGAGGTAATAAAGCTCATTACTGAAGATGATCTTATTCTTGATAACTGCAGGAGGATGGGTGATTATCTCGTTGCTGAACTTAATGATCTGAAGTTGAAATACCCTCATTTGATAAAGGATGTCCGGGGCAAAGGACTTCTGACAGGCATGGAATTAAATATCAACGGTGAGACTATCGTATCAGAATGCATAAAGAGAGGGGTCATTATAAACTGCACAATGGATAGGGTGCTGCGGTTTCTACCCCCGCTGGACGTAAGTCAGGAGGACATTGATAAACTCGCTGAGACACTGAGAGAAGTGTTTAACAGCATCAGGATATGACGCGGAATCTATTAACCATATTTGACCTTTCTGCAAAAGATATTGACTCACTCCTTATCAGGGCAAAAGAACTTAAGGCGATGCAAAAGGAAGGGGTTGAATGCCTGTCACTGAAAGGCAAGACACTCGGACTGCTGTTTGAGAAACAGTCTACAAGGACACGGCTGTCTTTTGAAGTCGCCATATTACAGCTTGGAGGACATTCAATATACCTGTCTCCTCATCAGATTCAGATGGGAAGGGGTGAGGAGATCAGGGATACTGCCCGGGTATTCTCCGGGTATCTCGATGGAATAGTTATCAGGACATTTGAACAAAAGATGATAGAGGAATTTGCAGGTTACTCATCTATTCCTGTAATCAATGGCCTTACAGATCAGCATCACCCGTGTCAGATTATATCTGACATGCTTACTATACTTGAGAAGAAGGGCCGCCTATCCGGGATCAGGCTTACCTATATAGGAGACGGCAATAACGTAGCACACTCTCTTATTGAGGGTGCGGCGGTCATGGGGATTCACCTCAGGGTTGCTGCTCCCGAAGGTTATGAACCTGATAAGAATATAGTTGAAACGGCTCTTCAAAAGGCCAGGGAGACAGGGGCTGTCATTGAAGTTATGAAAGACCCTTTTGAGGCAGTTACCGGCGCAGATGCCGTATATACAGATGTCTGGACAAGTATGGGACAGGAAGAAGAAGAGCACGGCCGCAGGAAAATATTCAGGACATATCAGGTAAACAGGGAGTTGATGAAAACGGCTAAGCCGGATGCAATAATCTTACACTGCCTGCCTGCCCACAGGGGGGAAGAGATTACAGATGACATGATGGAATCCCCGCAGTCTGTGGTATTTGAGCAGGCGGAGAACAGACTGCATATGCAAAAAGCATTGCTTGAAATGCTGATGAGGAGCTACTAATGAACACAAACAAGGTTGTGCTTGCCTACTCTGGCGGGCTTGATACGTCGGTAATAATCAGATGGCTTATTGAAAAGTATAAGTGTGAGGTTATAGCATTTATTGCTGATCTTGGACAGGCTGAAGATTTACCGGCTATAGAGCAAAAGGCTCTTAATACCGGCGCAAGCAAGGCAATCGTTGAGGATGTGCGGGAAGAATTTGTCAGGGACTACATATTCCCTGCGCTTAAGGCAAATGCAGTCTATGAAGGGACATATCTGATGGGCACATCCCTTGCCCGTCCGCTTATCGCAAAGAAACAGATCGAGGCTGCCCTGCGTGAGGGCGCCGGTGCAGTAGCACACGGGGCTACGGGAAAAGGAAACGATCAGGTAAGGTTTGAACTGACCTACTCTGCACTCTCCCCTTCTGTCAGGATAATAGCGCCATGGAGGGAGTGGGAATTTGAATCACGAACAGACTTGATTGAGTATGCCAGGAAGCATGACATTCCCGTGCCTGTAACCAAGGCAAAACCTTATAGCTGTGATGCCAATCTCTTTCATATCAGTTATGAAGGCGGGATACTTGAAGACCCGTGGGCAGCGTATCCTGAAGACATGTTTTCCCTCACTGTATCTCCTGAATCGGCGCCTGATAAGCCTGTATTTGTCGAGATCAGCTTTGAAAAAGGTATTCCGGTTGCTATAGACGGAAAACAGTTGTCGCCATTCCGGCTTCTGTCTCAGTTAAACAAGGCCGGAGGTGAAAACGGTATAGGCCGCGTTGACGTTGTAGAAAACAGGTATGTAGGCATCAAGTCGCGGGGGGTGTATGAAACACCCGGGGGCACTATACTGCATATTGCCCACCGTGCAATGGAATCAATAACCATGGACCGTGAGGTCATGCACCTGAGGGATTCACTGATACCCAGGTTTGCAGAGCTCATTTACAATGGTTACTGGTTCTCGCCTGAGAGAAAAATGCTTGAGGCTGCAATCAACTCCTCACAGGAGAATGTAACCGGAACTGTCAGGTTAAAGTTATACAAGGGGAACTGTATCGTAACCGGCCGGAAATCCCCTGTGTCATTATACAATCCGGAAATCGTTACCTTCGAAAAGGGAGAGGGTTACAATCAGAAGGATGCAGAGGGATTTATCAGGATAAATGCCCTCAGGTTGAAGAGTCAGCAAAAATGAAAAAGAAAAAGCTCTGGGGCGGCAGGTTCAGCAAACCTACGGAAAAATCAGTTGAGGCGTTTACCGAGTCCATATCGTTCGATAAACGCCTTTATAAGTACGACATAGCCGGAAGCATTGCACATGCAAAGATGCTTGGCAGGATCGGCCTGCTTAAAAAGAGGGAAGTATCGGACATCGTAAAGGGTCTTGAAGAGATCAGGAAAGAGATCGAGGACGGAAGGTTCTCATTCTCCGTAGAATTAGAAGATATACACATGAATATTGAAAAAAGGCTTACTGACAAGACAGGTCCTGCCGGCGCCAAACTCCATACAGCAAGGAGCAGGAATGATCAGGTAGCATTGGACCTCAGGCTTTATATGCGCGATGTCATTGAAGAGATTATTGCAGCTATATCTGAATTCAAGAAGGCGCTCGTTGATAAGGCTCGGGCAAACATCAGCGTAATTATGCCGGGATATACACATTTACAGCCTGCCCAGCCTGTCCTTTTTTCCCATTACCTGCTCGCCTACTGGGAGATGTTTGAGCGTGACAGGGAA
>Ga0209619_10003924_pt1 | contig 10649 bp, 7 predicted proteins | sample Rifsed16ft3_FD_184011 | JGI IMG/M metagenome (GOLD analysis project Ga0209619, IMG submission 184011) | Soil microbial communities from Rifle, Colorado, USA - sediment 16ft 3 (version 2) | ecosystem: Environmental > Terrestrial > Deep subsurface > Rock core/Sediment | place: Rifle, Colorado... | reverse complement strand
TAGGCCAAGTCGAACACGTACGCACTCTTGAGAAAACGAAAGCCAGAAAAACCAAATATCCAGTAAACGCCGCCATTCGATAGCCAAAGTCTGTCGCGCCGAAAACTGAGCTACTAACCACTAATGGAAGCACGCGAAAAATTGGATGCGGTTCATTAGAAAGATCAGTGCCACCAGATGAAAGAAAATATCTGGTTCCAAACAGAATCAAGGTCATCACGATCACAAAAACAAATCGGTACCTGACAAGCAGCCGTGGCAGCCCAAAAAAAAGAAAGACTAGCAATAAGAAAAATACCAAATTAGACGCCATTACAATTTGGCTTACCTTAATGTTTTGGATATACCCCCATAAAACAGGAAGCTGCTGTTCAATTATGGACAGAATCCAAAAGATATGCCGTGCACTTGCCTGTGAGTGATAAATTCCATCACCCGATAGCGGTTGTACTAGATGACGCCACGTGAGCGCGAAGGCGCAAGATAAAAAGACGAGCATCAATACCCAATTTAATTGGACTCTGAATCGAGTAATTAATGCAGGATTGCCATAGTTGGATAAAAAATAGACATAGGCCAGAACAATCAGCAAATCCAACACGCTGTTATTAATGCTGCTACCTGCAGGATAACGATTAACACCAGACAGCCAAAATATGGCTATGCATAGCAACGCAGCCCAATTAATGGCGACTAATTTTTCAAGTTGCCAGGAATAAATATTGTTAAGTCGCAGAATGTTATTGAAATAGTTCATTGGATAGCATTCACCAAGGAAGGTCTGAATAAGCAACAACAAATGAGAACGACGGGCTCACAATCTTTCGAGAATGCGCGAATTGGGCGAAGACCCTTGGATGCGCAGCATGCGCTCGAGATCGACTGGCGAGCGTCCGTTGCCTGCCTTGGGTGGACCGGCTCGACAGTTGTTGCCATGGCGCCAGCCGGGTCATCTCGGCCAGAAACGCCCCGCAACGCATCGTCTTACCGTACCTGTCAAAACCGCCTGTGGAGAGTGTCATTTGCTTCATGGTTCGGTTCCGTTTACGAGTTCTTCGCTGAGGGCTGCATGGTACAAAATCGCTCAGTATTTAATCAGAGATTCCTTAGGTTACTAATGCTCTTCCAACAATATATCCAGAAATTTCTTGGCATCAGTTAACGGCAAAGCGGGCTCCTCTACGCCCATATGCCTTTTCACCGCCCGCGCAATAGAGCCGGGTGAATCCGGGTCAAAGGACTGGGCTGGATCGAGCACATCGCGCACGTAATCAAGTTCGGCTGCGACTACGGCCAACCCAGCCTGGCTGGCCTCAATCAACGGCAATCCAAATGATTCAAACCGTGACGGATAGATCAGCGCCTGCGCCTGTGGATATAGAGCCAGGACTTGATCATGGGGAATGCATCCAACATTCTTCAACCTAAGCCCATAGTTATTCTTCTTCACATTTATCCACGCACACAACTCCGCCGACGCATTTTCGTCTAGAGTCAGACACAATGAAGGGAACAGGTTTTGTTCTGCCAGCAAGCACCAAGCTTCTACAAGCTGGCGATGGTTCTTGTGTGGCTCACCAGAGGCGACGTAGATGAAATCATATGCCTTGCCTACATGATTATTCTTCTGAAGGTTAGCAGCTCTTTGGTATCCCTCCGGCACACCAATAAACGGCCTGACACGAACGGGCTGCGCCTTCACAAGACCTGATAACAGCAAAGCGGTTTTCATTGCAGGGGTCTGAACAATAAATTCATCTGCATTTGATGCAGTCATGGCAAGCCAAACGCGCTCAAATGTCAGCCGCAACCTGGTTCTAAGGCGAAACTCCGCCAAACTCTTTTTTTCTATCAGATAGCGGTTCTGAATAAATACAGATGTACGCCCCTTCAACTTGAACAATGGCGCAAGACTGCCAAAGCAAATAACCAGATCAGAACTTCTCACATTCTTAGCTAACCACCACTCAGCCAGCAATCGTTTCCAGATTGACGACCGCACAAACCTGATTTTTGGAATATCCGAAGTATCTGCTGGCAACAGCATGCGATTATCAAGCTGCGCCAACACCTCAACGCCCCTTGGAAGTGCGCCAAGCAAGGCGGACAGCAAAGATTTCCCGCCGCCTTGGCTGATATTCGTGGCGTGAATAATCAGTTTACGCATCGCGGAACACGGAAAGCATTGCTTGTTCAAGGATGGATTTCATTCGAAAGAATCTCATTACAGCCAGATCTAGCATGCAGCTCTGGCGCTATGCTTTTTTTGCAGCAGGTAGAACAGCATGGCATAAATCCACATATGCCACAGCGTGACGTCAGGCTGGATTCTTTGTGCACCCATCGCAAGAACGGCGCACACACTTAGTGCCACAACAACCTCTACCCGCTCATCAAAGGAGCCAATATTGGAAGAGGTAATTGTCTTAATGGCCAGCCAGCCCATGATGGAAAAAAGACTAAGGTAAAGGAGCCCCCCCACAATACCCGACTCCAAGACGGGCACGGCGTATCCAACACCGGCCGCCGAGGCGCCCGCGGCTGCGGCGATAGCGTTGACTTTCGGCATCCCCAACGCTGCGCCTGTTCCAATCGGATGGTTTATGAGTTGACTCAAGGCAATACTTAACCCATCGAATCGATCTTTTAACGAATGCAGCTTCCCGTATGCTGTAGAAGCAACATAGTATTGGAAAGTATCTATGCACTCGCTCGCCGGATGGTTCTTTTTACACTCTTCAAGCACAGATAACGTCGCCGCGTCATCCTTGCTTTGAGGCTTCACTACGGCGCTATCTTCGCTTCGAGACTTCACCACGGCCACTTCACTTTGGGACGTCACTAATAAGTTCTGTAGATGGCTGGTTTGGCACGAGCTAGATATGGCGTACATCAAACCAATAGAACCGGAAACAATGAGGAAGGAGGCTGGCACTATATAGTTATTGGAATGCTTCCTTGCTATTAGCAGCAGCAGCAATAGCACAAAGAGAAACGATGCCACACCGAAAGACATGGTCAAAACAAGGCCTAGCGCAATTACGGCAGAACGCACATAGGCTCTTTCCGCTATTAGAAGCCAAAAGAACGCAGGTAGTAATTCGAATGCATAAGCCCCGGGCTCCTCACTAAGCCCCTGTATCCTGTAGATTGGAAGGGGCGCACAGAGGGGTGAATAATGAGGCGTATAGTAAGATCCAAAGTAAAAATTTGTCAGCGTACCCTGTATATCTATTATCGCTAGAGGCTGAATGTCTATTGCAGCAACAAAAACTGCAAAAACCGCAAGAATTACTGTAAGCACCATGAGATTCGCATAAATGCGAAATGTGGCGACAATATATTTCTCGTTGATGTAAAAAAGCAGAAACAACAGAAATAGAAATTTTGCAAAATAGATGGACCAATGGGTAAGGCTATACGTCGAGCCCGACTCCAGGGTTGCAAGTAGCAGTGCGAGCAGATACCCAACCCAACATACCAGTATCATTTTATGTAGGGGCTGCAGCGCAAGCTGATTTTTTGGTAATGCAATCGCGACGCTAATGATTACCACTAAAGCAGATACTGCAAATCCAATCTTAAAGAGTGCGGGATTTAGCAGAACTATTAATAGTGGAAAAATAACCCACGAAAACGCCGTAATCAGTATAAGTGACCAGCGAAGTCTTTCTTCGTTCACATACTTTGAGAGCGTAGCATTCATCATCAATCTTCCCCTAAATCAAACCATAAACGTCTTGCGCAATCGTTGCCCAACCATGCCCAAGTGAAACTTGAAGCACAGATTCTTCCCTATAGCATGCCTACCCGATTGTTGGTCATTTTCGTGTCACATGCTTCATGTATGACAAGGACAGCTGCCCAATCTTATCGAACCTCAATGCAGCCAATAACTTTACATACCCGCCGATGACCAGAACAAATAACCCCCGCTTGCTCTTGAGGGCAGCCTTAAGTGCATCCCAGGAAAACACACCCCGTAACAGCTCGTTCGCTTGTTTGGGTTGTCCTGTGATAAACAGATTGACTGCTCGCATTACTCGGTCTCTGCGGTCCAGCCATCTGTAATTATTCAGATCCGTTGCACTCAACATCTCGCGTATCGGCTCTTTCTTCAGGTAATGGTCAATGACGAGAAAAAAATCCGCGCGCTCGGTTCTCAAGCGAACACCCGCTGAAAATTGGCTGTGGCTTATCCGGTAGCGCATTAGCCGCTCAGGCAGATAGCCTATCGGATGACATTGAAGGATTCGCAACCACAGGTCCAAATCCGCACTGGATTTAAATAGGTCTCCCCGCCAGCATTTGATTTCTTCTTTATATAATTTGGTGGGCGCCATCACACTGGAACAAATGAAGAAATTGTAATTGCGCAGTACGGCTTTGAACATTGTCGCAAAATCATAGGATCCATTCTGGGACTCAATACCCTGTGGCAGCCGAAACTCTCCGATTTTATTGCCCACTTCATCAATCAGGCTTGCCTCAGTGAACACCGCTCCAGCTTCTGGGTTGGCCTCCAGGAAAGCCACTTGCTTGGCAACCATGTCCGGTTCGTATATGTCATCAGCATGAAATATCGCGGTGTATTTCCCTTCCGCCAGCTGAATACACCTGTTGAAGTTACCCTCCCCCCCAATGTTCTCAGCATAACGATGAATAGTTACTCGCGAGTCTGCTATCGACTCGATCACATTCAGCGTGTCATCTGTGGAGGCATTGTCCGAGACGTGCACGACCAGGTTGGGATAGGTCTGAGCAAGGATGGATGCAAGCGTCTCGCGCACCGTATCCGCAGCATTGTAGGTTGGGATACAGATAGAAACCAAAGGCAATTCTTTTGCCCCCCACCCTCCGCATTTAGGAGCTGTCAATTATCAGTACTCGCAAATATGTTCGAGGGAGTCATAAAACTTGCTTGCCATGTCGCTTTTCAAAAAGTCGCGCCCTGCATTCCTCATCTCTTGGATTCTTTCAGCAGGCATGGTTACGATGTCTTCCCACATTTCCATCCATGTTGAATAGTTGCGGCAGTCCACAAAAACGTCTTCCGGAATATATTTCAAAATGTCCGGGGCACCCATATAGAGTGGGATCGTGCCCGCATATAAACAGTCGAAGATCTTTTCTGTTATGTAGCCATCCATTGCCATGTTCTCAAAGCACAAGCAGAACTCGTAATTCTGGAGCACTTCAAATTTTGATGCGCACTTGCCCTTGTAGATCGACATGATTGCACGCCGATTTCTCCAATAGGGCAGCCACATAGCATCGCGCGACCACCACCTATCCCAACCCATGCCATACAAATCTACCATGCCGATCTTAGACAGTTCAGCCATCGCCTTGATACGCAAACTATATTGTTCCCGGCTTCGGGCGCGAGGATTGTGGCTTCCATTAATCACTACTACGCGCTTCATCCTTTTATTGTTACCCCAATACGGATCGAGCACATCATTATAAGGAATAGGCCAATACAACCTTCTGAGTTTGCTTGCATCCACGCCATTTAGCGAATATCCATCGCCCGTCGTGTTGTGTACATAGACGCGATCAAATGCCGCTGTCAGTTTCGGCAAGGCTTCATATAGCGATGGAACAACAACGGGTGGCTCCATAATGACAAAAGCGGCAAGTCCTGCTCTCTGCTCCAGCAATATGCGCTCATAATTATCGAGAATGCCGAGGGAGTAGTAAGAAGTACTTTGTTGCGTGCTCTGACTGCCCTCTTTCAGCAAATAATCTGCGGTATGAACACTAAGACCCTTGTTCGACAGGTGATCTCGCAACCGATAGAAAGGCAACAACTGACCATCGCGGTTTAATACCGGATTGGTCAAATCAAACAGCCTGTCGGTATCAAATACACTATACGAAGGATCGATGAATAATCTGCTTCTCACTTCTTCACCGCCCGCCATCTGTTTTTCAATTGGTACAAGTTGTACGTTCATGCCTCGTCTTTCTCTGCCATATGTTGACGCAGAAGCAAATACTGCGCTCCCAAATATGCGACTCCGACAAACACCAGAACCCATGCGATTTCCCACCAACCAGCCGGGGCCAGCATAGCCTGGAGTCCCAACGTACCCCCCCACAAAGCTGCGGCCGCCAGGCTCGCCTTTAATACAGGTTGAATCGGGATCCCACCGCCAACATGCCGCGCCAATAGTAGGTGCATCACCAATACCACGGTAAACCCGGATGATACCATTGCCATCCCCGCCCCCGCCGCACCAAAGCCGGGCAACAACAGAGCGCACAAACTGATTGCAAGCACTGCCCCCACCAAATTTGGAATAATTAGCCAACGAGTTTGCATGTGCACATGGGCAATCAGTGAATAGATTCCCACCAGCGCTCTCGCTGCCTCAGCGAATGCACCCCAGACTACGAAATTCGCTGCGGAGTGGAAATTTTCACCCAAGAATAGGCGCGTCAATTCCGGCGCCAGCATTGCAGCCAACGCAGCCGTCAACAATAACGATGGGATTACCGCAGCCGCGTAACGCTGCCAAGCCAGAGCCTGCTTATCCGGTTGGGCGCTGCTCACATCACGGTACAGACGAGGTTGAAAATATGTCGTGAGTACCGACTCGAAACCCATGATTATTCCCGCACTAATCCCATAGCCTGCGACGAATAGCCCCAATTGCGCCAAACCCAGCTGGTCCTCTATGAGATAGCGATATCCCTGCCCTTGCACCCAGCCCAATCCTGCTGCAATGGCGACAGGCCACGCAAAGTTGAAGAGTACCTGCAAATGCCGCTTTTGGATCTGGGGAAAATGGGCTGACTCCTGTACCTGCAATCGGGGGAAAAACACCAGTGTTCCAATAACACCCAGTAAGATTTGCCCCAGCAACTGCCCCAACAACCAGAACTGCGCTGAAGGCTGCACCAACAGCACCAGTAATGTTCCACACGCAAAGCTTGCCGCTATCGTGGCGACAGACAGCAACACGAATCTGCCGCTATATCCGAGCAAGTTAAGCGAAGGAATGGACGTTTGATTGATCGTATTGAAGAGCAATGACCCACTGACCAGAAAGATCAACCAGGCGATGGAAATGCCAAAATTCACTACCCCGCTCATATATAGAAATGGCAACCCTGTTGCAGCAATGAACGCCACCAGGAGCAGGTAGTAGACATATCGAGTCAGGTAGTGCTGCGCCACACCACTTGCTTGCCAGGCATGCAGCCGACGATTGATGAACATGCCGACAGGGTTAACGAGAAACAATGCAAAGAATGCAGTGGTGGTTAGCACTAAAGCTACTCTGCCCATTTCCTCTGGTGACAAGAGTGTCGTCGCGACTCGCATCATTGCGAGTGCGAGTAAGAATTGTGCCGCTCGTCCGAAAAAGATAATTATCAAGTTCTGCTCACTGGGAGTATTTGTTGTTGGAGTATTGCGCTTGCCTCCTGCAAAATCCGATTGATAAACAAGACGCCAAAACCAAAACCCAAAGCCACAGAGCTTTAAGAGGCTTTCATTTTCGGCTTGCAATCCTCACTTCTATTGCATTGGCAGTTGGGACAATCACGCCCCTCCGACACCTTGCTTCACTAATTTTCTCCCCTTACTACCAGATTAATGTTTCTCTGCAATCGCGCGATTAGAACGACTCAATTTGGATATATGACGAAACACGCAATCCACTTGTACGCACATAAGATTAGTATCTCGGCTTGGTGTTGCATGATGAAAATCAAAGAGGTTAACTAATCGAAACCCTAGTCCGTTGAGGAAGGAAAATATCTCCGCGACCGACTGATGTTCCCATGACTCATCTCTCATTAACGAGATTTCAATGATGATGGTGTCAACTCTATTTTTGATAAATTCGATGCCACCCTTCAAAACTTTGAGTTCATGCCCCTCCACATCAATCTTCATTACATCAATTTCATGATCTCCTAGTTGGTCCGCAACATCGTCTAATCGCACCAATGCAATCGTCTCTTTGCTAACCTCAACAACATGCGGATTAAGATCTTTATGAAACTGTGATTGCGCTTCTATGGAGTTGGCGCCATGAAATGAAGTGATATTGATCTCGCATGTACCGTTTGTATCTGAAAGCGCCTTATTAATCAGTGTCACTCTGTCAGAGTAAGGCTCAAGCCGGTTGCGTAACACTTCAAATGTCGCCTCAACCGGCTCGAAGCAAATAATGTGACTTTCTGGGTAAGACCTTAAGGCAGCCTCTGCCACGGCCCCAATATTGGCACCCACATCTAAAATCCATCTTGCCTCTATTTCCAATGGAACGCTATCAAAGGGATGAATTCGCAGATCAGATCGGTTTAGGATTCGTTTAAGTCGCTTAACAATTTTTTGAAGTATTGGGGGTATTGAGTCCGTATATTGCATCCTTAATTCTCCTTGTAAGCTTGACGAGCAATCCCCGTAATATAGCTACTCTGCCCAGCATCGCGCTTGCCCCCTGCAAAATCCCTACTAACGAAGTCAACGTCGGCCGATATCCAAAATCCGCAGCGCGGGTGTTCAAGATTCGGCGCCTGGGTGGCCCTTCCATTGAACTGAGGGCGACCAGTATCTTCGCAAAAAACAGATCGCCGCCACACCTACGGTGAAGTCATTTGCTCACTCAGCCTTTTGATATCCTGCTGACTGATGCAGCAATAGTCGCCCGATTCGGTCGACAGTCTACGGGACTCTGGTGGGAGCCTTTCGCAGCGAGCAATGACGCCAGCGGAGTTGTTCTTGTTCAGGAAGGGGAGATAATTTGTGTCCCCCCCGATGTCACGCCCCCAACCCGGGCCGATATATAGAGCATGGAATGGCCTGTATGCATCGTGAAAAACGAAATATGTGATGTCATCGATGACCAGATGAGGATTCGCTTCGCCCGGCTTGATGCCGCAACGGGCGGCAGCCTCCACTACCTCTTTCCGCACTTGTGTAAAGTCGGAGGTCGATACCGAAAGCCACTGCCCAGCAACCTGACCGCCTTCGCCCCACTGGTTTGGGACATACGTCGCGAACACCCGAATCAGATTCATCTGACTTAAGATTGAAACGACCAGCAAGAACGCGAACATATACGAATGGAGCCGCCTCCATCGCACACTGTTTGGAATTGAGGGTAACAGCAGAGCGAAGAGAAGCAGAAACAGCGGCACGACCAGTGACGACTCGTAGAAGTTCTTGCTGGCCATGAAGAAGCTTGTAGCAACGATTCCAGCCAGCAATGCAACAGGAACTGTCGTCTGGACTGCCAGTTTCCCGTCATGCCAATCGGCACGAAGCCTCTCTGCAAGCAACACCAGGATGTATCCGGCAAGCGCGACATAGATCACGCTTATGCCAACGTTCAGCATTGCCGACAAGACATCCAGCCTGCTTTCATCCGTGAATGGGAGCCAGTCCGATTGATAGCGTGCATGAAACAAAACATTCTCGACGTATTTCTTCGACTCATGCAGGTTGTCCAATCCGCGATGAAAAAAATCGACCGGTGATGTTCCTAACAGGTTCGTGGACAAGAAGTGGGACTTCAGTATCTCGTCAAGAAACGGCGCATCAGAACAATGCAAGCGTCCGGTCAAGAATGACAGGCTCTCATAGCTGGTCCAGCCCAAGCCTCCCAGCAATATCGCGCCCACCCAGACTCTTCTGGAAAGCATCGCGAGGTACAGCGCGGACACTGCCATCAGCGGGATCAGAAAAGAAGTCTTGGGATGACTGTAGAAGATGAATGAAACGGCCAGCAAAAACAGCATGGACAGAAGTGCCCACCCCCAATGAGATTTGGGACGGCCCTTGGCGACTGCCATTGGCAAAATGCAGATGAAGGTGATTCCCACGAATAGCGCCTGCTCCGGCCGGCTTAGAACCAACAGGAAAGGCAGGACCCCGATTGAAACGAGCGACACCAGCCCTGCCGAGATAGGCAACGGGCGAATATCTTCGCCCAGGTTCCGCCGAATGATCCATGCCAGCATCCCCAGCCAAAGCACAAACATCGACACACCCGAGATCCTGAGGTACATGGGCTCTGCGACATTCCCATATGCAAGACCATAAATCAGCGCACCTGGCGTCCAGGTCAATGGAATGGAAAGAGCGAATGACGCGCCGCACTGAGGATATAGTGATGAGAGGATGAGGCCATCAAATAGCGCGCTCGATCGGGCGATCTTTATTGATATTTCGTCCGTATAGACCGGCACAAAAAAAGACAGCGCAAGGGTGATGCAAAACATCCCCAGCGCCACCCAGGCCAACACCCGAATTACCTGCGCACTACGCATCGACCGGCCCGCCTCTCAGGACATTCCCCATCAACTCTATTGTGTGTCGAATCTGCACCGGCGCCAGGCCGATCCACAACGGCAAACGAAGCAGCCGGTCAGCCGCCATGTTAGTTACGTTCATCTCGCCAACTGCACGTCCATGCGTTTTGCCGAAAGGAGATTCGTGCAAAGGGACGTAGTGAAATACCGCAGAGATGTTTGCCAGTTTCAGCTGCTGAATCACCCTTGAACGCCATTCAAGATCCGGCAGCAAGACGTAATACATATGTGCGTTATGTGAAGCTCCTTCGCAAATCCGCGGTCGCTGAAGGCAACCAGCCCGCTCCAGCTCAATAAGCTCTTCGTGGTAGGTTGAC
>Ga0209619_10003923_pt1 | contig 10649 bp, 8 predicted proteins | sample Rifsed16ft3_FD_184011 | JGI IMG/M metagenome (GOLD analysis project Ga0209619, IMG submission 184011) | Soil microbial communities from Rifle, Colorado, USA - sediment 16ft 3 (version 2) | ecosystem: Environmental > Terrestrial > Deep subsurface > Rock core/Sediment | place: Rifle, Colorado... | reverse complement strand
CGCCGGTATGCGGTCGAGAGAGAGGCGTTCGGCCAGCCGATCGGTGCCTTCCAGGGTACGGGGTTCAAGATCGCAGATATGAAGACGCGCATCGAGGCCTCCCGGCTATTAATCTACAACGCGGCAATGGCGAAGGAAAAATCCAAACAGACAGGTGCGCGCTATTCGCTTGAAGCAGCCATGGCGAAACTCTTTTCCTCTGAAATGGCGATGTACGTCACGCACCAGGCGGTGCAAATCCATGGCGGAATGGGATACAGCAAGGAACTTCCCGTCGAGAGGTATTTCCGTGATGCGAAAATCACCGAAATTTATGAGGGCACCAGCGAGATTCAAAGACTGGTCATTTCACGGAGTGAGTTAGGGCTGAAATAAATTCCTGTTGGCGAAAGGTGTTGATATGAATCCAACGAGATTGTTCATCAAAGCCGTCACACCAATTGCATCTATCATCTTGATCCTGGCGGGCATTATTCAACTTCGGGCTCAGTTCTGGGTAGCCGGTGCAGTCTGCACAGGTTTAGCCATGTTGGGGTTCATGCTCAGTATGCGCCTGCTGGAAAGTGCACCGTTTACGCCGGAAGAGCTTGAAATATTGCGGCCATTTATTGTGCCAGGGATCTTATGGACAATCATCATCGTCCTTCTGACGATCTCGGTTCTCTACGTCGCTGATAATTTCAAAAACCCAGAAACAGACCGTATCGCTGCAGTGGCATGGGTCAGCAGTGTTATCCTCGGCATTTTCGTTACATGGGCAAGACCATCTCAGCCAAATGAGGGCAGCACCCTCGTGGAAAAAATCAGAGCAAACCGCACGGAAATTCTCGTTCTATTAATTGTGCTGGTGCTGGCATGTGCTCTGCGCGCTATTGATCTATCCACACATCCCTATCCATGGTCTGGCGATGAAGCATCAATCGGCAGTGAGGCAAGGCGCATTCTGCACGGTGAGGTTACCAATTTCTTTGAGACAGGCTGGTCCAGCCAACCGAACTGGTCGTTTGTTCCCACCGCTTTTACCGAAATCATCTTTGGGCAAAACATCCTGGCAGTCCGGGTAACCAGCGTCTTGGCGGGAACCTTGGCTGTTCTATTTACCTACCTGGCGGCACGTCAATTATTTAATCCGGCCGTTGCTCTTTTGGCGGCAGCATTCCTTGCGACTCTGCCGTACCACGTTCACTTTAGCCGGGTGGGCGTCCACAATGTGGTTGACAGCCTTATGTCAGCTTTGGTCTTTTGGCTCCTTGCCAGAGCAATTCAGAAAGATGATCCGCGCTATTACTATACCGCCGGTGCAATGGCAGGCTTATGCATTTACACATACGCCGGCACAAGACTCGTTTTGATCCTCGGAGTCGTAACTCTGTTGTTTTTGATCATCAGACAGCGCAGCTATCTTTATTCCCATCGGAAGCATCTTGCCTCATTCTTTGTTGCAGCCATTGTAAGTGCGGCTCCGCAGGCTGCATATTTCGTGCGTCATCCGGATATCTTCATCGGCCGCCTGGGGCAGGAGGGCATCTTATTCAACGGCTGGTTAACTCAACAGGCAGCTCTGACCGGGAGAAGCGTCTGGGAGATCCTTTTTAATCAGTTTACACGTACAATAATGGTCTTCATTGCATCTCCAGCTCCTGGTAATACCTTTAATTCTCCCGACCCGTATCTCACTGTTTTTGGCAGCATCCTCTTTCTTCTCGGAATGGGTTATGCGCTGGCATATTTTTTTGAGCCGCGACACTTCATTGTGCTGATTTGGTTCTGGGCAGTCATACTTTTTGGGGGTATTTTGACATTGAACCCACCAGCAAACACCCGTCTCCTCATGACATCGCCCGCAGTAGCACTACTTATGGCGCTTGGTGCTTACAAAATCGTTGAATATCTCCAAAAGTTCCGAATGATCCCGGAGCGGGCAGTTGTGCTAATCCTTTTCGCAATCGTATTCATAATCACCTATCAAAACGTAAAATTCTATATGTACGATTATCGAGTCAATGCATATTTCCAGGATGCAAATGGAGAATATGCCATGGAAGTTGGATTGATGGCGAACAAGATGGGAAAAGACTTTCAGATCTTTGTCTTGGGAGCACCACGAGTCTATTCAGGCTTCCCCACTTTTGCCTTTCTTGCCCCAAACAATCCGCGTGCCGATCTGAGTGCTGAAGGCATTGCAGGTCTTGCGTTGACCCCAAAGCAGAAAGCAGGATTTTTTGCCATTCCCGAAAATCGTTCGCTGCTCGCGGAAATAAGTCTCAAGTATCCGGGTGGGAAGACCGGACTTGTTTATCGCAAACCCAAACCAGAAGAAATCCTGTTTGAATATTACATCGTTGAGCCATAAGGCATTTGGTGTCATGCGGCTGGTGCTATGGGTACCCTTTGAAGTTCCAAAGGGAAAGGCAAAAAGCCAGTCCTCATCAGTTACAATCATCCCCATGAAGGTTGTCCTTTTCCGCCAGCACGGCGGACCTGAAGTATTGGAATATACTGACTTCCCCGCCCCGGAACCAAAACCTGGAGAGGCCTTGATCCGCCTGCACGCCGCGGCGCTTAATCGCGTGGATGTAATGGTGCGCAACGGCTGGCCCGGCTTGAAGCTGGAGATGCCCCACATCAACGGCGCGGATGGCGCGGGGGAAATCATTGCACTCGGTGATGGCGAATTGCCTGCTTCGGCAATTTCAGCACAGGAGGCTGGCGGTTTGAGATTGGAGATTGGAGATCGCGTTGTCATCAATGCCAGTCTCGGCTGCGGGAAATGTGAGTTTTGCCTGAATGGGAAAGACAACCTGTGCCGCGAATGGCATCTGCTTGGCGAGACCGTTCGCGGCACCTATGCAGAATATGTCTCCCTTCCCATAAAACAACTTTATCGGTTGCCGCCGGGTTTTGATTACCACCAGGCCGCCGCGGCAGCGCTCGTCTATCAAACGGCGTGGCATTCGCTCCGCAAACGCGGTAATTTGCAGCAGGGCGAGACCGTGCTCATTGTAGGCGCGGGGGGCGGGGTGAATACCGCCAGCCTGCAGATCGCCAAATATATCGGCGCACAGGTGATTGTGGTTGGCTCGAATGCGAAAAAATTGGAACGGGCAGAGTCCATGGGGGCGGATATTTTGATTGATCGTTCAAAAGAAGAGGAGTGGTCAAAGGCCGTCTTCATTGCCACGAACAAACGCGGCGTGGACGTCGTGGTGGATAACGTCGGTACAACCTTCATGCAAAGCCTGCGCGCCTTGCGAAAAGGCGGACGCCTGCTGACAGTGGGCAGCAGCGCCGGACCAAAATTCGAGATTGACAACCGCTATATGTTTGCCAGGCACTTGAGCATCATTGGCTCAACCATGAGCACGCTCGACGATTTCAAGGAAGTGATGGATCTGATCGTGGCCGGAAAACTGAAACCCGTCATAGACAGGACGTATCCGCTCAGAGATGCCGCCCTCGCGCAAGAACGATTATGGAATCATGAAAATTTCGGAAAGATCACATTGGACATTCATTAATGAAGCGGTTCCCCTGGTTTGAAACAATTTTGATCGTTGTTGTTATGTCGATCAGCCTGTATGCAGCTTTGTCGGACGCACAGAATTTATCGTGGCACTGGTTCATACGCGACGATGCCTACTATTACTTCAAGGTCGCCCAGAACATCAGCGAAGGACAGGGAAGTACGTTTGATGGCATCAATCCAACCAACGGTTATCACCCACTGTGGATGCTGATCTGTGTGCCGATTTTTGCGTTCGCGCGCTTTGATTTGATCCTTCCACTGCGCATTCTTATGTTGGTGATGAGCGGCCTTTCCGCCGCGACGGCGATCCTGCTTTATCGTCTAATCGGAAAAATTTTCTCAGCCCCGATCGGCGCGATCGCGGCACTCTACTGGGTGTTCAGTTTTGATGTTCTAAATATCGTCTACAGACCCGGTCTGGAGACAGGCATTGCGGCATTTTTTATCGTGCTGCTCGTTTACAGGCTGTACGGGTTCGAGAGATCGTGGCGCTCGAACGAAGTTTCCCCGAGGCAAATCGTGACGCTCGCTGTGATCGCCGTCTTGACCATCTTCAGCCGGCTGGACCTTGTTTTTCTAGCGGGAATGGTGGGGTTGTGGGTCGTCTTTCACGGGCACTTGCTGCGCTATTATCTCCCTCTCGATATCGCTTCGATCATCATTGCCACCCTGCTGGCGTTCATCATACGAGTTGACCTGCGTGCCTACTACCAATCTACAGATATCGCCCTGACCATGGCGGGTATGGGGCTGATCGTCAAAATCCCCTGCGCATTTTTGTTGGGCTTGTACCAGCGCCCGACGATATTGAATTTACGTGAGATGCTAAAGCAACTTTTTTTATTTTCCCTGACAAGTTCAGTGATCATCGGCGCGATCATGCTTGCGAGTTTAAGGCTCGGTTTTTTGGAGGGCTCCTTCTCACGCATGATCATTCCGATAGACTTTGCATTAACCCTCCTGCTCTTCGGAATCAGCAGGTTTATTTTTATAGGATTACGGACAAATAAATCATTTGTATTTCACACAGACGAAAAACCGCTGGCTTATCTGCGTGATCACTGGAAAAAGTGGATGACCGAGGGAGCGCTGTATTACGGCATCGTTTTTGGCGCGTTGGGCATATATATGGTTTGGAACAAACTCGCCTTCGGTACACCCTCCCCCGTCAGCGGCCAGGTCAAACAATGGTGGGCGTCTCTTCCCGGCCGCGCATACGGCGGTTCGACGCGCAGTCCGCTCTCCTTCTTTGGCATCAATTACACCAGTGAAGCCAATGCCTGGAATCCTGTGTCAAGAATTTTGGGCGGCTGGTCTGAGAGTCTCCATGGACTTGGCGTCGCAGATGAATGGCGCTACCTGATCGTCCTCACACTCCTGGCAGCCGTTTTCTATCTTGTTCTGCTTACAAACCGGCCTAAGGGAAAAACCGCCATCACGCAAATGGGCATTGTCCCCCTTTTAAGCAGCGCCTGGCTGCAGGCGCCCTACTACCATGCGATTGGATATGCCGCATATAAGGAATGGTATTGGGTCAGCCAGTTGGTGATTATTGTTTTAACCTCAAGCCTGATACCGGGCCTGCTCTACAAGACACTCCATAGATTTCGATACCGGCAGATTGTTGCGTGGCTATTGGCCGCCTATGTGGGGCTTAATATGGGCACACCCTATTGGCAGAGCATACAAGATTCGATGCCATATGGCTACTGGTCGCCTGACGCACCCTATATGGATATTCCACCGCTGCTGGAAGAGCACACCCCGCCAGGCAGCATTATCGGGATGACAGGCGGGGGAAATGTCGGCTATTTCATTCATGACCGCACCATCATTAATATGGATGGGCTGATCAACAGTTATCCGTATTTTCAGGCACTCCAGGCCAGGCAGGCAGGCGCATATCTTGAAAAGCTGGGTCTTGATTATGTACTCGCCAATCCAACGATATTGGATCAGCAGCCCTACAAGGGCCAGTTCAATGAATACATGGAGCCGCTTAACGTCTCTTACGGAGGAAAACAACTGATGCGTTATGATGCTCCATGAACATGAATCAGGGTACGCTTCTCCCCAGGCCTGAAATTGTCACCGTTATCGAGCCGGAACACGTCTAAGGGACGACCTTTCGGTGTAACCCTGTTCCTATGGATGGTGTTAAGTTTATCAGCGTGGGGCGCGATCCGACTGCTCGCCGCTCTGCGCTGGTGGGGTGTTCTCTATGAATTCGCCGCGCGTCTCAGCCCCCTGTATTTATCCATAACGGGAGCAGGCTGGGTGCTCGCGGGAGGCGTTCTCCTGTGGAGCATCTGGAACGCAAAGGCCTGGGCGCATTGGGCGATCCCCATATCGATCAGCCTCTGGCTTGTGGAATATTGGATCGAGCGGTCTTTTTATCAATCGGCAAGAGCCAACCTGTCTTTTGCATTCAGCGCATCAACGCTGCTGATGATCCTGACGGCGATCATTACATTCAACCGGAATACAAGGACCTTTTTTATGAGAAGCGAGGAACATGAGCAACCAAACGAAGACTCAACATCTGCGTGAACAGAAAGTCAAGTCACGCCTGGGTGGCGGTCCTGAGCGCATCGAAGCCCAACACAAAAAGGGACGCCGGACCGCCCGCGAGAGAATTGATCTCTTGCTCGATAAAGGTTCGTTCCGTGAAGTGGATGCGTTCGTCCAGCATCGCACACACGACTTTGACCTTGACAGGCAAAAATACATGAGCGACTCGGTTGTGACAGGCTGGGGCACAATCGAAGGTCGTCTTGTTTATGTCTTCTCGCAGGATTTCACGGTGTTTGGCGGGAGTCTCGGGGAAGTGCACGCAGAGAAGATCTGCAAGATCATGGATATGGCAATGAAGAACGGCGCGCCGGTCATTGGCCTGAATGATTCGGGCGGGGCGCGCATTCAGGAGGGCGTGGTGGCGCTTGGCGGATATGCCGATATCTTCCTGCGCAACACGATGGCTTCAGGCGTGATCCCGCAAATCTCAGCCATTATGGGGCCGTGCGCGGGCGGTGCGGTCTACTCCCCCGCATTGACCGATTTTATTTTCATGGTCAGGAATTCTTCATACATGTTCGTTACAGGGCCCGATGTCGTCAAAACCGTGACACACGAAGAAGTGTCGTTTGAAGATTTGGGTGGCGCCAGTGTTCATTCGGAGAAATCGGGTGTCTGTCACATAGCGGCTGACAGTGAAGCAGATACGCTCTATCTGATCCGCAAACTGCTTGGATATTTGCCCCAAAACAACATGGAAGATCCTCCGTTCATACTGGGTGGCGATGACCCGCTCCGCATGGATGAGGCACTGGACACCATGATCCCCGATGACCCGGGAAAACCTTACGACATAAAGAATGTTATCCGCCTGATTGTGGATAACGGACAGTTCTTCGAAATCCACGAAAATTATGCTCAAAACATTGTAGTTGGGTTTGCGCGGCTCGGAGGGCATTCTATCGGTATCGTAGCCAACCAGCCCGCGGCATTGGCAGGCGTGCTGGACATTGACGCTTCGGAAAAAGCGGCACGCTTTGTCCGCTTCTGTGACTCATTTAACATCCCGATCATCACCTTTGTAGATGTGCCTGGTTTCCTGCCGGGCACTGTCCAGGAGCATCACGGCATTATCCGTTCAGGAGCAAAATTGTTATATGCCTACTGCGAGGCGACCGTGCCCAAGCTAACAGTGATTACACGCAAGGCGTATGGCGGCGCGTATGACGTGATGTCGAGCAAGCATATTCGCGGCGACCTGAATCTGGCATGGCCTTCAGCCGAGATCGCGGTGATGGGACCGGATGGCGCGGTCAACATCATCTTCCGCAAAGAGCTCGACAAGGCGAAGGATCCTGCCAGGAAAAAGGCGGAACTGGTCGCTGAGTATCGCGAGAAATTTGCCAGTCCGTACGTTGCGGCGGAACGCGGCTATATTGACGATGTTATCGAGCCCAGGGAGACGCGCCCCCGTTTGATCAACGGTCTCGAAATGCTCAGCAACAAGCGCGATGCCAACCCTGCGAAGAAGCACGGGAATATTCCGTTGTAGAAATGTCATTGCGAGCGGCGCGAAGCAATCTCGTGTTTGATGGGTAGAGGAGATTGCCACGTCGGGCTTGGTCTCGGTACATGCCTCACGTCATTCGGCATACTCGACCAGCACCCTCCTCGCAATGACAGATGATGAGGTGTCATGTTCAAAAAAGTTCTGGTTGCAAACCGTGGGGAGATCGCCGTACGCATCATTCGCGCCTGCCGCGAGCTGGGCATTGAAACCGTAGCCGTTTATTCGGAAGCAGACCGGCACGCGCTGCACGTCCGTTATGCCGATGAAGCGTATCTTCTGGGACCCGCGCCGGCACGTGAATCCTATCTGCGCGCGGACAAGCTCATTGACATCGCGCGCAAGTGCGGCGCGGATGCCGTACACCCCGGATACGGATTCCTCGCGGAGCGCGATGATTTCGCGGCGGCCTGTGCAGATGCCGGGATCGCCTTCATCGGTCCAAAGCCCTCGTCTATTGCGGCGATGGGTGATAAAGCTGAGGCGCGTGCCACGGTCATCAAAGCGGGTGTGCCGATTGTGCCCGGGACGGAAGATGTAGGCAATATGACCGACAACGAACTGCTCGCAAAAGCGCCGCAGATCGGCTTCCCGTTGCTGGTCAAAGCCACGGCGGGCGGCGGCGGGAAAGGCATGCGGGAAGTTAAAAGCCTGGATGAAATGCCGACCCTCTTGCAGTCCGCGAGACGCGAGGCGGAATCCTCGTTCGGTGATGGGAATGTTTACCTGGAAAAACTTGTCGAGGGCGCGCGCCACGTCGAAATCCAAATCCTGGCAGATACACAGGGCAATGTCATCCATCTCGGAGAACGCGAATGCTCGCTGCAGCGCCGCCATCAAAAACTGGTGGAGGAGGCCCTCTCGCCTGCGCTGGACGAAGAACTGCGCGAAAAGATGGGCGGTGTGGCGGTCAAAGCCGCCAAGGCAGTGGACTATGTCAACGCAGGCACGATCGAATTCCTGCTCGATAAGGATAAGAATTACTATTTTCTCGAAATGAACACGCGTTTGCAGGTGGAGCATCCGATCACGGAGATGATCACAGGGATCGACATTGTGAAGGAACAAATCCGAATTGCGCGCGGGCGTGCCCTGAGCTACAAGCAGGAGGATGTGATCTTCAAGGGTCACGCCATCGAATGTCGTATCAATGCGGAGGATCCGTATAACAATTTCCTGCCCTCCACGGGACGCATTACACACAGCCTCATCCCGACAGGCCCCGGCGTGCGCGTGGACACGGGTGTGTACCCCGGCTTCGAGATCACGCCATTCTATGACCCGATGATCGCAAAATTGATCGTGTGGGGCGAGACACGTGCCCAGGCCATCCTGCGCATGCGGCGCGCCCTCGAGGAGTACCGCATCGTGGGCGTGAGGACCAACATTCCCTTCCATCAAACCCTGATGGACTCGCATCGCTTCATGGGTGGGCAATACGACACACGCTTTGTCGAAGAACGATTTTCAATGGGCGAAACGGAGGAAAGCCGCGAGAATCATGCAGAGATCGCCGCGATCCTGGCGACCCTGGTGGCACACCGCGAAGCCGAACGCTCCGCCCAGATCGTGCAACGCAACGAGCGCGACACAAGCAACTGGAAATGGGTCGGTCGCTGGGAGAGGATGCACAGGTAACGCTTTTGCTTATGGCGTCGTCCCCGGCGCCGCGAGCATATATGTGATAAACACATGAAATATATAACAACAGTTGATGACAAGGATTATCTCGTTGAGATCATCGATGAAAAACATATCAGCGTCAACGGGAAAACATATCAAGTGGATTTTGAATCCGTAAGCGGCCAGCCCGTCTATTCGCTGATCGTGGATGGCAAATCTCACGAATCGTACGTGCAGCAGGGCGAGGACAACTGGCAGGTGTTATTGCGCGGGCGTCTGTATCCGGTCATTGTTGAGGACGAGCGTGAGAAACGTTTGCGGGCCGCGGCCGGCGGCGGCGTTGCAGAATCCGGCGAGTTCCATCTTAAGGCGCCCATGCCGGGGCTTGTCGTTACGATCCCGGTTACAGAAGGGCAGGACGTAAAAAAAGGGCAGGTACTGCTCATCCTCGAATCGATGAAAATGCAGAACGAACTCAAATCGCCGCGCGCCGGGACGATCGGCCGCATTCGCGTCAAGTCCGGCGAAAGTGTGGAACAAAAGCAAACGCTGCTGAGCATAATGTAAATGTCGAGTAACGGACAGGAAACCGAAGCCAAGTTCTATGTGCTGAACCTGATGGAGATCGAAATTCTCCTTCAGGATTTGGGGGCGCGTTTGATTCAATCACGAGTGCTGGAAACGAATATCCGCTTCGATCTGCCCGATGCCCGCCTCCGTTCCGGGAGGCGTGTCCTGCGCCTGAGGCGCGATACCGAAGCGCGACTGACGTATAAAAGCGCAGGCACAAATGAGCAAGGGGTTTTAAGCCGGACAGAAATTGAATTTATCGTGGAGGATTTTGAGAGGGCAAAACACTTCCTTGAAGCGCTTGGTTATCAACCCATTTTTGTCTATGAAAAGTACAGGACGACCTATGTTCTGGAATCTGATGGTTTGCCACTGGCAGGACACGAACAGGGTCGCGGACTCCAAAGTTGCCTCATCATGCTCGATGAACTGCCCTACGGAAATTTTGTTGAGATAGAAGGGGAAACCCTTGAATCGATTCGAAGTACCGCGAACCAGCTCCATTTGAAATGGGATGCAGCAGTTGCGACAAGCTACTACACGCTGTTCGAGCGATTGTGCACGAAACGCCCCGATCTTGATCCCACACTCCTGACCTTTGGCGCATTGAACGGAGTGAAAATCACAGCCGAAGAATTATCCGTCCATGCGGCGGATGCTTGACAATGAACCCGATCTCTGTTTGAGCGATCATCAGATCGAAGCGACGCTGAAAGTACGTGAATAAACGGAATGCACAAGTCGCCGCGTCCATATTGAAATTTCGCCAAAAAGGACGTATACTGGACTGGTACTGTTTGTTTAGGTCAACTTACCAAAGGAAAGGATTCGCCATGCACAAGCATTCCG
>Ga0209619_10003922_pt1 | contig 10649 bp, 7 predicted proteins | sample Rifsed16ft3_FD_184011 | JGI IMG/M metagenome (GOLD analysis project Ga0209619, IMG submission 184011) | Soil microbial communities from Rifle, Colorado, USA - sediment 16ft 3 (version 2) | ecosystem: Environmental > Terrestrial > Deep subsurface > Rock core/Sediment | place: Rifle, Colorado... | reverse complement strand
CTTCCTTAGCTCAGGGAGAACGCGGGGCTGAGCCGGTGCCCCTTCCCTCCGCTCCGCTACGGGAGAACCAGGGGCACGAAACCGACCGCTTCGCGGCGGCTCAGCCCCGTGTTAGCCGGACAAAAAGGTTAAGTATGATCACCGACAAGGCTGCACTTGATGAGATTAGGCAATCATGGAGAGGCGTCGAGGCACTCAAGGACAAGGTCCAGCGGGCATTGCTGGGCTCGTTTGCCCAAGGTGCGTCGTTCGTTATCTTCATCGCCGATTCTGCGCACAATCTTCCTTTGCTTCATGCCTACGCAGTATTCAACGACGTTCTGGAGCAACTTGCCAAAGAGGGTAAATTTCAATGTAAGAGCATTTTCCTCGGCCCATTGCTGACGGCTAGCGAAAAGGCGTTATCGTGGAAAGACTTCCGCCTAATCAAGGAAGGTGTTGACCGTCGTAACGACGTAGCACATCGTGGTGATGTACTTCCTCGTGCCGACTGCTGGAAATACATTGAAGCTATCAGGGAACAGTTTGTAGCGTGGGCAATTCTAGATTCGAATTAACGAGGTACTCCACTGCAGATCACGTAAGGGAAGATAGGGACAACCCCCATATTTAGTTGACATACAGTATTGGAGGTTGTAGAATCCGACCCATGCCGAGAATAGCCAGGGTTGTGGCTCCAAATTACCCCCATCATATTACCCAGCGTGGAACCAATAAGGTGCATATATTCCTTGATGATGAAGATCGACGCTATTTTCTCCTGAGCTTAAAGGAGTATGCTGATAAGACCGGTACAAAGATATGGGCCTATTGCCTTATGGGGAACCATTTTCATTTGCTCTTAGTTCCAAGAGAAGAGCAATGCTTAGGGAGATGTCTTCATGGTGCCACTTTTAGATATGCACAACACTTCAACAAGAAGTATGAAAGAAGCGGAAGACTTTGGCAGAACCGTTACTTCTCCTGCATAGTAGATGAAAGAGAATACCTTTGGGGAGTTACGCGGTATATAGAAATGAATCCAGTAAGAGCCCAACTTGTAGGCAAGCCGGAATTATGGAAGTGGTCAAGCGCAAAGGCTCATATCAAGGGAGAGGCTGATTCATATCTCAGTAAAGATAATTGGATGGATGATTCGGAAAGATCCGAATACCAAAGATTTATAAGCGAAGAGTGGAAGGATGATGAAATAAGAAAAGCCACTTCCACAGGAAGACCGTTGGGGGGGCTGGGGTTTACTGAAAAGCTGGAAAAGGAACTGCAAAGATACTTGAGACCAAAGAAGGGCGGCAGGCCAAAAAAGATGAAATAATATGGGGGTTGTCCCTATGAAAACCTATGAAAATGAAAAAGAGAATCTTTCTGACCCTGATTGGCCTGGTACTGCTGATCGCTGTTCTCGGCGGGATTAAGGCGCTGCAGATCGGCAAGATGATCGAGGTCGGCACCCAGTTAGTCCAGCCTCCGGAACCGGTCACCACTGCAAAGGTCACATCAGCCTCCTGGGAAACTGTAATTCCCTCCATAGGGAGCCTGACAGCAGTACAGGGACTCACTATTGCCGCCGAACTGCCGGGAAAAGTAGTGGAAATTGCCTTTACTCCCGGTTCCAGCATTAAGAAAAGGGAACTGCTGCTGCGTCAGGATACATCCTCAGAGGAAGCACAGCTTCCGGGCACCAAGGCGTCATTAACACTTTCGAGCCTCAATCTGTCTCGCGCCAAAGCACTGGTTGCCGAAGAGATGATCTCTCAGTCACAACTCGATACTGCCCAGGCCAACTTCCAACAGGCGCAGGCTGCAGTAGACAACCTGCGCAGCCAGATTGACAAGAAAACTATCCGTGCACCGTTCAGCGGCCGGCTGGGGATCCGGCTGGTAAATCTGGGGCAGAGCCTGCGCGAAGGAGATGTTATAGTCTCGCTGCAGACACTCAGCCCGATCTTCGTGGATTTCCAACTGCCGCAACAGCATCTGGGGCAGCTCCAGCGGGGCCTACGGGTGCGGGTAAGTGCCGATGGTCTGCCCGGCCGGCAGTTGACCGGTGAGGTCACTGCAATCAATCCGCAGGTGTACACTGCTACCCGGTCGATCGGCGTGCAGGCGACTCTGCAGAATACGGAGGAACTGCTTCGTCCGGGCATGTTCGTCAGTATCGAAGTGGTGCTTCCGAAAATGCAAACAGTACTTTCGATCCCGACCACCGCTGTCCTCTACGCGCCCTTTGGTGATTCGGTCTTCATTGTAGAGGAGAAACAGACGGAAGATGGTAAAAAGCATCTTGCATTGCGTCAGCAGTTCATACGGCTCGGCGAGAAACGTGGCGACTTTGTCAGCGTACTATTCGGACTGAGCTCAGGTGAAAGTGTGGTCAGCACCGGAGTCTTCAAGCTGCGCAATGGTCAGGCGGTGGTGGTCGACAACAGTCTGACCCCGGAGTTCAAACTGAATCCACGGCCGGAGAATAACTGACGAGATGACATTCACTGACCTCTTTATCCGCCGCCCTGTGCTGGCGATGGTTATCAACCTGCTCATTATCATTGCCGGTCTGCAGGCGATCCGCACACTCAATGTGCGTCAGTACCCGCGCAGCGAGAATGCTGCGGTCACTGTTACTACCGTCTATGTCGGCGCCAGTGCCGAACTGGTGCGAGGCTTCATTACTACTCCACTGGAACGGGCTATTGCTGCCGCTGACGGGATCGATTATATCGAGTCACAGAGCAGCCAGGGGCTGTCGACAATCAATGTGCGGCTGAAACTTAACTACGATGCTATCAAGGCCCTATCCGAGATCAGCTCCAAGGTCGACCAGGTCCGCCGCGACCTGCCGCCCGAGGCTGAGGTGCCGACCATTAACGTCGAATCAGCGGACAGCCGCTTTGCCTCGGCCTATCTAAGTTTCACCTCTGATATCCTCGCCCAGAACGAAATTACCGATTACCTGGTGCGGGTGGTTCAACCGCGTCTCTCGGCACTTGAGGGGGTACAGCGGGCCGATATTCTCGGGGCGCGGACCTTTGCCATGCGCATCTGGCTTAAACCAGAGCGGATGGCTGCCCTCAATATCAGCCCGGTTCAGGTGAGACAGGCTCTCTCTGCCAATAACGTACTTTCTGCGCTCGGCCGCACCAAGGGGTCGCTGATCCAGGTCAATCTTACTGCCGACACTAACCTTACAAGTGTCGGGGAATTCAAAAGCATGGTGATTCGTGAACAGGACGGTGCGATCGTGCGGCTGGAGGATATCGCTGAGGTCGCACTTGGGGCCGAGGATTACGATGCTGAGGTTCGCTTTTCCGGCCAGACCGCCGTGTTCATGGGGATCTGGCCTCTCCCCAATGCCAACTCGCTTGACGTCATCAAACGCCTCCGCATTGAAATGGAAGCGATCCAGAAGGACTTGTCGGGGGGACTGCAGGCCAGGATCGCCTATGACGCTACAGCCTACATCGACAATGCCATTAAGGAGGTCATTAAAACTCTGAGCGAAACCCTGCTGATCGTGGTGATCGTCATATTTCTTTTCCTCGGTTCGCTGCGTTCAGCCTTAATCCCTGTCATTGCTATCCCGCTGTCACTGATCGGCGCAGTCTTTCTGATGCAGGTCTTTGGCTTTACTATCAACCTGCTGACACTGCTTGCTGTCGTCCTCTCGGTAGGGCTCGTGGTCGATGATGCTATCGTTGTCGTTGAGAATGTTGAACGGCATCTCAGGGAGGGGGGAACCCCTTTTGACGCGGCGATAATCGGCGCGCGCGAACTGATCGGACCGCTGATCGCCATGACCATCACCCTGGCAGCGGTTTATGCGCCGATCGGCCTGCAAGGCGGACTGACCGGTGCGCTGTTCCGTGAGTTCGCTTTTACCCTGGCGGGTGCGGTAACCATTTCCGGCATCGTCGCACTGACCCTTTCGCCGATGATGTGTTCCCGTCTCATGAAGCCGGGGATCGGAGAACGAGGACTTGCCGGCCGCATCACCCGTGACTTCGGACGTCTGCGCAACTTTTACGGCCGGATCCTCGATGTCAGTCTGCACAGCAGACCAGCGGTCTATCTGGTATGGGTGGTGATCGGTCTGCTGGCGATTCCCATGTTCATAATGTCCCCGGTGGAACTTGCTCCCATGGAGGATCAGGGGGTCATCTTCGGTATCGTTGATGCTGCTGCCAATGCAACCCTCGACCAGACGAGCCAGTATACTGCAGCGGTCAATCGCGCCTTTCTGAGTGTGCCGGAGACTGATTTTACTTTTCAGATTACCTTCCCCAGCTCTGGTTTTGGAGGTATGGTGATCAAGCCCTGGGACGAGCGGGAGCGAACCATATTCCAGATCCTTCCGGAGGTACAGCAGAAACTGTTTGCGATTCCCGCAATCCGCATCTTCCCGGTGACCCCGCCTGCATTGCCGGGGGGCGGTGACTACCCGGTTGAGTTTATTATCGCCTCGACCGCCGAACCGCAGCAGATCCTGCAGTTGGCCGAGCAGATCCAGTTTAAGGCAATGCAGAGCGGGATGTTTGCCTTTCCGCCGGTTATTGATGTCAAGATCGACCAGCCTCAGGCGGAGTTTGTTATTGACCGCGACCGGGTCGCTGCTTTGGGTCTGAGCCTGCAGCAGGTATCAAACGATCTTGGGGCCATGGTCGGCGGCAACTTCGTCAACCGTTTTGATATCGCCGGTCGCAGCTACAAGGTGATCCCTCAGATCCAGCGTGTTGACCGCCTCAACCCGGGCCAGCTTCAGCAGATTTACGTTAGCGGTCCCAGTGGCGAGCTGGTGCCGCTGTCGACCGTCGCCACTATCCGCAACTCGACTGTGCCGCGTTCACTCAACCGTTTCCAGCAGCTCAATGCAGTGAAGATCAGCGGGGTTTCGGTCCGGCCGCTCGATGAGGCGCTGCGCTATCTCGAAGACGAAGCAGCGAAGATCCTCCCTAAAGGCTATGTGCTTAACTATACCGGTGAGTCCCGCCAGTTGCGTACAGAAGGGAACCGGTTTCTACCAGCCTTCGCGCTGGCGGTGATCCTGATCTTTTTGGTCCTTGCAGCGCAGTTCAACAGCTTCCGGGACCCCTTCGTCATCCTCACCGGATCAGTGCCGCTGGCGATGTTCGGCGCGCTGATATTTACCTTTCTGAAGATGCCCAATCCAAATGTCCCTTTCTGGACCGACGGCTGGACCACCACGCTAAATATCTACTCACAGGTCGGGTTGGTGACACTGGTGGGACTGGTGTCGAAGAACAGCATCCTGATCGTAGAATTTGCCAATAAGGCCCAGGAGCGCGGTCTTGACAAGCTCGCCGCAGTTCGGGAAGCAGCCCTTACCCGCCTGCGCCCAATACTCATGACCACTGCTGCTACCATCGCCGGCCACTTTCCCCTTACCTTGGTCAGCGGTGCCGGCGCAGCAGCGCGGAATTCGATCGGTCTGGTGTTGGTCGGAGGCATGGCGATTGGCACCCTGTTCACCCTCTTTGTCGTACCGTCTATCTACATGCTGGTGGCGAAGGATCGTTCAAAAGATCGCAAAGCTTAAGCTAAAGGAGCTAAAGGGGACAGTTGTCCCCTTTAGCTCCACAGCTTTACCAATCCGGATGCAGATACCTATGCCAAAAAATTCAACCTTGCTTTGGGATACAATGCCGATGCTGACAAAAAGTCATGGGAAGAGCTAAAGAGATTCCTGAGTGCTATTTTTAAGAAATAGATTTTCCAGAACCGGACTTAGGACGTGCACAACAAACCAGATCGGGTCAGAGTAACATTTTATTCTAAAAACGTAGCAAGGCAAAGAAATAGGGGAAATGTCCCCCTCTTTTTCTATAAAGACGTAGAAAAATACAAGGAAGGTAAATTATGAAGATTAAAAAGGTTAAGATAGGGATAAAAAGCGTAAAAGAAGTTTTAGATGATTTTGTAAAGACAGGTGAGGCAATAGAGAGAGGAAAGAAGGTAAAAAAACAAACAGGGGTTTATTTCACCAGTCTTGAGGCATTCAGGAAGGTCTTGACTCCCAAAAGACTTGAACTCTTACACATCATCAAAACCCAAAAGCCGGAGTCCATAAATAAACTGGCAAGGACGGCCAAAAGAGATGTCAAAAATGTAGCCGATGATGTGAAATATTTAGAGCAGGTTGGACTGGTAGACAAGAAGGAAGGGCGGAGAGAGTCTATATTAACGGTTAAATATGATGAGATAGAATTAAAGATAGCGGTGTAGTGTGGACTGAGGAGTAGATTTTCGGATTGAACCGCACCCTTTTCGGCCGGAAGATTTTACCGAAGACAATCCCTTTGTAAAAGAAATCCTGAAACAAGGGGTAGAAATTCAATAAAACTTTGGGATTATTGACTCATCAAGTAGAACTGTGAGAAAGTGTCTTCCTTATTTTTCCAAAACGGTCGCTGTCCCTAATTTCCTATTTAATTTCCTATTTCGGTGGGTTTCGCTGGAGAGTCAACGTTAATTCTTCATCCAACTCACTGGAAAATATCTCCCATAGTTGCTTGTCGAGGGAGAAGTATGAGTAACACTTCACACTTTTGTCAAGAGATCCTCCAAGCAAGGTTGGCGGCCGTTCGCTTTCTGGCCGTCGACGGTAGGTGAGGGCAACTGAGCGATTACGCCTGATACCCGAGATAGAAACCTTATACTCAATGGAACTATCTCGAAGTCCCATGGTGAGCTGCTCTACCCATTTACCCTTGACCTCCTGGCCAGATAGTTCGATGATTACTTCTGCCCCTCGCTTGGTGTACCAGACTCCACCACAGTTAAAGGACGAAAAAGATCTATCGAAACATGCGCCGCCATATTCGCGCACACGACGCTGAAATTCATCTGCCTTCTTCGTCAGCGTCGTCCATCGCTTATCTTCATCGTCTTGAAGGGATTGCAATCGATAAAGTGCATTGCCGACATTTTCGTGAGGACTTTCGGCAACGCGGGCCTTATCCAGTATTTGTTTCGCCTCCTCCCAAAACCCACTGCTCATGAACAAATTCGCTATGTTCGCCATAGCCAGCGTATATCCTTCTTCCATCGAGCGTCGGTACATTGATACCGGCTTCCCTGTCAGCTTAAACTCACTGGCGCATACTCCCATGTTGTTTAAAGCAGCGGCGTGTCTAGGACTTAGATTCAATAAGGTTCCGTAGTTGCTCACAGAAAGTAGCCGCAGATTTACTTTGCTCTGTGCGTATGCCGCGTCAAATAGCTTGTCTCGGTCTCCAGGAGATAGTTCGATTGCTTTTTCCAGGGCAATTGCTGCTATCTCTTCATTCCCTTGTTCCTTTTCGAGATTCGACAATGCTTGGTACAGAGACACTCTTTGTTCGGGGTTAGTTACTTCCTGAAGTTGGCATTCTAGACATTCAATGCCCCGATCAGGCTCGCCCTTGCTTTTATATACGTTGGCTAAATCTATAATGTGTGACGTTTTCTCGGCTTCGTCCGTGACCATCGATATGGTACTCTGCAAAAGCCTTTCAGCCTTGTCGTGGTTTTTTGACACCTCATAACTCCATAACAGCCAAAATATGGAGTCATTTCGTTGTTTGTCATTTGCGCTACGGGCATGCAGTGCCTCAAGTCTCGACAACGCTGTTGCATCATTCCCTTTGGTGTATAGAAAAAATAGAAATACGGCTTCATTTGAATGTCGTCGGTTAGCGTCATGTTCCTCTCTCTGGTTTGCTTCAAACACTTGTTTTGCCTTCTCAATCTTACCGTCAATAAATGCTTTGTGCATTTCTGAGAACCATTCCTGCGCCTCTTCTTTTTCCTTCAGCTCTGGGAGTTCTGGGGCGGAGCTACTCGGTTGCGATGCCGTGGATACTGTTTCGCTTCGTTGACTTGCCTCGGGTGTGGGAATTGGCGCAGCAGCCTCAACGCCGCCGGAAGCGGAACCCCATGAAAAATTTAGTTTGGTTATTCGCTCAACAAGGTTGGCAATCGACTTCCGGCAGATTATGAGGAAAACCAACGCAATCAGCGACCATAAATGCTGTCCGATGAAGTCGAGTATTACCTTAACCAAATCGACGTATGTCTGTGGTGCCGGATCCATATATGTCTCTCTCGAATAGAATCTACAAGTTAGTATTTGTTTTCCTGTTTATCACACGTATGAATAAATTGCAATGAAGTATCATTAAATTCATAGTCTATGATATAATCCTCCCCATCGTCAGAAACAAGAATATTTTTCTGTTGCCGGGAATCCCATGGACACCATAGAAAAACTCAAAATACTGTCTGCGGGGAAACAGGAGGGAAGGGACAGTCCCCGTATTTCATATTTCACACCCTTCTAAACTCCCTTATATACCCTACCCTCTCCAGCATCGGCGGGTGGGAATAATAGAGGAAAACGTACAAAGGATGAGGATAGAGATTGGCGAGGTTTTCTTTGGAGAGTTTTATCAGGGAGCTTATCATGCTCTCGGCATCGCTGGTCAATTCATAGGAAATCCTGTCTGCCTGCCATTCGTGTTTTCTTGAAATCCAATTCACGATCGGCTGTAAGGGCAGGGAAATGATGCCTGCAAGAAATCCGAGGATCAAGAACTTTGGAAAGAGGGACGGCGCGCTGATATTAAAAAGCCTCAAAAGAAAATCGCTCTGGATTATCTGAAAAGAGACATACAAGGCTATCAGGGAAAAGAGTTGGACTGCAAGCATCATCTTCAGGATATGCTTCTTTTTCCAGTGCCCTGTCTCATGCGCAAGGACCGTAATAATCTCATCATGATTCATCCCCTGTAAAAGGGTGTCATACAAGACAATCCTCTTTGTCCTTCCAATACCGGTAAAATAGGCGTTCGTGTGCTTGCTCCTCTTTGATGCGTCCATCTTAAAGATTCTCTTCGCATGAATTCCGACCTTTTCCACCAGGGCGGCAATCCTTTGTCTGAGCGACTCGTCATCTACCGGGGTAAATTTGTTAAAGAGCGGCTCAATAACGTAAGGGGATATGAACATGATAAAGAGGCTGTATAATAGGATAAAAGACCATACCCAGAACCACCAGGTCTTTGGGCTCCACTGAATGAGAAAGAGCGCGGCAAAGAGGAGAAAAGAATAAAGGGTTGTAGAAATAATGAGCGATTTAACGAAATCAGCGATCCAGAGCCTTGCGGTCATGGTATTGAAGCCGTATTTATTTTCTATCTTAAAGGTGCTGTAAAGGCTAAAGGGTATGGAGATGATCTGCTCGCCGTAGGAAAGGAGGAGAAAAAAGAGCCATCCTGAAACGAGAAACGAGAGATTGAGCGATGCAATGTAGGAATTGTAAATATTGAGAAGCCCTCCGAAAAAGAAGATAATCGCCACTACATTTCCGAATAATGAGGCAATGATGCTGAAATAGGACTTATCCGCTTCATAGTCCTGCATCTTTTTAAGAAGCTGGTCATCTATTTTTCCCTCGAACTCTTTTGGAACAAATGAACCTGCCCTCTTCATGTGTCTGAGGTTTAGATAAAGGACTGCGTATTCAAAGAGTTCTTTCAGAAGATAAAGACAGAGGATGAGGAATAAAGGGAGTTTCAAGAGATGTATCCTTTTTATTTGTATTTCAGTTTGAAAAGCAAAATAATAAATATCAGAATGAACGACACCATATTGGCAAGAATAACAGGCAGGGAATGAATCAGAAAACCATAAATTATCCATATGAAGATGCCGGTACAAAGCAAAAAAACCATGATAAAGGAAAAATCATGGGTTGACCTTGTCTTCCATGTTTTGATGACTTGAGGAAGGAACGATATGGTTGTTAATGTCCCGCCGATGAATCCTATAATAGTGGTTAGATCCATGTACCTTGCTCGTTTGACAGTATAGCATTTTCACTTGAAATCACCAATTCAAAAACTTAAGGATTTTTCAGGCCTTTTTTGATATGCTTACTTTCGTAATATCCAAATAACTCGTTCGTACAGAAAAAGCGTTGTTATCGTTCACGATCGTTCACGCTCAAAAACTGCCCCAAAAAGGAAATAGGGACACATCCCAATAACAAGTTTCTGACGCATGTCCAAATTAATTGGGCAGTGTTGTTCCCCATTTGAACACCATTATTCTCTTTAGTGTTGCTTTATTGATGTTTGAGAAAAGTTCCACGCTCATATTCTTCAAACGCAATCTTCAACTCTTCCTGCGTATTCATCACAATCGGACCACGCCAGGCAACAGGTTCTCTCAGCGGCCTGCCGGATATAAGCAGGAATCGTGCCCCTTCCTCCTCCGTTGAAATCTTCACTTCGTCGCCATCTTCAAAGATTACCAAACTCTCAGCCCCTATGGCTCTCTCTTTGTTCAAATCAAAGTACGCCTCTCCTTTTATCACATAGGCAAATACGGTATACCCTGCCTGAACATGATGCGTAAATTCAGTTTTCGACGGCATTGTCACATCGAGATACTCGGGGTCAATGACGATATCTTGTACCGGCCCCCGGACATTATTGATGTTACCGCAAATGAGCTTGATCTTCACACCGGTATCCAATCGTATCTCAGGAATCTGCTCTCTTTTAATGTCCCGATAGCGGGGTTCCATCATCTTATGTGAAGCGGGAAGATTGGCCCAGAGTTGAAATCCCCACATCAAACCGTCTTCACGCCCTTTC
>Ga0209619_10003921_pt1 | contig 10649 bp, 13 predicted proteins | sample Rifsed16ft3_FD_184011 | JGI IMG/M metagenome (GOLD analysis project Ga0209619, IMG submission 184011) | Soil microbial communities from Rifle, Colorado, USA - sediment 16ft 3 (version 2) | ecosystem: Environmental > Terrestrial > Deep subsurface > Rock core/Sediment | place: Rifle, Colorado... | reverse complement strand
GCGTCGGGACCGCGATCCTCGAGGTCACGAAGCCCCGCTTCCCGTGCTTCAAGCTCGGGATCCGGTTCGGGCGGGAGGACATCCTCGACCGGTTCCTCCACAGCGGGCGGTCCGGGTTCTACTTCCGGGTCGTGGAGGAGGGGGCGGTGGCGGCGGGGGACCCGATCACGTTCCTCGGCGGCGCGCGGGGGCCCGCGATTGAGGATGTCGTGCGCGCGAGGATCGAGGAGGACCGTGCGGGGGAGTGAAGGGTGCACCGCTCCCGGACGCGACCTAGTACGTGACCACCGTCAGGCCCGTCAGGGACTCGATTCTCCGGAAGTGGGCGACATTCCGCGTGACGACCCCGTCGCAACCCGCGCGAAGGGCGGTCGCGGCGGTGAGGCAGTCCGCTCCGACATCCTGGCCGCGGCGGCGCAGGTCCCCGCCGAGCTCTGCAGCTTTGGCGGCGTCCTCAAGGGACAGCGGGAGAACGGTGAGTCGGGCCACCACCCTCGCGTACAGTTCGACGAGCTTCTGACCCTGGTCCCGGTCCCGCACGGAGTATGCCCCAAAAAGGGCCTCCCACACGTTGAATGCGGTGGTCGCCAGGGTCTCCCCCCGCTCCTCGAGGTCCTCGGCGATCGCTTTCGTTTCACGTGGGTGTTCCACGACATCGATCAAGAACGTCGTGTCCAGACACTTCAAGCCGAGCCCACCCTCGCGTCGATCCGGCGGCGATTCTCGCGCACGACGCGCTCGAGTCCGGTCTTCCCGCGGAGCTCTGGAATGAGGCCAATGACCTCGGAGACCTTCCCCCCGTGTCGGGCGAGGCGCACGACCGTGTCCGAGAAGCTCTCCGTCGCGAGTTTGTGCCGCCTCAGCACCGCGTACGCCTCGTCGGAAAGGCTGATCGTCTTCGTCATCTGTGTCTGTGCATGTGCGCACAGGTACTTGAGCCTTCGGCGGAGGACTGGGATCACGTTCTTTGGGCGCGATGCTCGAGGTGCGAGGCGACTTGGACGCGCCCCTCGAGCAGTTTCGGCGACCTCCCGGCGGAAGCGCTTAATACCCCGCGTTCGCATCCGGCTCTCCCCTCGAACGGGGGAGGAATCGATCATGCAACCGAAGCCAGGCAGCATCGTGCACATCGAGCTTCACTCCGCGGACCCGGCGAAGTCGAAGCAGTTCTACGGACAGGTGTTCGGGTGGAAGTTCGAGGAGATGCCGGAGATGAACTACACCATGTGGAAGGCGCCCAACGAGCCCGCGGGCGGGCTCATGAAGACGATGGAGGGCCGGCCCCCGCAGGTGCTGAACTACATCCTCTCGAAGAGCATCGACCACAGCATCCAGCAGATCGCCGCGGCGGGCGGGACCGTCCTGCAGCCGAAGATGGAGATCCCGGGCCAGGGCTGGTGGGCCCTGTTCCAGGAGCCTGGCGGGACGATGATGGCGGTCTACGAGAACCTGCCGCGGCCCCCCGCGGCGCGGCGGGCGGCGCGGCCGAAGCGGACCGCGAAGAAGGGCGGCAAGAAGAAGAAGCGCTAGTCGCGGGCCCCCCATCGAATCAGGAGCCGCCACGCCTGCGTTAACGCCGCGAGCCCCCGAGCGACTCCGCTTGGCGCTCCAAGTCGCGGAGGGCCTCGACGACCCGCTGCTGGAGCGCGAACTCGCGCATCCGCCGCACGTCGAGCTGGCCGCGCTGCCGCACGAGGATGCCCAGGGCATCCCGGATGTCCTGTTCCGAACCGTACCGGAGCTTCATCACGACCGTGTGTTCCGGGGCCGCAATGGGAAGGGAGATCCCACGCCATCGGACCTTCCGGTGTTCCCTTATGGCGTGCTTGCCGGCGGAGTCCTTGACGGGTGCGAGATCGATTCGATAAGGGGAGGAGAGGTCCTCGATCGTGCAGTGACTCCCGTCCGCGAGGGAGTCCCGCAGATCTTCTTCCGAGACGACAAACCCGCGGCGCCGGAATTCTGCGGCAAGGGGAGACAATTGCTCCGCTTGGAGGTCTGCGATTACGTCCGCGTCGGTAGTGGTCCGGATAGCACCGAAAGCCGCCACTGAGATTGCGCCGACGAAGACGTGGTCCACACGATGGCGCCGGAGAGCGGCCTCCGCCGATCTAACCACGGCGTCGAACGTGCGCCGCCGTGCCGGCATCGCTCAGGCTCCTGGCAGACTCGATTAGTTCAAACTCAAAGCCCAGGGACTCGCTCGGAGTGTACCTCCGTGCTTGAACCGCTGAGCGAGCCAGATCCCTCAGGCGCTCGTCCTTCATCTTTCGACGGAACGAACCTCGCACGACTGGACAGAGTGTGTGGGCGTATTTAGCGGTTCTCCGCGGGTCTCCGACGCGGGAGGAGGGAGTTCCGGGGCTCAATCGGACCGGTTGCTCGGCCCGAGTGAACGATCACCCCTTCACCGGGATTCACAAGATCGTGGACAGGCTCCGCTCCCGTTCCCCCGTGTGGTCGTCCGGGTCGCACACGTACACGTCCCCAGGCGGACCGTGGACCGTGAGCCCTTTCGCGTGCACCTTGTGGTGGAACTCCCGCCACATTTCCGGCATCTTCGCGTACGGCCCCTGGGCCACGAGCCACGCGACCCGCCCCGCCACGTGCATCCAGACGGGCAGCTCGCCGACCTGGACGTCCTTGTTCGCGAACCGGTCGTACCCCTGGTGGAACTCGTCGCAGTGCGCCACGTCAATCCCGAGCCGCTCATCGCGATTCCGGCGATAACGGTTACGCAAGCGGGTCCCTGGCGACCGTTCTCGGGGAGCCGTGGATGGAGGGCCCCCGCACCGCGGGTCGAAACGGGCAATCAGGGAGTCTGGGCCCACGCTGCGATCGTCCACCGCTTCGCCTTCACCCGGGACAGGATCTCCTCGAGCCGCGGCAGCGCGGTTTCTGGGACGACGATGGCCCCCCGGCCCACCCGCCATCCACCGACCTCCTTGAGGAAGCCGTCCACCTTCCGCTCGTACCGCTTACGGCCCCGGCGCTTGACGGTTGCGTAGCCGTCCAGGAGCCGGTAGAGGCGCATCTTGTCCGAAGGAGGAAGGTGGGACACGTCGAAGCTCACGACGCGGATCGGTCGGAGGCCGAGGTCCCGGAGCGAAGCGGTGGGCGGCGGGCCCGCGAGCGGGGTCCCTTCCCGGAGGACGGAGTCTAGGAACTGACGGTCGAGACGGTCGATCTCGTCCTCGCGCAGGACGACGGGGGAGACGTTCACGTCGTACGCGCTCTCGAGGTCGTGGATCGCCTCCCGCAGTCGGTCGACCCGCCGGCCGGACACGAGGACCAGCACGTCGATGTCGCTGTCGTCCCGCGCCGTTCCCCGCGCGCACGATCCGAAGAGAATCGCGGAGCGGACCGTCGGCTCCCGGGCGAGCAGTCCCCTCAGGACTTTGATGGCTCGGTCGATCTTTGGCGGGTTCATCGGAGAGCCTCCAGGCAAAGCCTCTCCACCGTCTCGAAGGAGTGTACCGCCTCCTCGAGATCCCTCTTCGTCCATCGCCCGCCGTAGACGAACTTCGCCCGGAAGTCCCCTTGGAGGTCGTTGAACACGCGCCAGACCCGGTCCGTGCGCTCCCCCAGGATGACGGGGTTCTTCTCGAGTTCCGAGCGGACGTTCTGATGTTTGTTGATGTGTTGCCCCCGCTTCGCCGCGCACGCGTCGATCAGGTGGTAGGCGGCCAGGAAGAGGAGCTCCACGCGGCTTTGCGGGGTCGCTCCCGGCAGGTTCGCTGTGGCTTTGAACGCATCGTACTGGGCCATGTGGCGGTCGAAGGTCGCCATTGTCGTAATATAATTGCACGACATCTACTTAAGGCCATCGGCCAACAGGAGGTTGGTCTACTCCCCACCGAACTCGGTGATTGGCTTCTGGACCGCCGCGGCCTTCTGGAGGTGGCTCACGCGCGCCCCCAGGAGGCGGACGGCCCGCTTCTTCGACTCGAACTCCGCGAGCAGCTCCCGGCACGTCGCCCGCATCACCGCCTCGTCTGCGAGGAACGTCCCGCGGGTCCGCTCCCGCATGTGGGTCACGAAGCCTTCGAACCGGATCTTGATCCCCACGGTCCGGAACCGCACGCCCTGCCCCTTCGCCCGCAGCCACACATTGTGCACGACCGAGTCCATCGTCTCCAGGATCACGGTCCAGTCCGCGACGTCCCGGTCGAACGTGCGCTCGACGCTGATCGACTTGGGGTCCGGCCGCTCCTCCACGGGGATCTCCTCGATTCCCTTCGCGATCCCCCAGAGCCACACCGCGTTTTTCCCGAACCGCGCCTGCAGGTCCTTCCCGGGTTGCTTCGCGAGGTCCCCGATCGTCTTGATGCCCATCGCGTCGAGGACCTCCGTCGTCTTCGGGCCGACCCCGCTGATCTTCGAGACCGGGAGCGGGGCGAGGAACTCCGCGACCCGGCCCGGTGGGACGACCGTGAGGCCATCGGGCTTCTCCAAGTCCGAGGCGATCTTCGCCGCGCTCTTGTTCGGCGCGATCCCGATCGAGCACGTGATGCCCTCCCGCTCCTTGACGGCCTTTTTGATCTCCTTCGCGAGTTCCACCGCCTTCGCGTAGTCCCCGCCCGTCCGCTTCGTGACGTCGAGGAACGCCTCGTCGATCGACGCGTGCTCGAGGACGTCCGCGAACTCACGGAGCACGTTCATCACCCGCTCCGAGACCTCCCCGTACAGGTCGTAGTTCGGCTCGATGTACACCGCGTCGGGGGCCTTCCGATACGCCATGGAGATGGGCATCCCGCTCCGGACCCCGAGGGCGCGGGCCTCATAGCTCGCGGCCATCACGACCCCGCGGGCCTTCCCGCCCTCCGGCAGGGCGCCGACGCACACGGCCTTGCCGACGAGCTCCGGATTCTGGAGGCGCTCCACGCTGACGTAAAACGCGTCCATGTCCACGTGGAAGATCACGCGGGGCACGAGCTGGGAATGGGCGTCATTCCAGATTAGGTTGGCCCCACCCCCGTGTCTGCCATCGTCAGAAAGAATCATTAATAGCCCTAGCGGCACTTGTTCCCGTGGGTGGGCCGTTTGGCTCGAATCTCCAAGAGTCCTAACCTTCGTGACTTCCACAAGGCCTTTGCCAAGGAGACCGAACGGGCCCTCTCAGAGAACAAGTCCCTGCTGAAGAAGCTCTCGAAGGACTGAGTCGCCTTCATCCCTCGAGGTTCGCGAGGTCCCTTCCTCAGGCTTTTATGGCCTCGCCGCTCTGCCCGCGGGATGCCCTCCCTGCGGGCCCCGTTCCGCCACCCGACGTTCGTCCGGTACTTCGCGGGCCAGGCGATCAGCCAGGTGGGGGACTTCGTCTTCTACGTGGCCCTCCCGTGGCAGGTCCTCCTCCTCACGGGCTCCGCGGCCGCGCTCGGCGAGGTCTTCGCGGTGTTCTTTGCCGCGCAGATTGCGTTCCTCCTCGTCGGCGGGATCATCGTGGACCGGTTCCCCCGCCGGACCCTCGTCGTCCTCTCCGACGCGCTCCAGGGGCTCCTGACCGCCGCGGTCGCTCTCCTCGCGTTCACGGGGGCCCTCGGGATGGCCCACCTGTACGTCCTCGGCGGCCTCTTCGGCGCCGCCCAGGCGTTCGCGATGCCCGCCCTCAGCGCGTTCCTTCCGGAGACGGTCCCTGCGCGCGACCTCCAGGACGCGAACAGCCTGTTCCAGGGGACCCGGACGGTCGCGAACGTGGCGGGCCCCGCCCTCGGCGCGGTGATGATCGCGTTCGCCGGGACCGCGGGCGCGTTCGCCTTCGACGCGGTGACGTTCGCGGTGAGCGCGGTCCTCCTCGCGACGGTGCGGCGGGCGGCCTCCGCCCCGCCCCCCGCGGTGCCGAAGCTCCGCCCCTCCATGATCGCTCAGGCCCGGGAGGGATGGCGGTACGTCGCCCGCGTGCCCTGGCTCTGGATCACGATCCTCCTGTTCGCCCTCGTGAACGCGGCGGAGGCGGGGCCGAGGAACGTCGTCCTCCCGACGTTCGTCGCGATCGGCCTCGGCGGCGGGTCCACCGCGATCGGCCTCGTCCTGAGCACGATGGCGCTCGGGAGCCTCGTCGGGTATCTGATGCCCGGCTTCCTCCCGCCGATCCGGAGCCGCGGGCTCGTCGCGTACGCGATGACCGCCCTCTTCGGGATGTCCGCCGCGCTGTGGGGGTTCGCGCCCTCGTTCCCGATCATCTTGGCCCTGTCCTTCGTCCATGGCCTCGCGGTCGCGGTCTTCTCGTTGATGTGGCAGACCGCGCTCATGGAGCAGGTCCGGGAGGACCTCCGGGGGCGGGTGTTCAGCCTCGACGAGCTCGGGAGCTTCGTCCTGATGCCCTTCTCCCTCGCCGTGTCCGGGGCGCTCGCGGAGGCCTATGGCGCCCGCATCGTGTTCGTCGTCGGCGGGTCCGTCGTGATGCTCTGCGCCGCGGCGGGCTTCTTCCACCCGCCCGCCCACGTTTTCGAGAACCCGAAGGGGCCGGAATCAGATTCGAAATAAACCCTGGTTGACACGAAGTAGCGGCGTTCTATCCCTTCCGGAGTTGCCGCCGGACGCGGTGCCAATCTGCGAGGTCTGCCTCCACATCGACCTCCACCGCGTCGAAATGGACCGTCAGGTCCGTCTGGTCCAAGGGCAGAATTTCGACGACATCCCCCTTTTCCGTGAGGAGAACCTTTCCACCGATGGCGTGTTTCTTCCTCCGGGAAGCGGGAATGAGAATCCTGCCTCGACTGTCAACCTGCCTCACGATGTCTCCCACGGGTGCGGGATGTCGCGGGGGATACGTGAAGGTTACCCCGAAGCGGATTCCGTTGCCCCCGATGCCACACCCCACGCTCACCCGAAGTCCGCGAGCCCCTTCTGCGCGGCCCCGCCCGCCTTCCCGGCGGGGAACTCGTACTCGATCATGCCCGCCAACCGGCGGAACTCGTTCACGCTCCCGGGCCCGAACCCCGCGTAGTGGTTGTTAAAGAACACGAACGCGCCCTTGATCGAGTCCGACGCCTCGTCGAGCTCCTTGTACCACGCCCGCATCTCCGCGGACTTGTCCCGCTGCGTCTCCTTGAACTCCGTGATCTCCCGGTCCCCGACCATGCGGAGGTACACGGTGTCCGCGGTCACGTCCGACGGGCTCCTCAGGTACTGGTTCTCCGCCCAAACCATCGCGACGTTCCGGTCCCTCAGGAGGGAGTACACGTCGTCCCGGAACCAGGACTTGTGGCGGAACTCGATCGCGTGCGGGTACTTCGCGTCGAGCGCCTTCACGAACTCCTGCATCAGGGTCCAGTGGACGTCGTACTTGACCGAGGGCGGGAGCTGCGCGACGAGGGGCCCGCACTTCTCCTTCAGCTCCTTCGCGGACGCGTAGAACCAGCCGAGGTTCTCCGCCACGCCGTTGAGCTTCTTCTCGTGCGTGATCCGCTTCGGCATCTTCATCGCGAACGTGAACGGGGCGGGGGTCGTTTTGTACCACTGCTTCGTCATCGCGGGACCGGGCGTGCGGTAGAACGACGAGTCGACCTCGACCGCGTCGAAGACGGACGCGTACAGCTTGAGGTAGTCCGATTTCGGCGTCTTCGGCGGGTAGAATCCGCCGAGCCAGTCGTCGTAGCCCCAGCCGCTGCATCCGATCCGGAGCTTTCCCTTCAGGTCTGTCATGGGTCGTTCGATGGACAGGAACGTGCCGGCGGGGAAAAAGGTGGCGTCCTACCGGCGCCCGGAGAACCACCGGCTGTACGTCGGGTGGTCCACGATCTCGATCACCACGATGTACCGCTGGCCCCGGTCCCTCACGATTGTGTAGAGAAGCCGCCAGAACGAGGGTAGATCCTCCACGTACAGGTTCCCAAGGCCGTATTTCTCCCGGAGCACCTTCGGAATTCGGTCCCTCGGAACGACCTCACCGTGCAGGCAGTCCGCGAGGAGGATGGACCGGTACGCGCGCACCCGCCGGGCGACGGCGCGATGGGACGGGTAGGCGGCCCCCTCCAGGGAGGACAGCGCCGCAGAGGCGGCCTCCGTCAGGACGACGTCCTTGGCGCCCAGCCCCATCAGAGGCTCGGCCCCTGCCGGATTGCCTCGAGGAGCGGCTCGGAGGCCTCGGGGACCCAAACCAGGCCCTTGCTGCCCTCGGCCACCAGCCCGCCATCCGCAAGGAACGTGAGTGCGGCGTTCAGGCTCTGGCGGGTCGTCGAGTGACCCCATTTGGACAGAGCCGCGAGGAGCCGGTTGCGACTGATGGGGCCGCCCGCGCCGCGGAGGGCGCCTAGGATGTACTCGATCGTTTCGAGGGTCGGATTCGCGCCCGGCCTCGCGAACTTGGCGGGGGGGGCCTTGCCTTGGACGGCCATGGGGATACATGAATACACACACTATATGTATTCTTGCACCCAGAGCTGATAAGGCCCGACCGGTGGGTGTCCGGGAACGGTGGATTCGGATGGGGACCTCGGGAATCCGGATGGAGCGGTTCATGGCCGCTAGATTCTCTGCGTACCCGGGGGACCCCGGCGGCATCAGTGACGGCGCGCGATGGGCGGTTCGGGCATCGCCGGCTCGTCCCGGCCCCCATCGGCGGAGCGGCCGCGTGATACGCGGTATCAACGATAGAGCATATGCGGCGGCTTCACGGCCCCACCCGCCGCTCTCTCGCGTGGGTCCACGATGCCTGCCACGGTCGAGTCCCTGTTCGCCGAGCGCACGAAGTGGATGCGCGCATCCGACGTTCGCGAGATCCTGAAGTACGCGGAGATGCCCGGCATCATCAGCCTGGGCGGCGGGTTGCCGAGTCCGGACTCGTTCCCGCTCGAGGATCTGGCCGTAATCTTCGAGGAGCTGCTCAAGGAGAAGAACGCGGGCGCGTTCCAATACGGCCCGACCCCGGGGGACGCGAGGCTCCGGGCCGCGCTCGTGGAGCGGCTGAAGACCCGGGGCGTGGCGGTCGAGACCGAGGGCGTGATCGTCACGCACGGGGCCCAGCAGGCGATCGAGCTCCTGGGGCGGGTCCTCCTGGATCCCGGGGACACCGTGGTCACGACGGAGCCCACGTACCTGGGGATCTTCACCGCGCTCGCCACGTACCGGCCCTCGTACCACGGAATCCGGATGGACGACGAGGGCCTCCTCACGGACGTCCTGGAGGACGACCTGCGGTCCCTCGACCGCAAGGGCGTCCGGCCGAAGTTCCTGTACGTCGTCCCGACGTTCCACAACCCCGCCGGGGTCACGATGTCCGCGCGCCGCCGGCGCCGCCTCGCGGACCTCGCCGCGCAGTACCGGGTCCTCGTCGTCGAGGACGACCCGTATTACGACCTGCGGTTCGAGGGGGAGGACCTCCCGCCCGTCGCGTCCCTCGACAAGGAGGGCTGGGTGATCTCCGTGGGCAGCTTCAGCAAGATCCTCGCGCCCGGGTTCCGCGTCGGCTGGGCCGCGGGCCACCCGGACGTGATCGGGAAGATGTCCCTCGCGAAGCAGGGTGTCGACCTGTTCACGAACTCCTTCGGCCAGCGGGTCGCGGAGCGGTACCTCCGCCTCGGGATGCTGGACCGCCACCTCCCGCAGGTCCGCGCGATGTACCGGCGGAAGCGGGACCTGATGCTCGCGGCGATGGAGGAGCACTTCCCGGAGGGCGTGTCGTGGACGCGGCCCCAGGGCGGGATGTTCCTCTGGGTCACGCTCCCGCCCGGCGTGGACACGAGGCCCCTCCTCCCGAGGGCCGCGGAGCGGGGCGTCGTGTTCGTCCCCGGCCACGGGTTCTTCCCGGGCCCGCCCGAGGCGAACCACATGCGCCTGAACTACTCGTACCCCTCCGAGGCGGACATCCCGCGGGCGATCGAGGCCCTGGGCGGGGTGCTCACCGAGGCGACCGGGCCCATGGCGGCGCCCGCCGTCGGCCGCGCTTCTAGTGCGCGGGCCCCTAGGCCGCCCCGTCCGCGGCGACCGCGCTGTTGATCGCGATCTCCGCGATGTCCGTCGCGTAGCTGCCCGCCCGCCCGACGCTGTCCACGATCGCCGCGAGCGCGAGGAGCTCTTCCCCCTTCTTCGAGGCGACGTGATGGGACAGGCCGTCGATGTGCTTCTGGAGCGGGACGCGTGCGTCGATCGCCTCGTTCGCGAGGTCGATGTCCTGGGTTACGAGCGCGCGGAACGCTTTGTCCAGGATTTCGAGGGAGCCCGCGCTCGCGCCCTCAATCTCCCGCAGGATCCTCGGCTCCAGCGCCCGTTCCCCCACCGTCAGGCCCGCCTCCGCAATCCGCTGCGCGTGGTCCCCCACCCGCTCGATGAGCTTCGCGACGAGGCGGTGGTTGTGGATCCCGACCCGCGTCGACGCGTCCATCGTCCCGGGGGGCGCGAGATGGGCGATGTGGTACTGCTTCGCGACCATCCAGTACAGGCGGTCCACCTCTTGGTCCCGCTGCGCGACGTCCCTCGCGAGCGCCTCGTCCTTCGACTTCAGAGTCAGGACCGCGTCCTCGAGCATCGCCCGCACGGTCATGTACATCCGGCGCAGGCACTTCTCCGGGCTCAGCTCCGCGGGGTCGGAGAGGTCCTGCATCACGAGCGCGGTCCGGCTCTCCTCGATGATCTCGGGGCCGATCGCCATCCGGCAGAACTCCCGCGCCACCCGGCGCACGAAGGGCGCCGTCTCCGGACGGGACCGGACC
>Ga0209619_10003908_pt1 | contig 10669 bp, 10 predicted proteins | sample Rifsed16ft3_FD_184011 | JGI IMG/M metagenome (GOLD analysis project Ga0209619, IMG submission 184011) | Soil microbial communities from Rifle, Colorado, USA - sediment 16ft 3 (version 2) | ecosystem: Environmental > Terrestrial > Deep subsurface > Rock core/Sediment | place: Rifle, Colorado... | reverse complement strand
CGATCAATCTGAGTTCGCTCGCCGCACTTCTTCGTGCCTCGGGCCCTCTTCCGGCGGGACGTTCGCCGACGGGCCGATCACCCGAGAGTACCCCTAACACCTGTGTCGCCAACCTCGTTATCCTTGGCGTCTACTCGCAGCTCCAGGGAGCCTGACACCGTGCCATCTGCTCTTCACCGCCTCCGGCCACTCCTGATCAGCCTCATCGTGCTCATCCTGACCGCGGGGATTGCCTTCGCCGGCAAGCCGTCCACCCCGGCCGACGGTCTCGCTGTTGCATCCGAGGCCTCCGGCAAGACTGTCGCTGTCCAGGCCAGGCAGGGTGACGAGGACGGCCCCGAGGACGTCGACACCGAAGAGGCGAAGACGAACGAGAACGAGGATGCCGACGAGCTCGACGAGGACGCCGGAGATGGCGGTGATCACTGCGCGACCGATCCCACGACGGCCAGCGCAGAAGAGCGTGCGGCCCTGAACCATGGCGCAATCGTCTGCTGGGCAGCGCACCAGGCAACCCCTGATGAGTACCAGAACCACGGGGCCTGGGTGTCCGAATGGGCCAGGAAGAACCACGGCGCTGAGGACGCGGCGGCGCGGTCGGGTAACAACGGCAACCACGGCAAGCCAGACAAGCCGTAGGGACGCCGGGCCGGCAGGCTCGCGGCTCCTGAAATCGATGAAGCCGGCGCCACAGGCGCCGGCTTCCTGATTCCGCCCGGGCGGGAGCTACAGGGTCTCGCCGCTCCGGACCATGGCGATTACGTTCTCGAGCCTCAACTTGGCAATGGTGAGGTACTTGGCGAGGTTGGCCCGATCCACGTCGCCGATCTGCGCAGCCACGTCTGGGGCGCGAAGGACGTCAACGAGTTCCTCGACGGCATCCGCCAGGTGCTGCTTGGCGTTGACCAGGGAATCATCGCTCAGCGGCGCAGCGACCGGCCGGCGCCCCGTCCAGGCGGCCTCGGCGTCATCGGTCATCCCGTCCGGCCCGGCGTCAGTTTCGGAGCCAGGCTCGCCTGACAACGCCACGACTGGGCGCCGCCGGCCCTCGATCCGCTCGCGGAGCTTGAGCAGCGTGAGCTCGCCACGGGCGACCTGTTGTCCGAGTCGCTTGCGCTTCTTGGGGTCGGCGACCTTCATCAGCTCGTACGCATGTGACAGCGTGTCTTTGCGCAAGGACACCAGTTCGCGGACGTCGTCAGGGGCGTCGGCAAGACGCAGCCGGTTCTCGAGGTAGCCCTTGTCCTTGCCCAGTTTCTGGGCAAGCTTCCGGACTGAGTACCCGTGCTCCCGGACCATCCGGTCGAACATCGCGGCTTCGTCGAGCGGGGAGAGGTCCTCGCGCTGGAGGTTCTCGATGATCGAGATCTCCATTGCCGTGTCGTCGTCGATGTCCTCGACGAGTGCCGGGATGGTTGCGAGGCCGGCAGCCTTCGAGGCCCGCCAGCGCCGCTCGCCGGCGATGATCTGGTACTCGTTGTTGCCCGCCGGCCGGACGAGGATCGGCTGGAGGACCCCATGCTCGCGAATGGATGCGGCCAGCTCCGCAAGGCCGGTCGCCTCGATCGCCATTCGCGGCTGCTCTGGGTTCGGAGCGATGTCATCGACCGGGACGACGCGGACGCCGGACGAATGCCCGGTCCTTCCGGCTGACAACAGGCTGATGATGGCGGGCGAAAGCTCGCGTTCTTCCGATAGGCGTCGCGCGGCCGCGGCGCGGAAGTCCGTTCTAGCCAAGTTCGATTACCTCCCGCGCCAACTCTCGGTACATGCGCGCTGCCTCGGTGTGCCCCGCGTAGGACGTGATCGGCCGGCCGACGAGCGGAGCCTCGCCGAGCTTCACGGTGTTCCGGATGATCGTCGTGAATACATGGTGGTCGCCCACAACACGCAGCTCATCGAGCATGTCGCGCGCGAGATTCGTCCGGGCGTCGTAGAAGGTCGGCAGGAGTCCGAGGATCTTCAGTTTCCGATTGAGCTTCAATCGAATCGTGTTGATGACCTTGACCAGGTTCGTCAGGCCCTTCATCGCGTAGTACTGCGTCTGGACGGGGATGACGACGCCATCCGCCGCGACGAGGCCATTGACCGTCAGGAGTCCGAGGTTCGGCGGGCAATCGATCAGGGCGTAGTCGTACTTCAGCTTCCGTCGGCCCGAGAGCGCGTCCCGAAGGAGCGATTCCCGACCCAGCATCGTGAACAACTCACCCTCCGTCGCGGCGAGATCGATGTGGGCCGGGACAACGTCGATGCCCTCGGTCTCCGTAGGTCGAATCGTCTCGTCCAGGGTGGCTCGCCCAACGAGGACGTCGGCCATGGACCGTTCGATCGTGTTGAGGTTGATGCCGAGGCCCGCCGTGAGATTCGCCTGGGGATCCATGTCGATGCACAGAACCCGGTAGTTCTCCTCGGCGAGCGCGCCAGCGAGATTGATCGCCGTCGTCGTCTTGCCGACGCCGCCCTTCTGGTTCGCGATCGCGATCACGTTGGTCACCGGGGAAGCACCTCGCATGAGACGACAAGCGTCGAGGGGGCTGTGGCCGCGTCAGCGACGCGATCCAATTGGACGGGCGTCCCGGAATCCTACTCCACCGCGGCTGTGATTCGGATGTCGACTTATCCACAGGATGTGGGACTTGTGCACCGAAGTGTGGATTACGTCGCTCCTCGGCGAGATGGAGCGGAACCGTTTGCGATCAGACCGCACTCTCGTCGTTTGACGTGAAGTGGAGGCCGCCGGCGCGTCTAGAATGGTGGCCGATCGCGAATCAGACCTCGGGTGTCCTTGCGCAAAGACATCGCCCCAAGGCATAGACCGCGCAGATGCCCTGGCCCAGGGAACAGGAGCCTCGCCCGTGCCGACGAATGAAGAACGGCTGAGCCGACTCGCACGGATGCGCGCCGAGTCACTCCTCGGGGGCGGGCCGACGCGGGTCGAGCGCCAACATGCCTCGGGCAAGCTGACGGCGCGCGAGCGGCTTGACCTGCTCCTGGACCCGGGGTCATTCGTCGAACTTGACGCCTTTGTGACCCATCGCTCGAATGACTTCGGTCTGGCCGATCAGCGCTTCCTGGGGGATGGGGTGGTCACCGGCCATGGGACGATTGACGGGCGGCTCGTGTTCATCTTCAGTCAGGACTTCACGGTCTTCGGTGGATCGTTGTCCGAGGCCTACGCCGAGAAGATCTGCAAGGTCATGGACCTCGCGATGAAGGTCGGCGCACCGCTGATCGGGCTGAATGACTCGGGTGGGGCGCGGATCCAGGAGGGTGTGGCCTCGCTCGGCGGATACGCCGACATCTTCCTTCGGAATGTCATGGCCTCGGGAGTGGTGCCCCAGATCTCGGTGATCATGGGTCCCTGCGCCGGCGGTGCCGTCTATTCGCCGGCGATGACCGACTTCACGATCATGGTCGAGAAGACGAGCTACATGTTCGTTACCGGGCCGAACGTCGTGAAGGCAGTCACGCACGAGGAGGTCGACTCGGAGGCACTCGGCGGCGCACAGGTGCACACGACCAGGAGCGGTGTCGCCCACCTGGCGGCCCACGACGAATCGGAAGCCCTCGACGCGGTCCGGCGAATCCTGGCCCACCTGCCGCAGAACAATCTCGAGTCGCCGGCGCTCGTCCCGAGCAACGACCCTCCAGACCGAATGGACGCCGAGCTCGACCGTGTCGTGCCAGACGATGCTCACCGGCCCTATGACATGCACGACGTCATCTCGCGGGTCGTGGATGATGGCGAGTTCCTGGAGATCCAGCCCGGCTGGGCGCAGAACATCCTCATCGGATTTGCCAGGCTCGGCGGGCGCAGCGTGGGAATCGTCGCGCAGCAACCGTCGGTCCTCGCCGGCGCGCTGGATATCGACGCCTCTACCAAGGCAGCTCGATTCGTCCGAACCTGCGATTGCTTCAATGTTCCGCTCGTCACGTTCGTCGACGTGCCGGGCTTTCTGCCCGGAGTGGGGCAGGAGCACGGCGGGATCATCAAGCACGGCGCGAAGTTGCTGTATGCCTACTGCGAGGCAACGGTCCCGAAGATCACCGTGATCACCCGCAAGGCCTATGGCGGTGCCTACGACGTCATGAGCAGCAAGCACATCCGCGGCGACATGAACTTGGCGTGGCCGACGGCCGAGATCGCCGTGATGGGGGCCAGGGGCGCGGTGAACATCATCTACAAGGAGGCGATCGCGAACGCGGACGATCCCGCCGCCGAGAGCATGCGTCTCGTCGCGGAGTACGAAGAGGAATACTCCAATCCGTACATCGCCGCCTCGCGCGGGTACGTCGACGACGTCATCCGCCCATCGGAGACGCGTCCGCGTTTGATCCGCGCTCTTGAGATGCTCGCCGACAAGCGCGACACGAATCCCAGAAAGAAGCATGGCAACATCCCGCTCTGAGCCGGCGCCTGCCGAGTCTTTGCGCAAAGACGCCCATGGTGATCCACCTTTTCGGACGGTCCTCATCGCCAACCGGGGGGAGATTGCGGTCCGGCTGATTCGCGCCTGCCACGAGATGGGCATGGTTGCCGTCGCGGTGTACAGCGACGCGGACGCCTCGGCGGCGCATGTCAGGCTCGCCGACCGAGCCGTGCGACTGGGCCCGCCCCCACCAACCGAGAGCTACCTCCGAATCGACGCCGTCGTCCAGGCCGCCCTCGATACGGGCGCCCAGGCCATCCACCCCGGCTACGGCTTCCTGGCCGAGCGGGCGTCCTTTGCCCGGGCGGTTGAGGAGGCGGGACTGGTCTTTGTCGGCCCGTCGTCGGAAACCATCGACGCGCTGGGTGACAAGCTGCATGCCCGACGGACTGCGCGCTCCGTCGGAGTCGAGGCGGTGCCGGGGACCCTGGAGCCGGCCGTCCTCGACCGTCCGGACCACCTCGACCGGATCGTCGCGGAGGCCGAGCGCATAGGATTCCCGCTGCTCGTCAAGGCGGCGGCCGGTGGCGGTGGCCGCGGGATGCGACGCGTGGCTGCGTCCGTCGAGCTCCACGCGGCGCTCGTGTGGGGGTCGCGTGAGGCGGAGTCGGCTTTCGGCGATGGCTCGGTGTACCTGGAGCGCGAGATCTCCCCGGCCCGGCACATCGAGGTCCAGCTCCTGGGGGATGTGAGGGGCCGGGTGGTCGCGCTCGGAGAGCGGGATTGCTCCCTCCAGCGCCGACACCAGAAGCTCGTGGAGGAGGCGCCCGCCCCGGGCCTCACCGCGGAGGACCGGCGCGATCTGCACGAGCGTGCCGTTCGAGTTGCGACCGCGGCCGGTCTCCGGAACGCGGCCACGGCCGAGTTCCTTCGCGCTCCCGACGGCGCGTTCTACTTCCTCGAAGTCAACACGCGGCTCCAGGTCGAGCATGGCGTGACGGAACTGGTCACCGGCCTGGACATCGTCCGCGAGCAGTTCCTCCTGGCGGCCGGTCGGCCGCTGTCCGAGGCGGCACTGGCCGCTGCGGCCCGGGCGGCCGAGCCGGCGGGACACGCGATCGAGGTCCGCCTCTCGGCCGAGGATCCGGGCCGGGACTTCGCGCCCTCGCCCGGACGGGTGCTGCGCTGGACGATGCCCGCCGGGCCCGGCGTACGGGTCGATACCGCGATCTCCGCAGGAGACCGGATCCCCGCCGAGTACGACAACCTGATCGCGAAGATCATGGTCTACGCCGGTAATCGAGATGCGGCGATCGATCGGCTGCGCACGGCGCTGGATGAGACCGAGATCGCCGGGATCCAGACAACACTTCCGTTCCATCGGTTTGTCTCGCGCGACGCGACCTTCCGGGCGGCGGACCTCTCCACGGGCTGGGTGGGGGAGCACTGGGACGGGCCGGGAGCGTACGCACAGGCGGCCCATTCGGCGCAGCTGGCGGCCGGCCTTGCCGCGCTCGAGGCCGCGATGGCGTCCGGTGACGCCAACGTTCCGGCGACCCCGTCACGTACCCCGACTCGCCCCACCCGCGGCGGCCGCTGGCACGCCTCGGGCCTGGAGCGCGCCCAGGACCGGTGGCCTCGGTGAGCACCCCGCCCCGCCCTGACCTTGCCGTTGCGGGTGGCTCAGACGGCCGCCCCCTGGACCCGCGGGCCGTGCGGGTCTCGCTGGCGCCGAGCTCTGCGCGTGCGGCTCTGGCCCCGCTCGTGCTGGAGCCGCCCGAGTTTCCCGCGGTTGCCGTGGCCCGAGTCGTCGACGGCGGCCCGGTCGAGGCGAGACTCGTCCGGCTCGACCACGAGCGCGCCCTGCTCCTCGGCACTGGGCCCGACGGGGCTCGTGAGCGCGTGCTCCTGCTCCCCCCGGCCCATGCGCCCGGCACCGATCGAAGTGTGGTTCGCCACGAGGTGGTCGTCAACGGCTGGCGGGTGGAGGTCGAGGTTGAGGCCGCCGCCAGGGCGGTCCTGCGCGAGCGTGCCCGGCGCGGCCGAGGCGTGGCTGGACAGAGCGGCCCGATCGAGGTCCGTGCCATCATCCCCGGGGTCGTCGTGTCGGTCTCGGCGATGGCCGGTGACGCGGTCACGGCGGGCCAGCAGCTCCTCGTCGTGGAGGCGATGAAGATGCAGAACGAACTCCGCGCGCCGTGGGATGGGATGATCGAACGAGTCGCTGTGGGTCCGGGCGAGACGGTCGAGGTCGGCGACGTCCTCATCGTCATTGCCTGACCCGAAGGGGGGCTGCGTGGCCGAGGGTAAGGATCCGGGCCGGGACCGCTGGCGAGCGGAAGAGCGCGCCCGCGCCCTGAAGGGCGCACCGGAGCGTCGCGAGCGGTTCGAAACCTCCTCGGGCCTCGAGATTCGGGACCTCTACACGCCGGCCGACGTGGCCGGCCTCGATGAAGACCGCGACCTCGGCCGGCCAGGGGAATACCCGTTCACGCGGGGTGTCCAGCCCACGATGTACCGAAGCCGGTTCTGGACGATGCGCCAGTACGCGGGCTTCGCCACCGCAGCGGAGACGAATCGGCGCTTCCGGTACCTCCTGGACCAGGGCCAGACTGGCCTGTCGGTGGCGTTCGACCTGCCGACCCAGATGGGATTCGACTCTGACGCGCCGGAGGCCGCCGGGGAAGTCGGGCGCGTCGGCGTCCCGATCGCCAGCCTGGCCGACATGGAGGTCCTGTTCGACCAGATCCCGCTTGGCCAGGTCTCGACGTCGATGACGATCAACGCCACCGCGGCCACGCTGGTTGCCCTGTATGTCGCCGCGGCCGAGCGGCAGGGGATCACCCGCGACCAGATATCCGGGACTGTTCAGAACGACATCCTCAAGGAGTACATCGCCCGGGGGACCTGGATCTATCCGACCCGCCCGTCCATGCGACTGGTCACCGACATCTTCGAGTTCGGCGCCCGGGAGCTCCCGAAGTGGAACACGATCTCGATCAGCGGCTACCACATGCGCGAGGCCGGAGCGACGGCAGCGCAGGAGCTCGCATTCACCCTCGCCGACGCGATCGCGTACGTCGAGGCGGCGCTCGCGCGGGGCCTCGAGATCGACGACTTCGCCCCGCGCCTGAGCTTCTTCTTCGCGGCCTGGTCCGAGCTGTTCGAGGAGGTCGCGAAGTTCCGCGCCGCCCGGCGGATGTGGGCCAGGATCGTGAAGGATCGCTTCGGCGCGACGAGCTCGCGTTCGATGGCCTGTCGGTTCCACGTCCAGACCGCCGGGAGCTCGCTGACTGCCCAGTCGGTGGACAACAACGTGGTCCGGACCACGCTCCAGGCACTCGCGGCTGTCCTCGGTGGGGCCCAGAGCCTGCACACGAACTCACGTGATGAAGCCCTCGCGCTGCCCACGGAAGAGTCCGTCCGCCTTGCGCTCCGGACACAGCAGATCCTGGCCTTTGAGGCGGGCGTCACCGAGACCCCGGACCCGCTCGCAGGGTCCTATTTCGTCGAGTCGTTGACCGATGAGCTCGAGGCGGCCGCATGGGCCTACCTCGAGGAGATCGACGCGCTGGGTGGCACCCTGGCGGCCCTCGAGGGTGGCTTCCAGCAGCGCCAGATCCAGGAGTCCGCCTACCGGACGCAGCGAGCCGTCGACGCCGGCGAACAGGTGGTCGTCGGCGTGAACCGCTTCCGGGACGAGTCGTCGACCACGCCGCCCACTCAGAAGATCGATCCGGAAGGGGAGCGGCGCCAGGTCGAGGGCCTCCGCCGCGTTCGCGCCGAACGTGATCCGGCCGCGTGGAAGGCGTCCCTTGACCGGCTCGATGACGCTGCCCGGGGCGACGAGAACCTCATGCCGTTCCTGATCGAGGCGGTCAAGGCCTACGCGACCGTCGGCGAGATCGCCGACCACCTCCGCGACGCATGGGGCGTCCATCGGGAGCTGATCACGATCTAGCGGGATTCACGGGAGACGGGCCGATCCGCACTGGCGCGGGCCGGGACAGTCGCGTAGAGTCCGGGCGGCCGGCGCCATCAAGGCGCCAACGAGCGCGAGGAGGTTGGCCGTGCGCGCGCAGTTGACACAGCGGGTCGTCCACGGCCCGTCGCGCATCCATCACGTTGCGCTCGTCGTCCGGTCCATCGAGTCGAGCCTCGAGCTGTATCGCGATCTCCTGGGGATGCCCCTCGAGACCGTGATGGAGATCCCCGCCGACGGCGTCCGGATCGCCTTCCTCGGGGCTGGCGAGTCCAAGGTCGAGCTCGTGGAGCCAACCGACGAGTCCACCGGTGTTGCCCGGTTCCTCGCCAGCAAGGGCGAGGGTTTCCACCACGTGTGCTTCGAGGTGGCCAACCTGGCCGAGGAGCTCACCCGCCTCGCGATCGACGGGGTGGAGCTGATCGACAGCTCACCGCGCCGCGGAGCCGAGGGGCCGGTCGCCTTCCTGCACCCGCGGTCCTGCGGCGGCGTGCTGGTGGAGTTGATCGAGGCGGCCGGAGGTCCGGCCTGGGTCGGGCTCGGGATGCCGCCCCTCGCCGGCTGACGCGCCCGAGCGGCTGACGCGCCTACAGGGACCAGGCGAGCATCACCGCAGGGGAGAGGTCCGCCTTTCGGGCGAAGTCGATGAGATCCGCCGCGAACTGGCGGATCCAGGGTTTCTCCTCGCGTGGCAGAGCGCCCAGATCCTCCTCGACGAGCTCGATCCACCGGCCGGCGATCGCGTCGATGTCACGGTCGGCGACCCGTGCAATGCCCGAGATCCAGTCGGGATCCACCCGTTCGACCGTTCGATCTCCGATGTCGCCGGGTCCGTCCAGGTCGCGCCGCGCATCCAGGAAGTCGATCGGCTCGTCCCGGCCGGTGACGTCGCGGACCGCCTCGCTGAACAGGTCGAGCCAGGTCGGATCCATGGCCCCGCCAAGGGCGAGATGTGCATCGAAGCGTCCGGGATCGTCCAGGCCGGCCCAGTCGTCGAGACTGATCGCGAGGAGGATCTCGCGGCTGTCGCCGGCGACAAGATCCATGAGGAAGCCCATCGGGTGCGGTCCCTACTCGACCCGGCGCATGCGGTTGCCTACCCGCGGTAGCCGGCCGCCCGAAGGAGGCCGGGGAGCTCCGACGGGGAACCGGCGACCTTGAATCCGGCGGCCTCGAGGGCGGTGACCTTGGATGCGGCCGTGCCCGAGCCGCCGGAGATGATCGCTCCGGCGTGGCCCATGCGCTTGCCCTCGGGCGCCGTACGGCCGGCGATGAACGCGGCCTTGGGGATGTCGCGCAGGTGGTCGGCGGCCCAGGCGGCCGCTTCCTCTTCGGCCGCCCCGCCGATCTCGCCGATGAGCACGAGTGCCCGCGTCCCGGGGTCGGCTGCGAACAACTGCAGCACGTCGAGGAACGTCGTCCCGATGATCGGATCGCCGCCGATGCCGATGCACGTCGACTGGCCGATCCCGGCGTCCGTCATGGCCTGGACCGCCTCGTAGGTCAGCGTGCCGGACCGCGACACGACGCCGACGTCACCTGCCAGGTGGACGGAGCCGGGGATGATCCCGACCTTGGCCCGCCCGGGGGACGTGGCGCCGGGACAGTTGGGGCCGATCAGCCGGGCACCGGCCAGGCGGACGGCCTCCACGACGGGGACCATGTCCAGCGCCGGAATGCCCTCGGTGATGCAGAAGACCGTCGCGATCCCCGCGCCGATCGCCTCGAGGATGGCGTCCGGTGCGCCCGGTGCAGGCACGAAGATGCAGGACGTGTTCGCGCCGGTCTGGCGGACCGCCTCGGCTACGGTGTTGAACACGGGCACGGTCCCGTCGAGCGCCTGCTGGCCACCCTTGCCGGGCGTCATCCCGGCGACGATCTTCGTCCCGTACTCCTGCATGGCCCGTGAGTGGAACTCGCCCTCCCGGCCGGTAATGCCCTGGACGAGGAGGCGCGTGTCGTGCCCGATGAGGATGCTCATGCGCGTGCCGCCTGCGACGCGGCGACGGCGATCGCGGCGGCCTCGTCGAGCGTCGCCGCGGTCTCGAACCTGGCGGCCCGCAGGAGCTCTGCGGCTTCGGCGGCGTTCGTCCCGACAATCCGGACAACCATCGGAACGTCGCGGACCTGCTGGGCTCGCGCTTCGATGAGCCCGAGAGCGACCTCGTCGCCGCGGGTGATCCCGCCGAAGATATTGACGAGGATCGCGTTCACCTTCGGATCGCTCAGGATCAGGCGCATGGCCTCGGTGACCTTGTCGGCCTTGGCGCCGCCCCCGATGTCGAGGAAGTTCGCGGGCTCGCCACCGGCCCGCTTC
>Ga0209619_10003905_pt1 | contig 10670 bp, 8 predicted proteins | sample Rifsed16ft3_FD_184011 | JGI IMG/M metagenome (GOLD analysis project Ga0209619, IMG submission 184011) | Soil microbial communities from Rifle, Colorado, USA - sediment 16ft 3 (version 2) | ecosystem: Environmental > Terrestrial > Deep subsurface > Rock core/Sediment | place: Rifle, Colorado... | reverse complement strand
TGTTATTTCGTCGTCCAGAATCTGTTTGACACCGACCCGTCCCGGGTCTGAGAAGTGGTTGGCGTGGCCAATCGCGCCGCGATCAGGCCCTAGTTGGCAGGTGGCGTCAGGAGCCGACTCAATATCCAAGACCTTCCCCTCTCCCGGTTGTTTCTGGTGCCCAAGGACAAAGTTCGCGGAGCAAGACCGCTGCCCGTCACCAATAATCCCAGCCGCCTCTTTCAGTGTCCTAGACTGGAGCACTTCCCAGCATCTCACATGGAAAGGCTTCTGGAGCCTAGACCAGTCGTCCCTATCCGAGACAAGCCCGTTAATCAACAGCCCGAGACCCTCCGAGTTCAGTCCAATCTTACCGCCCACAACTCCCGCCTCGGTAAAACAGGCCACATCAGGCCCAACCTGTGGCCGGATCTTGAGAAACAGCCCTTCGACCTCTGGTATCCAGTCCCAGTTCTCTCCCATCAGGAGATGCCCATTCTTTGTTCTCTCCGGCAACACTGCAAACGCCGTGCAACCGTACGTCCGAGGAATTGGCTTCAGGCCTATCTTGGAAAACTGGCTGTACATCAACTCGTACCGAACATTCAATGCCGCGATCTCCAGCAGTTCACGTCCCGAGCCTTCGGCCACTCCTCCCATAGCCTTGGCGTAGGCAGGGCTCTGCTTTCGGATTACGTCAAGATACTTGGAGGCTCGGCCCAGAGCCTCCTCCCTGGATAGTTCCGTTTCGTTCTTGAACCGTCTAAAGTAGACTTCTAGGTTGCGTTCTATCTTGTGTCTTGCTTCCTTTCCGTGCTTGAGCCCGATTTCATACGGGGAACCCTTCAGAAACAGAACGGGGAGCTTGCTGGCCGTTTTAGCTCTCCTAGACAGGGGTCTTCTCGAAAGTGATCCAGCCGACCTGTCGTTTGAAGCCTAGTTTGTGGTTGATAGCGAGCATGGGCGCGTTGATTGAGGCGTTCCAGGTCTTAATCAGCTCATACCCATTTCGCCTAGCAAAATCGATGACCCTCAACTTCAACGCAACCGCTATCCCACCGCCCCTGTACTCTCGGCGAACACCTGTGAGACCCTGGTAGAGGCCCTTGGCCTCTTTCTCAGCAAGCCAGACAGTACTCAAACCCACGTAACTGGACCCGTCCTTCGCAATCATGTAGCCCTCCGGCGCAAGGCCCGGCGCGTTGATCTCAGCAGCAAGCCATTGCTCGTAAGAGGTCGGGGTGAACCGGTCAGGCATAGGCATGTCTGCCGCCACTGTCTGCACCAAATCGTATAGCTTCTTGAGGCATTCTGGGTCCTGGCGTCTCTCGTCGGCCAGTGTTGAAATCACTATGCCTCTCTCGTCGGCTTTTTTGGAATAGCTCGAATAGTCCGAGAGGTTAACTGGTGCCGGGTCGAGGCGAGACTCCCAGGCCTTCATCTTCTCCTTGAACCCGCGTTTTGCGAGGAACCCCATCGCGGAGGGCATGTCTTCTTTGGCCGCTGCCCAGCACGTAACTGCCTTCAGCTCCACCATGTCCGAGTAGAGCCTCTCGTAGATTGCTCCTCCAATACCGCGTTTCTGATGAGCAGGGTCGACCCATACGTCAAGCCAGAACTTTTGCGGGTGGAACATCCAGGTAGCATGTCCAACCTCTCCGAACCCCACGATGTGGTTGCTTTCCTTGTCGAAACAAGAGTATCTTTTTCGGAGATATTTCGAGCGGTCAAGGCTTTCGTCCCAGAACCTCCATTCCCTGGGGCTGCGGTCGTAGTCAGGGTATATGGTCCCATACAGTTCCGCGAGCCTCCCGTACTCGGATGGCTGGAACTCCCGCATGTCCAAGCGGACTGTACTCTGGCCCGACATAGCGAGACTGGCCCGAATGTCTCGTTTAAACCCTTCAGGACGACATGTTGCGGAAGCGAATGGGAGAGACGACTGTTCGCGTACGATTAGGAAAAAGGTTCTTATCCCGCTAGTAATCCCGGCAACCCTATGAGTACCCTGAAATCAGAGCTTGAACACATAAAGCACCACATCAAGTACCCCGCCAACAAGGCCCAAGTCGTAGCTGCCTGCAACAACATGATGGACGTCCCCTCCGCTGACAAGGACTGGGTCACCAAGACACTGCCAGAATCCAACTACAAGGGCCCAGACGACCTAGTCAAGGCCCTCCTCAACAAGGTCTAACCAGACCGCGCAATTACCCTTCTGTTTTTTTCTCCCGAAACCAGTGCCGTTTCTGGACCAGCCCCAGAGGTAAAACTACGTATGCGGAGACCGGGAGAGGTCAGGTTAGACTGTCTGGAAACTCAGGAGGCTTACCCCTGATGAGACCCGCAATATCATCCCACCAGCGTCTAAGGAAGAGTCCCATGAATAGTCCTCCGGCGTGGGCGAGAAACCCTCCGCCTGCGAAAATGTTGAATCCTGCGAATACTATGATAGCCATGGTTCCCTTCAGCCCTCCAGCCGCCCCCAGAAGACCATATACCGCTCCGGAAGCACCTACTGCTATCTGCTGATCCAGCAGTGGTCCTAGGAAGAGAAAGGCCAGGTTGCCTGCGAGCCCGCTGGCAAAGTAGGTCGCCCACCACCTAGCTCTCGACACTTGCTCTTCCAGAGAGGTCCCGAAGATTAGGAGGAACAGCACGTTCCCGGATAGATGGATAATGTCGGCGTGGAGGAACATGGCCGTGAACAGCATCCAGACCCAACCCCTCCAAACAAGCTGGTTGATCTGCATGAACGGCCAAGCCACGTCCGGGTTCAGGTCTAGGCTTCCACCAGCGAGAGCAAAGCCAACGTAGACCGCCAACAAAGTCATGGCCATCTGGACGGAGGGCGAATCGCGAATCCTAGATTCATCAGGATATCCCATTCCTGTTGTCTCCGTCAACCCCGCCATTTCCCACCGCGAATTGGCACACCCATCCAACCAGACAATATAACGGTCAACCCCGAGACCTGGACGGAGAACAATCCCCATATGGCAGGGTTGCTCAACCTTCAAATGGCCGTTCCATACAGCCCCGTACAACAGAAACCGCCAGGTGGACCCCGAGGGTGCAGGTACTCGAGAAAAAGGGGAAAATCGAATCCGTCAGCCACAACGGAATAACCTGGGTAGACATACAGAATCCCACCCGCAAAGAGACCGAAACCCTGGCCAGGGAATATTCCTTCCACCCCTTGAACCTGGCGGATTGCATCTCGGAAAGCCATCTGTCAAAACTAGACTCGCATGACGACTACCTGTTCCTCCTCCTGCACCTACCCGTCTACGGAATCCAGAAAGGCCAAATCTCGTCCAGCCAGATATCGATCTTCCTCGGCAAGAACTACATCGTAACGCTTCACGACCCTGACTGTAAACCCCTCACGGAAATGTTTCAAAAATGCAGGATCGACGAGGCCTCCCGCCAGACATACATGGCCAAATCGTCAGCCTACCTACTTTACCAGATACTCTACCGGCTCACGGACGAACTATTCCCAATGCTGGACAGCTTGATGAGAAAACTGGACGAGGTTGAGGACAGGGTCTTTGACGAAACACTATCGGTCGTACGGGAAGTCAGCTGGCTCAGGCGGGAAATCGCAGACCTCCGACGGATAGTCTTACCGTTGAGGAGGCTGATCGGAGAACTTGCGGTCAAGGCGCAGCGGTTTAGCGTCCACGACCTTTCAGCCTATTTCGGCGATGTCAAGGATCACGTGGAGAAGGCGTGGGAAACCCTTGAGGAATCGAAGGAGACAGTTGAGATCTACAAGGACACTGACTACATCTTGAGCAGCGAAAGGGCAAACACCATTCTCGCAATCCTGACCATACTCTTCACTCTAACTATCCCGCCAACGGTAATCGGCACCCTGTACGGAATGAACATACCCCTTCCAGGAGGAAGCGAGACTGGACCCTGGATGTTTCTCGGAACATACACTACGTTCATTGTAGTGCTGCTCGCTTCCCTGGTGCCCTCAAGCATCATGGTATTGTACTTCCGCCGTCTCGGATGGTTCTAGAAGCTGTTCAGCTCCGGCCCTTTCCCTTAGCCGGACGAGCGTCGGACCGCAGGCCCCTGTGCACAACTAAGACGCCGACTAGGGCCATCGCTTGTATTGATACGCTCACAGTGACTAGGGTCTGCCAGCCCATCGGGAAAAGGAACCCGCCCAGCGCCGAACCAAAGGCGGCCCCGAGGGAGAACGCGGTGTTCAGCCCTCCGTAAGCAAAACCGCGCTTCGTACGGTAGACATCTCCCACAATCGAGTTGAACGATGCAGAAAAGACAACCCCAACAACTGCGAAGAGGAGCCCAAACACCGCGAGGTGCCATAGTTCATGGATAAATATCAGCCCTAGGGAAACCGGGAGGTTGGCAATCAGGGATAGGGCAAGGGGTCGCAGCCTGCCGATTCTGTCACCCAATCTCGCAAGGTAGGGGGCCGCGAACGCCAGGAAGAGTACCTGGGGAGCGTTCGCCAGCGCGATAAAGACAGCGGTTGAGTCCACTGTCGCAGTCGGCGGAAACACTGTCTTTGCAACATAGAAGGTTAGGAAGGATGCTATTGGAAGAAACCCTGCTGAACTGAGAAAGTTGATGACCGCCAGTCCGGAGGCAACCTGGCCGACCTTTGCTGGCAGCTGAGCCACCCCATCTCCGACAGATGTGGGAGAAACAGGCGCACTTGGAGGCCTAATTCTAAGAGCGTAGATTCCGCTTATGGCGGCTGCTAGGGCGAAGAAGTAAGGCGGGGCATCAAGACGGACCGGGAGCAGAAGCAGACCCCCTGTCGCGCCCACAAGCATTCCCCGGTTCACCCAGAGGTTTATCCTCCCAAACTCGCCGCTCCGTCCTCCAGCCTCTGTTTCGTCCGCCACTATCGCTGAAGAAGAGGTCCAGAAGAACCCCGCCGCGAGCCCCTGCACCGCCCTCCCCACCGTGATGAGGAGAGGAGAGGACAATGCGAAAGCAACACCGACCAAGACAAGGCTGACAACGCGGACAAAACCCCCCAAGGCCAAAGTCTTAGACCTTCCAAGCCTGTCAGCCAGAACGCCCGCAATCGGATGCGAAACCACTTGGGCAGCAAACACCGCCGCCGTGAAGACGCCAATGTCAAGGGCCGACGCGTTGAGCGCCACCCCCAGAATCTGGATGTAGAAGTCTAGAAAGAAGAAACTGTACCCCTGGTAGAATGCGGACCGCTCCAGAAGCCGAAGGTTCAGCGACTGCAGACGAGGCCCCTCTACCGGCGCGAGAGCCGGCAAAAGGAAGGATTTAGACCTCTCTAGGGGGAGAGGCTACGCTGGTCCGGCCTAGCGTGAACGTGAACAGAAAGATTAGACCCGTTTTTTGGGGGAACAGAATGCTCGTGAGGGGTTCTCACCGTGGCAATTGAAACAGCTCCCAGCGCTGAGCCCGAGACGCGTAGCGAAAATGGCCTGGGTTCCATACCTGGGACTGTTAAGAGGAACACGGTCCTCCTGTCCGCCAGCCAGACCCTCTACACAGTAGTCGCCCAAATCAATGTCCTACTGGGCGCTTTCATGATTCTGGGACTAACTGGGGATGTTCGACTAGCAGGGCTCGGAACCGCGATCGCGTGGGGCGGCCGTCTCCTCATAGTCTACCACAGCGGAAAACTCATGGACAGGCTAGGAAGGGTCAAAGTTCTACAGTTGGGAACCGGGCTCAGCCTAGGCGGGGCAATAATCGTAGCCACAAGCCTGTTTGCAAACAGCCTGCTCGGAACAGTTTCTGGCCTGGTAATCTACGGCCTCGGCGTGGGAGCGACCAACCAGAACAGAGTCGCGGTCGCGGACATGTTTCCTGCAAAGAGAAGAGGGGAAGGAATAGGATACCTGTTGACAGGCAGCGTAGTCGGGGCGCTTGCAGCCACGCCTTACGTGGCCGCGGGCACTTTGCTCGCTGCATACCTAGGATACGAGACCTCCGCGGTCTACTTTGGACAGAGGACCTTCGCTCTCCAGTATGACGCGGTTCTCTGGCTCACAACGACCGTTCTGCTAGTCACAGCAATGGTCCTGACCGCGGCTGTGAGGCCTGACCCGAAAAAAATAGCCCAAAACCTCCCGGAATACTATCCAGGAGAGAAGGAGAAACAGGACCCGCCTTCAAAGGATAGCCATGGGAATTCGGTCAGAATATCATCATATCCCGTTCTGGCGACCTTCGCGGTCTCAGGGCTCACCCAGGGAAACATGACCATGAACATGGCCTTTGTACCAGAAGTCCTCCACTTCCACGGCGCCGCAATCGCCACCATATCAACAGCAATAACACTACACATCATCGGCATGTACGCCCTGTCCACCCCGTTAGGAAGGTGGGCGGACAAGGTCGGCCGGCAGAGGGCCCTAATGCTGGGGGCCGCAATCTCAGGAGTAGGAGCCCTAGTAACGCCTCTGGCCACGGACTTTTGGACAATAACCCTTGGAATCTTCCTTGTAGGACTCGGGTGGAGCGCGGCAACTGTCGGGTCCACCGCCCTCCTGTCCGACCTTGCCAGGGCGGGGGAAAGAGGCAGAGTAATAGGCCTCAATGACTTCTTCCTAGGGGCCGCAGCGCTCATCTTTCCAGCAGCAGGCGGCCTGATTCTTGGAAGCTCCCGAGACTTCTCAGCGCTGGCCCTTTTCGGGTTCCTAGCTTCAATCCCAGCTCTCGTCCTCACGTTCTTCTTGAAGGAGAAGACGTGAAGACACGCCACCCTAGTATGGCCAAGATAACACTCATATTGGAAAATGAACAGCCTCAAGCGGATGGTCCTGCAAGAGTCCTAGCAGATAATTCCGTGAGGGTGGTTTCGTCTTGAAATGGAAACAGCTGAGACACAACGGCGTCGCGTTTCCACCACCCTACGAGCCGAAGAACCTCACCGTGAGAATCCGGGGAGAAATCGTACAGCTCTCACCCGAGGCCGAAGAACTTGCTTACGCATGGGGAAAAAAGAGAACCACCGCCTACGTCCAGGACCCAGTCTTCCAGTCCAACTTCCTATCCGACTTTCTGAAACTGGTGCCGGCCAGATACGCCGGTGCGAAGATGGCGGAGGCTGACTTTAGTCCGGTTCACGAGTTTCAAGCCAAAGAAGAACAGCTCAAGTCAGACCCTAGCTACAAGAAAAAGCTCGCACTCCAACGGAAAGAGTTGAGGCTGCGGCTCAGGGAGAAGTACGGCTACGCTGAGATTGACGGGACCAAGACTGAGGTTGCCAATTGGATGGTTGAGCCACCAAGCATCTTCATGGGCCGCGGCACCCACCCCAAGAGGGGACGCTGGAAACCAAGAGTATTCCCGGAGGACATAGTGCTGAACCTGTCTGAGGACCGCCCTGTACCTCCAGGCAAATGGAAAGAGATAGTTCACGACCACGAGTCTATGTGGCTGGCCTACTGGGTCGACAAGCTAAGCGCCGTCCGCAAGTACGTCTGGCCCAGCGACATATCCGACCTCCGCCAGGAACGAGACAAGAAAAAGTATGACATGGCTCTGAAGCTTGAGAAGCACATTTCCGATGTAAGAGAGCACATTGACAGCCAGCTTCTCTCGCCTGACGCTAGACCACGGAAGCTGGCCACAGTCTCCTACCTCATAGACAACCTAGCCATGAGGGTAGGGGACGAAAAGGACGAAGACGAAGCTGACACCGTCGGCGCCTCCACATTGAGGGTTGAACACCTAAAGTTCACACCGCACAACGTAGAGTTCGACTTTCTAGGAAAGGATAGCGTCAGATGGCAGAAAACACTCAGAGTCGACGGTCAAAACTCGCCCATCCGTAAGAACCTGCAAGAGTTCTGCGCGGGAAAGAAACCCGAAGATCTGGTCTTCGACGGCATAACCTCGGCCTCCGTAAACAAATTCCTTGGAGAAGCCATGAAGGGACTGACCGCCAAAGTCTTCCGAACGCACCATTCCACTGAAACCGTCAAACACTATCTAAGCAAACACCACGGGTTCAAACCATCAGACCCTCCTTTCCTCAAACTCCACCACGCCAGAATGGCGAACCTCGACGCAGCGGTAAGGTGCAACCACAAACGAACACCCCCTAAGACATGGGAATCCAGCTTCGAAAAGAAGCAGGTACATCTCACAGAACTCTCGTCGAAAAACGTCGAGACAGAGAAACAGGCCGCACGCCTGAAGCAACGAATCGCCAAATTGAAACTTGACATGGAACTCCAGAAAAAGACCCGAGACTACAACCTCAACACAAGCCTGCGCAACTACATCGACCCACGCACCTACAAGGCTTGGGCGAACAAAGCAGAGTTCGACTGGAAAGCAATATACCCAAAGACATTGCAGCGAAAGTTCCTATGGGCCGAGAAGGCGAAGGTGTAATCGTCGCCTGGCACTTTTCCTGAACTGGCAGCTAGAAGTCTCTACTCTATGAGTGAGGATCCGGCTAATCCTCTTCATCGCGGAGCTTTTTCAGCGGCCTAGCTGCCGGCTTTGATTCGGAATCTGTCTCGACCTCTCGGCCTTCTTTCGAAGCCTCCTCCTGCTTAGAATCGCTGGGCTTCGACTCGGACGGATGCGGACTAGGCGGAGTATACGACCTCGGGACTGCAAACCCAGCGGGTAAAGGCACCATCGGACCAGGCGGTCTCGCACCCAAGGAATGCGTCGGCCGGCCAGTCTGACCCGAGAGACTTCGCGGAGAAGCCTGGACCCCAACAGCACTCCTTAGAGACGGCTTCGACTCCCAAGGGACCGCTGACACGGGCGATAAGATCCCAGGCCCAGAAATGACGCTAGGGGGAAGAGATGCCTTGGGGACCGGAACCGGAATGTACGGCTGTTTCGAATCCGATACAGGAATTAGGCTCGCAGGACCCTTAGGCGATGGAGCAGGAGTCAGTACTCCAGTCTCACTAACGCGTTTCGGGCTGTCCTCCCAGCTCGGACGGGCCGAACCAGCAATAGGCTCAGAGGTTTTCTCTGGCCCTCTTTCCAACTCCTTTTCCATTACCCGATTGAACCTGTCCACAGGCCTCTCAGAGGAAGCGGCCTGAAACGCTCTTCCCTGCACCATGGCTCCGGGCCGGGAAGCTCCTCTGGACTCCACCTTTGGACCCGGCCGGGTCAGACCTGTCTCGCGGTCAGAAGAACTCTCCCCAAAGGCCGGAGAACGCGATCGCGGAACAGACAGCGAAGGCCCGGCTTCTATCGGAGTCCTAAAGGCCCGCTCCCAAGAGCCAGCCCTCTCCTCCAGCGCTGGCGGAGCCGAGCCAGCCGACCCTATGTGCGCCTTTTCCAGTTTCAACTCTGCAACCTGCGCCTCAAGCACTAGGTTTCGCTTCATCAGGTTCTCAAGCATCTGCAGCGCCCGCTCTAGCCGAATGCCAGGCCTCAGGCCTCTCTGGAACTTGAAAGCCAGGAAGATCGAGAGGCTGGCGATAACCACGAGGACGGATATGTCCACGGTCGTAAATGAGAGCTGAGGAAAACGTCCCAGCTGCGCTGCTAACCCCTGGCTGACAGACGGGTTGTTCGCGTACACGAGAAAAACCCAGTAGGCCAGCCAGCCCACCAGGATTGACTCCACAGCAACCAGGCGTATCAGAAGACGCCTCAACAGGAAACCCTCCCAGACTCGCCCGATGAGAGAGCGATGGTCGACAACGAAGACCCGAAACCTTCACGCGACAGGTAACATTCCTCAATGGCCAATGCTATTTTTCTCCCAGCTTGTCCTTCCGCAGCGTCTTCAGTATCGTGTCGAGAGCCGTGTCCCAATCCATCTCTCCCGCAGGAGGCACAGAACCGGGTGGTGGCTCCGTTGTCGCGGGAGCACTGACCTCGTTCCCAGGGCCTGTAGTGGTCGGCCTCTCCAAGGTGCCGGTAAGGGGTGGCTTGGGCCTGCCGCCTGCTTGGGGAGCATACTGCTGTGGCCCCGGCTGGGGAACGGACCTCGGGCCCTGAACTGGAGGCCGAGGAGGGGGAACCCCGCCTGGAATAGGCCGTGCAAGATCAGGCCTGAACGGCCTCTGACCCTGCGGCCCCCCTCCCTCGGGAGGACGCATCGCTCCAGGATATGCAAGAGGGCGGGGAGGAGGCTGGGCCTGCGCGAACGGGGATCGTGGAGGCCCGAATGGCCCCGGTCGCTGAACGGGTCCCCCCGGTGGGGGCTGTACGCCAGGACCGGCTCCGGAGGGCGGGACCCATTTTGGAGCTGGAGAGTATCCCTGTTTCGGAACAGGGTCTACCCACTGAGGAGGTTTACCGGAGGCGGAGTCAGGCGACTGCCATTTTGACGTCTGGAAAGCGGGCGGTCGCTGCCCACCAGGCCCCGGCGGCGGAATGGAAGACGTACTACCAGGTTTTGCAGAAATGTCCAGCCCGGGCTTCGCGAAGGGCGCACCAGGCTCGAACCTCCTCTCTCCTGCTGTTCCTGTTTCGGGACGCCACTGCGCGGTGGAGGTGAGCCTCGAAGAAGGTTCAGGAGGTATGCGGGTGACAGAGGGCGGCGACTGGTCTGGCCGCGAAGTGTGCGGTAAAGAGGATGGTGCTTCTAGCTTCAGACCTTGAGGAACCGTTGAGAACCTTTGAGTGGCAGAAGGAGTCTCCGGCCGCTGAGGACCTGGAGGGCCAGCAGTCGAAGGCTTCGGACCCGATGTCCAGGAAAGCGTCGGTGTACTTCTCTGACC
>Ga0209619_10003903_pt1 | contig 10675 bp, 8 predicted proteins | sample Rifsed16ft3_FD_184011 | JGI IMG/M metagenome (GOLD analysis project Ga0209619, IMG submission 184011) | Soil microbial communities from Rifle, Colorado, USA - sediment 16ft 3 (version 2) | ecosystem: Environmental > Terrestrial > Deep subsurface > Rock core/Sediment | place: Rifle, Colorado... | reverse complement strand
GTGCTGCTGGCTACCGTGATCTCGCCGCCGTACGGGGCCCTCATCGCGGGTATTGTCCTGGTTGCATGGATGTGGGAAGGGAGGGGCCGAAGATCTGCCTGGGGGCTGGCGATTCTGGCCATTGTAGCGCTCGCCGCGCTCGGCCTGACGGTCCGGGCCTGGTCGGGCATCGAGCTCTCCGAGGGGGGCAATGTCATCGATCTTGTGGGCTGGTGGCTGAGCGCGAGTGCGCGTTTCGAGATCTACAAGCTGGAACAAGCCTCGGGGATGGTTCAGGTGCTCTTCGATCAGACGCCGGAATGGGCCCACATGCCCATGGCGACAGGCTACGGATTGATCCGGCCGTTCTTCCCCGCCGCGCTCACGGAAGAGATGGCGCCGCTTGCCCGTGGCGTCGAGATCGCTCGATCGCTCGGCTGGCTGGTGATTCTTCCTTTCCTGCTCTACGCGCCCCTGGCGGCGCTGCGCAGAACGGGGTTGAGGGGGCTGCCCACCTACCTTGCCCTGGTCGTGTGGGCCACCGCGATCCTGGCCTCGTATCGCGCCGGGGGCGATGGCTGGGACAACGTCCGCTACCGGTCGGTGTTTCTGGCGGCGCAGGCCGGGCTGGCGGGATGGGCGTGGGCCCATGCTCGCCAGGTGGGGGGCACGTGGTTGAGGCGGACGATCGTGATCGTCGCCGGCGTCGTTCTCATCTTCCTGCAGTGGTACCTCGGGCGATACGTGGGCACGCCCTCGCTGGGGCTCAACGGAACGCTGGCCCTCCTGGCGGTTTTCTCCATCTTAGCCATCGTGCTCCCTTTGGCCCGCGATTGGCGACGCCGGCGACGCTTGACGGCCCGAACCCCGGCGGTATAATTCAGCACTTGAATTTTGAAACGTGGAGTCCAGATGCCCAAGGCGGTGATCACCGGCGTGACCGGCCAGGATGGCTCCTACCTGGCCGAGCTTCTCCTGAGCAAGGGCTATGAGGTCCATGGCCTGATCCGCAAGGCCAGCACGTTCAATACGGGCCGCATTGACCACATCTATCAGGACCCGCACGATCCCAGCGCTCGCCTCTTCCTTCACTATGGCGACCTGACCAACTCCGAACAGCTGGCCAATCTGATCTACAACGTACGCCCGGACGAGGTCTATCACCTTGGGGCCCTTTCGCACGTCAAGGTGAGTTTCGAGATTCCCGAATACACCGGCTCCGTGACCGGCCTGGGAACGACGCGCATCCTGGAGGCAATCCGACGGAGCGGCCTGCGTGCCCGGTACTACCAGGCCTCTTCCAGCGAAATGTATGGGAGCGCCCCGGCGCCGCAAAACGAGGATACGCCTTTCAGGCCGAGAAGCCCCTACGCCATCGCCAAGCTGTATGCCTACTGGATGGCGGCCAACTATCGCGAAGCCTATCAGATGTTCGCGGTCAACGGCGTGCTCTTCAATCACGAGAGCCCCCGGCGCGGTGAGACCTTTCTCTCCCGCAAGGTGACGCGGGCCGTGGCGCGCATCCTGGCCGGGCTCCAAAAGAAAACCTACCTCGGCAACCTGGACACGCGGCGCGACTACGGCTACGCCCCGGAATACGTCGAGGCGATGTGGAAGATGCTCCAGCAGGACGAGCCGGGGGACTACGTCCTCGGAACGGGCGTGGCGCCGACGATGCGGGAGTTTGTGGGGGAAGCCTTCGGCTATGCCGGGCTCGATTGGCACGAGCACGTGGAGATCGATCCCCGCTACTTCCGCCCCACCGAGGTGGACTACCTGCAGGCCGATGCCTCCAAGGCGCGCCGGCTGCTCGGCTGGGATCCAAAGATCACCTATCGCGACCTCGCCCGGATCATGGTCGATGCCGACATGGAATTGGTCGGCCTGCCGCCGATCGGCGAGGGTCTGGCGATTCTGCGCCGTCACTTCGGGGATTGGCACCAATGGGAGAGCGGCGTCACGGCGGTGATCCGCAACGCCGGCAACGGGGTGGATTGATCGAAACAGGATAGACCTGACAGGTCTCTCAAGACCTGTCAGGTCTAATCAACAGGGCGGGACTATGAACGTATCCGTCGTCATCCCGGTCTTCAATGAAGAGGAGAGCGTCGGGCCGCTTCACGCCGCGCTGACGGAGGCGCTCCGGGGGACCGAGTATGAGCTGGTCTTCGTCGACGATGGATCGAGCGACGGCAGCCCGGCTGCGCTCGAGGCGCTTGTGGCCGCCGATCCTCACTCACGGCTGGTGCAGCTCCGGCGCAACTACGGGCAGACGGCGGCAATCGCCGCCGGGATCGACCATTCCTCCGGCGATGTGATCGTGCTGATCGATGCCGACCTGCAGAATGACCCCGCCGACATCCCCATGATGCTGGCCAAGCTGGAGGAGGGGAGCGATGTCGTCTCAGGCTGGCGGACGAACCGCAAAGACGCTTTCCTGACGCGGACGCTCCCTTCCCGAATGGCCAACGGGCTGATCTCGGCGGTCACCGGCGTGCCGCTGCACGACTACGGCTGCACGCTGAAGGCCTACCGCCGGGAAGTGCTGGAGGGCTTCCGCCTCTACGGCGAGATGCACCGCTTCATCCCCGCGTACGCCAAGTCGGTGGGCGCCCGGATCGCGGAGATGCCCGTCCGCCATCATCCACGGCGTTTCGGGAGGACGAAGTACGGCCTGGAGCGGACGCTCAAGGTGCTCCTCGATCTCTTCACCGTCAAGTTCCTGCTGAGCTATGCGAACAAGCCGATCTACCTCTTCGGAGGCACGGGCATCGCCTTGATGGCCGTCAGCGGCGCGACCCTCCTCTATCTGGCGGTCCGCCGTCTCGTCTTCCAGATCTCGGTGCTCTCCTCGCCTCTCTTTCAGATGTCGACCATGATCTTCATCCTGGGATTCCAGTCGATCCTGATGGGGCTCATCGCGGAGCTCCTGGTGCGCACCTACCACGAATCCCAGGCCAAGCCCACCTACACCGTGCGGCGGGTGGTCGACGGGCGGCGCGCCGAGCCGACGCGGGCGCGCTGAATCCCCGCGCCCGACGAGAGACCTTGAGAATCATCATCCTCAACTACGAATACCCGCCCGTGGGCGGGGGCGGCGGGCAGGCGAGCGCGGATCTCGCCCGGGCTCTGGCGGAGCGCGGCCACTCGCTGCGGGTCATCACCGCCCGCCTGCCCGGCTTGCCGGCCCGGGAGGAGGCGGCAGGCGTCACGGTGTGGAGGGTCCGCACAGGCCGCCGTTCTCCCTACCGCGCCTCCTTCCTGGCGATGGCAGGCTACCTGGTGGCCGCGCTACTCCCGGCCCTCCGCCTGGCGCGGGCATGGAAACCGGACGTGCTCCATGCCCACTTCGCCGTGCCCACCGGCGCGCTGGCGTTCATCGTTTCTCGGCTGACGGGCGTCCCCTACGTGATCACTGCGCACCTCGGCGACGTCCCCGGGGGCGTGCCGGAGAAGACCCGCCGCTGGTTTCGCTGGGTGTATCCCCTCACCGGCGCGATCTGGCGCGGCGCAGCCTCGGTGGCGGCAGTCAGCGAATACACGCGCAGCCTCGCGGCCCGGCACTACGACGTGCCGATCGAGGTGATCCCGAATGGGGTGAGGCTGGAGCAGGGCGAGCCGGCGATCTCAATCGGCAGGCCTCCACGGATCGTCTTTGTCGGGCGGTTTCAGTCGCAGAAGAACCTCATCTTCCTGGTGGAGAGGCTGGGGGACCTGAGGGATGTGGAATGGCAGTGCACGCTCGTCGGCGATGGGCCGGCGAGGCCGGAGGTCGAGGAGAGAATCACAAAGCTGGGGCTCCAGGGGCGCGTCGCCCTCACCGGCTGGGTGACCCCGGATGAGGCTTCGCGTCGGTTGGCCGAGGCCGATCTGCTCTTCATGCCCTCGCTCTCGGAAGGGCTGCCGGTCGTCGGCGTCCAGGCGCTCTCGCACGGGCTGGCGATCCTCGCCAGCAACGTGGGCGGCCTGGCGGAGCTCGTGCAAGATGGGAGAAACGGCAAGACGTGCGCTCCCGAGGATGCCGCCGGCTTTCGCCAGGCGCTGCGCTGGTGTCTGGAAGATCCGGAGCGACTGGCGCGCATGAAACAGGCGAGCCGAGCGATGGCGGCGCGCTACGACATTCGGCGCGTGGCCGAGTCGTACGAGGCGCTGCTCATGAAGGCCGCAGGGAAGCGTCGTGCAGCCGCTCTCGTTTGACTTCCACAAATTGCTCGGATTGCAGGTGGGGGCGGAAGACGCCGGCGTAAGAGCCTACTTCGCCGATGAGTATCGGTATCACTCCGGAGATCCTCCGAGAGGCGTTCCCTGCGTGAGGCTGGAATGGGGGAAAGGAGGGCCCGGCCTCCGCCCCCACCAACACAAGGTCCTGGCTCGCTGGAGAAGCCGGGTCGAGCTGGGAGAGCGAGAGGCGCGGATCGAGGCCCGCGGCAATCGGCTCGCGATCCCGATGGTGCACCACATGTTGGTCCATCCCTGCCTGCGTTACCTGGCGAGCGAGGCCGGCGCGCTTCTCCTGCACGCCGCCTCGGTGGCCAGGGGAGGGCGCAGCCTGGTGCTGACGGGGGCCGGCGGGGCGGGCAAGACGACGATCAGCGCTCTGCTCCTCGCCTGCGGCGACGCAGGCTGGCAACTTCACGGGGACGACTACGTCTTCCTCACCCAGGGCGGCAGGACGCGCGCCTATCTCACCCGGTCGCACCTCTATCGCAGCCTGGCCGAATGGCTGCCGGAGGTGAGGCTGCGCCTGACGCCGGCCGAGCGGCGACGGCTGGAGATCTTTGGGCGCGTCCGGGAGTGGAGCGGAGAGCGGATCAAGTGGCCGGTGAGGATCCCGGCGGATCGCCTGTGGCCGGGGAGAAGCGTCGCGGCTGAGGCAGAGCTGGCCGCGGTGGTGCTTCTTCGGCGGGGCGCCGCAGACTCGCCTCAATTGCGCCCTGCCGTGCGTGATGAGTTGGTCCTACGTGATCTCGTTGAGATGAACTTCGGGGAGGCCCGACACTTTGTCCGGTTGGCCTGGGGGCCGGAGGGATGGGAACGGCCGCAGGTGAGGGGATGGAGGGAGCGGGAGAGGGACCTGCTGGAGAGATGGAGTGAAGGCGTGCCGTTCTACCGGCTCGACCTGCCGCCAGCGAGGGCGCGCTCGGAAGTATCACGCGCTGCGCTTCTCGATCTCCTTCAGCCCCTGGTAGAGATCGGGACGTAGAGAAGCCTGATGGATCCCTCCGCCTCACTCCCGAGAAGAACATGGCTCTGGCGGCTCCGGATCCTGGGGACCGTCGGATCCCTGACGCTGCTGGGCTGGCTAATGGCGCGCCAGGACTGGGAAGCATTGCTCGGCTACGCCCGTGGCTTGCCCGCCCTCTCGCTGGCTCTCGGCCTGGGACTGACGGCGATAACGCAGCTGTTCAACGTGGGGCGTTGGTGGGCGCTGCTCCGCGGCCAGAAGATCAGGCTGGGCTATTTCGAGGCCGCCCGGCTGGCCTTCGCCGGCCTTTTCGCCTCCAACTTCCTTCCTTCGACGATTGGTGGGGATGTCGTTCGGATCCTTGGGGCGGCCCGGGCGTCGCGCAGCCGGCTATCCGGGGCGGCCACGGTCGTGATGGATCGGGCCGTCAGCGTGTTTAGCATGCTTTTCCTGCTTCCCTTCAGTGGGCCGCTGATCGGGAGCCTGCTCGGGCGGGCGAGCGCCTTGGCCGGCTCGACGGTCGCCATCGGCGCGCCGGCGAAGTGGCTCCAGACGATCCGAGAGAAGGCTCGAGAGACGCTGGCGCCGTGGGCGCGGCGCCCAGCCTCCCTGGCCCTTTCGCTCATGGCCTCCTGGGCAGGGGTGACGTGCTATCTCCTGGCCGTGTGGACCGTGGCCCGAGGGCTTGCGATGGATGTGGATCTGGGCCAGGTGGCCGGCGCGACCGGGCTCACTTACCTCCTTACGCTGATCCCGATCTCGATCAATGGGTTTGGCGTGAGGGAGGCCGGCATGCTGGCGCTCTACGTGCAGATGGGAACGACTCCGGAGCAGGCATCCGCTCTGGCTCTGATCACTCGCGGGCTGATGATGCTCGTCAGCCTTCCGGGCGCGGCGTGGCTTGGAGGGAGCATGGCCGGGGCCGGCGAGGGCCGAGGGGACGGAGAGGTAGGCACTGTTGAAGAGCCGTGATCCGTGGAGCGCCGCCTGGCCTCGGAGGGCTGGAGCGGCGCTTCTTGGAGCGCTCCTCCTCCTGGGAGGAGTGGACATCCTGCGTGCCGGAAGCGGGACAGGCGACGTCTTGGGCCGGTTCTCCTCCGGCTGGATAGCCGCGATCGCCATCTACTCCCTCCTGGCTGCGCTCGCCGGCATTCTCTGCCTTCGGACACTGCTGAGCCCTCCCGAGGCCACTGAACGCATCTTCGGCCGGATGGAGAACGGGGCTTCCACCCTGCGAGGAGGCCGCTGGCCTCTGATCGTCGTCCTCATTGCGCTTCCATCGATCCTCCTCCTGGGGCCCTGGGCAATCCTCCTCACAGGCCCGTGGTTACGTTGGGACATCCTTGTGCTGTGCTCGATCGGCGCCGGGCTGCTCCTTCCGCGGTCTGGCATTTCCAGGCTGGGGCGTCTCCTGCTCGCGATCCTGATCACCGCCTCGGTGTTCGTGTTGGCCAAGCACCTGGTCCTCGTGACCGACTACCCGTTCAAGCTGGGCTGGTCGGAAGGCAACCGGCTGTGGGACTACTCGCTCTATTTCGGCCGGGAGAGGTACCTTCTCGAGGAGGCCTTCCGCTATCCCACGTCGCTTACCCCCGGGCGGCACGGGTTGTGGGGGCTTCCGTTCCTGGTCCCCGGAGTCTCGATTGCGGTCGTCCGCCTCTGGGACGCCGTCCTCTGGACCCTGCCCTATCTGATCCTCGGATGGGCGGTCTTCCGCCCCCTGGGCAAGAATGCTCCGACCGCGGCCCGGGCGGGCCTGGCCCTATGGGCGTTCCTCTTCCTCACCCAGGGCCCAATCTACGCGCCATTGGTCTTGAGCGCGCTTCTCCTCACGCTGGGTTACGACTCTGAGCGGCCTTGGAGGACGGCCCTTGTCACGCTCCTGGCCTCGTTCTACGCCGGCATGAGTCGCTGGACATGGATGGTGGCGCCGGCGATCTGGTCCGGCATGCGCGCCCTACTCGACACGCCGCAAGCGGCGCCGCTCCTTCGGCGGTTCTCCCGGCCTGTGTTCTTTGGGCTCTCTGGCCTGATCGGCGCGGGCGCCTCCTACGTCTTCATGGCTGCGGCCTTCCCTCAGCCGGATCCGATCTACGCCACAGCTCTTTCCCAGCCACTGCTCTGGTATCGCCTGCTGCCCAATCCCACGAACCCGATTGGGGTGATCCCGGGGCTGATCCTGGCCGTGGGCCCTTTCTTCGGGCTGGGGGCATGGGCGCTGAGCCGCCGGATGCACCGCCTCGATGGTTGGCAGGCGCTCGGGCTTGGCGTGGCCCTGGCGGGTTTTCTCGCCGCCGGGCTTGTGGCCAGCGTCAAGATCGGGGGAGGCAGCAATCTGCACAACCTGGACATGTTCTTGGTCACGCTTGTGCTTCTGGCGGGTGTTGGTCTGCGCAAGATCCTCGACCGGGGCCGGTTGACGTTGGATGGGGTGGACAACACGGGCAGGGCTCTGATCGCTCTCACCGTCCTGGTAGTCTCGTGGGCGGCGGCCCGGCAGGGAGGGCCGCTGAGTCTGCCGCCGGATCCGGTGGTGGAGCGCGCGTTGGGGATGGTGCGTGCGGAAGTGGCGCGGGCCTCGTCGGAGGGAGAGGTGCTCTTCCTGGATCAGAGGCAGTTGCTCACCTTCGGTGAGGTGGCCGGGGTCCCGCTGGTGATGGAATACGAGCTCAAGGACGTCGTCAATCAAGCCCTGGCCGGCAACGTGGCCTTCTTCGATCGGTTCTATGAAGACCTCGCCCGCGGGCGATTTGCCCTCATTGTCAGCCCTCCCATCGAGACGGAATTGCGCGGCCGCTCGCATCCTTTCGGCGAGGAGGATGACGCGCAGGTAATCTACCTCTACCGGCCGCTGCTCGAGCATTACGAGCCCGTGGTCATACTCAACGAGGTGAGCGTTTGGCTGCTGCGTCCGAGGCAGCCGATGCAAGCCCCTCAATCCGCCTCCGGTTCGGCCGCCGGGGCCGGGAGCGCAGCTCCGTGAGGGGCTCGAGGCTTGGCTGCGATCGCAACTCCGGCGCATATCGGTCGGTTCCTGAGACGCGCGATCTGTGATCCCGCTTGACTACCTCATCCTCCGGTCGGCGCGCCGCGTCGTGCCTGCCCCCTTGATGCGATGGCTGTTGCGTCGGAAGCTCGGCGTTGAATCCGGCCTCGAGACCCGCGAGCCGGCGCAGGCGGCGGCGCGCTATCTGGACGTCCTCGCCTCTCTTGGAAGGCATCTCCACGGCGCGGTGGTGATGATCCTGGGGTATGGCGGCTCGTTCGGCCTGGCGGTCGAGCTGCTCCGCCGTGGGGCCGGGCACCTGGTCCTTTGCGATCCATACGCCGCACCGATGCGGCGTGCGAACCTTCGGGCCGCGGCTGCCGGATCGCCCTTCCTGCGCCGCGATGGAGACCAGGTCGCGCCGGACCCTTCGTGGATCACGGTGACAGCGGGCTCAGTGGAGGAGTATGCCAGGGCCGGCGGCAGGCCGGTGGACCTTGTGTTTTCGTCGTCGGTGTTCGAGCACCTGGAGGACGTCGGCGCCGTCGCCGCGGCGTTGGCCAGCATCACAACGCCCAATGGCTGCCAGGTGCACTTCATCGACCTGCGCGATCACTACTTCCGCCGTCCTTTTGAGATGCTGTGCCACAGCCCTTCGGTCTGGGAGCGATGGCTTGACCCGCCCAGCCACCTCAACCGCCTGCGGCCCCGTGACTACGAAACCCACTTCCGGCGCCATTTCGCTCGGGTGGGCTGGGAGGCGACGGCCGCCGACCTGGAGGCCTTCCGGAAGGCACGGCCGAGAGTTCGCCCTGAGTTTCTCACCGGGGACGAGGCGACCGACGCCGTGACCCGCCTCCGCCTGGTGGCCTGGGAGCCCCGGAAGGTCAGGTCGGCCTAGGCTGAAGGTGTGATCAGGGTTGGGCTTGACCCGGCGCTAGGTCGGGTTATAATTCAGTCGCTGAATTTTGGATGGAGACGGCATGGTCCACGAGGATGTGACCGAACACGACCTTGGGCTGCTCGAGGAGATTGAGCGCGACCCGGACACCACGCAGGCCAGCCTGGCCACACGCCTGGGCGTTGCGGTGGGAACCGTCAACTGGCATCTGCGGCGGCTGATCGCCAAGGGCTACGTGAAGGCCAAGCGGGCCGAACGCAAGAAGCTTCGCTACATTCTGACGCCGGAGGGGATCTCTCTCCGGGCGCGGCTTACCGTGCAATACGTCGAGCGGTCGATGGCGCTGTATCGGCAAGCCCGCGAGGACGCCCAGAGGGCGCTGGCTCGGGCGCGGGAGAAGGGATATCGCGCGGTGCACATCCGGGGGGATGGCGACATCGCCGACGTCTGCCGGCTCACCTGCCTGGAGCAAGGCATGCCGGTGGTCGAGGACGGACGGGGCCCGCACGTTGCCCTGCTTGAGATCCGAGGTCAGAAGATCGTTCTGCGGGAGGGCCAGGAGGAGTGAGCGCGGAAGGGTTGCCTGGTCCGCAGCACATCCTGGTGACGGGGGGCGCCGGCTACATCGGCTCGGTGCTCGTCGGAGCCTTGCTCACACGCGGGCACTGGGTGACCGTTGTGGATTCGCTGCTCTTCGGGGGGGAGTCGCTCGTGATGTGGCTTCCCTCGCCGCATTTCCACTTCGTGCGGGGAGACGTCTCGCGGCGCGGGCCGATCGCTGAAGCGTGGGAAGAGGCAAGGCGCCGTGGGGCGCCGCCTGTGCGGGCAGTCGTCCACTTGGCCGCGATCGCCGGCCACCCGGTGGCCGAGGCCGCCGGCCGTGAGGCCGTGTGGCGGCAGAACGTCGAGGCGGTGCGAACGGTTTTCGCGGAGGCGGAGCGCCTGGGCGCGAAGCGTTTCGTCCTGGCATCCACGAGCAGCGTCTACGGGCGCACTCCGAAAGGCGAGGAGATCGGCGAGGAAGGCCCTCTCAACCCGCTCTCCCTCTACGCGGAGAGCAAGGCGGAAGCCGAGCGCGCGCTGCAGGAAGATTCCCGCGGCGCCTCCTGCGCAACACTGGTCTTCCGATTTGCGACCGCCTTCGGGATCTCGCCGCGGATGAGGTTTGACCTGCTTTTCAACCAGTTCGTGGAGCAGGCCTATGAGCGGGGCGAGCTCGAGATCTACCATGGAGACCAATCGAGGACGTTCGTGCACGTCCGGGATATTGCCGAAGGGGTGATCGCGGGGCTCGCCTGCCCAGATCAGAAGATCCGAGGCCAGGTGCTCAACCTGGGGATCGAGTCCGGCACGTGCACGAAGGATCAGCTCGTGGACCAGATTGTGGAGGCCCTCCCCGGCACCCGGGTTCGGCGACCGGATCGAGGCTTCGGCGGAGACGAGCGGGACTTGAGGCTATCGTTCGCCAGAATGCGTGAGGCGCTTGGCTTCCGCCCACGAGTGAGCCTGCCTGAGGGGATTGCGGAGCTCGTGTCACTGCTTCGAGCGGGGCTCATCCCCGATCCCGGCTCGGGACGCTATCGCAACGCGGCCCCGATCGCGGCCCAGACGCGGCCGCGGGGAG
>Ga0209619_10003902_pt1 | contig 10676 bp, 8 predicted proteins | sample Rifsed16ft3_FD_184011 | JGI IMG/M metagenome (GOLD analysis project Ga0209619, IMG submission 184011) | Soil microbial communities from Rifle, Colorado, USA - sediment 16ft 3 (version 2) | ecosystem: Environmental > Terrestrial > Deep subsurface > Rock core/Sediment | place: Rifle, Colorado... | reverse complement strand
TTCGAGCAGCTGACGGGCCGCCGCGCCGCCGCGCCGACCCGGCACGAGGTGATCGCGGAGCTTCCAAGCGGCTACGAGACCCAACTCGGTCGCTGGTTCAACGACGGCGTGAACCTGTCAATCGGTCAGTGGCAGAAGATAGCGCTGGCCAGGGGGTTCATGCGCGATGCGCAGTTGCTGATCCTGGACGAGCCGACGTCGTCCCTCGACGTGCAGAGCGAGCACGACGTGTTCCAGCGCTTCCGCGAGCTTACGACCGGCAAGATGACCATCCTGATCTCCCACCGCTTCTCGACCGTGCGCCACGCCGACCGCATCTGCGTGCTCGAGCACGGCCGGGTGGTCGAGCTCGGGACCCACGACGAGCTCGTGGCGCTCGGGGGTCGGTATCGCACGATGTTCGATCTTCAGGCCCAGCGCTTCACGGCCGAGGCGGACGAGGACGGAGAGGCCTATGAGCGCCTCGCCTAACCGCCTGCCGCCCGCCCTCTCCTCGATGTGGCGTCTCGTCAAGCTCGGCTACCGCCACGAGCCCCGCCTGATGCTCACCGCGTTCCTGTTGTCGCAGCTCTCGGCGCTTCCGGATGCGCTTCTCGCGCTCTGGCTCATGCTGCTCGGAAAGGGCGTCCTGGAATCGCGACCGGGATTGGTGCAGGGCGCGGCCTTCGGTCTCGCGGTGTCGGCGACGGCGACTTGGTTCCTGAGCACGGTCAGCACTCGCGTGCAGCGGCGCTTCCGCGACAAGGTCACGATCGCGCTCGAATCGCACGTCGCGCGTCTGCAGGCTTCGGTTGCGACCATCGCCCATCACGAGCGGCCCGAATACCTCGACCGGCTCGCCATGCTGCGCGATCAGGTGTTCGTGCTCGACCACATGTACATGTCGCTCTTCTCCACCTGCGGGTGGATCCTGCGGCTCGGCGTCACCGTGGCCTTGCTGGCTTCGATCCACCCCGCGCTCGTGCTTCTCGCGTTGTTCGCGGCGCCGACCGTCGTCACCTCGACCTGGCGGCCCGCCGTCGAGCGCATCGCCCAGGAGCGCGCGGCCCCGCACGACCGCCTGGCCCGGCACCTCTTTACGACGGCTACGACCGCACCGCCGGGGAAAGAGGTTCGGGTTGCGGGAATCGGGCAACGTCTCGTCACTCAGCGCCGCGAGGCGTGGGAGCGCGGATACGCCCATGTGTCCCCGGCTCGCGTCGGCTCGGCGGTGTGGCACACGCTGGCGTGGAGCGTGTTCGGAGGCGCCTACGTCGGTGCTATCGTGTTCGTCGCCTACGTCCTTGGCGCGCCGGCGGGAGACGTCCTTCTCGTGCTCGCGGCCGGCTCGCGCCTCTCCGCGTACGTCGGAGCCACGGTCGGCGAGCTCGGCTTCCTGCGCGGGTTCTGGATGGACGGCTCGCGGCGCCTCGCCTGGCTCGAGGACTATGCCGCATCGCTCAACGAGTCCGCGGACCTGCCCGTGCCCAGCGAAGTGCGCCAGGGCATCCGGCTCGAGCACGTTTCTTTCGCATACCCTGGAACCTCGCGGCTCGTCCTCGACGACGTGTCGCTGACGCTGCCCGCGGGATCGGTCGTCGCCGTCATCGGGGAGAACGGCGCCGGAAAGACGACTCTGGTCAAGCTCCTGGCCAAGATGTACGAGCCGGCGTCGGGCTCGATTTTCGCGGACGAGACCCCGCTCGCCCGGGTCTCGGCCGATGAGTGGCGCAAGCGCCTCGCGGGCGCGTTCCAGGACTTCTTCCGTTTCGAGCTCCGCGTGCGCCACACCGTCGGCCTGGGCGACGTGCCTCGGCGAGACGACGAGCTTGCGGTGCGGACGGCCGTAGACCGTGCCGGCGCCGCCGACGTCATCTCACGGCTGACGTCGGGCCTGGAAACCCAGCTGGGTCCCACGTGGCCGGGGGGCGTCGAAGTCTCCTTCGGTCAATGGCAGAAGCTTGCGCTCGCTCGCGGTTTCATGCGGGAACAGCCTTTGCTTCTGATCCTCGACGAGCCCACCGCCGCCCTCGATGCCGAGACCGAGCATGCCCTCTTCGAGCGCTACGCCGCCGCCGCGCGAAGCGGCGACGGCGATTCCCACCGCATCACCATCCTGGTCTCCCACCGCTTCTCCACGGTCCGCATGGCCGACGTCATCGTCGTCCTCGACGGAAGCCGCGTCGCCCAGGTCGGCACGCACGAGGAGCTCATGGCCCGGGGCGGGCAATACGCGGAGCTCTACGGAATCCAGGCTGCGGCGTATCGGTAAGAGGGCTCCCGCGAAGCGAGTTGGGACCTCCATGCCTCGGTGTGCGGCTCAAGCTCTATCGACCACGTCCCAGCTGCTCGCCAGAGGAATCGAGCGAGTCGCCTGCTTACGCTTCGAACTCCGGATCGTCGGTGACAGAATCGCAGCACCTCGACGCAAGGGGTTTCAGAACGCAGTTCTTGCTGCATAGTCGGCTGATAGGATGTAACTTATGGCTACACTTCGGAAGAGGTAGCCGAATCATTACCAGCCAGCGATTTCGTACGCCTCTGGCTTTACGCTGGAATCGCCTTCCGGCTTTACAGCTGGCAGCCTCGATGGATACTATAGAGACAAGATGGTCTACAAGGTTCTGATCGAATGGGACGATGATTCCCGCCTGTGGGTTACACGTGTTCCCGAGCTAAACGATCTTTCTACATTTGGCGCGACCGAGGAAGAGGCCCTCCAAATGACCAAAGACGCCATCCTGGGCTACCTCGAAGCCGTCAAGCAGGTTGGTGAACCCGAGACCGGATCAAATTCTCGCATCTTAGAACTCACCGTCTAGCTTGGGAAAGATTCCGTCCGTTTCCAGTGCGGATGTCATCGGCGCTCTCACTCGAAACGGATGGCAAGAGGTTCGGACCAAGGCGTCAAGCCACCGCTATTTTCAGAACCCAAACAAAGGCGGACTCGTAACCGTTCCATTCCACAGAAAAGACCTTCCCAAAGGGACACTTCATTCCATTTGCAGGCAAGCCGGAATCACCAAGGAAGAGCTGGCCGCAATGCTCTGATGCGGGTCAACGCGCATCAACCCGGCCAAACGCTTGCCTGCAACAGAACGAAGAAACGAACCGTAAATTTCCGATCGCTGCCAATAATCCGACCGCCACTCGACACAAGGATTTTCAGACGCTGGACATCCCTTCCCCCTCGCTCAACCGGGACCGGAAGCTCTAGCCCTTGGCGTATGCTTTTTCCAGGAGCCCGATGTCGATCTTCTTCATCTGAAGCATCGCTTCCATGACCCGCTTCGACTTCCCGGGATCCCGGTCCTGCATCAACTCGAACAACGCCGTCGGGATGATCTGCCAGGACAAGCCGTACTTATCCTTCAGCCATCCGCACTGCGATTCCTCTCCGCCTGCGCTCAGTTTGCTCCAGAGCTCGTCGACTTCCCGCTGCGTGTCACAGTTCACCAGGAGCGAAATCGCCTCCGTGAACTTGAAATGCGGGCCGCCGTTCAGCGCGATGAACTCCTGCCCCTCGAGCTGGAAGTTGACGGTCATGACCGATCCCTTGGGTCCCGGTCCCGCGTCTCCGTACCGGGTCACGCTCAGAATCTTCGAGTTCTTGAAGATGGAAACGTAGTGTTTCGCGGCCTCCTCGGCGTTCGCATCGAACCACAAAAAAGTCGCGATCTTCTGCTTGCCTGACATGGGTCTCACTCCTTCCACGTTTCGTCGTCGCCGCCTACTGCCTGATCGCAGGCGGGGTCCATCCAGAGGACCTCCCAGTGGTGCCGGTCGAGGTCATAGAAGCTCCAGCCGTACATGAAACCGTGGTCCATCGGGCCCATCGCATGCGCACCTCCCGCCGCGACCGCCTTCCTGACCGTGTCGTCGACCTCCGCCCGGCTTTCGCACGAGAGTGCGAACAGACCCTCGGTCTCCTTCCTCGTGTCGCAGACGTCGTTCTTGGTGAACGTCTTGAAGAAGGGCTCGGTGAGAAGCATCACGAATGCGTCCTGGCTTACGACCATGCAGGCGGCCTTGTCGTCCGTGAACTGCTGGTTGAAATGCTCCATCGTTACCACGTCCGTGCGCTTCGCCAAGGACTCCCACGGCATTGGCTTCCCAGATCGCGTAACATTGCCTTCTCCGTATCTAATCCTGGCGCGCGCCGTGCGGGAGCTGACGAGACCCGTGCCGACCCCGTGATCACCTCGAAGCTCGACCGACGATCCGGCTTCTCCCCAGCCGATGATAGAATCCGCCTCCAAGTGTGAGGTCTCACGATGCAACGATCCAGCCTGGTTCTCGTTCTTCTCGCCATCGGGGCTGCGCATTCCTTCGCCCAGCCGGAAACCCCGGACGTTTACAAGCAGCTCAAATACCGCTACATCGGCCCCGAAGGGAATCGCGTCATTTCGGTGGTCGGCGATCCGAAGGACCGGAACGTCTATTACGCCGGCGCCGCTTCGGGCGGCATCTTCAAATCCGACGACGGCGGCACCCACTGGAAGCCGATCTTCGATGGACAGCCTGTCTCTTCGGTCGGCTCGCTTGCCATTGCCCCTTCGGACCCCCAGATCGTCTGGGCGGGAACGGGCGAGACTTTCATCCGAAGCAACATCTCTCTGGGAAACGGCATCTACAAATCGACGGATGGAGGCAAGACCTGGAAGCACATGGGTCTCACCGATACCGGACGCATCGGGCGCGTCGTCATCCATCCGACGAATCCGGACATCGTTTACGCCGCGGCCATGGGCCACAGTTACGGCCCCCAACCCGATCGTGGAGTCTTCCGAACGACGGACGGAGGCACTAGCTGGACGAAGGTCCTCTTCGTCGACGAGAACACCGGTTGCTCCGATCTGACGATGGATCCCAGCAATCCCCGGATCCTGTTCGCGGGGATGTGGCAGCTCGAGATCCACACCTGGGGCAGGACGAGCGGCGGGCCCGGGAGCGGCCTCTTCGTGTCGAAGGACAGCGGCGACACCTGGAAACGACTCGAAGGAAGCGGCCTTCCGAAGCTTCCCGTGGGAAAGGTCGCCGTCGGAATCGCTCCCTCGAGCTCGAACCGCGTCTACGCTCTCATCGAGACCGCGGATGGGGTTCCCAGCAAAGAGGGCGAGGAAGTCGAAAGCGGAGAGCTCTGGCGCTCCGACGACGGCGGAGAAACCTGGAAGCTCGTGAGCCACGACCGGAACCTCGCGGGCCGAACGCATTACTACTCGCGCTTCGCCATCGCCCCCGACAACGAGAACGAGGTTTTCTTTCTGTCCGCCTCGTTCAGCTACACCCTCGACGGCGGCGAGACCATCAAGGACCCGGCGGGCGCCGAAGTCGCGGGCGGCGACAATCACGACATGTGGATCGACCCCGCCGACTCGTCCCGAAGGATGGTCGCCCATGACGGAGGTTTGAGCATCTCGGTGAACCGGGGGAAGAGCTGGAACCACATCGAGCTTCCGATCGCGCAGATGTACCACGTGGCGGTCGACAACGACGTTCCCTACAACGTCTATGGGAACCGCCAGGATGGGCCTTCGACCCGCGGGCCTTCCAACAGCCTTCTAGGGGCGGGGTTCTCCGGCGAAGGCCCCGGCCCGATTCCGAGGAGCCTGTGGCATTCGGTCGGAGGCGGCGAGAGCGGGTTCGCCATTCCCGATCCCCTCGACAGCGACATCATATGGGCCACGGCATCCGGCCTCGGAAGCGTCGGTGGAATCGTGGACCGCTTCAATGAGAAGACGAGACACGTGCACCGGGTCGAGATCTGGCCCGACAACACCGTGGGCTGGCCAGCGGAGAAGCTCGAGTACCGTTTCCAGTGGACGTTCCCTCTCGCGATGTCGCCCCATGACCGGAACACGATTTACGCTGGAAGCCAGATGGTGCACCGCACCGTGAACGGCGGCAACAGTTGGGACCGCATCAGCCCGGATCTCACCCTCAACGACAAAGAGCGCCAGCTGATTTCAGGCGGTCTCAATCCCGACAACGTCGGCGTCGAGTATGCCGGAGTGGTCTTCGCCATCGCCGAATCTCCGATGGAAAAAGGCACGATCTGGGCGGGCACGAACGACGGACGCATCCACGTGACGCGAAACGGAGGAACGGCCTGGACCGACGTGACCGCGAACGTCCCGGCTCTTCCGCCCTGGGGAACGGTGAGCAACATCGAACCCTCGCGCTTCGACGCCGCTACCGCTTACATCACCGTCGACCTTCACCAGGTGAATAACCGCAATCCTTTCGTCTACAAGACGAGCGACTACGGAAAGAGCTGGAAGTCCATCAGCGCCGGGGTTCCCAAGAGTCCTCTGAGCTACGCCCACTGCGTCCGCGAGGATCCCGTCAAGCGAGGGCTTCTCTACCTCGGTGTCGAGAACGCGCTCTACGTTTCCTTCGACGACGGTGGGAAGTGGCAGCCGCTCCAGAACAACCTTCCCCACGCGCCCTTGCACTGGATTACCGTCCAGGAAAACTTCAACGACCTGGTGGTTGCGACCTACGGACGGGGTTTCTGGATCCTCGACGACGTGACACCTCTGCGCGAGCTGACACCGGACGTGCTCCAGAAAAGCGCGCATCTCATGAAGCCGCGCGCCGCCTATCGCTTCATCCTCATCACCGAGCCGATGATGGACTCAGACGACCAGACTCAGGGCGTAAACCCTCCGTACGGCGCATCCATCAACTACTACCTGAAGGCGGCCACCGAGGGAGACGTCAAGCTCGAGATCAAAGACGCGAACGGGCAATTGGTCCGGACCGTCGACGGAACGAAGGATGCCGGGATCAACCGCGTCTGGTGGGACCTGACTTACGAGCCTTCGACCGAGATCAAGCTCCGCACCAAGCCCGTCTATGCCCCCTGGGTGAAGATGGGTGATGACGGAACCCGCCCCTATCCGGGATTCGGAGGACGCATCCGGGTGCTCGTTCGTCCAGGCCCCTACAACGTGACCCTCAAAGTCGGTGGCGAGGAGACGACCCAGAGTCTCGAAGTGCGCAAGGACCGCAATTCCGAAGGCACCCTCGCCGACATCGATACTCAGGTCACGAGACTTCTCCAGATCCGCGACGACATGAACTCCGTCGTAGAAATGATCCACAAGCTCGAGTGGACCCGAAAGCAGCTCTATGATCTGAAAGATGTACACCAGGACGACGAGGGCATCGTGAAGGCCGTCGACGATCTCGACAAGAAGCTCCTCGCCGTCGAAGAGAACCTCGTCGAGACGAAGCTCACCGGCCGCGGGCAGGATGCGCTCCGCTGGCCGTCGCGTCTCGTTTTCAAACTGGCCCACCTGGCGAACGGAATCGGGACCGCGGACTTCGCCCCGACGACGCAGCAGATCGCGGTCCACGAGATGTTCCAGAGGCAGATTGGCGAGCTCCGGCAGCAGGTCGAGACTCTACTTTCCACCGACGTCGCCGCCTTCAACTCCATGTTGAAGGAAAAGGGAATCGCGAATGTGGTTCCGAAGAGTTAGCCCCTCTACCACGCTCGCGAGCGCGCCGTGGATGGCCGCGGCGCCCGGCGACCGGGCGAGAGTTCACGGCACCTGCATGCACGACTGTCCGGACAACCGTGTCTGGATCGTCACCACGGAGAACGGCAAGGCGGTGGCTCTCCAAGACGACTCCAACCACCCCACCGAGCGATGACATTCGTGGGCTCGGGACGAAGTGCTACAATCCTTCTTTGAAAGTAGTCACCGGAACCGTGGTTAACGGAAGAGTGGAAGTCCCTCCCGACATTGAAGAGGGCTCTCAGGTGGCCATACTAGCTCCCGGCACCGACGAACCCTTCACGCTGTCGCCATCCGAGGAGGAAGAGCTCAGTCAGGCCCTGGAGGAAATCCACGGCGGAAAGTTCGTGGACGGCTGGGCTCTGATCAATGAAATCAAGGCCAAGAGTCGAGGTTGACGTACCGGTTCCGCGTCGCCCCCGGCGCCGAGGCGCAAATCCGCGATGCCGCCAATGGTGGATCGAGAACAGACCTAAGGCTCCCGAAGCCTTCGCGGAGGACCTGGAAAGAGCTTTCGAGATCAGTTTCTTCGCTACCCGGAACCGGGGAGCCGGTTTTTCACTCGCACGGCTCAAGGGGGCTCCGACGCCTACTGATGGGCCGAGTCCCCCACTATCTCTACTACCACGTTGATCAAGAGCGGGAAACCGTCGAAGTCTTGGCGCTTTGGCATACGAGCCGAGGCTCTACGCCCACGCTCTAGGCGAGACGAAGTCGAGAAGAACGTCTAATGTTCCGGGTCATGGAGTTGCGGGACGGGCGGGTGGTCTCGACCGAGGGCAGCGAGCGCGTCGCGCCGCCGCCACCGGGGATGTTGCGCTGGGTAGACCTGACCTCGCCGGATGCGGCGCAGCTCGAGCTGCTGCGCGAGCGCTTCGACTTCCACCCGCTCACCATCGAGGACTGCGGGCACCTCGACCAGAGACCCAAGCTGGAGGAGTACCGCGATCACCTGTTTCTAGTGACCCAGGGGTTCTCCGCCAGGGGGGACAAGGTCGAAGAGCTCGAGCTGCATGAGCTCCACGCCTTTCTCGGCGAGCACTACCTGGTGACGGTGCACGAAACGCCCATCGCGGCGCTCGAGGAGACCTGGCAACGTCTTTCGAGAGAGCCCAAACTGTTCGAACGAGGCGTCGATTTCACGTACTACCTCGTCGCCGACGGAATCGTCGACGACAACTTCCCGATCCTCGACCGCATCGCCGACGAGCTGGAGGAGCTCGAGGACTCAGTCCTCTCATCCCCCCGGCGCAAGGACTTGCAGCGCATCTTCGAGCTCAAGCACCACCTGGTCTCGATGCGCAAGGTCCTCTCACCCCAGAGAGACGTCCTCGGTCTCCTGACCAAGCGGGGCGACGCGCGGGTGAGCGAACGCACCGCGGTGTACTTGCGCGACGTCTACGATCACCTGGTGCGCATCAACGAGTCGATCGAGTCCAGCCGGGACCTCCTCGGCAACGCCCTCGAGGCTTACCTTTCGGCCGTCGGCCAGCGCACCAACGAGATCATGAAGTACCTGACCATCATGAGCGCGGTGTTCCTGCCCCTCGCCTTCGTGGTCGGTTTCTTCGGGCAAAACTTCGACAACCTGCCGTTCGTCGAGGGCTGGGTCCACTCCGATCGGCTGATGTGGGGGATGGTCGCCACGTGCGTGGCGGTGCCGGCGGCCATGCTGACCTGGTTCAAGCGAAAGAACTGGCTCTGAGCAACGCGGCATTCTAGCAGGCTGATCTGCTATTCATACCGCAGGACCGAGACCGGGCTCACCCGGCTCGCTCGCAGCGCCGGGACCGCGCCCGCGGCGAGCGCGACCGAGACGAGCCCCAGGGTCGCGAACGCGAGGGTAAGAGGGTCCCGAGGCGCGACGCCGTAGAGCTGGCTTCGGACGAGCTCGCTCAGCCACCAGACCAGCGGAAGCGCTACGCCGACGCCGATCCCCGCGAGGATCGCGACCTCTTTCAGGACCATGCGCACGACGCTTCCTCCCTTCGCTCCCAACGCCATGCGAAGCCCGATCTCCGCGGAGCGCCGCGCAACCCCGAAGGCGGTCACGCCGTAGAGACCCAGAAACGCGAGAAGCGTAGCGAGGAAGCCAAAGGCGCTCGACAAGAGCGCCACCAGACGCTCGACCGAGAGCGAACGATCGAGCTGGTCTTCCATGGTGTTCATGTCGAAGATCGGCATCGCGGCGTCGAGCTTCCGCACTTCCTCACGGATCGTAGCGAACATCGCCTCGGAGGCGGTCGACGTGCGCACGTAAGCCGTCATACCGTCCGCCCATTCCGACTGTTGATACGCAACGAACACTTGCCGTGGCACCTCGTCGCGTAAGTCCTCGTACTTCGCGTCCTGCACCACGCCCACGATCTCCATATCGAGCTTTACGCTGGGCCCGTCCCCCCAACCGAGGTGATAGCCGAGCGGAGACCCCTCCGGGAAGTATTTCCGCGCGAACGTTTCGTTGACGAGGACGGCCTCGGTCGCTCCCATCCGGTCTCGTTCGTCGAAGTCCCTTCCCGCCCGAATCGCGAGTCCAAGGGTGCCGAGGTAGCCGGGAGAGATCGAATTGAAGTGCGGGTTCATGTCCTCCCCTTCCGCGGTGCGGTACCCCTCTACGCTCACCGTCGAGTCCCATTCGTTTCCTTCCATGATGGCGACGACTGCGAGGCCCGCGGACTCGACCGCCGGAAGCGTGCGCAGCCGCTCGAGGAGCCCCTGGTAGAACTCCTTCGTGCCGGCGACGTCGTAGCCTCCGAGCATGGGGTCGATCTTGAACCGCACCAGGTTCGTGGCGCGGAAACCGGGGTCGACCTGGTTCAGGTTTCTGAGGCTCTGGACGAAGAGGGACGAGCCCAAGAGCAGAATGAGCGCCACCACGACCTGCACCACCACCAGCGTCTTGCGAACCCTGGCCCCATGCCCGGCGGCGCTCGTCCCCGACCCCTGTTTCATCGTTGAAATCAAGTCCGTCCGCGCCGCCTGCAGTGCCGGGAGAAGTCCGAACCCCACCGCGGCCAGGGCCGAGAGAGCGAGGGCGAAGAAAAGGACCCTGGCGTCCGGCGAGGCCGACAGAGCCAACCGGGCTTGCTCCGTGGGGGCGAGAAGAAGGAGCCCCCGAGTCGTCCAGTAGGCGAGCACCAGTCCCACTAGGCCGCCCGCGAGAGCGAGGAG
>Ga0209619_10003899_pt1 | contig 10681 bp, 10 predicted proteins | sample Rifsed16ft3_FD_184011 | JGI IMG/M metagenome (GOLD analysis project Ga0209619, IMG submission 184011) | Soil microbial communities from Rifle, Colorado, USA - sediment 16ft 3 (version 2) | ecosystem: Environmental > Terrestrial > Deep subsurface > Rock core/Sediment | place: Rifle, Colorado... | reverse complement strand
TGTAGTTTCTAACGCAGAGACCTGCCTGCGTGCCGACGATCCCAAGTCGAAATTCCCGATGAGTGTTCACTTCGGCAGGCAGGTCTGCGCCCTTTGCGACTCTGCGTTGTAGTCTATATTTGAAATTGAGACACTACCTCTTTTTCTAATCCGTTTGATTTTCCCCTCCCGTTCCGTACATTCCTGTTCAAAATCTTTACTCCGAAAATTCCAATCATCCGTCGTACTACCAAAAGGATACTCCAATGAAAAGGACCCCCCCGGCCATCCTCCTCTTCTTGTTTTGCCTTGCCTTTGGACAAATCATCGCCCAAGAGCGCGAAGATCGCACTCTCCTCTCCTGGGATCAGATGCGCGCCGTCATCAACGAAGCATCAGGCGAACGGGCAATGCACCATACACTTGAGCTCGTTCCTTACCCCCGCGTACGCGCACTCAGTGAATATCAGAATACCTTCCGCGAAACCGACGTGATGGTGAAATTTGCCAAGGAATATGGGTTCAACAATGTGGAAGTTGAATCATTCCCAAGTCAGGGTCAACTCTGGCAGCCCACACAAGGGGAACTGTGGATGGTCGAGCCGGAGGTCCGCAAACTGTATGACATTTATGATGTCGCCATTTCTCTTGCCGGCAATAGCGAATCGGGCGAAGTAACGGCAGAGGTTGTGGATGTCGGAACAGGAGCTCGCAAGGAAGACTATGAAGGGAAAGACGTTTCGGGAAAGATCGTTCTCGGATCAACGGGACCGAACGCACTTCAGCGCCTCGGGGTCTTTGAGCGCGGCGCCGTTGGTGTCGCAAGCTATACGTCACTTCGTGCTGATGACTATCCGGATCAGATCTTGTCTTCAGGAATCTCTTCAAACGCGCCAGAAGGAAAGAAACCAGGATTCGGATGGGTGATCGCTCCGAGAATCGCCCGCCAAATTTCCGCGATACTCAACTCGGGCCGCAAGGTCGTGCTGAAATCCATTGTAAAAGCCCAGACATTCCCCGGCGAGCTGGAGACTGTTCATGCGACAATTCCCGGCGATGGCAGCACGGATCAGGTGGTCGGCGTCTCTGCACACCTGTATGAAGGATACATCAAACAAGGAGCCAACGACGACAACTCCGGCTGTGCCTTGACCTTGGAAATGGGCCGTGCCTACATTCGCCTCATCAACGAAGGAAAGCTCCCAAAACCGAAACGGACCATTCATTTCCTCTGGGTACCCGAAATCAGCGGCACGAACGCCTGGCTGAACAAGCACAAGGACATCGAGGCGAAGATGATCGCCGACCTGAATTTCGATATGGAGGGGATCCGTCTCTCAACAAGTGCGAGCTTCTGGGTCCTTCATCGTACTCCCGACACATTTCCCACATTCCTCAATGATCTCGGCCAGAGCATGATGGAGTTCATCGCGGAGTTGAATCGGGAAAGAGTGCGCTTCCGCTCAAGTGGGTACGGATTCACGCTTCCTGTCGTTTCCCCGCGCGGGAGCAGGGACCCATTCTACATCAAGATCGACAAACATTACGGTGCAAGTGACCATGTGACCTACATGCAGCACGGAATCCCCTCGCTCATGTTCATCACCTGGCCCGACATGTGGTATCATTCATCCGAGGATACACCCGACAAACTGGATCCCACCCAGTTCAAACGCGCCGCCGTTGTCGGAATCGGCTGCGTGAGCGTCCTTGCATCAGCTGAAGACGAAATGGCCCATAAGGTCGCCGCAGAATCGTTCGGCCGGGGCGTTGAGCGCATGGGCGATTCTCAAAGGAAGGGGCTCTCGTACTTGGCGGATGCGGCTGACGGTAACACGCTGATCGAAGCCTATAAAGAGGCAAAGAACTCGGTTCGCCATCAGGCCCAGGTTGAGCAGGATGTTATTCGCACAGTTTCAGTCCTGTTCAACAGGCCGGACGATGGCAAGAAGAAACTGGAACCGTTGGCAAAACTCGTTGTGGAACGTTCGTCCGCCCTTCAGGAAGAAGTAACGGCGTACTACAGACTCCGCGCTGAGCAAAAGAAAGCCAAGGCGGTTGAACCGAAGATGACGGATGAGGAGCGCGCGGCATCAAGAACGTACGTTGAACGGCCGGAGGGACAGGGTGGCGGTGGTTTCGGAAGAATGCGCGCTGCGATGGAGGGCCTCTCCGAGGCAGAGCGTGCCTCGTTGGGGAAGATCCCGCAGCATATGACTGCCGAATTCAATATTCTTCTCGGGAAGAAGAAATCGCTTCTGGAGATAAGGGATTTTCTCTCGGGAGAATTCGAGCCGCTTCAGCTGGCGGATTTGATGGAGTATGCCCGGGTGATGGAAAAGATTGGAATGCTGAAGAAAGTGTCAAAGTAGCGTCATGAATGGATGAATGCCGCAGCGATGATCTCCTCCACTGCGGCATTTTTCTATGTGATCATACCTCAGACTGTCCCGCCGGGGCTCTCGACCTAATCCATTTCTCCATGTCCGACAAACAGCGCGCCATCATCCTTCTTTCGCTCTCCGAGCTTCTTGCGATGTCCGTCTGGTTTTCTGCAACCGCGGTCGTCCCGGCCCTGGCAGTCGCGTGGTCACTCGACGATTCCGGCCGTGCCTGGCTGACAATGTCGGTTCAGGTCGGGTTTGTCATCGGAGCGCTCGGCTCAGCGTTGCTGAATCTCCCCGACAGAATCCCCGCACCTCGATTGATTGCCGTCTCTTCGTGTCTTGCAGCAGGGTCGACAATTGCCATTCCACTCGTCGCCACCGACCTGACCCTGGCAATCCCCCTGCGCTTCCTCACGGGGCTGTTTCTCGCTGGAGTCTATCCGGTCGGAATGAAGATCATCGCCACGTGGACAAAGGAGGACAGAGGAGTCGGCATAGGCCTCATGGTCGGCGCACTGACCGTTGGGACAGCCTCTCCTCACCTCATCAATGCTTTCGGTGGAATAACCGACTGGCAATTCGTGGTGCTGGTTTCAGCGATGTCGGCTCTTGGAGGAGGCCTCCTCGCAGGGCTCTTCGTGAAGGAAGGCCCATTCAAGACTCCAACTCCCCCCTTCAACTGGAAGTATGTTCTGACGCTCTCGCGCCAAAAGGATGTTGTTCTGGCAAACCTCGGGTATCTCGGGCACATGTGGGAACTGTACGCTATGTGGGTCTGGATTCCCCTTTTCCTTCTCGCAAGTTTTTCTGCCGACGGCATAAGTCCATCTTGGGCCAGCATCGTTTCCTTTGCCGTCATTGGTGTGGGGGGCTTTGGAAGTCTCGTCGCCGGGTTTCTTGCCGACCGATGGGGCAGAACAACCGTCACGATTGCCTCCCTCATCATCAGCGGTGCATGTTCACTGCTCGTAGGATTCCTTTTCGGATCAAGTCCCCTCATCCTGACCGCGCTATGTCTGATCTGGGGATTCGCCGTCGTCGCCGATTCCGCTCAATTCTCCGCATGTGTCAGCGAGCTCTGCGAACCTGATTATGCGGGTACCGCCCTTACCCTGCAGACAAGCCTCGGATTCCTTCTGACAATGGTCACGATTCGGCTTGTGCCCGCAGTAGAACAGCTCGTCGGCTGGAATTGGACCTTCGCGTTTCTTGCCGTCGGCCCCTTCATCGGCACATGGGCTATGATTCTTCTTCGCCGTTCACCCTCTTCGATGAAACTCGCCGGCGGCCGGCGCTGATTCATCCGCCGAGCGTTCCTCTCAGAATCCTTGGCGCGTTTTCCCAAACTATCGGGCTGCCCACTCTGCTGAAATTACTGCTGCTTACTGAAATTACTGATTACTGATTACTGCGATTACTGCTGCGATTACTGATTACTGATTAGTGATTTACTGCTGCTTACTGCTACTGATTACTGATTTACTACCGGGCTGCGGCGGCGGTTGACCCTGAGGAGGAAATCATTTATCTTGCCCGCAATTCAGCCACAACAAACGGATTCACCATGCTCAAGCAGATGAATTTTGCCAAATGGGTATTCTTCATTGCCGGTGTCTATGGGATCCTCCTCATGACACCAATGTACTTCGGCGAGAATCAGGCAAATATCGATTTCCCGCCTCTGATTACCCATCCGGAGAATTACTACGGTTTCATTGGAGTCACGCTTGCATGGCAGCTTGCTTTCCTGATCATCAGCACAAATCCTGAACGCTATCGATTGCTTATGATCGCGGCAATCGTGGAGAAGATTTCTTTTGCCGCCGCGTTGGCCGTCCTGTATTCACAGGACCGCGTCGCAACATTGCTTCTCTGGTTCGGTGGCGTCGATCTCTTGCTGGCCACTCTCTTTCTCGTCGCATTCCTGAGAACACCGAAAACGCAGTGACCCCCGCAGAGCTCAGAAAAAGCCTCACGGAAACATCCGTTCCCCCGGGCCTTAGCACCCCTCTTCAGGCGCTGTGGCACGAAGCCAAGGGGGACTGGAAGAAAGCACACCATCTCGTGCAGGACGAATCGTCCTCCGCTGCTGCCTGGGTACATGCCCATCTCCATCGAAAGGAAGGAGATCTTTCGAACGCCCGCTACTGGTACTCGCGGGCGGGAAAGGACACTTCGGACCTCGATCTTCATCAGGAGTGGGACGAAATTGTGCGCTCCCTCCTCCAGCATCGCTAACTTCCCTTCTTGTTCATTCGTCTCGCGTATCAAACCCATTAACCCTCCGCGGCATCATATTCCTTGAACACCCTTTCAGAAGGAGGCTCTATGGGTAGACGCGTGATTCTCACAGCACTGGTCCTCGCAATGGCAATGGCTTCGGACCTGATCGAAAACCTTAACGCACAATCTTTGCTGCTCCGGATCAGGAAAGAAGACAGCCACGTCGGCTTTTCAATCTACAAGTGGGCAGTATTTAAAGAAGAGGGTCGTTTCAAGGACTTCGACGGGACGATCGAATTCGACCCCCAACGGCCGGCAGCCACAAAGGTCGAGATTGTGATCAATACATCGAGCATCGACAGCAGGAACGAAGACCGCGACAGCGCCTTGCGCTCAGAGGAATTCTTCCATGTCAGGCGATATCCCACAATGAGATTCAAGAGCGTCGGAATCAGGTCCGTCGTCCGCGACACTATGGCCGTTGAGGGCGATCTCACCATCAGGGGAATAACAAAGCGGATCACGCTCCCTGTCAGAATTGCAGGGGTCAACAAGGCTGGAGGAAGGCTCGGTACGCTAGTGGGGTTCGAGTCGGAATTCACAATAAACCGCGAGGATTTTGACGTCGGGGAGGGCTGGTCAATCATCGACAAAGAGGCCCGCATTCATCTGCTCGTCGGCGCGGGTACACAAACGACAGCAAGCAGGTAAGGAGAAAACACTCATGGAAACGGCACATGGTTCTTTTCGCGTTCGATATCTGTCCATCATGATGGCGATCTCCACTTCGCTGATGCATACGCAAGACGTGGCTCCCTTCCCTCCAGCGCCTCGTGACGTTTCTTCAATTGTTGCTCTTGTCGCCGAAGATGAGCCGGGAGAACGATTGATCATCACGGGAACCGTCTATAGATCGGACAGGCGGACTCCTTACGAAGGGCTGGTGCTGTATTTCTATCAGACCGACGCGACCGGCGTTTATAACAAGACAAACGGAAGCTGGCAGGAGCCGCGCCTTCGTGGCTGGATCAAGACTGACTCAAAAGGCCGTTATGAAGTTCGCACCATCAAACCCGGCTCGTATCCGAACAGGCGGGACGCGGCGCACATCCACGTCACAACGAAGACTCCGGACGGTACACCCGTGTGGCTTGAGAGCTTCCTCTTCGAAGGAGATCCGCATCTAACGGCCGAGGATCTTCGGAAGTCCGCGAATGCAGGAAGTTTCTCTTACGTCATGAAGGCCGCAAAAGGGAAGGACAATGCCCTTCGATGCGTTCGTGATTTGGCGGTTGATTCCCGATAGAAGATTCTATTCAAGCGGAACTTTTCGCCCGCGCGATTGATTTATCTTTATGGGTGGAAAATTCCGCACCGAAACAAATGAGGGATTCAGACACATGACGAAGATTCTCAAATTGACCGGATTGGCAATCGCTGCAGTGTTTCTGGGAATGCAGTTTTTTCGTCCGGAGCGCACAAATCCTCCCGTCGATGATGGCCGCACGCTCTATGCCCGGCTTTCCGTACCGGACGACGTCAGATCAATTCTCGATCGCTCCTGCATGGATTGTCATTCCAACACGACGCGATGGCCGTGGTACAGCAACATCGCTCCCGCCTCCTGGATAGTCGCCGGCGACGTCAATGAGGCACGGAAACAGTTGAACTTGTCTGATTTCGCTCAGTACAAGTCTTTGCGGGCGGTCGGCAGACTGGATATGATGTGCGAGAACATGCAGGACGGCATCATGCCCCTCCCCAAATACGTCATCATGCATCCGGATACAAAGCTCTCCCGCGAGGAAATCAATCGATTCTGCGATTGGGTGGAATCGGTGCGCGACAGCCTTGCCAGCGAAGAATAATGGAACGACTGAGTCGTATCTTTGATGTGAAAATACAATAGCCGCCGCACACCTCATCCTCTTAAGTCGGACCACCTTTCCATGCTTGGAACGATTTCTTCGGTTGAGGCAAGTTGTGAACTCTTGCAATTGAATTGAATTTGCGGGAATTTGGAGTATTAGCTTCTCTCAACAGCCCACCTTGATTCTCGCGAGGACATCATGCGGTATTCTCTCTTGTTCCTGATCTTGACAACTTTCTGCTACGCCCAACGCGGAAACACAGCCACGCCGGCACAACAAGACACTGTCCAGCCTCCCCCGGGTCCGTGGACTCACAACTTAGTTGCGGGGCTGACTCTGACTCAGGTCGCATTCAAGGACTGGACTCAAGGAGGTGAGAATGCCCTCTCATACACCGTTTCTCTGAACGGCAAATCGGAAAGGATTGGGGATGCAACAGGCTGGGTCAACACCTACAAGTTCGCCTTCGGACAAACTCGTCTTGGAATCCAGGGACTCAGGAAAACCGACGACAAGATCGATTTGGAATCGGTGCTCTCATACAAGATTGGGACCTACATCAATCCGTACGCCTCGGCTACGTTGAAAACCCAGTTCGCATTAGGTTTCAAGTATGATCCTCCCACAGGAACAGGGACTGCTGTCTCGAAGTTCTTCGATCCTGCGTATCTTACCCAGACCCTTGGCATGGGATACCAGCCTCTCCCGGAAGTGAAGACAAGGCTTGGTGCCGGTCTCAGGGAGGTCATCACCTCGGTCTTTACACTCTATTCAGACAATCCGAAGACAACCAAGATTGAGAGGACCAGCGTCGACGGTGGTTTCGAATCCGTAACAAACGTCGATTGGAATTTTGCGGAGAACATGTTGTTCACAGCCAAGCTCGAGCTTTTTTCAGCCTTCAAGGAACTCGATCAGGTCATAGTGCGGAGCGACAACTCTCTTGCCGCGAAAGTGAACAAATTCATCTCGGTCATCGTGAACGTTCAGTTCATCAATGATAGAAGATCCAGCAATCGCACACAGATCAAGGAAACACTCGGCCTCGGGATAACCTTTACGGTGCTCTAACTCCGGAGAACATCCTGCGAGCCGACGATAGACCGGAGCTCTGCTCCAACAACCAGTGATGGTCCGGAGCTCTGCTCCGGACCACCCTCCGGAGTCACCATCCGCATTCCACTTCTATTACCGAATGGTCCCCGTTTAGATAGTTGCGCGCACTGCTGAATCTCCAATGGTCCGGCTCATCCACATACCCCTTTCGAACGGGATTGTCATGGATGTAATCCAGTTTTTGGTTGAACACGTAATCAGACCAAAGCCCGATTGGATGATATCCCGCTTGCCAAACCTTGAATCTGTTTCCGCGTCCGTCCGATGAAGCCGCTCGCTGGAAGGAATTCAGAATTTCCCTTCGACCATCGATCTTTAATCGCTCTGTTATCTTCCTTGAGGTGAAGGTGTTGAAATCCCTCATTACATCTGAGATTGACTTCGAATCTCGAGAAGAAACGATGTAGTGCGCATGGTTGAGCATTATGACAAATGCATGGAGACGCAATCCCTTCGTGTTAATGCAATACTTCAATGCGTCGATCAATATCTCAAAATAACGGCCCGACGTGAATACATCGATCCAGTCAACAATCGTTGTAGTGACGAAGTAGTGTTCACATCCTTCTGTTACCTTCCAATGACTCATGGTTCCCCCCAGATGTTTGTTGGATTGGCATGGCCCCCGATAAGGCAGTGTTGTCCCCCTCAGGAATGGAGTGGCTTCGCAGACCCCATGGTGGCTTTCCCGCTCAGGGGCAAAGCTCCTTCGCATCGACGGCTTGTTATGATGGACCGGAGCTCTGCTCCGGGCTGTTTATTCCAGCAGTTCTTCCACGTGCCGCGCTATCGCGAGACACGAGGTCAATCCGGGCGATTCGATCCCAATCAGATTGATCAGGCCCTCCATCCCCCTCTCCTTTTCGTGCACTATCAGGAAGTCCTTCGCCGGCTCCCCCTTTCTCTGCAGCTTCGGCCGTATTCCGCTCATGTCGGGTGAGAGGTCGTTGTCGGCGACCTGAGGCAGTATCTTCCGTACAGATTCGCCGAACGCCGCCCGCTTTTCTTCACGGACGGAGTATTCGAGCTGCCGACCTTCCAGATACTCAACGTCCGGGCCGAACTTTAGACGGCCACCCCAGTCCAGAACCGCATGGACTCCGATCCCTTCATTCTGAGGAACCGGATAGACCAGCCTGGAAAGAAGGCCTGCTTTTGCGGAAGCCACGACGAAATAACTCCCCTTTGCGTAGACCAGCCGATACCCCGCAGCATCGATATCGATCCCTGCCGACGCAGCCACAGTGTCCGAAAAGAGCCCTGCCGCGTTAATAACGATTTCAGATGTGAATGACGCAAGTTCCCCGTTCTCCCGAATGGTCACCTCATAGTCAAGGCCTCGCCTTCCTATTGTGGTCACTTCGCACCTCGGCTGATAGGTAACACCGTGCTCAAGGGCATCATGATGGAAGTAGTCCATGAGTTCATGAACACTCACAATGCCCGTTGTCGGCGAATGGATGGCGCCCACCGTCACAATGTTCGGTTCAAGACCGAGCGCTTCTGCCTTCGTGAGCATCGTAAGGTGCACGCCGTTCAGGCGGCCGTTGGCGAAAATCGAATTGAGCTTCTGGAGCTCGGGTTCGCTGGTAGCGGTGATGATTTTGCCGCATTTCCGGTGCGTAATCCCCTTTTTGCCGCACAATTCGTAAAGCCTGTCCCTCCCTTCCGTACACAACAACGCTTTGAGCGAACCGGGCTTGTAATAGATGCCGGCATGGATCACCTCGCTGTTTCTGCTTGAGGTTTCCATGCCGTACTTATGGTTCTTTTCGAGCAAGACAATCCCGGTGTTTCTTTCCGAGAATCTGGACGCGATGGCAAGACCTACGACACCTGCCCCAATAACAGTGATATGAACGTCTGACATGACTGGAGAGTTGTTGGATGAGTTGATTCGAAGATACGACGTTTTACTTCAAAAATCTTGCATTCCGAGTTCCCTCTCGTTAAGTTTGTCTCTCAATCTTCGATCATCACCGCACAAAGGACCAAGCCATGGATTCATTTTTCCCGCGCCGACTGCTCGTCGCTTTGCTGATCCTTGCCCTCTCCCATTTTCTTCTTGCTCAACCTGCTCCAAATGACACCTCGAAAAAATCGGATCCAAAATGGGATGTCTCCGCACAGCATGGCCCGTCAACAGAGGTTCAGTTTGAGACTTCGGAAGGGACATGGATGGCGGTCGATGTGAGTCCGGACGGAAAACAGATCGTCTTCGACATGCTGGGCGATATCTACCTCATGCCTGTCACAGGCGGTGAGGCAAAAGCGCTCACCTCGGGGCCCGCATACGATGTTCAGCCGCGGTTCAGCCCGGGCGGGAAAAAGATCTCATTCACGAGCGACCGTGACGGAATCGATAACCTCTGGATCATGAATATCGATGGCTCGAAGCCGACTCAGGTCTCCAAGGAGAAAGAACGCCAGGTCAATAATGCCGTCTGGACGCCTGACGGTAACTACCTGATAGGACGAAAACACTACCGAAATACTCGTTCGCTCGGAGCAGGTGAAATGTGGCTCTATCACGTCAGCGGAGGCGGAGGATTGCAGCTAACAAAGCGCCGCAACTGGCAGCAGGATGCAGGCGAACCATGCGTCTCTCCGGACGGACGCTACCTGTACTGGAGTGAAGATGTGACGTCAAGCGGTTTCTTCGAATATAACAAAGACCCTTATGGGGTCATTTATGCGATTCAAAGGCTTGATCGCGAGACGGGCAAGACTGAGTCGTTCATCCGGGAAAACGGAGGATCGGCCCGTCCGCAGATTTCGAGGGACGGCAAGACGCTTGGCTTCGTTCGACGCGTTGGACTCAAGACCGCCCTGTACCTCTATGACCTGGAGAGTGGAAAAGAGACCGAGCTTTTTGACGGCCTTGACCACGATCAGCAGGAGGCATGGGCTGTCTTCGGCATCTATCCCGGCTTCGCCTGGACTCCCGGCGACAAGAACATTGTCATTTGGGCAAAAGGGAGGATCTGGAATGTTGATACAAAGACAAAAGAGGCACGGGAAATACCGTTTCGGGCAACCGTGAAGCAAAACGTCACTGAGGCTGTTCGTTTTCCTCAGGAGGTCTCGCCGGATCAATTTGACCTG